>Ga0222421_100150_pt1 | contig 62823 bp, 46 predicted proteins | sample 3A1ome_2_FD_182473 | JGI IMG/M metagenome (GOLD analysis project Ga0222421, IMG submission 182473) | Enriched microbial communities from leaf-cutter ant dump, University of Wisconsin, Madison, United States - 3A150A (version 2) | ecosystem: Environmental > Terrestrial > Nest > Insects nest > Nest... | reverse complement strand
GCGCTGAATGGCCGGAAGGCGTGCACCGTGCCGGAATCGTGATGCGATCATCGCGGATTCGGCACGAGATCCAGGCGCGCCACTGGCCATGAGTCCCGGCTCGCGCGTGCGTCCGTCTCGTCGTTCGCGGTGGCGGTCCCACCTCTGCTGGCGGAATCGTGCGGCCGGCGATGAGGTCGGGACCTCGAACTCCATCGGACTCCCGCAGGACGGTCTTGCGCCGCTCGCGGTGCTCCGTCGTCGCCGGATTGGCCCCGGTGGAAAACGCACCGGGGAGGCCGCGGGGCGCGGCCGGGCGCGCGGCCCGGGTCCTGCGCCCATGATCGTATCCATGGGTCGGATGAAAAGATCCGGCCTGATCCGGCCCGGCGGAAGGGCTTCCGCATAAAGTAAGCAAACACTTACTAAATCCGGTGCTGGCATGCTTGGTGCTGAAATCCGCCGCGGGCGCCGCGCTCTCTTCCCGCGCCGGTTTCGACCGGTGCGGCCGGGGGCGGGGCGCTTCTTTTCCGGCCCGAGGGAGGGCGGCCTTTCGGGGCCGCGGCCAGACGCCTGTCCCGCGCGGAGATTCCGCCGCGGTCGTGGGGCGTCGCCCGTGCTCCCGCCGGCCGGCCCCGGCGGTCCCTCCCACCACACCCACCGTATCCACCATGCACCCACCACGAACCGTTCTGCGGGCCGTCGGCGCCTCGGCGCTGCTGCCCTTGCTGCTCAGCGCCCAGGACGCCGGCCCCGCCGGCGCCGAACCGGTCAACCGGCTCGACTCCTACACGATCAACGACACCTCGCCGACCGAGGCCATCCTGCCCACGGCGCGGCCGCTCACCTCCGTCTTCGGCACGGAGCTGTCCGCGCTCGACACGCCGCGGTCCGTCACCCTGCTTTCGACGCAGCTGCTGAAGGACCTCGATATCCGCGGTCCGCTCGACTTCATCCGCGGCGTCTCCGGCGCCTACACGACCTCGCAGTTCGGCGCGGCCAACGTCGTCGACCTGCGCGGCCAGTCGGCCGAGGTCTACCAGAACGGCGTGCGGCGCACGACCCGCAGCGACGGCATGCCGCTCAGCTTCAACGGCGTCGAGGCCGTCGACATCGTGAAGGGCCCCGCCTCGGTCGTCTACGGCGCGAGCTCGCTCGTCGGCGGCTACATCAACCTCGTGACCAAGCGCCCGCACTTCGACGCCTTCGAGGGCTACACGTCGCTCACCTACGGCTCCTGGGACACGGTGCGCTGGCAGGTCGACGCCGGCGGCCCGATCGTCAAGGACAAGCTGGCGTTCCGCGTCAGCTACGAGGGCGAGAATTCCGACAGCTACTACCGCTACGTCTACAACCACCAGCAGGACCTGTATCTGGCGTTGTCCTACGTGGTGAGCCCGACGCTCCGCTTCGAGTTCAACAACGACCTGCACCTCGCGAAATACGTGTCGACGACCGGCATGAACCGGCCGACGCAGGAGCTGATCGACGACGGCCTCTACTACGCCGGCCAGGCGGCGACGCGCGGCGCGTTCAACGTCATCCCCGTGAGCGGCGTCGTGAAGATCGACCGCAGCATCACGCTGGTCGCGCCCGGCGACCACGACGAGGGCAAGAACTACCAGGCGCAGCTCGACACCTATCTCACGTTCTCGCCCGACAGCTGGATCGTGAACCGCGACTACTTCGAATACTACACGCTGCAGCAGCGGCAGCTCGCGCAGCGCTACTACAACAATGTCGACTTCTCCTACACGTTCCTCGACCGGCTCGAGTATCACCTGAAAAAGAAGACGGGCTCACTTGAGCACGAACTCATCACCGGCGCCTCGGTCCGCCTGATGAAGGCGCGCGGCTACGGCGACTTCTACAACGAGTATCTCAACGCCACCGACCTCACCGGCGATCCCGCCGCGTTTCCCATCACGAGTCTCTTCGGCGTCGTCGCCGTGCCCGGCTACGCCGGCGACTACGCGGTGCCGGGCGCGACCTATGGCGATCCGCTGCATCCGTTCAGCATGGCGAGCACGATCGAGGCGAAGTCGGCCGAGACCGGCGTGTTCCTCCAGCACACGCTGAAGTTCAACGAGCACTGGAGCCTCCTCTACGGCGGCCGCTTCGACGTCGTCTCGGAGAACGCGAAGGACCCGCTGCCGCCCGCCGGCTACACGGCGAAGCAGGACTCGATCTCCGTCGGCATGGGCTCGGGCAACGCCAGCCTCACCTACAAGCCGGGCGCGCGGTCGACCTACTACGGCACGTTCTCCTACAACCAGTCCTTCGCCGGCACGGCCGGCGGCATCCCCGTCTCGCTGTCGGGCGGCGTGCTGCGTCCGTCCAGCTTCCACATCGACAACTACCTCGCCGAGCTCGGCGCCAAATACGATCTCGCCGACAACAAGCTCTTCCTCGCGGTCGCGGCCTTCAACCAGATCCGCAGCCAGACCGACGCCTTCGGCAACACCAGCAAGGTCGAGGTCGACGGCGGCGAGATCGATCTCAGCTACCAGCCGTTCCCGAGCTTCTACGTCTCCGCGGGCGCCAGCTATCTGCACGCGATCGTGCCGGACCAGCATTCCGGCTCGCTCACCCGCAGCGTCTACGACGCGTTCGCCGCGCCCTACGGCACGGGCGTCGGCTCGCCGAACTACGGCTCGCTGCCCTACGCCGACCGGCGCGTGCCGGGCACGCCGCTGCGCTCGGGCAATGTCTCCGCACGCTACAAGCTCCCCGGCGGCTTCGGGATCAGCGGCAACCTCGTCGTCACCGACCAGGTCCTGACCTCCTATCTCGGCAACGTCTCGATCCCGGCCCAGTTCACGCTCAACGCCGCGCTCTTCTACGAGCGGAAGCGCTGGGACGCCCGCGTGAGCTTCTTCAACGTGACCGACGAGAAGAACTGGACCGCGATCGGCAGCATCTTCGGCAACGAGCTCATCCAGGCCGACCTGCCGTTCCACGTCGAGGCCACCGTGCGCTACAAGTTCTGAGCCCGCGGCGCGCCCTCCCCGTCCTCCTCCGCCGATCCTCATGGCGTATCCAACCAACGGTGATCGTCCGGCCGCCGCCGGCCGGGCGGCGGCCCGGCCGCGGCGGCGCGCCCTGCGCCTCCTCGGCGCGGTCGCGCTCGTCTTCGCCTTCCTGCTGACGCCGGCGCAGGCGCACGTGTGGAACATGACGCGCGTGCGCGTCACCTTCTCGGACGCGCGGCAATGCGACGTGCGGATCGAGGTCGATCTCACCCGGCTGCTGGGGACGCCGGAGGAGTATTTCGCGCTCACGCAGGCGGATTTCGCGGCGCAGGACCGGCGGTTGCGCGCGATGTTCGCCGAGCTGTGGCCGCAGTTTCAGTTTCGCGCCGGCGAGCGGCCGCTCGAGGGCCGGCTCGTGAAATTCCGGCTGCCGACGGGGCCGCGCGGCGAGTTCGGCTACATCGGCGTCGGCAAGATGACGGAGTTCGATGTCGTCGTGCCGCTGCCCGACGCGCCCGGGCCGTTGTGGTTCGAGCCCGACGCGGGCCTGCTCATCGAGTATCCGCTCGCCGCCACGTTCGAGGTGCCGGCGCAGAATCTGAACATCACCCGCTGGCTCGACCTGCCGGCGCCGAGCCGGCGGTTCGATTTCCGGGCGCATCTCGCCTCCGCGGCGGCGCCGGCCGCCGGTCCGGCGGCGCAGCCCGCGACGGTTCAGGCGCCGCTGGACCTGACGGAAGGGGAGGCCGCCGCGGTCTCGACGCTGCTCACCGCGTGGCGCTACCTGCACCTTGGCTTCCGGCACATTTTCCCGACGGGGGCGGATCACATCCTCTTCGTCATCGGCCTCTTCTTCCTCGGCATCAGCTGGCGGAAACTGCTCACGCAGACGACGGTCTTCACCGTCGCGCACACGACGACGCTCGGCCTCTCCGCGTGCGGCATCCTGTCGCTGCCGGCCTGGTTCGTCGAACCGGCGATCGCCGGCTCGATCGCGTTCGTCGCGATCGAGAACATCGTCCGGCCGCGGCTCACGCCCGGCCGGCTCGTCGTCGTGTTCCTCTTCGGGCTGATCCACGGGCTCGGCTTCGCCGGCAGCCTGTCCGAGGTCGGGCTGCCCAGGAACGAATTCTGGGTCGCGCTGCTCGCGTTCAACTTCGGCGTCGATTTCGGCCAGCTGTTCATCCTCGCGGTGTGCTTCCTCGCCGTCGGCTGGTTCCGCGAGCGCCGCTGGTTCCGCCTGCGGCTCGCCGTGCCCGCCTGCGGCGTCGTCGCGCTCATCGGGCTCGCGTGGGCCGTCCAGCGCATCGCCCATTACGCCACCGTCTGACCGTATCCAATTCCTTCCCACCGCATCTCCCCCTTTCCCATGAATCCATCCCCGATCCGCCTGTTCCTCCGGTCCGTGCGCCTGCTCGCGCTCGGCGCCGGGCTCCTCCTCCACGCGCAGAGCTACGCCGTCTACGTCGATCCGCCGCCGTCGCGGATGGAGTTCAACGCGGAGACGAAGACCCGCCAGCTCCTCGTGCAGGTCGCGCTCGGCCGCGAGAAGGCCGACCTGATCATCCACAACGTCAACGTCCTCGACGTCCACACGCTCACCTGGATGCCCGGCCAGGACATCGTCATCCGCGACAAGCGCATCGCCTGGGTCGGGCCGATGGGCGCGTGGCCGGGCCGGGCGGACTCGACCTACGACGCCGGCGGCCTGCACGCCGTGCCCGGCTTCGGCGAGTCGCACAAGCACATCGAGAGCTCCCTGCTTTCGCCCGAGTGGGAGGCGGAGATGATCCTGCCGCTGGGCAACACCTGGACGATCGAGGCCACGCACGAGTTCTCCAACGTCGACGGCGCGCACAACGTCGAGCTCTGGATGGAGCCGCGCAAGCACGGCAGCCCGCTGAAGATCTTTCCGTCGCTCGGCTCGGCCACGCCTCCCACCGCCTACGAGCGCGGCGGCGGTTATTACGGCTACAAGGAAATCCACGACAGCATCCGCGACGAGCGCTGGGTCGTCGGCCTCGACGAGGTCATGGACTGGCCGGCCGTCTCGGAGCCGACAAATCCGGGCTATCAGCGCATCTGGGAGAATCTCCAGGCGACGACCGACATGCGCGGCGTCATCGAGGGCCACGGCGCCGGGTTGAAGGACGTGAGCGGAATCAGCGCCTTCGTGGCCGCCGGCATGACGAGCGACCACGAGACCCGCGATCCGCAGGAGGCGTGGGACAAGCTCCAGCACGGCGTCTTCCTGCAGCTGCGGAACCACAACATCACCGCCTCGATCAAGCTCTTCGTCGAAAAGGGCCTGAAGGACTGGTCGAACATCTCGTTCGTGACCGACGACCGCGACGCGGCCGCCACGCTCGAGATGGGCACGCTCAACCACGACATCCTCACCGCGATCCGCGCCGGCGCGCCGGTCGAGGCCGCCTACGCGATGGTCAGCTATTATCCCGCGCGGCACCACCGCATCGACGAATGGGTCGGCGCGATCGCGCCCGGCAAGTTCGCCGACGTCGTCCTCCTCAGCGATCCGGCCACGGTGAAGATCGCGCGCGTCTTCGCCGACGGCATCCAGGTGTCCGAGGGCGGCAAATACCTGCTGGCGGTGCCGAAGATCGACTGGCCGACGTGGGCCACGAAGACGATCAACCTCGGCCGCACGTTCACCGCCGACGATTTCGTGATCAAGGCGCCGCCCGGGAAGCAGACGGTCGTCGCCGCGATCCAGGAGCCGTTCGCCATCTCCGCCGAGCAGAAGACGGCCGTGCTGCCCGTGGTCGACGGCGTCGTGCAACGCGATCCGGCAAACGCCATCATCAAGGCCGCGACCGTCGACCGCTACAGCGGGCACGGGAAGCTGGGCGTGATCTTCTGGACGGGCCTCGGGCCGCTCGAGCCGGACTGCGCGGTCGCGGCGTCGCAGTCGCACGATCTGCACAACATCAGCGTCGTCGGCACCAGCGACGAGGCGATGGCCGTCGCGGTGAACAAGATCGCGGAGCTGCAGGGCGCGCTCGTCCTCGTGCGGCGCAACCAGGTCGTGGCCTGCGTGCAGCTCGAGATCGGCGGCATCATGGCCTCGCGGCCCGCGGCGCAGGTCGCGAAGGAGACGGAAGCGATGTATGCGGTCGCCGACCAGATGAAGTGGATCGGCTCGCCCGGCTTCCCGCAGCGTATCCGTTATTGCATGATCACGTGCAGCCCGTTCCGCTGGCGCATCGTGGTGCCCTACGAGGGCAATCCCGGCGGCCTCGTCGACATCGCGACCGGCAAGACGATGCCGATCGTGCAATAGCGCCGTCCTTCTCCCGCCGGTTTTCCGCCGCCCGCGCCCTTTCCGGGGCCGGGCGGTTTTCGTTTCGGCCGGCCCGGCCGGATCCGAGGCGCGGCGGCCTATTTCATCTGCCGGCGCCAGCCGGCGAAGGCCGCGGGCGTCGCCAGCGAGCGCAGCGCGTTCTCCGACAGGCCCAGCCCGCGCAGGATGAAGAGGACCATCTGCTCGACCGCCGTCTCGATGCCCCCGTCGTAGCGGACCGGCGGCTTCTCCGGCAGCCGGATCAGGCACGCCGCGGTGGCGACGTGCTGCATGAACCAGAAGAGATTGTGGCCGGGGGTCTCGAGCGTCGCGGCGTCGCCGCGGGCGCGCGCGGCGGCGAGCGAGGCTTCGAAATACTCGCGCCAGTCCCGGATGCCCGCGAGAAACCGCCGGGCAAACACGCCGTCCTCGATGAAGCTGCGGTAGAAGAAGTGCATCATGTCGCCGCCGATCTTCACCTCCCGCACCACGATCTGGCGGACGAAGCGGAACACGAGCTCGACGAGCCCGGCGGTCGACGGCGGCGACAGCCGGCGGATCACGTCGGTGCCGGTGTCGAGCACGTCCGTGTATTGGTGCAGCATGGCGTTGAACATCGCCTCCTTCGTCGGGAAATGCTGGAAGAGGAGCGCCTCGGAGACGCCGCTGGCCGCCGCGATCTCGCGCGTGGTCACGCCATGCAGGCCCTTGCGGGCGAAGAGCGGGAGCGCGGCGCGCGCGATGGAATCTTTGCGGACCTGGGCGGTGAGCCGCCGGCGGGGCTTCGAAGGGGACATCGGCAAAGTGACGACCCTAGCGAGGCCCGGTTTCCCGTGGCAAAGGCATTCTCGCTTCCGGCGCTCAGGCCTTGCGATGGATCGTCTGCGGCGCGGTTTCCATCTGGCCGCGGGTGACGCCGAGCTGGTTGATCGCCTTCAACTCGTGCCAGAGCGCCTCGCCGCTGATCTCGCCGCGCAGCAGCTGGCCGTAGCGCGTCACGGTGCGGGCGACCTCGTCGGCGCCTTCGTTGACGAACTCGATGCGGAAGCTGCGGGCGCCGAGCTCGAGCAGGCGGCCGGCGTATTCGGCGCCGGTCTGGGCGCGGTTGTTGAAGACGGTGTTGCGGCAGCCGGCGTCGGCCCGCAGCGGCAGCTCGGCGCCGACGCGGTCGCGCAGCGCCACGCGGTGCGTCTCGCAGGGCCGGCCGCAGTCGTGGTAGTCCCGGCCCGTTGAGAGAAACGCGCAGAACACGCAGTGCTCCATGTGAAACATCGGCATGTGCTGGTGGATCGTGAGGTCGAACCACGCGCCCGGCGCGGAGCGCAGCAGCGCCTCGAGCTGGACGATGTTGAGGTCGTAGCTGGCGGTCACGCGCTCCAGCCCGTAACGTTCGAGAAAATACGCGGCCGTCCACGGATTCGCGACGTTGAGCGGGAAGTCGCCGCGTTTGCGGTCGCCGCGGAAAAACGCGAGGTGCTCGTGATTGCGGACGAGATAGCCGTCGGCCTCGGAGGAGCGGACCTGCTTCAGGATCCATTCCTCGCCGGGTTTGAAGATGCGCGGGGCGGCCACCCAGATCGAAGGCGCACCGAGCGCGCCGGAGATCGGAGATGGATGGTCGGAGATGGAGGCGGCGGCCTGCAGCTCGCGGAAACGGGCGATGACGTCGCGGTAGCGCTTCGGGTTTTCGAACTCGCAGTAGATCGTGCGCGCGCCGGCGTCCCACGCGGCGTCGAGCTGCTCGGGCAGCCGGATGACGGCGATCAGTTCCGGCGCGGTCGGCGCCGGGACCGGCGAAGCGGGCGGGACGAACGCCGGGCGCAGGGCGGAGTCGGCGAGCGTCCAGCGCTTCGGCGCGGCGCGGAGCCGGTCGAGGGCGGCGACGGCGTCGCGGCGCACCCGGTTGAGTTCGCTCGCGGGCAGGATCACCGCGCCTTCGAGGAAGGATTGCAGCGCGCCGAGCTTGAACGGCGTGCCGCCGAGCCGGCCGAGCTGTTCGCGCAGGCGTTCGGGCGTGAGCGGCTGCTTCTCCGCGACGGCGAGCGGCACCGCGGATTCCGTCTTCACCACGTGGCCGAGTCCGTCGTTGACGATCAGCGTGAGCGGCGCGCCGGCGCGGCCGTGGACTTCGAGCGCGACGGGCCGTTGAAAGCGGATCTGATCGCCCGCGAATGTCGCCCGCACCTCGCGGTCGAGCGCGGGATCGTTGGTCTTCCAGACGAGCTGGCCGGCGCGGACGCGGCGCCAGTCGATGTCGCCGTGGCCGAAGCGGAGCGTCGCCTCGCCCGCGCGCGTCTCGATCTGATAGACGCGTCCGCCCTCCTCGCGCTCGTCGGGCCGGCCGGCGTCGAAGACGAGGCCGTCGCCCGGCTTGAGCGGGGCGGCGAGGCGGAGGGAAACGGATTCGCCGGCGACGCGCGCGACCTCGCCGAGGAAGACGCCGCGCTTGGTGCCGAACCGGGCGTGCGCAAGCTTCTGGTTGTCGATGCCGCGGAACCAGCCGGTGTAGAGCCCGCGCGAGAAACTCATCTCCAGTTCGTAGCGCGCGGAGCCGGCCACGGACGCATCGGCCGTTGCGGACGGGAGAGAAGCCGACGACGCGGAAGTGGCGGAAGACGCGCCGGCAGTTGCGGCCGCCGGATCGGAGACATCGCCTGTCGCCGGCAGACGTCCGGCGCCGCAGGCCGCATCGAGGGCGCGGCGGTAGACGCGGGTGATGCTGGCGACGTATTCGGGCGACTTCAGCCGGCCCTCGATCTTGAGCGACGCGACGCCGACGCGGACGAGTTCGGGCAGCACGTCGAGACCGGAGAGATCCTGCGGGCTGAGCAGGTAGCGTTTGTCGCCGAGCGGGACCTGCTGGCCGTCGGCGATGAGGTCGTAGGGCAGCCGGCAGGCCTGCGCGCACTCGCCGCGGTTGGCGGAGCGGCCGCCGAGCGATTCGCTGGTGAGGCACTGGCCGGAATAGGCGACGCAGAGCGCGCCGTGGACGAAAACCTCGAGCGGAAGCGGCCCCGCGGCCTGGGCGGCCTGCAGCTGCTCGATTTCGGCGAGGGAGTTTTCGCGGGCGAGGACGACGAGCTGCGCGCCGAGTTCGCGCGCGAACTCCACGCCGGCGGCGCTCGTGATCGTCATCTGCGTCGACGTGTGGATCGGAAAATCCGGCGAGAGCGCGCGGATCATCCGGCACATGCCGACATCCTGCACGATCGCGGCGTCGACGCCGGCGGCGATGATCGTGCGCAGGTAGTCCTCGGCGTCCGCGAGTTCGTTGGCGAAGACGAGGGTGTTGAACGTCACGTAGCCGCGCACGCCGCGCCGGTGAAGGAACGCCATCAGCGCCGGCAGGTCGGCCTGGGTGAAATTCTTCGCGCGCATCCGCGCGTTGAAGCGCTCGAGGCCGAAGTAGATCGCGTCCGCGCCGTTTTCGACCGCGGCCCGCGCGCATTCCCAGTCGCCGGCCGGCGCCAGCAGCTCCGGGCGCGCGGAGGCGCGGGCCGGGGCGGCGGCGGGCGAAGCGGGAAGGACGGCGGCAGTCATCCCTTACGAGTAGGCCCGCGCGCCCGCGCCGCAAACGGATTCATCGCCGGCGGCACTCGGAGGCCGGCCCGATGCGGCGCGGACCGGCCAGTGCGGAGTTGTGGCCGGTGCCGGTTCAGAACCAGCGCGTGATGCCGGCGCGCACCGTGCGCGGCTCGGCGGGATGCAGGTGGATGTCGTCGATCCCGGCGGCGGGTTCGCCGGGCAGGCGCGAGGCGTAATAATATGCGATGTCGATGTTGTCGCGATCGAGGACGTTCAGCACGTCCACGGTGAATTCCCACGCGCCGCGCCGCCAGCCGGCGCGGAGATTGAGCGTGAGCGACGACGGCGCGCGCACGGAGCCGTCCTCGACCAGCGGCTGCGGGCCGAAATAGCGCAGCCGCAGGCTGCCGAAGAATCCGCGCGGAAGCTCGGCGACGGCGCCGGCGGTGACGACCGTGTCGATCGAGTTGGCGATGCGGTCGGCGACCGGTTCGTCGCGATAGCGCGCGTGGGTGAAGGCGAGGTCGGCGTCGAGCGTGAGCCACGGCGCGGCGCGGTAATAGTTGGCGAATTCGACGCCGGTGCGGCGGGTCGCGCCGGCGGCCTCGGTGCCGCCCGCGTCGCCGACGAACACGAGTTCGGAATCGAGCTCGAGCGCCCAGAGCGAGACGGTGCTCACGAGCCCGGGCAGCACGGCGGTGCGCACGCCCGCCTCCATGCTCTTCGCGCGGACGAGCGGCGTGACGCGGTCCACCGGCGTGCCCTCGACCGGGTCGACGCGGATGACCGTGCCGCGGGCGTCGTTGCTGTGAAACCCGCAGCCGGCGTCGAGGTAGAGTTCCGTCTTCCGCCACGGACCGAAGGCGAGGGCGAGCTTCGGGCTCGCGATCGCGGCGGTGCGCCGGCCGGAATTCAGCGCGTTGTCGCTGTCGACGTCGAAGACGTAGCCGTCGGCGCGCAGCCCGGCGGTCGCGCGGAACCAGTCGGCGGCGCGCCACGTCGACTGCGTGTAGACGCCCGCGCTCGACTCGCGCACGTCGTCGTCGCGCACGGTCGAGACCCGTTCGCGCCGCTCGGTGCGGAAGAGCCCGACGCCGATGATGTCGGCGCGCGTCTGCACGCCCCAGGCCGTCTCGAGCGGCCGGCCGGCGAGCGAGCCGGATTGCGTGTGGACGAGGCTGCCGCCGAAAACGCCGCGCCGGTCGCGCTGGTTGAACTGGTCGCCGTGGACCGGATCGTCGAGGTCGTAGGTGAAGTTGGAAAACAGATTCAAACGGTAGGCGATGGCGTGGAGGTTGAGCGTCGTCCGGCCGTCGCGCGCGGCCCAGTCGAACGAGAGGCTGGCGCGGTCGCTCACGCCGCCGTCGCTCGGATCGATGGCGTCGAACCGCGCGATCCGGCCCGCGTTGAGCGCGCGCTGCGGGATCTGGTCGGTGGAGTCCCACTCGCCGCGGTAACCGAGCAGCGTGAGGGCGAAGTCGCCGCCGCCGGCCGACCACGCGTGCCGGGCGAAGAGATTGAAACGGCGGCTGTGTTCGGGCTGCGTCCACGGCCCGTTGTCGTAACCGGCCTCGATGCCGAAGGTCGTCGCGGCCCCGCCGGCCTGGCGGACGGTGTCGGCGGCGACGATCCGGGCGCAGTCGTTTTCGCCGGACTCCAAGCGGACGAAGCCGCGGGGGAGGGCGTCGACCAGATGGAACTGGGCGGCTCCGGCGGCGGAGAAGTCGCCGTTGGCGGCATTGAACTGACCTTTCTGATACGTCACACCGGCGACGAGCTCGGGGATGAGGAAGTTCAGGTCGGAGTAACCCTGGCCGTGGGCGTGCGTGCGCAGGTTCACGGGCATGCCGTCGACGGTCAGGGCGAAGTCGGTGCCGTGGTCGAGGTTGAATCCGCGCAGGAAATACTGGTTGGCCTTGCCGCTGCCGGAGTGCTGGGTGACGACGACGCCGGGCACGACCTCGAGCAGCTCGCCGCGCCGGAGGAACGGGCGGACGGCGAGTTCGGCCGCGCCAACCTGTCCGTCGGAGGAGGCGGCGGCCTCGCCGAGCAGGTCGGCGTTGCGGCCGAAGATGGCGAATGTTTCCAGACGCGTGGTGGAGCCGCCGGCGGCGGGGTCGTCGGCTCGCGCGATGGCGGAGCCGGCGAAAGGCAGGGAGGAAAGGAGGAGGAAGCGGGAGAAAAAGTGCATGGGAATCGTCCGGGCGGCGCCGGACATGCGGGTGGGAGACAAAGAAGGCATCCGCCGGCCGCGATGCGGCGGCGAGGTGGAAGACGGAAGAAACGCTCCGCGCAGGGAGCGGTGACGGTTCAGGCGGTGCGGCCGCATCGCGGCGGCGGATGCGGCACCTCGGCCACGGGCGGGCGGGGCTCGCGCACGACGCCCGCGCTCCAGACCGGGGGCGAGACCGGCGGGCACCAGCGGCCCGGGCCGCCCGCGAGGGCGAGATCGATCTTCTTCGCCGCCTCGGGCGCGGCGGGCGAAAACGGGGCCGGCCGCGACGGTATCGACGTCGCCAGGACGGACGCGCGCGGGGACGTTTTCCCGCGCAGCAGCGCCTGGACATCCTGCCGCAGCGTGGCGGAATGGGAGAAATGCCGCGCATCCCGGAGCCAGGCGCAGACATGCACGGGCAGGCTCGCGGGCGCCGTGGCGCAGGCCCAGGCGGCGATCAGCAGCCAGAAGGGCCAGCGGCGAAAGGCGGTTTTCAGGCGCGGAGGCATGCGGGATCAGCCGGCGAGGCAGAACTCATGCCAGCACGGCGCGCTCGACGAACCAGTAGAGCCCGGCGGCCGCGACGACGATCGACAGCGCGGGCACGCCGCGGCGGGCGAACGCGGGTTGCCGCCGGAGCCACGCCAGCAGCGGCAGGAACAGTGCGGCGAAACCGAGCTGGCCGAGCTCCACGCCGAGGTTGAAACCGAACAGCGGAAGCGCGACCCCGCGGCCGTCCGTGCCGACCCCGACCTCGCGCAGGACATGGGCGAATCCGAAACCGTGCACGAGGCCGAAGAGCAGCACGAGCAGCCAGCGCCCGCGCGGCGGCTCGCCGCGCCGCCAGAGATTCTCCGCGCCGACGTAGAAGATCGTCAGCGCGATCAGCGGCTCGGTCAGCCGGGACGGAAGATCGACCAGGCCGAACGTCGCCAGCGCGAGCGTCACCGAATGTCCGAGGGTGAAGCCGCTGACGATGGCGATGACAGCCGGACCGCGGGTGCAGACCAGCAGCAGGCCGAAGAGGAAAAACAGATGATCGTAACCGGTGAAGATGTGCCGGATGCCGAGCAGCAGGAAATCGCCAAAGGACGCGCCGGACATGTCGCGGCATGGTTTCGCGCCGCGACAAGGGGGCAATGCAATAGTGGCGGGAAACGGTGACGTTTCCGCGACCCGGCGGATCGAGGAGACGCTCCGACGTCCTCGAGCTGGAATCCGCCGTCGCGCGGGACGAGGCGGGCGGTGATGGCATCGCCGGGCTTCACGGCTGCGAGCGCGGCGGCGTCGACCCGGAAGCGCATCGTCATCGCGGGCCCGAAGCCGGGGCTGGCTCATGTTTCCCCGGGCACTGTGAGCGGTTCGTGTTGCGTGACGACGACTCCTTTTGACGGATACCGCACGGCGGGTTCGGCGGCGGGGCCGGCTGCGGACACATCATTGCAACGGAATGACGTCCGGCCGCCGCCGTCCTGGGGCGCGGCGCGCCGGCCAGGCGGCCGAGGCGAGGACGGGGGCGGAAGAACGTGGCAAAGAAGACGGAGTCGTGCTTTCCGGTCGGCGCGGGCGCTTCAGAACGTGGTGTCGAGCTTCACCCAGAGGGTGCGGCCGGGCTCGTTGACGCGGGTGGTCTGGACGAAGCCGGAGACGGCGGCGCCGGCCTTGCTCAGATGCTCGGCGTAGGTGCGGTCGAGGACGTTGTCGACGCCGGCGGAGAGGCGCAGGTGGGCGGTGGGTTTCCAGCTGCCGTTGAGCGAGAACACGGCGAAACCGGGCGTCTCGCCGAGGTCCTGGCCGACGATGTTGCCCTGGTTGACGGCGACGCGGTCCTGGCGCGCCACGACGCGGAGGAGCGCGCCGGCGGACCAGACCGGCTGCGCGTAGGTGAGGGCGAGGCGCGACTCGAGCGGCGGGAGCTGGGCGAGGGGGCGCGAGTCGGTGTCGTTTTCGCCTCGCACGCAGGCGACGGAGGCGTCGGCTTTCCAGTGCTCGGCGAAGCGCCAGCCGAGGCCGGCCTCGCCGCCGCGGGTGGTGGCGTCGACATTGCGCGAGACGACGGCGCTGCGCGTGCCCATCATGCCGGAAGGCTTGGCCCAGCCGCTCTGGACGAGGATGAAATCGTCGATGCGTGCGGCGAACACGGATACCGTCCAGTCGAAGGCGCCGCGGCGGCCGAGGAAACCGGCGTCGACCTGCGTGGTGGTCTCGGGTTTCAGGCCGAGGGCGCTGACGCTGGTCGTGGACTCGTTCTTGATCAGTTCCCAATAGTCGGGGAAACGCTGCGCGCGGCCGACGCCCGCGAAGGCGGTGACGGGCGCGGCGGCGGTGCCGAGCTCGTGTTCGTAGCGCGCGAAGGCGCTCGCGAGGTCGCTGGTGCGTTTCTGGCCGGCGGTCGGGTTGGCGACCGAACTCATCATCGAGATGGCGACGGTGCTGCGCGGGTCGGTGACCTCCCAGTGATCGAGGCGGGCGCCGGCGATGAGGCGGCGGCCGGGGGCGACGTCGACCGAGCCCTCGGCAAAGAGGCCGCGCTGGAGAAAATGCGCGTCGCGCACGCGGACCTTGGCCTCGTAGGGCATGGTTGTCTCATTCATCGTCGAGCGGACGGTGTGGGTGTTGGTCTGCGTGTCGGCGCCGACGGTGAGTTTCGCGACGGTGAACGGCGTGAGTTCGGCCTGCACGAGCGCGCCGCGGGTGAGACGGTCGGGGTTGGAGACCGACGGGTTGGGCATCATCGTCGAGGCGGTGAAGGTGCGGAGGGAGTAGTTGTCCATCACGTGGTCGACGTAGTTGTGAAACGCGCGCGCTTCGACGGCGGCGAGGAGCGGCGTGAGGCGCTCGCGGCGGAGGCGGATGGCGTAGTTGTCGCGGGCAAACTTGGCGCCGTCCATGGCGCGGTCGGCGTAGGCGGCCTCGCCGTCGCTGTGGGCGGCGGAAAGTTCGACGAACGTGCGGTCGTCGGGCGTCCACGCGACGGAAGCGTTGGCGCTCCAGCGCTCGTAGTGCGAATGCACGTCGCGGCCGTCGCCGTCGCTGTAATCGTCGGCGCGCGTGGTGGTGCCGGTGGCGCGGGCCTGGAAAGCGGGCGTGCCGGCGCGGGCATCGGCGACGGCGTCGAAGCGGCCGAAGGAGCCGCCGGTGAGCGAGGCGAAGAGTCCGAGGTCGTTGTGGGCGAGGCGATGGATGTCGCGCTCGAAGAGGACGACGCCGGCGGAGTTGCCGGGGCCGTGGAGGACGGACTGCGGGCCCTTCACGATCGTGATGCGATCGTAGGCGGCGGGGAAGACGTAGGCGGTGGGCGGATCCATGCGGTTGCCGCAGCCGCCGAAGATGCACTGGCCGTCGATCTGCACGCCGAGGCGCGAGCCGGCGAGGCCGCGAAGGACGGGATCGCCGTCGGTGCCGCCCTTGCGGATGACGGAGAAGCCGGGGACGGCCTTGAGGACGTCGGCGCCGTCGTGCGCGGGGACGGGTTGCGCGGGGGCTTTCGGGTCGAGCTGGGTTTCGAGCGGCCGGTCGGTCGACGCGGTGGAGGTGACCACGAGCGGATCGAGGCGGACCGCGGCGGGATCGTCGGAGACGTCGGCGGCCGACGCGGAGGCGGCGGTCGCGAACAGCGCGACCACCGGAAGAACGGTGAACGAGACAAAACGAGAACGAGAAAAGGTCATGACGGAAGCTTGAGGCGGGCGCGCGAGGGCGCATGGAATGCGAGGCGGGGGACACGCGGTTTCGCCGAATGCGAAACGCGGATACGCCGGCGGCGGCGCGCCAAGGCGCGGATGCGGCACGGACGGAGGCAGGCGCGGCGCCTGCGGGGCGGAATCAGGCCGCGGCGACGCGCGGCGGCGGCACCGGAGGAGCGGACCGCTCCGACGAGGGCATCGCCGTTTCACCGGGCGACCAGCGGGATGCGGCGGGAGCCGCCACGATCGGGGCGGGGGCCGGCGCGTAGACGAGGAAAACCTTGCCCGCGAGCCGGTCGAGCGGAGCGCCGCGGGCGTCCGTTTCCCGTTTCGCCGTGGCGACGGCGGAGCACACCCCGCAGAGATTTTCGGGCGTGAACGTCAGCCGCACGGCTTCCCTGAACGGCATGCTCTGCGCGTAGGTCGCGATCATGCGGCCCCAGCCGAACGTCTGCACCAGGTCCCAGTGGCTCCCCGTGGCGAGGAGCCACGCGACGAGCGTGAAGACGAGGGAGAGGCGGCGGCGCATCAGCGCGGAGCAAAGGCGCCGCGGCCGGTGCGGCAAGACTTTTGACGGCTGGGCAGACCGGTGACCGGAGCGGCGGCGTCAGTCCACCGGCACGGCGACCGGCATGTCGGGATGGCCGGGAGCCGCGGCGTGCGGCGCGGCCCGCCGCAGGCGCGCGGCGAGGAGAAACGTGAGGCCGAAAAAGCCCACGGCCACGAAGCCGACGAGCGGATATCCCTCGAGCCGGCCGGAGGGCGCCACGACGACGAACGCCCCGGCGGTGAGATTGGCGAGCCCGCTGGCGGCCTGCTGGACGGCGGAGTTGACGCTCATGAAACCGCCGCGATAGCGGGCGTCGACGGCATTGGTGATCATCGCCATGGCGGGCGTGAACCGGCCCGACATCGTGACCATGAACCCGGCCGTGGCCAGCATCGCGACCGCGAGCGGTGCGGGCGGCAGATGGGTGAGCAGGAGCACGACGAGCGCGGCCGAGAGCGTGAGCCAGCCCAGGACGTGGAGCTTGTCGTGGCGGTCGGAGAGCCGGCCGACGACCGGCATGGTGAAGAACGTGCAGGCGCCGCCGGCCGCGTAGATCAGCCAGAGCCGGGATTCGGGCACGCCGACGTTGGAGACCATGGATGGCGCGAGGAACGGGATGACGATGCCGCCGGCGAAGACGAGCGCGGCGCTGAGCAGGAAGCCGCGCTGATGGATCGGGTGGGCGAGGATGGCCTGCATCTGTTTCCACGGGTGCTGGGCCGCGTGGACGACGCGCAGCCGGGGCAGCACGCGGGAAACGACGACCAGCACTCCCGCGCTCAGCGCCCCGAGCAGAAAGAACGGCGCGTGCCATTCGAACCGCTCCGCCAGCAGCAGGCCGAACGGCACGCCGAGCACGGAGGCGATCGGGAAGGCCGACATGACGATGCCCATGGCGCGGCCGCGGCGGTTGGCCGGGATGACATCGCCGACCATGGCGGTGACGACCGAGGCGGCGACGCCGCCGAACGCGCCGGCGGCGAAGCGGGCGGCGAGCAGCGCGGGGTAGTTCGGCGCGAACGCGCAGGCGAGCGTGGCGAGGGCGAAGCCGGAGTAGAGCGCGAGCAGCGCATGCTTGCGGTCGAAGCGGTCGAGGACGAAACCGCCGGCGAATCCGGTGAGCGCGGCGGCGAGGCCGTAGGCCGCGACGAGCCGGCTGAACTGTGCCGGGTCGATGGCGAAGACCCGCATCAGGTGCGAGCCGAGCGGCATCATGATCATGAAGTCCAGCACGTGCGTGAACTGCACGGCGGTGAGCGCGAAGAGGATGGCGCGTTCCTTGCCGGGTGTCTGGGCGTGCGTGGCGCTGGACATGGGAGGGCGGGACGGTGCCCACTTCGCGCCAAAGAGCAACCGGCACGTGCGACCTCGCCGCCGGTTGCGACGGTCCCGCACCGGTGAGAGACCGGCTGCAGGGGCGGCGGACTGGAGCGGCATCCGGACGCGGGTGTCGCGCGGCCGGATGCGCGGCCCGGCGGATCAGCGCACGGTGCGCAGCTGCACGGCGTCGACGAGGCGGTCCTGCGAAAGGATGTCGGTGACGACGATCAGCTTGTCGCCGGGCTCGATGCGCCGCAGCCGGCGCAGCATCGTGATGGCGTTTTCGATCGTGGCGTCCGGCTCGCTCGAGAACGGCATGAGCACGGGCTCGACCGAGCGCAGCAGGCGCAGGTGGCGGTGCACCTCGATGGACGGGGTGAACGCGAGGATCTCGGCGCTCGGCGGCCGGAGCGCGGCGAGGCCGCTCGCCATGAAACCGTGCCGGGTGAACGTGACCAGTTTCGAACCCGGGATCTGGTTGGCCAGGACCACCGCGGAGTGGAGGATCTTCATCTTCTCGCGGTCGATGCTGGCGAACTCGTGCGCCGGCGCGTCGTCCTCGAGCTCGATGCGGCGGGCGATCTTGTCGAGCATCTCCACGCACTCGAGCGGGTATTTGCCGACGGTGGTCTCGCCGGAGAGCATGACGCAGTCGGCGAGCTCGAAGACGGCGTTGGCGACGTCGGTGATCTCAGCGCGCGTGGGCACGGGCTGCGAGATCATGGACTCGAGCATGTGCGTGGCGATGATGACGGGCCGGCCCTGCTTGAGGCAGGCGCGGACGGCGCGGCGCTGGATGACGGGCAGGTCCTCGAACGGACACTCGATGCCGAGGTCGCCGCGGGCGACCATGAGCGCGTCGCAGGCGTGCACGATCTCGTCGAGGTTCTCGATGGCGGTCTGGTCCTCGATCTTCGCGATGATGTGGGCCTTCGATTTGTGCTTGGTCAGGAACTCGCGGAGCATCTCCACATCCTTGGCCTCGCGCACGAAGGAGAGGGCGACGAAGTCGATGCCCTCCTCGATGCCGACGAGCGTGTCGCCGCGATCCTTCTCGGTGAACGAGGGCAGATTGACGCGGACGCCGGGGAGATTGATGTGCCGGCGGGAGGCGAGCTGGCCGGGGATGAGGACGCGACAGCGGATGCGCGCGTCGTTCTTCTCGAGGACCTCGAGGCGGATGAGGCCGTTGTCGACGAGGACAGTGTCGCCGATCTGGATGTCGTTGACGAGATCGCGGTAGTTGACGTCGACGGAGCGGACCTCCTGCGCGAGCTCGGGCGCGGCGCCGGGCTGGACGGTGAAGTCGAAGATCTCGCCGGGCTTGAGCTCGATCGGCGCGGCGACGTCGCCGGTGCGGATCTCGGGTCCCTTGATGTCCATCATGATCGCGACCTCGCGGCCGAGGCGGGCGCTGACGGTGCGGATGCGCTGGATGATGGTGCGCGTCCAGTCGTGCTTCGCGTGCGCCATGTTGATGCGGACGACATCCGCGCCGGCGCGGATGAGCTTCTCGAGCATCGCCTCGCTCTCGGTCGCGGGACCGAGCGTGAAGATGATCTTGGTGCGGCGGTGAGTCATGGCCGAGGACATATATGGATAAAGGGAAGCGATCGCGGCCGGGTTCGGCAAAGGAAAAGCCCGCGCACGCTTTGGCGAGGACCCTGCGGATTTTAACCGTCGCCCCGGCGCCTGAGCCGGTCGTGCGGCGCACACCGGTGTCAGTCCGCGCGAGCGCGGCGAAGCGGGCATCGGCACGCCGGCTGCGGCCCAAGTCTTTTGGGGAAATGGGGTTGTTCGTCGTCGGTGCCGGCGGTTCCGCCTGGCAAAGGTGCCGGAGCCGGACGGCGGGCTCCGGCGCCGGGGCTGGCGCCGTGGGTCCGAAAATGCAGAATTGCTGCACCGGTCCGGTATGACGCGGATCGCATGCCGGGATCTCCCGGTCGCGTCCGGTCGGCGCGATCCGCGCGCTCAGAAGTCGAAGGCGGGCGTGCCGCCGCCGGCGGCGACGACGGAGAATGCGCAGTGCCGCGCGGCGAGCGCCGGGCCGCACGCGGCCGCGACGGCGTCGGGCGTGTTGCAGTCGCGGCTGAGGTGCGTGAAAAACACGTGCCGCCAGTGCGCGCCGACGGCCGACTCGATCACCTCGCGCGCGGCGAGATTGGAGAGATGGCCGTGGCGCCCGCCGATGCGCTGCTTGGTCGACCACGGGCGCTTCGTATCCGCTTTCAGGAGATCGGGGCAGTGGTTGGCCTCCAGCACGAGCACGTCGACATCGCGGATGTGCTCGCGCACGTGCAGCGGCGCGTGGCCGAGGTCGGTGAGATAGGCGAGGGAGCGGCGGGGCGAGAACAGATCGCCGTCGCGGCCGCAGGCGAAGCGGAAGCCGACGGGCTCCTGGGCGTCGTGCGGCACGGCGAAGCTCGTGACCTCGAGGTCGCGGAACCGGAAACGCGTGCCCGTCTCGAACAGCTGCCAGTCGGGCCGGTGTTCGAGCCCGGCCTGGACGGCGCGGGCGGTGGCGGCGTTGGCGAAGACGCGGATGCGGGGATATTTTTTCAGGCCTTCGATGCCGGCGCAGTGGTCGCCGTGCTCGTGCGAGAGGAAGACCGCGTCGATCCGCTCCAGCGATTCGCCGACGGCCGCGAGCAGCTGCGCGAGCTTGCGCGCGGAGAAGCCGGCGTCGACGAGCACGCGCGTCTCCTCGGTCTGGAGCAGGGCGGCATTGCCGGAGCTGCCGGAGCCGAGGATGCAGAAGCGGAGCGACATCGTGAGGTGCGTTGAAGACCCGCCGGCCGCGGAACGCCAAACAAAAATCGCGCCGCGGATCCGATCGCGGGGGCGGACCGGGCGGAGACGCAGGATCTCCGGTCGGGCGGGGCGGGTTTGTGCCGGGGCGGGCGGCGGAGCGGATGCGTTTTTATTTCGGCGCGCCCCTTGAATCGCGGCGGAGCGGGACTACCTTCTCCGCGTGGCCACGGGGCCATCCGACAGCGGACAACGGTCAGGGACGATCGGACCGGCAGGGACAGGATCAGCGTCAGGAGAACGGCCCGATCCGCCGGTCAGGACGCCCGCCGCCGGGTCAGTGCAGTGCAACGAAAGGTATGGTTCAAAAGTCCACATCCATGCGACTCCGCCAAACCTAAGACGAAGATAAGCGCCATTGCCGCGCTCGCGGGTTCGACCCGCACTCTGATGAGCCTCTCCGGATTCGTCCGGAGAGGCTCCTTCGTCTGGCGGCAGTGACAGTGCGGCAGGTTCGCCGCTGGGTGGGAAAAGGGCCAAGGAGCGGGCTGCCGAGACGGACGACGCCGTCCGGAGGACGCGGCCGCGCCAAGGCGGGCGGCGCCGGCACGCGCTCCTGCGGGAGCGCACCGGAAGCGGATGCCGGAGACACCGGGCCGCGCCTACCAGGCGCAGAGCGATTCGATGTGGGCGGCGGAGCCGTCGCGGGCCCAGCCGTCGAGCTGCGCCTGGTCCTTCAACTGCTGGCCGCGGGCGCGGGGGACGGCGGCGAAGACGCTGCGGCACTCGGCGAGGCCGGTCATGTCGCCCCAGAGCTTCTCGAATTGGGCGACCGGATACACGTCTTCCTGGCCGTGGCCCCAGCGCTTCTTCACGTCCTTCAAGGTGACGTAGGTCGGCACGCGCGCGGCCATCGCCCGGACGGCGGCGGCGGTGCGGCCGGCATCGGCGAGCTCGCCGCGCGTCAGGCCGAACGCCGCGAGCAGCCGGTCGAGGTCGATCCAGCACGTGTTGCTGTTGTAGTAGGTGAGGTTGAACTCGTCCGACTCGCGCGGCAGGGCGAGGCCCTCGACGAGCCGGATGCGGCCGTCGACGCGCGCGAGCCCGCCGCCGTGGTCCTCGATGCGGCGGGGGATGACCTCCCAGCCGAGCGTGGCGCCCGAGGCCTGGAACCAGCCGAGCAGCGCCGGATCGAGCGTGGCGCCGAGCGTGTCGATGTTGTGGACGAGGAGCGTCTTCAGCTGCGGACGCGCCGTGAGCAGCCGGGCGAGCGTGCCGTTTTTCAGCAGATTCGGGATCTCGAACCAGTGTCCGACCGGGTGCAGACACTGGTCGGGGAGATTGTCGGTGTAGTCGCGGCCCTCGCCGGCGGAACGCGCCCAGCCGATGAGCGCGGCGCGGACGCTCTCGCGCATCTTTTCCTTCTGCTCGTCGAGTTTCTGCTGGGCCGTCTCCTCCCAGGCGAAATGCAGGTCGCGCACGGCGGGCACGAGGCGCAGGCCGATGGAGCGGCCCGGCGAGAGCCAGACCGTGCGCTCCCAGTCCCGGCCGTAGAGCGCGCGCAGCTGCCGCTCGATCGGCGCGTGCGTGAGGTGGCTCGTGGTGAAGACGTGCGGAATCTCGACGCCGTAGAGCCGGCCGGTGCGGCGGGACTTGGCGAGATGGACGTCGATGAAACTGCGATGACGGCCGGAGAACTTGGCGAACGGGTGCAGGCCCTTCACGACGCCGGCGCCCTGGGTCCAGCGGCTGCCGACGCCGGCGGCGAAGCCGACGACCGCCGCCTCGCCGCGGCGCAGGGCGGCCTCGCCGGCGCGGTGCAGCTCGGCGGAAGCGCGGCCGGCGTCGAAGAGATCTCCGGGTGCCACATCCTCGATGCGGGTCGTGGCCGGCAGACGGTTCATCGCGAGTCCGATGCGGCCGGCGCGGAGATCCGCGCGGATCTGCTCGTGCTGTGCGCGGTCGAAGCCGTTTTCCAGCAGGAGATCGTCCAGCCGCCGGCCGCCGCGATCGCCGGTGTCGCCGGACGGCAGCAGGCGGTCGAGCAGCACGGGCAGGGCGGCGGTGAACGCCGGCTGCGAGCGCGCGGCGCGGGTGAACTGCTGCAGGTCGGCGCGCTCGCGCACGGTGAGGTTGCGGGCGTCGCGGCGCAGGCAGGCCGGCACGGACTGCTGGTAGAACTCGATCGGCAGCAGGGCGTCGTCGCCGGCGAGCAGCGCGGCGACGGAGCCGTGCTCGTTGATGGCGAAATCGTAGACGACCGGGTCCATCGCGAACGGAAGCGAGGACTGCAGCTCGCGCTTCGCGGTGAGCATGATCTCCAGCAGGTGCGCCTGCGCCTCGGCGCGGCGTTCGGGCGCGAAGATGAAGCCCATGCCGCCGCCCGACATGCCGCCGAGCATCCAGAAACCCCAGAAATCGTCGCCGAACGCGACGCGCGTGCGCTCGATCAGCCGCTCGGTGTAGAGGTTGCTGACCCACGGGATGATCGTCTGGAGCGGGCCGAAGAAATTGTCGGTGAGCGCGCGGCCGAGCCCGCGGATGTCGCCGGCGGCGAGCAGGCCGAGGATCTCGTCGAGCGTGGCGACGGCGCGGCCCCGCGCGGCCCACTCGGCCTCGCTGCGGAGGAGATACTTCTCCGTCACCATCTCGAGGATCGGGCCGACGTTCTGCGCCATGCCGCCGTGGACGAGGACGAGCGAGTCCTGGAGTTTCCGCCGCGCCGCGGGCGGGATGCGGTCGGGCCCGAGCAGGGTGTGTCGCGGCAGGAGCCGGCCGCGGCTGATGCCGTATTCGGGATCTCCCGACAAGGCGGGCGCGCCCTCGATCAGCTTGATGCCGGGCCAGAGGCCGCCGGAATCCTGCCAGCCGCCGCCGGAGCCGCCGAGCCACTCGCCGAGGATGGCGCGGGCGGCGACCATGCGCCGCTCGGGTTCGTCGGTCGGGCCGGCGAGCGCGCGGATCTGGCCGGTGGCGCGCATGCAGACGCCGATGAGCGCGCCGAGGAGATTGGTCGAGACGGCGAGGCGCGAGCCCTTGGGGATGCGGTTGACGTTGCTGACAAGTTCGAAGCCGCGGCCCGGACCGAAGATCGTGCCGAGCAGTTCGGCGAGACTGGCGCCGGAGCGCTCGATGCCGGGCGGCACGATGCCCGCGGCGATGACGGCGGCCTTGAGCAGGCCGAGGTAGTCGCGGCCGAAGTCGAAGATCTCGTCGAGGGAGGAGACGACGGCGGACGCCTCGAGGTCGACGCTGGCGAGCCTGATCACCGGTTCGTCGATGACGCGGAAATACGCCTCGACCGGCGGGCGCGGGCCGGTGTCGCGGCCGTGGACGCCGAGGTCGACGGAGATGTTGAGCACGCGCGCGCCCTCGGGGAAATCCATGCCGAGGAAGAAAATGTCGCTCCAGCCGCAGTGCGTGAGGTCCATGCGCACGGGCGTGCGTTCGCGCAGGAGCGGGAACGCGGCGTCGTCGGATTCGCGGGCGAGCAGCTCGGGCCGGACGCGCAGCGGCTGGTCGAGCGGGTGGCCGAGGCGGAACATCCAGGCGTTGCCGCGCGTGGAGCGGACGGTGCGGCGAACCTGGTCGGCGAGCGTCTGGAAGGCGAGGGCGTGATGCGCCGCGGCGAGCGCGCTCGAGAGCGTCTCGCTCGGGCCGTGCGCGGCCTGGGCCTCGGCGAAGACGGAGATCGCCTCCTCGAAGCGGCGCTCGAGCAGGTGGCGGAAGCCCTCGAACGGCACGCGGCCGAGCCGCGACAGCTCCGGCCGCGCGGGCAGGTGGTATCGGTGGATCGCGGTGATGAAGAAGAGCGCGCGGACGCGTTTGTAGAGATTCGCCTCGCGGCGGCGGTAGGCGTCGAGTTCGGCGCAGGCGGCGAGGAGCGCGTCGAGCGAGCGGCCGGCGCACCAGCGGTCGATGGCCTGGTCGCGCGTCGCGGCGTCGGCCGACTCGATGAGATCGAGCGGGGTCATGGTCAGTCGGCGCGGACGGCGAGGAGCTCGACAAGCTGCGTGAGCACATGGTCGCGGTCGCGGCCGGCGAGCGAGAGCGCGAGCTGGGCGAGCAGGATGCCGTAGGGCGCGCCGATGTCGTAGCGGCGGCCGGCGACGGACAACGCCAGGTAACGCTGCCGCGCCGCGAGCGCGTGCAGCGCGGGCGAGAGGCCGAACGGCCGGTCGGGCGCGGCGGCCTGCTGTTCCTCGAGGATGGAAAAGATCTCCGCGCCGAGCACGTGCATGCCGAAGAAACAGAGATAGAAACCGGCGCGCAGGCCGGGGACGATCAACTGCTGCTCGGCGACGGTGGGCGTCGGTTTCTCCAGCACGGCCTCGATCTGGTAGAGCGGCTGCTTGCCGCCGATGAGCCGGCCGCCGATGGCGCCGTAGGAGGTGAGCTGGTTTTCGCGCGTGGGCTGCACGGCGGAGACGGAGGCGTTTTCCGCGTGGGCGACCTCGAGGAGCTGGCGGGCGCAGTTCACGTCGCCGCGGGCGACGTGCAGGTGATCGCCGACGAGATGGAGGAACGGCTGGTCGCCGATGAAGTCGCGGCCGCACAGGACGGCCTGGCCGTAGCCGCGCGCGGACGTCTGCGGGATGAAGCGCACGCGGCTGCGCAGCGCGCCGCACGCGCCGGCGTAGGCGGATTCATCGCCGGGGCAGACGATGACGCAGAATTCCTCGATGCCGGCGCCCGCGGCCTCCTCGAGGATGATCTGGAGCGCGGATTTCGTTTCCCCCTGCTGATCGATGAGCGTCTGGAGCGGCAGCGTCCGCTGGCGGGGGTTCGCCGCGGTGATGAGGGCTTTGCGGATGGTCATGGCGAGCGAAGGCGCCATTAGTCAGGCGGTTGGGCGCGCGGATCAACCCGAATCCGGATGCCGGCGTTGACCGGCCGGGCTTTTATGCTACCTCTGACCCTCCATGCCGAAACGAGCCTCCTCCTCCCAAGCCGCCGGGCGTCCCGCGCGGACGCGCGCGCCGCGGGCGATGGCGGGGACCGTCTACATCACGCGCCAGGTGCATTTCAACGCGGCGCACCGGCTCCATAATCCGGCGAAGAGCCAGGCGTGGAACGTGAAACAATACGGCCTCTGCACGAACCCGCACTGGCACGGGCACAACTATGTGATGGAGGTCACGATCTGCGGCGAATCGGACCCGGAGACCGGCTACATCATGGATCTGAGCGAGCTGAAGGAGATCCTGCACCGCGCCGTGGTCGACCGCTGCGATCACCGCAATCTCAACACCGACGTCGATTTCCTCCGCGGGATCATCCCCTCGACCGAGAACCTCACGATCGCCTTCTGGCGCGAGATCGAGCCCTTGCTGCCGGCGGCGGCGCGCCTGTATCGCGTGCGGCTCTACGAGACGCCGCGCAACTACGCCGAATTCCTCGGACCGAACGCGCCCTGAACCTTTTCCCCTGGCCGAACGCGTCCGCGCCCGCCGCGGACGCCGCGGTTATCGTCACCCGCCCGGCCGGCCGAACTCAAAAACGACATGAAGAAGAAATCCATGTATCTCCATCAGTCCGCGTCCGGCGCGCCGGCGCGGATCAAGCGCGGCTACGACGCGGCGTTCCGGTCGACGCCCGCCTATCGCGCCTCGCTGCCGGACATGATGGAAGCCGCGCACGACGCGATCCAGGGCGCCAACGTGCCGATCCAGCAGGTCGGCGTGCATAATTTCCGCCTGCCGCTGAAGTTTCGCACCAAGCAGGGCGGGATCCTCACGCTCGAGGCGAGCGTCACCGGCACGGTCTGCCTCGAGGCCGAGCTGAAGGGCATCAACATGAGCCGGATCGTGCGCTCCTTCTACGACCACAAGGACGCGGTCTTCACCGGCGAGTGGATGGGCAAGATCCTGAAATCCTATCTGCGCAACGTGAAGAGCAAATGCGCGCGGCTGCGGATCGCGTTCTCCTATCCGATGCTGCAGCGCAGCCTGCGCAGCGGGCTCGAGGGGTATCAGTTTTACAACGTCGCGTTCGAGGGGCTGCTCGACGCGAAGGGAAACTACCGCCGGCTGATCCATTTCGACTTCGTCTACTCCTCGGCCTGCCCGTGCTCGGCGGAGCTGACGGAGCACGCGCGCGATACGCGCGGCGCCTACGGCATCCCGCATTCGCAGCGCAGCAAGGCGCGCATCACCGTCGAGGAGGCCGAGGGGAAGAAGATCTGGATCGAGGACCTGCAGGCGCTCTGCCAGCGCGCGCTCAAGACCGAGACGCAGGTGATGGTGAAGCGCGAGGACGAGCAGGCGTTTGCCGAGCTCAACGGCGCGTATGTGAAGTTCGTCGAGGACGCGGCCCGGCTGCTGTATCGGGAATTCGACGCCGACAAGCGGATCAAGGATTTCCAGATCGCGTGCTCGCACCTCGAGTCGCTGCACTCGCACGACGCCGTGAGCGTGATCGCGAAGGGCGTGAAGGGCGGCTTCGCCGCCGACTTCATGGATTTCGGGTCGCTGGTGTGCTGAGTTTCCGGCCCGCGAACACGCGGAAAACACGGAAGGCCGGACGGACTTCGGTTGATTTCTTCCGTGCCTTCCGTGGGCTCCGCGGGCAATTCCCTCTCATGAGCAAACCTGTCGTCCTGATCACCGGAGCATCGCAGGGCATCGGCGCGGCGATCGCGCGGACGTTTGCCCGCGGGCTGCGCGGCGTGCGGCTCGCCCTCGTCGCGCGCAACGAAAGAAACCTGGCCGCGGTCGCGCGCGCCTGCGCGAAATCCGGCGCGACGGTCGCGACCTTCGGCTGCGATGTGGCCGACGCGGCCGGCGTCGAGGCGATGGCCGCGGCGGTGACGAAACGCTTCGGCGCGGTCGACGTGCTGATTAACAACGCCGGCCAGTTCGCCGGCGCGCCGCTGCTCGAGATGAGCGTGGAGCAGTTCGACGGCCTCGTCGCGGCGAACCTGCGCAGCGTGTTCCTGGTCACGCGGGCCTTCGTGCCGGCGATGATCGCGCGCGGGCGCGGGGATGTGTTCAACATGAGCTCGATCGCGGGGCTCGGCGCGTATCCGGGCGGCGCGGCGTATTGCGCGGCGAAGTTCGGCGTCACGGGCATGAGCAAGGTCATGCGCGCGGAGTGGAAGGAGCAGGGCATCCGCGTGTGCTGCGTGCATCCCGGCGCGACGTTTTCGCCGTCGTGGACCGCCTCGGGCGTGCCCGCGGAGCGGATGATGCCGGCGGAGGACGTGGCGCGGGCGTTTTTCGAGATCTACCGGCTGTCGCGCCGGACCGTGGTCGAGGAAATCGTCCTCCGCCCGCAACGCGGCGACATCTAGGCGCGAGGCGGCGGTTTTTTTCGGACGAGCGCGGAAAACGTTTTCCGCGGGCGCGAAACGGTCCGGCGGCATCGGCCGGGAGACGTCGGCCTGAAACGATTCCGCTCGGTCCGGCGGCCGGGGCCGGAATCGTAGCCATGATCGTCATCGGTGGCGGAGCGCTGCGACGGGCGGATTTTATTGCGAAGGCGTGCGGCTGCGCTGCGGGCGCGGGCTGCGGATTGCACGAAACGGCGCCGGATTTCGTGCGACTTGCCGGTCGTTTTCCGGAGCCTCCGGAGGCGATGACAGGTGGAGGTGCCACCCCTCAATGACTTGCGACCCGCCGGTCGGGTTGGCACGGCTGCCGCTAAGATTGTCCTCAATGATGAAAACCCGCCACGCCTTCGGATTTCTTCTCTTTGGTTTCGTGCTGTCGATCGTGCCCGGTCTGGCGCCCGGATGGTTTCCGCCGGCCGGCATCGACGGCACGAGCACGCGGGAGCTGTGGCTGCAGTTCATGAGCTGGACCCTGTGGGCGGTCGGCGGCGTGCAGGTGGGCGGGCAATTGCTCGGCATCGCGGCGAAGTTACTCGAATACCATCCGGAGCGGGCCCGGACCGTCGCGGTGCCGGTCCGCCGCCCGGCGCGCGTGCCGACGGGATTCACCCCCAGTCAGGCCGGAAGCGGCGATTTCACGCCCGAGTGGCTCGCGGAACGCGGCGCGGCGTAAGCCGCGGGCGGGTTTCCCCGCATTGATCCGCGAACGTCGGGGCCGTGTTTGACGGCGGCTTGGGGGGCTGGCGGGTCGCGTGGGCGTGCGGAGGCGGAAAAGGATGAGAACGGGGCTTGCGCTGTCGGAGAGCTGCGCCACGAATGCGCGCGCTTCCGGCCATGACCAGCCTCGAACTTCTCGTCGTTCTCCTTCTGCTCGCCATGACGGTGCCGGATGTGTGCGCCTGGCTGGGCCGGCCGGCGCTGGCTTATCCGGCGTTCGTCGTTTTCGGCTTGCTGGTGGGACCGCTGCTGCGGCCGGAGGTGGGCACGCTGCTGCAGGAGGCGGGGCAGATCGGATTCGTGCTGCTGCTGTTCGAAGTGGGGCTCGAGATCGATCTGCCGGTGGCGCGCGAACTGCGGCGTCCGCTCGCCTACGTGGCGCGGTGGGTGCTGCCGCAATATCCCGTGGTGTTCGCGCTGGCGCGGCTGGCGGGGCTGACGTGGGCGGAGGCGTTGGTCTCGGCTGCGGCGATCGGCGCGTGCTCGGTCGGCATGGCGCACGGAGCGTGGAAGCATCATGCCGGGCTCGAGGGTGAGACGCGGGCGTTCGTGCTGCGGGTGATGGTGCTGCTGGAAGTGGTGGCGGTGGTCGTGCTGGCGGTGGAGACCGCGGCGCTCGGCCGGGGCACGAGCGGCTGGACGATCGCCGCGAAGCTGGCGGGCATGGCGGTGGTCGTCTACGCGTGCAGCCGGCTGGCGGTGCCGCTGGCGCGGCTGATGCAACGCGTGCTGGAGCGGGCGACGCACTGGCGGCTGCATCTCGTCACCCTGCTGGTGCTGGTCGCGTGCGCGATCGGGGACCGGCTCGGGCTGGCGGGGCCGAAGACGGCGTTTTTCCTCGGGATGTTTTCCAGCCGGGTCGAGCACGACGGCAAGAGCCTGGAGGACTACCTGGCGCCGATCAGCCGGCGTTTCCTGATCCCGCTGTTTTTCCTCTCGCTGGGCACGCAGGTGCCGCTGGCGATGCTGGTCTCGCGGGCGGCGCTGCTGGCGCTGGTGGCGGCGGCGCTGCTGATCGCCGGCCGGCAGATGCTGCATGCGCGCTGGGCGCCGACGGGCGGCGGCCCGGACACCTATCTGTTGTTCTGCCCCAATTTCACCCTCGTGGCGCTGGCGGCGAATTCGCTGCTGCACGGCGGCGAGACGGAGCCGGCGGCGGTGGCGTGGCTGTTGTTGACCGGCCTGTTTGTCACGCTGATCGCGCTGCTGGCCCTGCCGCGGCGGGCGGCGGAACCGGCGCCGGCGGCATGAACGGCCGGCGTTCGCGCCGGCAACGATCGCGCGGGTCGCGGGATTCCGGGAGCGTCACTGCGGCGGAGCCGGCGGCGTGATTTCCGCCGGAGGCCGGCGCCGGCGCGTCGACGCTCCGGCGATCGCCCCGACCACGATGCCGAGCAGGGCGGCGAGCATGATCACGAGGGCCTGCGACAGTTCGAAATGCCAGACGAGAAAACGGAGGGTGGCCGGCTGCGCGTTTTGCACGCTGAACACGACGACCGCGAGCAGGAGAAGGAGAACGGACCAGAATTTCATGGGGCGGAGGGAAACGTGCGCCGCGGGCCGGCGGACGACAAGCGGCATCAGCCGGCGGCGCGCGCGGGAGAAGGTTTCGCGTTTCGCGGTCCGGGCGCGGTGTGATTCCGGGTCGTTGCGGCCGGCGGATAGGCCGGCGTGGCGCCGCGGCAGGAGGCCACCCATTCGCCGGTGCGGCAGGCGCGGGCGAGCGCGTCGGCGTCGGTGGCGTATCCGGAGAGCAACTGCGCGAGCAGCGTGGCGAGGAACGCGTCGCCGGCGCCGACGGTGTCGACGACCTCGACCCGCCGGCCCGGCTCCCAGTGCCAGCGTCCGTCGCGGAGCAGGCCGGCGCCGCGCGCGCCGGCGGTGACGACGACGACCGGACAGCCGAAGGCGGCGGCGAGCGCGCGGGCGTGTGCCTCCTCGCGGCCGGCGGCGGGTTTCCTCCCGGCGAGGCGGGCGGCTTCGCCGGCGTTGAGCTTCAGGAGCGTGGCGGCCGGGGCGAGGCGGCGCACGAGCGCGAGGTCGTCGTGCGGCGGGCGGAGATTGACGTCGAAGACGCGGAGCGCGCCGGGCGGCAGGGCGGCGAGCAGCCGGCGCAGCGCGGCGCGGTTGGCGGTCGAACGCTGCGCGAGCGAACCGAAGACGAATGCGCCGGCCCGGCGGGCGGCGGCGAGCGCGGCCGCACCGGCCGGGATTCGGTCCCAGGCGACGCGGCGCACGATCTCGTAGCGGGCATCGCCCTTTGCGCCGAGCGTGGCGCGGACGAACCCGGTCGGGCGCGCGGCGTCGCGCTCGATCCCGGCGGTGGGGATTTCCCAGGCGGCGAGCCGGCGGAGCAGTTCGTCGCCGAGCGCGTCGCGGCCGACGGCGGAGGCGACCCGCACCGGCACGCCCTGCCGGCGGAGGTGATAGGCGACGTTGAACGGCGCGCCGCCGGCGTGGAGCGCGTCGGGGAGGAAATCCCAGAGGATTTCGCCGAAGCAGAGGACGGACGGGCGGGGCACGGTCAGGCGGCGTTGGGCGTCTTCTTCAGCTGGTCGGCGATCGAGATCGTGCCGGTGCCGCGGCGCCGCTTGAGGACCTTTTGGAAGAAGAGGTTGTTGGGCACCTGCATCGTGCTGCCGTCCGCGCAGCGCAGCGTGGTGTAGAGGAAGTTGAGATCCTCGACGAAACCCTTGACGGGCTCGCCGGCGAACTCGACCTCGTCGCCGACGGCGAACGGCCGGAAGAGCAGGATGAGGATCGTGCACAGGGTGTTGCTGAGGACGCTCCAGACCGCGACGAAGCCGATGGCGACCATGGCGAGGAGGGTGGAGAAGATGCCCCAGAGGCCGCCGAGGTTGAAGCCGAAGACGCCGAGCAGGATGACGACGGTGGCGACGAAGAGGACCCAGCCGGCGACCTTGCGGACGGGGGCGACGTCCTCGTGGCGCAGGCGGGTCTTGTCGGCCAGCAGCCGGAGCCCGCGGGAAAGCAGCAGGTGGGCGAGCGTCGCGCCGACGATCACGAGGAGGGCGACGGGCAGGGCGGCGAGGAGCTGGGGCAGGAGGGTCTTGAAATCGGAGAGGGAGAAATCGGTCATGAGAAACGAAGGCGGATGGGTTGGAAGGAGCGGAGGCGCGACGGGCGCTCAACCGCGGGACGGACGCGGCACGACCTCGAGTTCGTGGCACGCGCTGATGAAGGAGGCGGCGGACCAGGCCTGAAAGGCCTTGCCCATGGGACGGCCGGTGACGCCGTGGGCCCACTCGTTGAACTCCCATTCCTGGTCGCGGCCGAGCTGGTTGATCTGCGCGAGCCGCACGAGTTCCCGGCAGGCGACCTCGCGGAAGCCGAGCCGGCTGAGGAAACGCACCCACATGCCGCCGATGAACGGCCAGACGCCGCCGTTGTGGTAATGATGCGGGAGGTTGAGCAGGTTCACCGTGTAGTAGGCGCGCCAGTCGGGATCACCGGCTTGAACAACCGGATACAGGTTCACGACGGGCCACGGCTGGTTGACGCCGACGCCCCACATGAAGCGCAGGGCGGTGCGGGCGCGCGGGAGGTCGAGGAGGTTGACGAGGTAGGCGAGCAGGTTGCCGAGGACGTCGCACCGCCAGTTGAAGGAGAACGGCGTGATCTCGGCGATGAGGTATTGGGTGTCGCCGAGGTCGAACTGGCGGTCGGCGAAGCGGCGCGGGAGCGGATCGCCCTGGGGCACGACCGTCGTCGGCCAGAACGTCTCCAGCACGCGGCTGCGCACCTTCTGCGACCAGCGGAGATAGTCGGCGGCGCGCTCGTAGTGGCCGAGGAATTCGAGCAGGCGGCCGAAGCAGACGTTGGCGCGGAACCAGAGCACCTCGTCGTAGAGGACGTTGTAGCTGCGGCCGAAGAGATCGGTCCAGTCGCCGGCCTCGGGGATCTCGAGCAGGCCGTCGTTGTTGCTGTCGTGGGCGCTGAGCCAGGTCATCGCGCGCTGGAGCGCGTCGGCGTGCCGGCGGAGGAAGTCGAGATCGTCGGTCTTCTCGACGTAGTTGTAGCAGGCGATGATGATCCACAGGCCGCTGTCGATGGAGCAGATGTTGCCCACGCCGGAGTAGTCGGGCACGCCGTCGTCGATGCGGACGTTGGCGGGGATCTGGCCGGTGGGCGTGATGGCGGCGAGCAGCGTGACGAGCGTCTGGCGCTGGCAGGCGCGCACGTCGGGATCGGCGAGATCGAGCGTGTTGATCACGGTGAGGGCGCCGTCGCGGGCCCAGACGCTGCGGTAGTTGGCGTCGGTGCCGGTGACGCGGTTGTCGGCGAGCGAACAGGCGGAGAAACCGAGCGGGGTGATGTTTTTCCGCAGGGCGGCCAGCGCGCGGTCGTAGCCCTCGCGTAGGAACGCCTTCTCGTCGTCGTCGAGCGGGCCGAGCCGCGTGCCGGTGAAGAGCATGCGGAAGCCGGCCTCGAATTCCGCGCTCGGCATCTCCGTCTCGCCGGCGGCCGGCAGGCGCGAGATCACGCCGAGGTGCCGCAGTCCGTCGAGCACGCCGTCGGCCATGACGGCGCGCGAGGTGTAGGTGGGGATGTCGACCGTGGCCTCGAAGAGTTCCGGCTGGGCGTTTTCGACGATGATGCCGTGGACGCCGGGCAGGAGGAACATGCTGCTGTCGTTGCCGGTGTCGCCGGCGACGACGACGCGGTCGAGCGGGATCTGCAGCCGCGCGCAGAGCCACTGGAGGGCGCCGCCCTTGGTGGCGTGGAGCGGGAGGAGGTCGAGGTCGCGGCCGCTGGAGTAGACGATCTCGACGGCGAGGCCCGCCTTCGCGAGCTGCGTCTTCAGGTCGCGCAGCAGCGAGGGCGTGGCGTGCTCGAGGAACCAGCTCGATTTGAACGCGTGCTGGAACTCGGGCGGCTGGGGCCGCAGCCCGGGAAACGCCGCGGCCACGGCCTCGACGCGGGCGAGGTCCCAGCGGTCGTTGAGGTGGGTGTAGAACTCCTCGAGCATCGCGCCGGCCTTCTCGTCGTAAATCTGCGTGCCGACGCCGCCGATGACGTAGTCCGGCGCGGGCAGGAGCGGTGTATCCGTGTAGAAGCGACGCAGGTCGTCGACGAGCCGGCCGCTGTTGTAGACGAGGAGCGGGCGCCGCTTCGCGGGGATCTTTTCCCACGCGAGCTTGAAGCGCTGCGACGCCTCGGGGTTGCCGATGAGCGTGCCGTCGAGGTCGGAGCTGAAGAGGCGGAGGACGGTGGTGGAAGAACTCATGAGGGGGATGGGATCAGGGTTCAGTCGCCGTCGTTCCACGGTTCGTCCCACTCGTTGTCGGTGAAGGCAAGCGCGGTGCTGCGCTCCTCGATCAGGCTGACGAGTTGCTGGGCGATGCCGGTCCAGGTGAAAAGGCTGCGGGCCTTGTGCGCGCCCATGCGCGAGAGCCGCTGCGAGAGCCGCGGATGCTTCAGCACCTTCACGATCGAGATGCCGAGGTCCTCCTTGTCGAAGGAATCGGCGTAGAGCGCGTGCCGGCCGAAGGTCACGGCGCGGAAGAGGCCGCCGTGGGTGGTGATGACCGTCGGCGTGCCGCAGGCCATGGCCTCGACCGCCGTCATGCCGAACGGCTCGTAGCGGCTGCTGAGGACGAAAGCGTCCGCCGCGCGGTAATAGTCCGCGAGCTCGGCGTCGGCGACGAAGCCGCCGAAGCGCACCCGCTCCGCGAGGCCGAGCGCGGCGGTCTGGGCCTTGAGCTCGTCGAGGATCTTCTGCTCGGCGGGATTGAGCGTGGCGCCGCCGACGGCGAGGTGCAGGACTGCATCCGGGATCCGGGGGGCGACGATCGAGAACGCGTCGATCAGCAGGTCGTAGCCCTTGTTGCGGGCGAGCCGGCCGATCGCGAGGACGACCTTGCCGGCGAAGCCGAACCGCTGGCGGATCGCGTCGCGCGACGAACCGCCGATCGGGAAAAACCGGTTGTCGTCGTAGCCGGGCGGGATCATGCTGACGTGGTCGGGCGGCGCGCCGTAGTCCTTCACGATCATGTCGAGCTGGTCGGGCGTGGTGGCGATGATCTGGTCGCTGCCGCGGAAGAGCAGCGTCTCCTCGTTGATGCGCTGGGCGAAGTTGTATTTGCTTTCGAACTTCGCGGCGTCGTCGGGAAAGTCCCGCTCCATGAGCTGCTTTTTCCAGCAGCCGAGGGAATGCGGCGTGTGGACGTGCGGGACGTCGAGCGCCTCGGCGAGCCGCTGGGTCGCGTAGCCGGCGTCCCAGTAGTGGCTGTTGAAGAACTGGTATCTCAGCCGGTGTTTGCCGATGAAACGCAGCGCGTGCTCGGACCACTCGCCGAGATGGCGCACGAGGTATTCCTTGTCGATGAACGCGGGGCCGCCGCACGGCATGCGGATGACGCGGACGCGGTCGTTGACGATGTCGACTTCGGGCTGGTCCTCGAAGCGGCGCGTCCAGATGTCGACCTCGAAGCCGAGCTGGGCGAGTTTCTTGGAGAGTTCGAGGACGTAGACCACCTGGCCGCCGGTGTCGGCGGCGCCGAGCGGAGGCTCGGCGGCGACGTAGCCGTGGGTGGAAACCATGCCGATGCGCGGAAGCGCAGACTCAGGGATGCTGACTGACATAATGATGTTGGGTTGTGCCCCGCGAGCTGAGTCGCAGGCGAGGCAGGTTGCGTTGACCCGCGGCCGGGGCCGCGGTGCGCCGGAGAATCCGGACGATGACGCCGCTCACACATCCGGCGGGCGTGGTTGGAACGAAACCCTTTCCGGAGACACGTGAGCGACCCCGCTTGAAAAGACCCCCGAATTCCGACGCTGCCAAGGCTGGATCGCGAAAAATCCGAAAAAATTCCGCGCGCCGGCCTTTTCAGGCCGCACACGATCCCTGCGCGCCCAATGCGCGGCCCATGGGTCGCGACGCACCGGCGCGCCAAACCACACGGACCTCCCGCGCACGCCGCGTGGGTTACGACATGAACACTGCGCGGCCGAAAACGATTTTCCGGCGCGCCGGATTTCCGGGAATCTCCACGGCTTTCCGCGTTCGCGGCTTCCCGGCGCTTTGGCGCGCGGCGTCCGCTACAGCAGCGAGCCCTGGCCGTCGGCGGCGGGCCGGAGCCCGATGGCGCCGTAGCCCTTGGGCGTGAGGATGCGGCCCTGCGGCGTGCGCTGCAGATAACCTTCCTGGATCAAAAACGGCTCGTGCACTTCCTCGAGCGTCTCGGCCTCCTCGCCGACGGCGACGGCGATGGTGCTCATGCCGACGGGCCGGCCGGCGTAGTTCTCGGCCATCACGCGCAGCATGCGCTTGTCCATCTCGTCGAGTCCGGCGGAGTCGATCTCGAGCAGTTCGAGCGCGGCGGCGGCGACGGGCTGCGTGATCCTCCCCTTCGCGCGTTCCTGGGCGAAGTCGCGGACGAAGTTGATGAGATTGTTCGCGACGCGCGGCGTGCCGCGGGAGCGCGTGGCGATCTCCTTCGCGCCGCCCTCGTCGATCGCGACCTTGAGCAGGCCGCAGCTGCGGTGGACGATCGTGCCGAGCGTGGCGGCGTCGTAGTAGTCAAGCCGCGTCTGCAGCGTGAAACGCGAGCGCAGCGGGGCCGTGAGCAGTCCGGCGCGCGTGGTGGCGCCGACGAGCGTGAAGCGCGGGATCGAGAGCCGGACGCTGCGGGCGTTGGGCCCCTGGTCGATCATGATGTCGAGCCGGAAGTCCTCCATCGCCGAATACAGATACTCCTCGACCGTCTTCGGGATGCGGTGGATCTCGTCGATGAAGAGGATGTCGCCCTCCTCGAGATTCGTGAGCAGGCCGGCGAGGTCGCCGGCCTTCTCGATCACGGGGCCGGAGGTGACGCGGACGTTCTTCCCGAGTTCGTGGCCGAGGATGAAGGCGAGCGTGGTCTTGCCGAGTCCGGGCGGGCCGGAGAGCAGGATGTGGTTGAGCGCCTCGCCGCGGCGCCGCGCGGCGCCGACCATGACCTGCAGGCGCTCGATGGTCTTCGGCTGGCCGGTGAAGTCGCCGAACGACAGCGGCCGCAGCGCGGCCTCGACCGGAGAGACCGGCGCGGCGAGCGTCGAGGTGATGTAGCCCAGGCCTTTGGTCGGATCAGGGGTCATGGCGGAGGTGAGGATGAACCACGGGGAGCGCGAAGGGCAGGAAGAACCGGAGACGCGCGCAGGGGAAAACGTTTTTCGCGTCCGGCGCGGTTTGAGGGCGGAGCGGGCGCGTCACGCCTTCCACTCCACCTCGGCGCCGAGGCTGCGGAGGTTTTCGACGAAGTTCGGGTGCGCGCGCTTGATTGTGTCGGCGTTCTTCACCACCGAGCGGCCCGGGATGCTCGCCGCCACCATGTAGAGGCCGACAGCGGCGCGGATGATGTAGGGCGCGTCGACCGTCGCGGGCCGCAGCGGGCGGTTGCCGAAGACGATGATGCGGTGCGGATCGCTCACGACCACGTGCGCGCCGAACTTCGCCAGCTCGGGGATCCAGGTGAAACCGCCCTCGTAGACCTTGTTCCAGAACTGGATCGCGCCCTCGGAGCGCACGGCGAGCGCGATCATGCACGGCAGCAGGTCGACGGGAAAATACGGCCACGGCGCGGCCTCGATCTTCGGCAGCAGGTTGCTGGTGAACGGCGTCTCGATCTCGAGTTTCTGGCCGCGCCGCACGCGCGCGGTGTCGCCCGCGTGCTCGATCTTCACCCCGAGCTTGGCGAAGGCGCGCGTCATCAGGTCGAAATGGTGCGGCACGGACGCCTTCACGCGCACGTCGCCGCCGGTGATCGCGCCGAGCGCGAGAAACGTCACGACTTCGTGGTGGTCCGTGCTGATCCGGAAATCGCCGCCGCCGAGCTCCTTCACGCCGGTGACGGTGAGCTGGCTCGTGCCGAGGCCGGCGATCTTCGCGCCCATGCCGGCGAGCACGGCGCAGAGATCCTGCACGTGCGGTTCGCTGGCGGCGTTGATCAGGACGGATTCGCCGTCGGCGAGCGCGGCGGCCATGACGAAGTTCTCCGTCGCGGTGACGGACATGTAGTCCGGCCAGTGCCGCGCGCCGCGGAAACGTCCGCGCAGGCTCATCGCGAGCGTGTCGCCGTGCGCGATCTTCGCGCCGAGTTTCCCGAGGATCTCGAGGTGCGGATCGAGCTCGCGGATGCCGAGCGAGCAGCCCTTGGCGTTGGTCGGGATGGAAAGTTTCTTCATCCGCTGCAGCAGCGGGGCGAAGAGCAACACGGACGAGCGCATCCCGGACGGCATCTCGCCCTGCAGGCGCTTCGCGTCGAAGGTCGAGTGGTCGATGTCGATCGTGCCGGCGGCGCGGTCCCAGACGATCTTCGAGCCCTGCTCTTGGAAGAAGACGACGAGCTTCTCGACGTCGGTGATCGCGGGGACGTTGCGCAGACGCACGGGAGCGTCGGTCAGCAGCGAGGCGCAGAGGATGGGCAGGACGGAGTTCTTGTTGCCGGACGGCGTGATGGTGCCGGAGAGCGGCTTGCCGCCGTTGACGATGAGATCGGCCATGAAGGAAGCGAAAGTAAGGGGCCCGAAGCGAAGACTCCGGGCGCGGAAAACGGAAAATAAAAAAGGCGCCCGCGGGAGTGCGGACGCCTGTGAACTGCGCGCGCAGGGGCGCGCGTTGGCAAGGTTTTTAGGGCGAGGCGCTCAGATCGCGCCGCCGCCCTGCTGGCCTTCGGGATTCGGGCCGCCGCGCTCGCCGCGGTTGCGACCGCGACCGCCGCGACGCCGGCGCCGGCCGCCGCCCTCGAAGCGGCGCTCGCCGCCCGGGCCCTGCTCGCCGCCTTCACGGGGTGAATAACCGCCGCCCTGCTGGCCCTCGGGCCGAGGACCGCCACGATTCTCGCCCTGGAAACCGCCCCGGCCGCGACCGCCGCGATGCCGGCGGCGATGGCCTTGGAAATCGCCTTCGCGGCCGTCGTCGCGACGACCATCTTCCCGGGCCTGCGGCTGTTCGGCCGCGGCGGGTTTGCCGCCGAAAAGACCCTTGAGCCAGCCGAGGAAACCGCCGGACTTTTCCGGCACGGGCGCCGGGCGGACGTCGCGGTTCTCGCGCGGAGGCAGCGGCGCGCGCGGTTCGGGCTTGAATTCGCGACGCGGTTCGCGCGGCTCGAATTTCTGGTCGCGGTCGCGGCGCTCGGGCCGGAAGGACGGACGCTCGTCGCGGCGCGGTTCGGAGCCGGCCTCGCCCCAGCTCACGGCCGGGCGCTTCACTTCCGCGGGCGGAAGGATCTTCAGTTCGGGCTTTTCCAGCGGGAAAAGGGGAGCGGACGACTCGGTCGCCGCCGGAGCGGGCGCGGCCGCAATCGGAGCGGGCGCCGCCGGCGCGGACGGTTCGACCGCCGGAGCGGGCGCGACCACCGGCTCGGCGGCCACGGGGGCCGGAGCGGGCGCGGGTGCGACGGGAGCGGACTCGGCCGCCACGGGGGCGGGAGCCGCGGGCGTATCGACGACCGGCGTGGGGACGCTGGTTTCACCCGTGAACGGGTTTTTGTATTCGCTCGCAGGCGTGATGACCTCGAGGGCGGTCGGCTTGTAGCTGCTGACGGGCGCGGACGCGGGGGTGCTGGCGGTGTGCGGCGTGGGACGCTTGCCGCGAGCGAGACCGGAGCCGCGCGTGCCGCCGAAGGAGCCGAAGGCTCCCGGGGCGGAAACGGGCGCCGCGGGAGTCGCGGTTCCGGGGGTCTCGGCGGGGGCCGTGGTCGGCTCGCCGGACGATGCTGTATCTGACATGGTGGTGGTTTTGTTTCTGGCGCTCACCGGGAGACGGGAGCGGCCTTGTTGGTTTTTATAGGCACGCGGAACGCAGAAGAACTGCAGCTCGACGCATGCGTGAAGGATATACCCTCGTGTCGCCTCTCCGCGGGCGCAAACCCAAAATCCCTGCGTCTGCGCCCGGCGCACGCCTCCGGACGGTTTTTCGCGGACCGGGCGGCCGGTTCGCAGCCCGCGGCGGTGGGGGAAACGGCCGGATCGGCGGAGTGAAAAAGGAGTGGCTTGCCAGCGCGAAAGGCGCGTCGCAGCGTCGCCGGCATGGACAAGCTCGAAGAAATTTTCCAGATGCAGGACGCCCTCAACCGCCGCATCGGCGTGGCTCTTCCGCCGGCGACCGAGGAGGAGAAGGCGAAGTGGATCCTCAATTATACGCGGGCGTTGCAGCAGGAGACGGCGGAGCTGATCGACAGCGTGCCGTGGAAATGGTGGGCGAAGTATCAGAAGTTCGACGAGCAGAACGCCAAGGTCGAGGTCGTGGACCTGTTTCACTTCCTCGTCTCGCTGGCGCAGACGCTCGGCATGAGCGCGGACGACGTCTATCAGGCGTATCTGAAAAAGAACGCCGTCAACCACCAGCGGCAGGACAGCGGCTACGTCAAAAAGGACGAAGCCGACTCGAAGCACATCTGAGCGGAGACGTCCGCGCGTTTTTCGCGGTCGCGGCGTCCGCTCCCGGACCGGTCGCCGATGCGGGCGGGTCGCAGACGCCGGTCCTCCGGGCCGGCGTCGACGCTAATTCAGCGGGATCGAGATCGACTGGGGCGGCTGTTCGCGTCGGAAGCTCTCGTCGAGCAGATCCCTCATCTCCTGGTAGGTCTCGGGATCGTCGACTTGGTAAAGATCGATCAACGCCTCGGAATCCCGCCGGCGGCGCAGGCGCTCGTCTTCCTGATAAAGCGCGGCGGCCTCACCGTCGTTGGGATGCCAGCCGCCGAAGATCGCGAGCGGGTTGAAGTAGAACGCGGCCACGGCCGCCAGCTGGCCGAGCGTCTTCTGGTAGACGGGGCTGAGGTATTTCTGCTTCGCCTCGGAGAGCAGGCCCTTTTGCGTGAGCACGTCGCGCTCCGAGAGATTGAGGCGGGCATCGCGCACCTCGAAATCGGGCAGCACCAGCGGTGGCCGCGGATCCACATCGACGACCTCGACTGGTTCGCGCACGGGATCGAAATGAAAACGCAGCTTGCCGAGCGGCGCACTCGTCGCGGCCGCGGCCGGAGTCGCCGCGGCGGTCGTGGGTGTCGGAGCGGGCGCCGGCTGGCTCTCGGCGGCCATGGCGGCCGCGAGGGCGGCCGTTCCGATCGCGAGCAGTCCGAGCGAGCGGAGCGAAAGCAGGGGGCGCATGGCCGGCCGCGCTAGCGGGAAACGACGAACGCGGCCGTGACGTCGACGGCGGTCTCGCCGTCCTCGATCACGCGCGTGCGGAGCTTGAGCTTCGCCTTGCCGTAGCGGGAAAGCGCATCCTTGAACTCCGCGATCGCGGCCTGGGCCGGGCGCTCGCAGATGGCGCGCAGATCGCCGAGCACCGGGCGGCGGTAGGCGGCCTTGCTCTCCTTGACGACGATGCTCCACTGCGGCTTGGCGCTGTCCTCGTTGCTCTTCATCAGCTCCCAGACGACGCCGTAGCCGGCGAGCGTGGCGAGCGAGACGAGGCTGCCGCCGAAGGCGGTGTTGAGGGAGTTTTTGTTCTGCTCCTTCGGCGCCATGAGCACCAGCGCGTGGTCGTCGCTCACCTCCACGCCGACGCCCATCGCTTTCGCGAGCGGGATCATCTCGTGCAGGAAGCATTCGAACGCGGGCACTTTCACCGACTTCATGAGTCGGCACGTTGGCGGAAAAATCCAGCGGCGTCAAAGCCCGTGCGGCACGAATGTGTCAAAACGCATCCCGCGTCGACGTTTGACCGCGATGGAGTTATCCACTTGATGGCGGCATGATTGCCCAAGGCGAAAAGCTCGCGCTCGATTTCAAGGTGAAGGTCGTTCGCGATGGAGCGATCGAGGAAGTCGTCTTCGGCGACCTGCTGACGCGGCCCGCGATCGTCTCGGTCTACATGCGGGCCGGCACGCCGTCGTGCGACCGGCAGAACGACGCGCTCGCCGCGGTCGCCGCCGAAATCGACCGCGCCGGCTGCGTGCTTGTCGCCCTGAGCCGCGACACCGCGCCGGCGCTGCGCCGCTACGCCGCGGCGCGGGGCATCGGTCATCTGCTCGCGAGCGATCCCGCGGATCGTTTCGCGACGGCGGCCGGCGCGATCGTGGAGAAGACGATGTATGGCCGGAAATTCTCCGGACCGGCGCGGGCGGCGTTTGCGCTCGCACGGGACGGCACCGTCCTCGCCGTGCTGGAGAAAGTCGATCCCGCGAACCACGCGGCGCAGCTACGGCGGCTGGTCGCGGAGCTCGGCTGAGGCTGCGCGCGGGGTTGTGCTCGCTGGCGTTTGAGTCACAACCGAGTCCGATCTTTTCGTCATGCATTCCCGACTTCGCCGCCCGCTCTGGATCATCGGCTCGCTCGTCGCGCTCTACGCGCTCGCGGGCTTTTTCGTGCTGCCGCCGATCGTGCGCAGCCAGCTGCAGAAGCAGGGTTCGGCCGCGCTCGGGCGGACGGTGACGGTGGAGCGCGTGAAGCTGAATCCGTTCGCCCTGTCCGTCACGATCGACGGTCTCGACGTGCGGACGGCGGACGGACGCGGCTCGTTCCTCGGATGGACGCGGTTTTACGCCAATTTCGAAGCGCTCGCCTCGGTGACCGGCAGCTGGGTGCTGGGCGACGTGTCGCTCCAGGGTTTCCATGCCGACGTCGCCGTGAATCCGGACGGGACGCTGAACGTATCCGACATCCTTGCGAAACTTCAGGCGCCGGCGGCCGCGGCTCCGGTCCCGGCGGCACCGGAGAAGCCGGCGCGTCCGCTGCTCGTGCGGCGGCTGCAGGTCGCGGGCGCGCGGGTGGAGTTCACGGATGCGTCGCGGCACACGCCGTTTCGCACGACCGTCGGTCCGATGGATTTCTCGCTCGAGGAATTCCGCACCGCGGCGGGCCCGGATGCGCCGTATCGTTTTTCCGCCGTCACCGAATCCGGCGAAACGCTGGACTGGTCCGGCACGCTGAGCGCGGTCCCGCTCGCTTCGAAGGGCGCGTGGCGGATCGAAAACCTGCAGCTGCCGAAATACGCGCCGTATTTTGACACGCTGCTGCGCGGCCGGCTCGCCTCCGGACGGCTGGCCGTCAGCGGTCATTACGAGGTGCGGCTCGACGGCGACCAGCGCCGGCTGCGGCTGACGGATGGCGCGGCGAAGCTGGAGGCGCTCCGCCTGCTGGAGGCCGACGGCCAGCCTGCGGTCGAGCTGCCGTCGCTGTCCGTCACCGGCATCGAGGCCGATGGCGTCGCGCGGAAGGCGGCGATCGCCCGCGTGGAGCTGGCGGGCGGACACGTGGCGGTGCGCCGCGAAAAGGACGGCACGCTCAATCTCCTCGCCTTGCTCGCGCCGCCGGCGACTCCGCCGGCTTCGGGCACGCCCGCAGCGGCGCCCGCCGCTCCGGGTGCGACGCCTGCGGCTCCGGAGCCGCAGGTGAAGATCGGCGAGATCGCGGTCGATCGGCTGGCGATTGACGTCCGCGATCTGGCCGGGCCGACGCCTGCGACGCTCTCGCTCGGTGCGGTGCGCGCGCGGATCTCGCACCTCACGCTCGCGCCCGGCGCGAAACTGCCGGTGGAGCTTTCCTTCGACTGGGCGCCGCGCGGCACGGTGAAACTCGCGGGCGAGGTTTCCCTGCAGCCGTTCGCGGCGGACCTGCAGGTCGACGTCGCCGCGCTCGCGCTGCCGCCGCTCACGCCGTATCTGGAGCAGGCGATGAACGCGCGCGTGACGCAGGGCGCCGTCTCTGTGACCGGCCGCGTCGACGTGGCGCTGCCGCCGGCGGGCGCGCCCGCGATCGCGTTTGCCGGCGACGCGAGCGTCGACGGATTCGGTCTGGTCGACGGCGTGCGCACGGAGGAGCTGGCGGGCTTCGCGCGGCTGGCGGTAAGCGGTATCAAAATTTCGACGACACCGCGGCCCGCGGCCTCGGTCGCGGAGATCCGGCTCACCGCGCCGTATGCGCGCGCCGTCATCGGGCCGGACCAGCGGCTCAACTTCGCCGCGGTCTTCGGCGCCGCGTCCGCACCGGCGGTGGTCGCGCCGCCGGTCCCGCCCGCGCCGGCGCCGGCTGCCGCGGAACCGTCCGTGGCGACGCCGCCCGCGCCGCGTCCGGAAATCTCCGTGGCGCGCATCGTGGTGGAGCGGGGCGATTTCAGCTTCACCGACCGCTCGGTGCAGCCGCAGGTGCACGTGACGGTGAAGGAATTCGACACGACGTTGAGCGACTGGTCGTCGCTGCAGCCGGGCCGCGGCCGGGCGGAGGTGCGCGCGAAGATCGGCGGCTCGGGACCGTTGGCGGTCGACGGAAAATTCGATCCGCTCGCGGCGAATCCGCAGGCCGATCTCACGCTGGCGGTGCGCGCGGTCGACCTGCAGCCCGCGAGCCCGTATCTGGGCCGCTACGCCGGCTACGAACTGGCCCGCGGCCAGCTCTACGTCGACGTGACGGCGAAGCTCGCGGACCGGAAGCTGGACCTGCAGAACGTGGTCACGCTGGATCAGTTCACGTTCGGCCGGCCGACGAAGAGTCCCGACGCGACGCACCTGCCCGTGCGCCTCGGCGTGGCGTTGTTGAAGGATACGCAGGGGAAGATCGTCATCGACGTCCCCGTCGCGGGCAGCCTCGACGATCCGGAGTTCAAGGTCGGCCGCGTGGTCGTGCGCGTGATCGTGAACCTGCTGACGAAGGCGGCGGTCTCGCCCTTTTCGCTGATCGGATCGATGTTCGGCGGCGGCGGCGACGAACTCGGCCAGCAGGAATTCGTGCCCGGCGAAACCGTGCTGACGCCCGAGAGCCGGCAGCGCCTCGCGACCGTGCAACGCGCCCTCGCGGCGCGGCCGGGGCTGAACCTCGACATCGCCGGCGGCTACGACGAGGCGGCGGACCGCCATGCGCTGCAGCACGCCAGGGCGGCGCAGGCCGTGCGGCAGCGCGTGTGGCTCGACCGCCGCGCGCTCAATCCCGATCTGCCTCCGCCCGAGAAGCTGGAGATCGCCGGCGACGAGTTCGCGGCCGCGCTGAAGAAACTCTTCGACGAGAAATTCCCGCCCGGCACGCAGTTCGGCACGCCGCTGCCCGCCGCGCCCGCGTTGCAGCCGCGGGTGAGGACGGAGCACCGCGGATTTTTCCGGCGGGCGATCGACGCGGTGACCTTCAAGGCGGCGCGCGAGAAACGGGCGCTGCAGAAACTCGCGGAGGAGGCGCGGAAGCAGCACGAGACGCAGGTCGCCGCGGCGATCGCGGCCGGCCTGCCTGCCGACGAGATGCTCGGCCGGCTGGCGCAGGCGGTCGACCTCACGACGGACGATCTCCGCGCGCTGGCCGAGGCCCGGGCCGAACGCATCCGCGACATTCTCCTGACCGACGGACACATCGCGGCCGAGCGGCTCTTCCTGACCCAGCCCGAAGGCGACCAGCCCGGCCGGCTCGGCGCGCGCGCCGAACTGCATCTGCAATGATGACGCCCGAGCCCTCCGGGACGTTTTCCTGCCGGTCGGGCTGCGGCGCCTGCTGCATCGCGCCGTCGATCTCGTCGCCGATCCCCGGAATGAGTGGCGGAAAACCGGCGGGGATTCCGTGCGTGCAGCTGACGGACGATCTTCGCTGCGCGCTTTTCGGGAAACCGGAGCGGCCGGCCGTCTGCGTCAGCCTCCGGCCGTCCGCGGAAATGTGCGGCGCGAACCGCGAGGACGCGCTGCGGGTGCTCGCGGCGCTGGAGCGGGCGACGGCGCCGGCGGCCGCGGGGACCCGCGCCACCGCGGCCGCTCCGTAACCGCGGAGCGGTTACGAACGGACGCCGGGATGCGCGCGCGCCGGGGGGCGTTTACTCGGCGGTGAAGCCGTTGCCGGTCGCGGCCCAGTAGATGCCGCCGTAGAGGTGGTGCAGGAAGCTCGTGTCGCCATAGGTGGCGGGCAGATGGCCGAGCGCGGTGTAGAAGGCGCGGCCGCCGTCGTAGGGATGATACCAGGCGACGGGGTGGAAGGCGCCCATGCCGTGGCCCTGCTTCGTGCCCCAGTCGGCGGCGGGCTTGTAGGTTTTTTCGTCGACGGAGAGGAGGAATTTCAGGTCGGTCGCGAGCGGCTCGCCGAACTCATACCATTCCTCGGTGGCGAGAAAGCGTTTCGCGAAGCGGTCCATGCCCGGGAAATTGTAATCCTCGACCTTCACCGTGGCGGTCTGGACCGGCGGATGGATGTGGAAGGTGTAGCCGAGCATCTTTGTATACCAGGCCCAGTCGTATTCGGTGTCGGTGGCGCTGTGGATGCCGACGAAGCCGCCGCCGGCCTTGATGAAGCGCTCGAACGCGGCCTGCTGGTCGGCGTTGAGGATGTCGCCCGTCGTGCAGAGGAAGATCACGGCCTGGTATTTCGCGAGTTCCTTGTCGTTGAAGACGCGGTTCGCGTCCTCCGTCCAGAACACGCCGAAGTCGTGCAGCCGGCCGAGGGCCTGGATGGCGGTGACGCCGGCGTTGATCGAATCGTGATGCCAGCCGGCGGTCTTGGAGAAGAGGAGGACGTTAAACTGCTCGGCGCGCGCGGCGGTGAACGCCAGACACGCGAGCAGGGCGGGGAGGAGCAAACGGGGGAGTTTCATGATGGGTAAACGCACCGTGACAAGGACGCGCGGGAGCGTCGAGCGTTGCGCCCGATCGGCTGAAATTGTGGACGGAAAGAAAAACTGGGGCAGAACAATAAATGCGTAAGTGGACTGTAATTTGGCAATATATGCATGATTATCGGCAATGGAGGCGGAGTCGCTGCGCAGATGTTGTCTTACTCTCCCGGCCCTGCGATGCGGACGTTTCCGTGTCGCGAGCCCTCCTCACACACCCTATGCAAGCACCCATCCGCATGTTCGTGCGCGGCGTTCTCCTTCTGGTGACCGCCGCGGCGCTCCAAGCCGCCAGCCCGTGGTCCGTCCGCGTGCGGGCGACCTACCTCCAGACCGTCGATCACTCCGATGCGTTTTCCGCGCTCGGCCTCAACTTCGGCTCCGGCGCGGTGCACGTGAACGACCAGTGGATCCCCGAGATCGACGTCGATTACGCGTTCACCGATCACTGGTCGGCGGAGCTGGTGCTGACGATTCCGCAGACGCAGGACGTCTCGCTCGCGGGTGTCGGCGGACTCGGCAGTTTCAAGCATCTGCCGCCGACGCTGCTCGCGCAGTATAAGTTTAATCCGGGCGGCGTCATCCAGCCCTACCTCGGCGCGGGCGTGAACTTCACCCTGATCTGGGACGACGACCTGTCCGTCGCCGGCGTGCCGTTGAGCCTGGACAACTACAGCCTCGGCCTCGCCGGCCAGGCGGGTGTCGACGTGAAGATCAACGACCGTTGGTCGTTCAACCTCGACGTGAAGTGGGCGGCCATCCGCTCGGACGTGAGCGCGGGCTCGACGAAGCTGACCGAAGCCCGGCTCGATCCGTGGCTCTACGCGGTCGGTCTCCGCTGCGCTTTCTGAACGGGCCGGACGCGCCGGCGGGAGACCGCCGGCGTCCAGCCAGACTGTCGCGCCGGGCGTCATGCCCGGCGTTTTGTTTTCATCCGGACACGCGACCGTCCGAGCGGCGTCGGCGCGGTTGTCAGACGACCGGCAACGGCGACGGATCGGGCACGAGCGCGGCGAAGAAGGCGGCGCCGAGGTCCGGCCGGTGCCGCACCTCGAGCACATCGTAGAGTTTGGCGAGCTGGCGCTCGATCTGCTCGAGCTGCGATTCGCCGGCGACGAGCAGCAGCATCCGGCTCGTCGCGCCGTCGCCGACGGGGACGCACACGATGCCTTCGAGATTGAACGCGCGCCGGGCGAACAAGCCCGTGATGTGCGACATCGCGCCGGGGTGGTTGCGCACGCGCAGTTCGAGGACGACGGCGGACGCGAATGCCGTATCCTCGATCGCATGACGCTTGGTTTCCGGGGCGCCCGGCATAGTGTCATGTATTAAATGACGCTGGGGAAAGGCCGCGGCCGCGCGGGAGGGCATCGGCGTGACGGGAGTTGCGGTTGCGACGGGTGACGTGGTCGCGGCCGCGGACTCGGAGGCGGGAGTGGTGGACGGAGCATCGCCGCGGGCGGCGGAGGGCGCGAGGATGGTGGCATCCGCGGGTGCGGCGGCGATGGCATCTGCGGGCGAGGCGGGGACGGCGGCGATGGAGCGGAAATCAGGCATGGGAGGCGGCGGGCTGGAGGTTGGATTCGGCGATCATCTGGTGGTTGGCGGCGCCGGGCGGCACCATCGGGTAGACGTTGGCCGTTTCATGGATGGGGATGTCGATGACGCACGGTCCGGGCTGTGCGAGGGCGGCGTCGAGTTCGGCGAGCGGATCGCCGGACGGATCGAGCCGGATGCCGCGGAGGCCGAAGGCGCGGGCGAGCGCGGCGAAGTCGGGCGCGGACTGAAAGCGCGAGGCGGCGTAGTGCTGCCGGTAGAACAGCTCCTGCTGCTGCCGCACGAGACCGAGGTGGCCGTTGTTGAAGATCAGGACGGCGACGGGCAGGTCGAGTTCGGCGAGCGTGGCGAGTTCCTGGATGTTCATCAGGATGGAGCCGTCGCCGCTCACGCAGAGCACGCGCCGGCCCGGTGCGGCCAGGGCGGCGCCGATGGCCGCGGGCAGTCCGAAGCCCATCGTGCCGAGCCCGCCGGACGTGAGCAGCGTGCGCGGCCGGCGAAACGGCCAGGCCTGCGCGACCCACATCTGGTGCTGGCCGACGTCGGTCGTCACGATCGTGTCGTCCGGCAGCGACGCGCCGAGATGCCGGCAGAGGTTGATCGGATGGAGCGGATCCTCGGCGGCGGGCGGGTGGACGAGCGGATGCGCGGCCCGGAGGGCGGCGGCGCGGGCGCGCCATGAGGGCCGCGACTGCGCCGGCAGCCGGTCGAGAAGCCGGCGGAGGATGTCCGCGGCGTCGCCGACGAGGCTGAGGAAGGGCTGCTTGATCTTGCCGATCTCGGCCGGGTCGATGTCGATGTGCGCGATGGCGGCGCGCGGGCAGAAGGCGGCGACCTTGCCGGTGGCGCGGTCGTCGAAACGCGCGCCCACGGCGAGGACGAGGTCGGCCTCGTCGAGGAGATAATTGGTGCCCCTGGCAGCGTGCATGCCGAGCATGCCCATGAAGAGCGGGTCGTCGGCCGGGATCGCGCCGAGGGCCATCAACGTGGAGACGACGGGCGCGGAGAGGCGGTGCGCGAGCGCGAGTGCGGACTCCGCCGCGCCGGCGGCGATGACGCCGCCGCCGAGGTAGAGCACGGGCCGGTGCGCGGCGGCGAGCTGGCGGGCGAGGGCGTCGATGCGTTCGACGGCGACGGCGAGCGTGGCGGCGCGGCCGCCCGGCGCGGGCCAGCGGTCGACGGCGAGGCGGGCGTTGAGCACATCCTTCGGGATGTCGACGGCGACGGGGCCGGGCCGGCCGGATTCGGCGAGCGTGAAGGCGAGGGGGATCGTGGCCAGCAACTCCTCCACCGAGCGGACGAGGAAGTTGTGCTTGGTGATCGGGACGGTGAGGCCGTAGGTATCCACTTCCTGGAACGCATCGGTGCCGATGAGCGGCTGCGGCACCTGCGCGGTGATCGCGACGAGCGGGATGGAATCGAGGCGGGCGTCGGCGATGGCGGTGACGAGGTTGGTGGCGCCGGGGCCGGAGGTGGCGAGGCAGACGGCGGCGCGGCCGGTGACGCGCGCCATGCCCTGCGCGATGAAGCCCGCGCCCTGCTCGTGGCGGGCGAGGACGTGGCGGATGGGACCGTCGTGGAGCGCGTCGTAGAACGGCAGGATCGCCCCGCCGGGGATGCCCGCGAGCGTGGCGATGCCCTGGCGTTCGAGCAGGATTCGCAGGATCTGGGCTCCTGTGAGTTCGGATGATTTCATGGGTGAGTGCGGGTTGGCGCCCGTTCCCATGCCGATCGCGGCGAGGCAAAAAAAGCCCCTCCGGTTCGGCACCGGAGGGGCAAAGTCGTTGGTGAACGATCAGAACCCTCGCGTGCCGAAAGGCGCGACGACGACCACGACCGTAAGGACGACGGCGGAAATCGAGCGGGCGTTGGCGCGGCGGAGGTTCATGAAAGTCCCGGCAGAGAGGCGTCGGGCCGGCGCGATGTCAAGCGCGCGCTGCGGGCGGTGCCGTCCGCCGGGGGCAGAACCGGCGCCGGCTGCGGCCCGCGTGTATCCGCAATATGAATCGCGCGCCGGGCGGCCGGCGGGTCAGGCGGGCGGGTGCAGGATGCGATCGAGCAGGGCGAGCAGCTGGTCGCCCGGGTAGGGCTTGTTGAGCCAGTGCCAGTGGGCCGGCAGCGCGGACTGCCTGGGCAGGATGCCCGGATGGCCGGAGCAGAGGATGATGGGCAGATCCGGCCGCTCGCTCGTCAACCGGCGGGCGGCGTCCGGTCCGCCGAGCCGGGGCATCATGACGTCGAGGATCGCGACATCGAAGCGCGCGCGGCGCGCGGCGGCGCAGGCCTCTTCGCCATCGGCCACGGCGATGACAGTGTAACCTTGGCGGCGGAGGATGAGACTCGTGACCGTGCGGGTGGCGGTGTCGTCCTCGGCCAGCAGCACGGTGGCCTGGCCGCGGGTTGGCGGGCGAACGCCGGGCGACGCGGCGGGGACCGGAGCGCAAGTCCCGGCGGGATCGAGGGCCGGCAGATAGACCCGGAACGTGGTGCCTGCGCCGGGTTCGCTGTAGACGTTGATCAGGCCCTCGTGCTGCTGCACGATGCCCTGGACGACGGCGAGTCCGAGCCCGGTGCCATGGCCGTCCGGCTTGGTGGTGAAGAACGGCTCGAAGATGCGCGCCTGGGTCTCGCGATCCATGCCGGCGCCGTTGTCCGAGACGCTCAGCTGCACATAGCGGCCGGGCTGGATCCACGGCATCTGCTGCATGTCGCTGATGGAAAAACTGGCATGGGACAACGTGAGCTCGAGCCGGCCGCCGTCGGGCATGGCGTCGCGGGCGTTGACGCAGAGGTTCAGGACGACCTGTTCGAGCTGGCTCGGGTCGGCCTCGACGAGAAAACGACCCGGCTCGGCGGCGAACACGATCTCGATGTTTGCGCCGAGGATGCGGCGGACCATCTTGAGCATGGTCCCGGTGAGCAGCGCCAGATCGAGCTTCTGCGGAGCGAGCTTCTGCCGGCGGCTGAAGGCGAGGAGCTGGCGCGTCAGGTCGGAGGCGCGCTGCGCGGCGGCCTCGATCTCGCGATGGCAGGCGGCGCTTTCCCCGGCGGTGGACCGGCCGTCGGCCAGAAAATGCAGGTTGCCGTAGATGACCTGGAGCAGGTTGTTGAAATCGTGCGCGATGCCGCCGGCGAGCAGGCCGATGGATTCCATCTTTTGCGACTGGCGGAACTGCTCCTCCAACCGGCGCAGTTCGGTGATGTCGTGGAAAGCCAGCACGGCGCCGGCGATGCCGCCGCCTTCGCCGCGCACGGGCGCGAGGCTGAACGCGAGGAGGCGTTTGGTGCCGTGCCGGTCGTCGAGCCGGGCGCGTTCGAGGCCATGACCCTTGGTGTCGTGCAGCACGGCGACGACGGCGTCGGGCAACGCCTGCCCGGTCTCGGGGTGACGCAGCGGCAGCACCGACGACAGCGGCTGGCCCAGGGCCTCGGCCTGCGTCCAGCCGGTCAGGCGTTCCGCCATCGGATTCATGAGGGTGATCCGCGAGGCGGCATCGGTGGAGATCAGGCCGTCATGGATCGAGTCGGTGATGCGGCGCAGGTTGGCTTCGCTGGCCCGGAGGCGGGCGACGGCGCGCCTCCGGCTGGCCCGGGCGACGACCAACCACGCGATGGTGACGCCCTGGAGCAACAGCACGACGGAGATGGCGATGATCGGGCCGCGGTATTCCCGCCACAGGCTGGGCGGGCGGAAGCGGATCCCGGCGTCGGCGGGCCAGCGCGTTTCGGCCACGCCGAAACGCCGGAGTTCGCGCGCGTCGAGCAGCACCTGCGTGCGGCAGCGCGTGACGATCGGGAGGGCGTCGATGGACTTCCCCTGCAGCACCTCGCCGACGAGGGCGGCGATCTCCTCGCCGTGGGTTTCGCCCGCCAGCAGGGAACCGCCGACGATGCCGTGGCCGAAATAGAAATCCCAGACGCCATAGATCGGAGCCCGGGAAAGCGCGTGCGCGCGCCCGATCGCCGTCTCGTAGGAGCAGGTCGCCCCCGTCGCATCGAGATTCCAGGAGAGCAACACGACGACATCGGCCTCCGGATTCAAGGTTTGGAGAAACTCCCCGGTCTCGGCGAAGGTGCCCTCGCCCGTGTAAACCAGTTTCCGTCCGCCCAGATCCAGTGACAGCCGGTCGAGCGTCGCGCGATTCGCGCGGCCGGTCTCCGTGGCGTCGTTGACGACGACGATGCGACGGCAGCCGGGATGCAGCTGCATCGCCAGCTGGAGCGTGCCCGCGAGATCGTAGGCCTCCAGCACGCCGCCGACGCCGGCCGGGCGCGTCCCCGGCCAGAAATTGACGCCGCCAAAGACCACCGGCGTGGTGGCGTGCAGGCGTTCGCGCCAGCCGAGGGCGAACTGGTAGGCCGCGTCGTCCACCGTCACGAGGACGGCCGGTCGCGTGGCCTTGAAGAGGCCGGTCAGATAGGCTTCGTAGTCCCGAGAGATCGCCGGGCCGGGAAAACGTTTGATGTCGAGATGCGTGAAATACAGTTCCGCCCGGCCCTTCAGCCCGGTCTCGAGTCCGCGGGCGACGCTGTCGACCCACGGCATGCCCTCGTGATACGACTGGATAACCAAAACCGCGGGGACGGCTTCGGCGGTCGCGGCGCCGGCCGGGGCGCAGAACCCGAGGATCAGGCCGAGCCCCAAGCCAAACCACCGCACCGCTGCCGCCCAGGATCTCTGATGCGTGGCCGCGGCTTGGGCGCAACCTCGGGCCTCGGTGAGGGTAATCACGGCACATCCGTCAATCGGATGGGCAGGTGCATACTAAAGAGCTAAAGCGCAGACAATAGCGAACTCGGGCAACCTTTCGGAATTTTGCAGCGCCGCCGCGATTATCCGCGGCAGCACCCTGTCGTCGCGGACGGAGCGCGGAGCGCGCGCCGCCCCGTCATTTCAACGTGACCGGGGCCTTGAGCAGGATCTTGTCCGAGGCGCCGCCGACGAGCAGTTCGTAGTCGCCGGGCTGGGCGTTCCACGCGTGGTGTTCGACATCCCAATACGCGAGATCCTTCGTCGTGAGCCGGATGGTGACATCGCGCGACTCGCCGGGGGCGAGCGTCACGCGGGCGAAGCCCTTCAACTCCTTCTCGGGCCGCGGCACGGGCGCGTGGAGCGGCCGGACGTAGGCCTGCGCGATCTCGGTGCCGGCGACCGGGCCGGTGTTCGTGACCGTGAAGTCGATCGTGATCCGGTTGCCGGCGGCGACGGCCGCGGGCGTGACCTTGATGTTCTGATACGCGAAGGTCGTGTAGGACAGGCCGTGGCCGAACGGATACAGCGGCGCGATCTTCTTCGCCTCATACCAGCGGTAGCCGACGAAGACGCCCTCCTTGTAGACGTTGGGGTAGACGCGGTGGGACATGTCGTTGTCCGCCTCCCAGCCGGTGTAGAGCGATTCGCCGGCGGGCAGGTAATCGTGCGCGGGCGCGTCCTCGAAACGGCGCTCGATCGAGATCGGCAGCTTGCCGGACGGATTCGTGTCGCCGGCGAGGATCTCGGCGAGGGCGCGGTTGCCGGCCTGGCCGGGATACCAGGCGTAGACGATCGCGGCGGCGCGGTCGTTCCACGCCGTCATCTGGATGCCGCCGCCGCTGTTGACGATCACGACCGTGCGCGGGTTGAGCGAGACGGCTCGGGCCACGCGCTGCTCCTCGTCGGCGGGCAGCGCGAACGGCCGGTCCCAGCCCTCGCTGTCGAAGGTGCCGGTGCTGAGCAGCACGACCTGCGCGGACTTCAGTTGTTCGTCGGTCGGGGAGGCGACGAAGTCGATGCGGTCGCCATACGCGGCCTGCAACGCGGCGAGCAGGGTGACGTTGTCGTAACCCTCGACATCGGCCGCGCCGCCGCCGCGGGCGAGGTTGTCGACGAAGAGTCCGGTGACGAGGATGCGGCCGGTCGTGTCGCGGCGCAGCGGGAGGACGCCGTCGTTCTTCAGGAGCACGATGCCCTGGCGCGCGGTCTCGAGGGCGACCTCGGCGTGCTCGGGGAATTTCTGCAGGTAATACGTGTCCTTCACCGGCCGGTCGAGGAGGCCGATGGCGATCTCGGTGCGCAGGATGCGGCGGACCATGGCGTCGATCTCGGCCGGCGCGACCTTGCCGGCCTGGAGGAGCCGGTCGGCGTCGGACTTGAGGTATTTCTCGCCGGGCATCTCGAGGTCCTGGCCGGATTTGATGATCTTTTCCGCGTCCCAGACGGACCACCAGTCGGTCATGACGAACCATTTGTAACCCAGCTCGCCGCGGAGCAGGTCGGTGATGACGGCGCGGCTCTGGCCGCACCATTCGCCGTTGAGCTGGTTGTAGGACGTCATCACGGCCATCGCGCCGGCGTCGACGCCGGCCTTGAACGCCGGCAGGTAGATCTCGTGCAGCGTGCGCTCGTCGACGACCGAGTTCGAGGTGCGGCGGTGGAAGTCGGTGTTGTTGGCGACGAAGTGCTTCAGGGTCGGGATCGTGCCCGTATCCAGAACTCCGATGACATAGCGCTCGATCAGGCGCGCGGCGAGGAACGGATCCTCGCCGAAATACTCGAAGTTCCGGCCGCACTGGGAGACGCGGTAGATGTTCATGCCCGGCCCGAGCAGCACGGCGACGTCGCCGGCGCGGCACTCCTCGCCGACGCTGCGGGCGTAGCGGTAGGCGAGCCCGGGATTCCACGTCGAGGCGAGCGCGATCGGCGCGGGGAAGGCGGTGGATTTCTCGAGCCCGTTGCTGAGGTTCTTGCGGAGGTGCACGCCCTGCGTGGCGTCGGCGAGATAGAGCTCGGGGATGCCGAGCCGGGGCAGGCCCTTGATGTAAAACGAATTCGCGCCCGTGATCATCTGCAGCTTCTCGGCGGTCGACATCTGCGCGACGAGCGCGACGGCGCGGGCGTCGGCATCATCGTAGCTGACGGGGGTCTTGAAGGAGGGTTCGGCGAGGCCGGCGGCGCTGGTCAGAAGCATGGCGGAAACGAGGGGAAGGAGGGAGGAACGCATCGGACGGGGTGGGGAAACGGGGCACGCGCACCGTAAGCGGACCGCCTGGGCTGGCCAGTCGCAATCGCGTGCTTGCTAAAGCATGCGCCGGCGCCCCGGTCCGCGCGCGCGGCGGGCGCGGGGATGCGCCGCGGGACTTGAAACGCGGCGAAAACCCTGGAGTCTCGCGCGCATGGCGAAGCCCGAAGAAGCCCCGAAGATCATTTTCTCGATGCTCGGCGTCTCGAAGAAGATCGAGCGCAAGGAAATCCTCCGCGACATCTCGCTGTCGTTTTTCTACGGCGCGAAGATCGGCGTGCTCGGCCTCAACGGCTCCGGCAAGTCGTCGCTCATGCGCATCCTGAGCGGACGCGACACGGAGTTCGACGGCCGCGTGCATTTCGAGCCGGGCTACCATGTCGGCCTCCTCGAGCAGGAGCCGCAGCTCACGGCCGGCGCGACCGTGCGCGCGTGCGTCGAGGAGGGCGTGAAGCACCTCACCGACCTCACCGCGGCGTATGACGCGACCTGGGACGAATTGGGCGCGGCGGCGACGGACGAGGAGAAGGACCGGATCGCGACGCGGCAGGGCGAGTTGCAGGAGAAGATCGACGCGCTCAACGCCTGGGACGTGGCGCCGCAGGTCGAGATGGCGATGGACGCGCTGCGCTGCCCGCCTGGCGACCAGGTCGTGGACCGGCTTTCCGGCGGCGAGCGCCGCCGCGTCGCGCTCGCGCGGCTGCTGCTGCAGAAACCGGCGATCCTGCTGCTCGACGAGCCGACGAACCATCTCGACGCCGAGAGCGTCAACTGGCTCGAGCAGCATCTCGCCCGCTACGAAGGCACGGTGATCGCCGTCACGCACGACCGGTATTTCCTGGACAATGTCGCCGAGTGGATTCTCGAACTGGACCGCGGCCACGGCATCCCGTGGAAGGGCAACTATTCCTCCTGGCTCGAGCAGAAGCAGCGCCGGCAGGCGGCCGAGCAGCGCACGGAGGACCGCCGGCAGAAGGCGATGGCGCGCGAACTCGAGTGGATCCGCTCCGGCGCGAAGGCGCGGCAGGCGAAGGGCCAGGCGCGCATCAACGCCTACGAGAAGATGCTGCGGCAGGACGTCGCCGAAAAGGAGCGCGAGTTCGAGATCCTGATCCCGCCCGGCCCGCGGCTCGGCACGCTTGTCGTCGAGGCGCAGAAACTCGCGAAGAGCTACGGCGACAACGTGCTCTTCGAGAACGTGGACTTCTCGCTCCCGCCGGGCGGCATCGTCGGCGTGATCGGGCCCAACGGCGCTGGCAAGACGACGCTCTTCCGGCTCATCACCGGCGTGGAGCGGCCCGACGCCGGCACGCTGCGCATCGGCGACACGGTGAAGATCGCGCACGTCGACCAGTCGCGCGATTCGCTGCCCGATGCACAGACGATCTACGAGGCGATCAGCGGCGGCGAGGAGATCATGCGGCTGCCCGGCCGCGAGGTGAACAGCCGCGCGTATTGCGCGCAGTTCGGCTTCACCGGCGCGGACCAGCAGAAGAAAGTCGGCGTGCTCTCCGGCGGCGAGCGCAACCGCGTGCACCTCGCGCGGCTGCTCAAGAGCGGCGCGAATCTCATCCTGCTCGACGAGCCGACCAACGATCTCGACGTGAACTCGATCCGCGCGCTCGAGGAAGGCCTGGAGAATTTCGCCGGCTGCGCGGTGGTGGTGTCGCACGACCGCTGGTTTCTCGACCGCGTGGCGACGCACATCCTCGCCTTCGAGGGCGACAGCACCGTCGTGTATTACGCGGGCAATTTCTCCGCCTATCAGGAGGACTTGCACCGGCGGAAGGGCAAGGACGCCGACCAGCCGCACCGGATCAAATACCGGAAGCTCACGCACGGATGAGCAACTGCCGGGCGCGGTGGTGACGGTTGGCGTGCGATACGCGGAGGCGGAAACGGAAACCGCTGAGGCGCGCTCAGGGACGCTGATGAAAAGGCGTCGGGCCGGAAGCGTCGGAGATCGAATGATAATGAGAATGACGATCCGGCCGCGTCGTGAAACGGCGATGCCGGCGGGCGGAGGCAGCGGCGACGATCCGCACGGATGGATGTTTCCTCCGCGCAGAGACGGCGGGCGGTGGCAGAGACGCCCCGGCCCGGACGGACGGCTCCCGCGCTGAGCCGGGGGGCTGCGGTCGATGCGGATGGAACCGGTCTTCGGGACCGGGTTTGGCCATGGCGTGCGTCCAACAACCCGTCCGGAGGACGGGTTCCACCTCAGGGCGCGGGGTTTTCCCGTGGAGATGGACCGTCCCTTGGGATGCGTTTGGACCGAGGCGTCCGACGTCGTGGCCGTTTATCCGCGGCGGATCTCGGATCCGGGGAAACGGATCTGGATGCGGTGGACCTTTTTCACGCGACAGGTGATCTGGCCCGTCGCGAGGTCCATCTTTTCCGGAATCTCGATCCGGTGCAGATCGATGACGGCGTGGTAGCCGCGCTCGGAAAAGATATCGAGGAGCATCGCGAGCACGGTGGGATCGTCGAGCAGGGGATCCTCGGCGTTGATCTGCGCGACGCCCGAGATGGAGTGGCGCAGGACGATCGGCATGAGCTTGCGCGAGACGAAGGCGACGACCTGGCCGAAGAGCTCGGGCTGGCCGAATTCGTAGCTGTCGAGCCGTTTCACCAATTCCTGCCGCGCGTGCACGATCAGTTCGCTGGCGACGGGGACGTTGCGGAGCCGGTCGACGGTGCGCGGGTCGAGCTCGAGGGTGCTCTGGTATTCGAGCTCCTTGAGGATGTTGTGCTCGACCTCGGCGATCGGGCCCTGCGCGTTGATGAAGTGATAGTGGAAGATCTCCTTCAGCGACTGCAGCGCGTCCCAGGTCTGCTCCTTGAAGACGCGGTAGCGGCGGCGGGCGAGCGCCTCGTCGTGGTCGGTGGCGCGGTCCTCCCAGAGCGCGCCGACGCCGGTGCGGCGCACCTCCTCGTTATGGGCGAGGATTTCCCGGCCGCGCTTGAGCTGGCGCGCGACCGATTCCTGCTCGTCGACGAAGAGCACCATGATGTGCACTGTCGGCTGGCGGAAATGGATGCTGAGCGGCGTGTTCAGGAACTCGCGGCGCAGGCCGTGCATCTTGTCGACGAGCAGCTTCAGGCACTCGACCTGCACGCGCGTGCGCGGGAAGCCGTCGAGGATGACGCCGTCGCGATAAATCGGATCCATCAGCTCCCGCAGCAGGAGCGTCACGACCTCGCGATCGCCGACCATGTTGCCGGCGTCCTTGAGTCGTTTGGCCTCGGGCGAGTCGAGCAGCGCGCTGATGACGACGGGCGGGCAGGTCAGGCCGCGCGTCTTGGTGATGAACGCGGTGTTGGTGCCCTTGCCGGCGCCGGGCGCGCCGCCCAGCAGGATGATTTCCTTCGGGAAACGCAGCTGTTCGCGCCCGAAATCGCCCTCCAGTTTTTTCCAGACGGAACCGAAGATGAGCTGGGCATCCTTGATTTCGAGGTCGTTGCTCGGGCCGGTGGGAGGAAGAGGAGTGCCGCCGGCGGGGGTATCGTTGACGGGGATCATGAAAGGTAGAGCTGGTGTGTCTGGCGGGGTCTAGCGTTTTCCCGGCATTATTCGACACAAGAAATAGGCGATGCCCGAATCGGACCCGGAATTCCGGTCTACCGCCAGGAATCGGACTTAGCCGGCGGCGGCCGCGGACGCTCGAACCGGATTCTTTTCCGGTCGGTTTCGGGTTCCGGCCACGCGCCGGTCCGCAGGCCGGGAAAAAAACGAAAAAAGTCGGGCGGCGGAGGAACCCGTGCGCGGGCTCCCGGTCAAGAAAAGCACACTGCCCGCCGGCTTAGCCGGTGAGACAGTAAGTTGAAGCTGGACCTGGCGGGGTCGCGCAAGCGGCCCCGCCTTGTTTTTGGCCTTTGCAGTCCGTCCGCGTCCCTTTTTCCTCACCCCATGCGCGTCCTGATCGTCGACGACGAGCCCGGCATCCGGAAAACCACCCGCATCGCCCTCGAGACGGCCGGCCACGCCGCCGCCGAGGCGCCCACCGGCCTGCGCGCGCTCAAGGCTCTGGAGGAGGAGACGTTCGACGCCTGCTTCCTCGACGTGAAACTCGGCGCGGAGGACGGGCTCGACGTGCTCCAGAAACTCCTGAAGGCGCAGCCCGCGCTCGCCGTGGTGATGTTCACCGCCTACGCGAACATCGCGACCGCGGTGGAGGCGATGCGGCGCGGGGCGTTCGACTTCATCCCGAAGCCGTTCACGCCCGACCAGATCCGGGCGGTGCTGGCGAAGATCGACAAGACCCGCGCGCTCGAGACGCGTGTCCGTTCCCTGGAGACGCAGCTGGCCGACGCCTCGCCCGCGGTCGACCTCGATTCGTCCGAACCGTCCGTGCAACGCGCGCTGCAGATCGCATTCAAGGCCGCGGAGACGCCCGCCACGCTGCTCATCCTCGGTCCCAGCGGCACGGGCAAGAGCGTGCTCGCGCGCGAGATCCACCGGCGCAGCGCGCAGCGCGACGCCGCCTTCGTCACCGTCAACTGCCCGAGCCTTTCCCGGGAGCTGTTCGAGAGCGAATTGTTCGGGCACGTGCGCGGCGCGTTCACCAGCGCGGTGACCGACGCGCTCGGCAAGGTCGCCGCGGCCGACGGCGGCACGCTCTTCCTCGACGAGATCGGCGAGATGCCGGTCGAGATCCAGCCGAAGCTGCTGCGCCTGCTGCAGGAGCGCGAATACGAGCGCGTCGGCGAGGCCCGGCCGCGCCGCGCCAACGTGCGCGTCATCGCCGCGACCAACCGCAGCCTCGCCGACGAGGTGAAGGCGGGCCGGTTTCGCGAGGATCTCTTCTACCGGCTCAACGTCATCAGCGTGGCCCTGCCGGGCCTCCGCGACCGGCCCGGCGACCTCGCGCGCTTCGCCGAGAGCTACCGGAAGTTCTTCGCCGCGCGGATGGGCAAGAAGATCACGGCCTTCACGCCCGGCGTGCTGTCCGCGTTTTCCCACTACGGCTGGCCGGGCAACCTCCGCGAGCTGCGCAACGTCGTCGAGCGCGCCGTGATCCTCGCGTCCGGCGAGGCGATCGAGCTCGCCGACCTGCCGGAGGAGTTCGGCGTCCCGGCCGATCCCGCGATCGCCGTCGGCGCCCGCGTGACGATCGACGCGCTCGAGGCCGAGCACATCCGGCGCGTGCTGGCGATCGCGCGGAACCTCGACGAGGCCGCGCGGACGCTCGGGATCGACCCCGCGACGCTCTACCGCAAACGGCAGAAGCTCGGCCTCCTGCCCGCCGCGGGTTCGTAGGACGTTCGTTTTCCTCCCGCGCCATGCTCCGCACCCGGCTCTATCTCGGATTGCTGCCGCTGCTGCTGCTGCTGGCCGGCACGGGCGGCTACGCGCTCTACGTGTGCCGCGAGCTGGCGGGCACGCTGCAGCGCGATCTGGTGGCCGACTACCGCGACGTCCTCGCCTGCCAGGACATGCGCTACTCCGCGCGGCTGATGGCCGATGCCGTCTCGCTCGCCCCGCGCGATCCGCTCGCGGCGCGGCGCGACTTCGACGCGGCGCGGTCCGCGTTCACGAGCCAGCTCATGACGCAGTCGGCCAGCTCCGCCGGCCACCCGCGCGCGGCCCTGGTCGAGGAGCTCGACCGCGCCTTCACCGCGCTCGCCGGGCTGGAAGACGGCCTGCTCCGGACGGGCGAGCCCGGCTCCCTCGCGACGTTGAAGGAGCACGAGACGGCGCTCTTCCGCGTGCTCAACGTCATCGAGCGGCTCAACCGGCGCGACTTCACCAGCGCGCAGGAAACGGCCGCGCGCGCGCAGCGTCTGTCGGCCACGACGCAGCGCGTCCTGCTGCTGGCGATCGCGGGCGCCGTGCTCCTCTCGCTCTTCGTCGCCTGGCGGCTGGCGGCGTCGCTGCTCCGTCCGATCCAGGCGCTCACCGCCTCGGCGGTCGCGGTCGGCGAGGGCGATCTCGCACGGCAGGTGCCGGAGTTTTCCCGCGACGAACTCGGCCGGCTCGCGCAGGCCTTCAACCAGATGTCGGCGCGGCTCCGCGCGTATCGCGACGCGATGCAGGCGCGCGTCCTGCGCACGCAGCGCACGATGGAGTCGACGCTCACCTCCGCGCCCGATCCGGTGCTGGTCGTGGATCGCCACGGCGCGATCGAGGTGCGCAATCCCGCCGCGGAGGCGCTCGCCGGCCTGCCGGACCTCGTCTGCGGCCTGCCGCCGCCGCTGGCCGAACCGCTCGCCCAGGTGCTCGCCACCGGCGAGCACTACCTGCCGACGGATTACAGCCGCGTCGTCACGCTGCGCGTCGGGCGCGAGGACCGCCACTACCTGCCGCGCATCCTCGCGATCGGCGACCGGTTGACGGAGTTCAAGGGCGCGGCCGTGATCCTGCAGGACGTGACGAAGTTCCGGCTGCTCGACGACGCGAAGACCAATCTCGTCGGCACCGTGAGCCACGAGCTGAAGACGCCGCTCACCAGCCTGCGCATGGCCGTGTATCTGCTGCTGGAGCAGCCGCTGCAGGGTTTGACGGATACGCAGCGCGAGCTGCTGGAGACGGCCCGCGACGATGCCGACCGGCTGCTGCGCATCCTCGACAATCTGCTCGATCTCGCCCGGCTCGAAGCCGGCGCGTCGACGCTCGAGCGCCGCGACCTCGCCGTCGCCGCGCTCGTGGACGGCATCGCCGTCGAGGCGCGCGCGCTTCTCCTCGCGAAGGAGCAGCGGCTCGCGGTGGACCTCGCGCCGGACCTTGCCGGCGCGACCGTGAGCGTCGACGCCGACCGGCTGCGCCATGTTTTCATCAACCTGCTGTCCAACGCCGCGAAATATTCCCCGCCCGGCGGCACGATCACCCTGTCCGCGCGCCGCGAGCCGGGCTGTGTCCGGTTCGCCGTGCGGGACGAAGGACCGGGCATCCCGGCCGAAAGCGTCGCGCACGTCTTCGACCGTTTTTACCGCGCGCCGGGGCAGACGGGCGGATCGGGCGCCGGACTCGGGCTCGCCATCGCCCGCGAGATCGTGGTGGCGCACGGCGGCAGCATCGCCTGCGAGAGCGCGCCGGGCCGCGGCACGGAGTTTCATTTCCTGCTGCCGGCGTGAACGCGCGGTGCGGCGCGGGCCTTCCCCGGCGGATGGCTGCGGCGGGACAGGTCCGTCCGCGTCGCACGCGTTTCCGCATGCGAATCCGGGACCGGGATACGCGCGGCGGGCGGGGCGCCCGCCGCGGCGTCACTCGACGTCGGCGGAAAAGTCGGTAACCTCGAAATTCAACCCGCCGGGCGACGAGGTGATTTCCCAGCCGAACTGGATCTCGTCGAGCGCCACGTCCTTGCCGTCGAACCAGCCGGCCTGCTTCACCCAGAGCAGCAGTTCCTTCACGTCGATCTCGCCGGCGGTGGCGGGATCCGTGCGCAGGAAGGAATAGACCTGGTTGTAGCCGTTGGTGCCCTTGAACACGTCCCAGGTGTGGCCGCCGACGGTGACGGATTTGAAGTCGGGAATCGGTTTCCCCTCGCGGCTCCAGTGGGCGGTGATCGGGGCGACGGGGCCGGTCCAGTTGACCCAGACCATGATCTCGTAGGCGTGCTTCTCGCACCAGATGTCGTAGGCGGTGTTGTAGGCGCCGGCGGCGGGGACGACGCAGGCGAAGCGCGTCGTGCAGCGGGTCAGCGCGCTGAGCGGGCGGTGCACGGCCTTCTCGCTGTGCGGGTAGGATTTGATGCCGCCGGTGCCGGGATGGTCCGCCCACACGCCGTAATGGGCGGCGGATACGGCCCAGACGGTCTGGGCGCCGGGTTTCTCGCCCCAGATGTTGTTGCGCACCGTATGGCCGGCGTCCTTCCACTCGGCCCATTGGTCGGAGGAGGACCAGCGCGCGTCGGCCGGCACGCCGGGCGAGGGCGTCGCGGCCGCAGCGGCGACGGAGAAGAGGAGGCAGGGGAGGAAACGAAGGGATTTCATCGGGGAGGTGCCGGGCGCGGCGGACGCGCCGGGCGAAGTTCCATTCTGGCGGAGCGGACGGTGCCGGCAATCGGCGAATGCCGGCGGCGCACTTTTCCGGGCATGCGCGGCTGCGCTCCCGCGTTTCGGCGATGCTTCGGCGCGTGCCCGGGAACGCGGGGCCGGAGAAAATCCCCCGATCTCATCGGGAGGTCTTCCCGACCGGAGTTATTGCCGACGGTGGCGGAAACTGTGGTCTCTCCGGGACACGCGGTGGTCGCCGCACTCGTGGCAGGGCTCCCGCGTGATCGGGGTCGTCCGTTCCAGCGCCCATGTCCATCGACGTTTTTCATCCTGATCCCCCTTGCCGGCGGTCGATGCCGCAGCCATCGCGCGCTCCAGTGTGCGCGTGCTCGGGGCGGCGCGGTGGTTTTGGTGGATCGCGGGTCTCTCGGTGATCAACAGCGTCGTGGAGCACACCGGCGGC
>Ga0222421_100149_pt1 | contig 62982 bp, 55 predicted proteins | sample 3A1ome_2_FD_182473 | JGI IMG/M metagenome (GOLD analysis project Ga0222421, IMG submission 182473) | Enriched microbial communities from leaf-cutter ant dump, University of Wisconsin, Madison, United States - 3A150A (version 2) | ecosystem: Environmental > Terrestrial > Nest > Insects nest > Nest... | reverse complement strand
GTCCGGGGACGGTCGCAAGTGACAGGACGACGGCCGCAAAAGCGGCCGTGATGTTTTTTTTCGTTGTGTGCATAGGACCAAAGGAGGCCTGCATCAGGCTCAAGAGCCTGATGGACCAAAGGCGCAGCCCTGATCGGGCTGCGCTAACGCTGGAATAAAAACGGCTCAGCTCGCGCAGGAGCTGGCGGATGTTGTCGTCAAAGTGCCGACGGGAAGCTGGGCAGGACTACTTTGAAAGATTTGGGCGTTGTTGCTGGAGTTGCGTTGTTTGTGTGTGCCGGGATTTAGCACGATCAGTGCCATTTATGACGTAATTTTAACATGTTTCGTCGATTCGGCTGCCGTGTGCCGCGAGCGGGCAACGTCGAAGTCGGGCCGCCACCTGAAGGCTGCGATTCCTTGCTCCTCGCTTCTGCTGTCGTCGGCCGGAATGCCGTCGGCGAGAAATTCGCGCCGGATCTGGCGTGGAATCGGAATCGCGATCGATCGCGCGGTCTTGATTGTCCATGGACCAGCGGCGGCTTCGATCTGCCGCTACTCTGCAAATATCATATTGTTGGATATGGCATGAGGGTTGAGACCCCGGAGGGTTTGTGTTAGGCTCGCCCGACACGCATGGCCTCGGATCCTTTTCCCGATGGTTTTCCTCCTCCCCGAGCGAGCGCGCCGCCGTTGACGGATGCGGCGTTGATGCGGCGGCTCTTCGCGCTCACGTGGCGCTACCGCGCCGGGTGCATCAAGGTCCTCGGCATCCAGCTCGTGCTGCTGACGATGGGCATCGTCGGCCTGAGCTTCACCGGCCTCGGCATCGACTACGTGCGGCACAAGTCCCAGCACGTGCCGCTGGCGGACTCGCGCTGGAATTTTCTCCTGCCGGATGCCTGGCCGTGGTTCCAGGTCCTGGGCCTGCTCGGCGGCGTCATCCTCGCGCTCGCGCTCGCGCGGGCCGTGCTGAACTACGTCTACACCGTCTCCATCAACCGCCTCGTGCAGCAGCATCTCGTCGTGGATCTGCGGGGGCAGGTCTACGACAAGCTGCAGCGGCTGAGCTTCCGTTTCTTCGACGACAACACCACCGGCTCGATCATCACCCGCGTGACGGGCGACGTGCAGGCCGTGCGGATGTTCGTCGACCAGGTGCTGATCCAGAGCGTGATCATGGCGATCTCGCTCACGGTCTACGTTGTCTACATGGTGAACCTCAGCCCCGGGCTGACGCTCGCCTGCCTCGCGACCACGCCGCTGCTCTGGGTGATGTCGGCGTGGTTCTCCCGCCACATCCAGCCGCACTACGCGCGCAACCGCACGCTCGTCGAGAAGATGGTGCAGACGCTCGCCGAGAGCGTGCAGGGCATCGCGGTCACGAAAGGCTTCGGCCGCGAGGAGGAGGACCGGGCGAAGTTCGAGGCCGCCAACCAGGCCTGCTACGACCAGCAGCGCGGCATCTTCTGGCGCGTGAGCCTGTTTTCCCCCGCGATCGGTTTCCTGACGCGCATCAACATGATGGTCCTGCTCGGCTACGGCGGCTGGCTCGTCGTGCACGACCGGCTGCCGCTCGGCGCCGGCCTCGTGGTGTTCGCCGGCCTGCTCGAGCAGTTTTCGGGGCAGGTGAACAACATCGCCGGCGTCGTGAACAGCGTGCAGCAGTCGCTGATCGGCGCCCGGCGGGTGTTCGAGATCCTCGACGCGCCCGTCGAGGTGCGGACGGCGCCGGACGCCGTGTCCCGGCCGCGGCTCGACGGCGCGGTGCGGCTCGAGGGCGTGTCCTTCGCCTTCGCCGGCCTGAGCGTGTCGGGCGAGCCGCTGGCCCAGGTGCAGCCGGTGCTGCACGGAATCGATCTCGACGTGAAACCGGGCCAGTGCGTCGCGATCCTCGGTCCGACCGGTTCCGGCAAGAGCGCGCTGATGGGCCTCATCCCGCGCTTTTACGATCCGACCGCCGGCCGCGTGCTCGTCGACGGCCTCGATGCGCGCCGGCTGCGGCTCGACGACCTGCGCCGCAACATCGGGATCGTCTTCCAGGAAAGCTTCCTCTTCTCGAACACGGTCGCCGCCAACATCGCCTTCGGCCACCCGGAGGCGACGCCCGCGCAGATCGAGCGGGCCGCCCGCATCGCCGCCGCGCACGACTTCATCCAGGCGCTGCCGCAGGGCTACGCCACCGTGCTCGGCGAGCGCGGCAGCAGCCTCTCCGGCGGCCAGCGCCAGCGGCTCGCCCTCGCGCGCGCCATCCTGCTCGAACCCGCGATCCTGCTCCTCGACGACCCGACGGCCGCGATCGACAGCGAGACGGAGCACGAGATCTTCGCCGCGCTCGACCGCGCCATCGCGGGCCGCACCACCTTCATCGTGGCCCACCGGCTCAGCACGCTGCGCCGCGCCGACTTCATCGTCGTGCTCGACCGCGGCCGGATCGTGCAGCGCGGCACGCACGAGGAGCTCATGCGCCTGCCCGGCCCCTACCTGAGCGTGGCCAACCTCCAGCTCGTCGACGGCCGCGAACTGAACCCGGAGGGCGCCGCATGAAAACCGTGCCCAGGGTCGCCGCCCTCGGACTCGTGCGCCAGACCTCCGACCGCGACGACGAGGAGGAGTTGAAACCGCTCGAATGGAGCCTCGTCCGGCGGTTGTGGAGCTACACCGCGGTCGAGAAACGGAAGCGCAACTGGCTCGTCGCGCTGACGATCATCCGCTCCGCGCAGCTCCCCGCGCTCAGCTGGCTGACGGCCCTGATCATCAACGGACCGATCACGCGGCACGACACCGCCGCCCTCGCGCTCGGCGTCGCCGGCTACGCCGTGCTCGCGCTCGCCACCGACGGCATGTTCCACTTCCGCCAGCGCTACGCGCTCGAGCTCGGCGAGTCCGTCGTCAACCAGCTCCGCGCCCAGCTCTTCGCGCGCGTGCAGCGACAGCCGATGAGCTTCTTCAACCGCGTGAAGCTCGGCCGGATCATCAGCCGCGCGACGAGCGATGTGGAGTCGCTCCGCGTCGGCATCCAGGACGTGCTGTTCGTGAGCGTGGTGCAGGCCGGCGGCCTGGTCTTCTCCGCGGTCGTGATGGCGTGGACCGACGTCCCCATGTTCCTCGTCGTCGTCGCGATGGCGCCGGTCCTCTGGCTGATCAACCGCCGCTTCCGGCTGCGGCTCAGCCAGCTCTCGCGCGCCACGAGCGACAGCTTCAGCCGCCTCACCGCGACGCTGGCGGAGTCGGTCAGCGGCATCCGCGTGACGCAGGGCTTCGTGCGGCAGGAGACCAACCTCGGCCTGTTCCGCGGCCTGCTGGCGGACCACGCCCGCTACAACATCGCGCTCGCGCGCACCTCGGCGATCCTCACGCCGCTGCTGGAGCTGAACAGCCAGTTCTTCGTCGCCGTGCTGCTGCTCTTCGGCGGCTGGCGGGTATTCCACGGCGACATGTCGCTCGGCGGCCTGATCACGTTCTTCCTGCTCGCGAACCAGTTCTTCGCGCCGATCGCCCACATCGGCACGCAATACAACCAGGCGCTCGTCGCCATGGCCGGCGCGGAGCGGGTGTTCCGCCTGATCGACACGCCGCCCGACTGGGAGGACGATCCGGCGGCGGCCGACCTGCCCTCCGCCCCGGGCGGCGTCCGGGTGGAGTTCCGGCGCGTGGGCTTCGGCTACGATCCGGCGCGGCCGGTGCTGCACGACGTGAGCTTCGTCGCGGAGCCGGGCCGGATGGTCGCGCTCGTCGGCCACACCGGGAGCGGCAAGAGCTCCATCGTCAACCTCGTATCCAAATTCTACCTGCCGACGGCCGGCGAGATCCTCGTCGACGGCCGCGGGATCCGCACGCTCACGGGCCGCTCGCTGCACCGGCAGACGGGCCTCGTGCACCAGCAGAACTTCCTCTTCAGCGGCACCGTGCTGGAAAACATCCGCCTCGGCCGGCCGGAGGCGACCGGCGCCGAGGTGCGCGCGGCGGCCGCCCGGCTCGGCTGCCTCGACCTGCTCGAGGCGCTGCCGCGCGGACTGGAGACGGAGGTGGGCGAGCGCGGCGCCGGCCTCTCCGTCGGGCAGCGCCAGGTGATCTGCTTCGCGCGCGCGCTGCTGGCCGACCCCCGCCTCGTGATCCTCGACGAGGCCACCAGCTCGATCGACGCGCTCACGGAGGCGCGGCTGCAGCAGGCGCTGACCGTCCTGCTGCGCGGGCGCACGAGCTTCGTCGTGGCCCACCGCCTCAGCACCATCCGGCACGCGGATCTCGTGCTCGTGCTCGACCAGGGGCGTATCCTGGAACGTGGGACGCATGCGTCGCTCCTGTCGCAGGGCGGGCACTACGCGACGCTTCACCGCCAGTTCGTCCAGGTGGACCAGCGCGCCTGACCTCGCGGCGGCCGGCGGCGCGCCGTCAGATTCTCCTATGCAAATCGCGTCCTTTCCCTCTAGAAAGGCGTTGCTTTCGAGGGAAAGCGTTCCTAAACCCAAAATCCAATATGGCTAAAAAATCCGCCCGTAAACCGAATGCCGCGTTCATGAAACCGGTCACGCCCGATGCCGCGCTCGCCGCGGTGGTCGGTTCGACCCCGCTCCCCCGCACGGAGCTCACCAAGAAGCTCTGGGCCTACATCAAGAAGAACGGCCTCCAGGACAAGAAGGTGAAGACCCAGATCAACGCCGACGAGAAGCTCCTCCCGATCTTCAACAAGAAGAAGTCGGTCTCGATGTTCGAGATGACGAAGCTGGTCTCCGGCCACCTCTCCTGAGCGAACCCACGTTTTCCCGCACCGCCGGCCCCGTGCCGGCGGTGCTTTTTTTTGCCCGCGCACAAGGCGCCGTTGGTCCCTTCGAGGTTGCGCGCGAGAAACTCCGGGCCTTGTATGCGCGTCAAGATACGCCCCTGTCGCATGGCACTGCGCCTCACAAAATTATCGAACTCGTTGGCGGCGGCGGCGATCGTCCTGGGCGGTCTGGCCGCAGGCGCGGGCGGCTACCGGCAGACGCAGGACGGCATGCTCGAGCGGGTGGCGCTGGGTGCGGCCCGGAGCGCGGTGGCTTTCGACCGGAGCGATCTGGCGGGGCTGACGGCCACGCGGGCCGATGTCGCGAGTCCGGTCTACGCCGCCGTGCACGCGCGGTTGCAGCGCCTGCTCGAAGCCGATCCTCTGGTGCATTCGGTGTGCCTGATCCGCGAACGGCCCGGCCGGCCCGGCCTCGTCCTGCTTGCGGCCGCCGGGCGCGACACCGGCCGCGACGATCCCCAGCCGGGGGATGTCTATGACGCGCTGGCGCTCTCGCCGGCGCTGCGGCGTCTGCGGGCGACGGGACAGCCGGCCGCCGACGGCCCGGCGGGAGGCGACGCCCTGGCGTGGGTGCGCGGCTATGCGCTGGTCGGCGGCGCGGCGCCGGCGGGGTCCGGCGACCGCGCGATCCTGCTCCTCGGCTTCGATCCGGCCGGGTGGCGCCGGCAGCAGTGGCTGGCGGCCGGACTCGGCGCATCGGCCGTGTGGCTGCTGCTGGGCCTGCCGTTCGCCGCCGCCGTGGCGTGGCGCCGGCAGCGCGAGCAGCGCGAGGTCATCCGCAATCTTTCCGAGGCGATGGAGCAGGCGCATTCGGCCCTGATGATCGTCGATCTGGATCACCGGATCGAATACGCCAACGCCGGCCTGTGCCGACAAAGCGGATACAGCCGGCGCGAGCTGATCGGCCGGCCCTGGCGCGAGTTCCAGCAGCCGGACACGGGGCCGGACCTCATGGCCGACCTTGTCACCACCGTGCGCGCCGGCCGGCCCTGGCGGGGCGAGTGGGTCAACCGCCGGCGGGACGGCACGGTGTATCCGGTGCGCGGCGTCGTGTCGCCCGTCTTCCACCGCCACGGCCGGCTCGCCTGCATGGTCGCGGTCTTCGACGACATCACCGAGCAGAAGCGCACCGAGGGCATCCTGCGCGACGCCAAGGAGCGCGCCGAGGCCGGCGACCGGGCGAAGGGCCTCTTCCTCGCCACCATGAGCCACGAGGTGCGCACCCCCCTCAACGGCGTGGTCGGCTTCGCCAGCCTCCTGCTCGAGACGCCGCTCACGCCCGAGCAGCGCGAATACGCCGAGACGATCCGCAGCAGCAGCGAGGCGCTGATCCAGCTCACCGGCGACATCCTCGACTACGCCCGCGTCGAGTCCGGCCGGCTCAAGCTCGAGCCCCAGCTGTGCGATCCGCGCGACTGCGTCGAGGACGCCTTCGACCTCCTCGCGGCCAAGGCGGCCGAGAAACGGATCGAACTGCTCCACTGGATCGACGACGCCGTGCCCGGTGTGATCTTCGCCGACGGCGGCCGGCTGCGGCAGGTGCTGGTCAACCTCGTCAACAACGGCATCAAGTTCACCGGCGCCGGCGAGGTCGAGGTGCGCGTGCGTGTCGTCGCGGACGCAGCGGAGGCGGCCGCGATCTCCGGGCCGGCCGAGATGCCGCCGGCCGGCCGGTCGGTCGTGCTGGCGTTCGCCGTCCGCGACACCGGCATCGGCATCGCGCCGGAGCATCACGCGAAACTCTTCAAGCCGTTCAGCCAGGTCGACGACTCCACGACGCGCCGCTACGGCGGCAGCGGCCTCGGCCTCGCGATCACCCGCAACATCGTCGATCTCATGGGCGGGCGCATCGCGCTCGCCAGCGAACCGGGCCGGGGCGCGACCTTCACCGTCTTTGTCCGCGTGCCGGTGCCGAGCGCCGACGGGCCGCAGGCGCCGCGGTCGTCGCTCGCGGGCGTGCGCCTGGCCGTCGCCGCGGCCTCGCCCGGATTGCGGGCCGAACTGGCCCGGCTCGGTGCGCGCGGCGGCGCGACCGTCATCGAGACCGATCCGGTGGGCCTCACCCGCGGTCCCGTCTGGGATCTCGCGGTCGTGGATTTGAACGAGAAACTCGCGGCCGATTTCGTGACCCGCCCGCCCGTGGCGGCGAGCCTGCCTCCGGCGCGCACGATCGCGCTGGTGCCGATCTCGCTGTCGACCCCGCATCGCGCCGCGCTGCGCGGCCATTTCCGCCTGCTGGTCAACAAGCCCGCCCATCACGACGCCCTGCTTGCCCTGCTGGCGGCCCCGATCGGGCCCGGGGTGCCCGTCGTCGAGCCCCAGCCGGGGCCGTTCGCACTGAGCGTGCTCATCGTCGAGGACAACGCCGTCAACCAGCGACTCGCGCAGAAAGTCGTGGGCAATCTCGGCTGCCGCTCCGCGACCGCGCCCAACGGCCGCGTGGCGCTCGAGGAGCTGCGCCGTTTCGGCCACGACGTCGTGCTCATGGATTTGCACATGCCCGAGATGGACGGCGTGACGGCGACCGAGGAGATCCGCCGCGGCTCCGCGGGCGAGGCCCGTCGCGACATCTGGATCATCGCGCTCACCGCCGACTCGCGCGAGGAGCAGAAGGAGCGCGTCCGCGTCGCCGGCGCCAACGACTATCTCACCAAGCCCGTGCGGCTGGTCGAGCTCACCGCGGCGCTGCAGCGCTTCGTCGACGAGCGGAAAAAACGCTGACGCCGCGCGGCCCGCGGCGGCCGGGGTCCGGTCTCAGTCCTCGCCCAGCAGCCGGCGGAAGCGCGCCTGCAGCGCGGCGACGTCGGCCACGCGCAGCTCGCCGCCCTGCACGGCGAGCAGTCCGTCGCCGCGCAGCCGGGCGAAGGTCCGCGACAGCGTCTCGCTGCTCGTGCCGAGCTCGGCGGCGAGCACGCGTTTCGTCGTGCCGAGCTCCACGACGGCGGCGCCCGCGGACCCGTGCGGACAGCGCTGCAGCAGCCAGTGGAGGAAACGCGTCTCGACGTCCTTCAGCGTCATGTCCTCGACGAGCCCGACCAGCACGCGCAGGTGCTGGCTCATCGAGCCGAGCATGCGCAGCGCGAGGTCGGGCCGGCGGCCGAGCAGCGCGAGAAACGGCGCCTTCGGCACGAGCACGACCGCGGACGACTCGACCGCGCGCGCGTTGGCCGGATAGCCCTGCGGCGTCGCGAGCGCGGCCTCGGCGAACGATTCGCCGGGGCGGAAAACGCAGATCACCTGCTCCTTTCCGGCGGGGCTGACGCGGTGGACGTTGATCGCGCCCTTCTGCGCGACGTAGAAGCCCTCCGCGGGATCGCCTTCGCGGAAAAGGTATCCATCTTTTGGAATCGCGCGCAGCAGGGAGAACGCCGCGATGACCTCGAGCTCCGCCGCCGGCAGCCCGGAGAACAGCTGGCACGAACGCAGCGTGGCGGCGATGGCGGCGGTGCGGAGCGGGGCGACGTCGGGCGGCACGGGCGAACTCAACACGCCCGGCGCGGGGCGGTCAACCGGCCTCGCCCGGCCGGGGTTCATTCGCGCCGGAACAGCGTCTGCCATGCGCCGTCGGCGCGGCGCTCCGGCCGCGCATGGTAGCCGGCCGCCTGCATCCGTTCGATCAGGGGCGAGGGCAGAAACGGCGCGATCACGACGAGACTTTCGCCGGCCGCGAGCGCGGCGACGGTCGCCATGATCGTCCGGAACGGCTCCTCGCCGCGCGCCATCTGCGGGCGCACGTCGAGGGTGCGGATTTTCGGTCCGGCCGGGGTTTTCATGGTGCGGCGAGTGCGATCGCGCGGACCGCGGGACCGGTCTCGCCCCGCAGGCCTTCGCGCTGGAGCGCGATCTCGCCCTGCGCGTTCAGGATGGTGACGAGGTTGGAATGGGAGAAGTCGCCGTTGGCGTCGCGGCGGTATTTCACGCCGAGCAGCATCGCGAGTTCCTGGATGTCGGCGTCGGCGCCGCGCAGCAGCGTCCAGCCGGCGTCGAGCTGGAGTTTCCCGCGGTAGGCGTGAAGCGCGGCGGCCGTGTCGCGGTCCGAGTCGAAGCTCACCAGCACGAATTTCGTCCGGGCGCGCGTCTCCGCCGGCAGCGCATCGCGGATCGCCTGCAGGTCGTGGACGAGGATCGGGCACGCGTAGGTGCAGCTCGCGAAGAACATCGCCAGCACGACCGGCCGGCCGCGCAGCTCGGCGAGCTTCACCGCGGCGCCGGTGTCGTCGGTCCAGATCGCGTCGAGCTGGTAGAGCGAGCGGTCGGACAGCGGCGCGGCCGCCGCGGGCGCGGCATCGCAGCATGCGTGGCCGGAAGCGGCGGACAGGGCCGGCGCGGCGAGGCGGAGGGACGCAAGGGCGAGAAGAAGTGCTTGGGTTTTCATGAGGGAAAGCCGGGTGCGGCGGCGATTCAGCGGGCGCAACGGAAACCGAGGTTGGGGACGACGTAGCTGGCGCGCAGGGAGCTGCGAAAACCAGCGCGCATGAAGGCGGGATAGTTGGTGAGATCGCGCGCCCCGGCGGCGCCGGCGCCGCAGAAGAGGTTGCGATCGAGGCCGGTGTCGCTGCGCGATTCGCCGGTGACGAGCGCGGTGTTGAAGTCGGACGTCCATTCCCAGACGAGCACGGCGAGATCGCGCACGCCGAGCCGGTTCGGCCGCGTGGCGCCGGCGGCCGGCAGCGGCGACGGCGTGGGCCGGGCGAACCACGCGAGCATCGCGTCGCGATAGGCCGGTTCGGTCGCGCCGTCGTCGGTCGTGTAGCCGGCGGCCGCGGCGCGCTCCCATTCCGCGGTCGTGGGCAGGCGCCGGCCGCGCCATGCGGCGTAGGCCCGGGCGGCGAACCAGGAGACACGCACCACGGGCGCGGCCGCGGGCGCGCCCGGACCGGGATCGAGGTCGCCGGCCCAGTCGCCGAGATAACCGGCATCCGCGAACAGGGGACTCACGTGCGAGCGGCGCCACCCTGGATTCGCCGTCACGAACGCGAGAAACTCGGCGTTCGTGACCGGGCGGACGTCGAGGTGGAACGCCGCGACGTCCACGGTGGGCGGATCGTTGCGGTCGCGCAGCAGCGGCGCATACGTGCCGGCCGGAATCGACACCATGCCGTCCGCGTCGGCGGATCCGGCGCGCAGCGTCCCGAGCGCGAGGACGCAGGCGAGCGCGAGGCATCGGCGGATCGGGCGCATGAGAAGGGCGGATACGGGCCGGGCGGCGTCAGTTCTGCTGGCGGACGCGCTTCACCTCGGCGGCGGAGACGGTGCCGTCGTCGTTGCCCCAGCTGTTCATCGCGTAGGTGAGCGCGTCGGCGAGCTGTGCGTCGGAGAAGTCCTGCGGCGGCATGAGATTGTTGTAGGGCTTGCCGTTGACGGTGATCGGGCCGGAGAGGCCCTTCACGACCGCGCGGATGGCACGCTCCTTGTCGGCCTTCAGGTAGTCGGAGCCGGCGAGCGGAGGGAAGATGCCGGGCAGGCCCCGGCCGTCGGCCTGGTGGCAGGCGAAGCAGGCGGAGAGGAAGACCTTCTTGCCGCGTTCGATCTGGATCTCCTTCGTGATGCCCGCGATCTCCGGATTCTGCGCGATGGCCTCCTGCCTGGCCGTGACGAGCTCGGCCTCGCGCCGGCTCGCGGCGGAGCCGGCGTCGGACTGCTGGCCGAGGTAGACCTCGTCGATCTCCTTGCCGGAGTAGAGGCGCGGCGTCTCGGGACCGGTGACCTTGAGCATGCCGAGCGCGCCCTTGTTGAAGGCCCGCGACAGCGAATGGTCGACGAGGACGAAGGTGCCGGGCACGTCGACCTTGAACTCGACGGTCGTCGAGCCGCCGGCGGGCACGAGCGTCGTCTGGATGTTGTGCTGCGGACTGGCGAATGCGCTTTCCGGATACACCGTGTCGAAGATCTCGCCGATCACGTGGAACGACGACGTGAGGTTCGGCCCGCCGACGCCGAAGTAGAGGCGCACGGTCTCGCCGACCTTCGCCTGCAGCGCGCGGTCGCCGACGAGCGAGCCGACGGCGCCGTTGAACACGACGTAGGGCGCGCGTTCGTCGACGGCCTTTTCCGGATCGAACGACTGCAGGCCCTCCTCGCCGTGGCGGCCGGAGGTGTAGACCTCGCCCTGCATGACGTAGTATTCGTGGTCGACCTTCGGCAGGCCGTCCTTCGGCTCGACGAGGATCAGGCCATACATGCCGTTGGCGACGTGCATCGGCACCGGCGCCGTGGCGCAGTGATAGACGAAGAGGCCGGGATTGAGCGCGGTGAAGGTGAACTGCGACGAATGCCCCGGCGCGGTGAACGACGACGAGGCGCCGCCGCCCGGACCGGTGACGGCGTGCAGGTCGATGTTGTGCGGCATCTTCGAGGTCGGATGATTGCCGAGGTGGAACTCCACGACGTCGCCCTCGCGCACGCGGATGAACGATCCGGGCACGCCGCCGCCGAAGGTCCAGAAGGTATACTCGACGCCGTCGGCGAGCCGCTGCACGACCTCGCGCACCTCGAGCCGCACGATGACGCGCGCGGCGTGGCGGCGCGCGATCGGCGGCGGCACCTGCGGCGCGGCGGTGAGGATGGCTTGTTCGACCGGCAGGTCGTCGGTGACGACGAGGCCGGCGGCGTGCACGGCCTCCTCGGCCGGGAGCGGCCGGGCGAGGCCGAGGGCGAGGAGCAGGAGGACGGGGACGATGGGGCGTTTTTTCATGGTGGCGACGGGATCAGGGTAACGAAAGCGGGGCGCGCGGGCCTTGAGGCGGATCAAGCCTTTCGCGTTTTCAGGGACGCCACGCGGCGCCGAGGAGCGCGACGTAGGCGCAGCCGAGAACAAGTTCGACGAGTCCGAGGGTGCGGGGGCGGAGACGGGAGAGGGGCAGGCATCCGTAGATCGCGGCGCGGCCCAGCAGGGCGGTGCCGGTTGCGACGGCGAGGGCGGGCGGAACGTGGGGGCATGCGAGGACGATCGCAACCGGCGTTGCCAGAAAAGTGGATACGAGACCGGGCATGAGCCGGAGCCGGCCGGTCTTCGCACCGCGCACGCGGCCGCGGACGAGCAGGACAGCCGGCACCGCCCGCGCCAGCATGACGGCGGCGAGCGCGCCCGCGTTCGCGGCCGTCCCGCCGGCAGCCGCGACCAGCGCCGCCGGCAGGCAGGAAAAAGCGACCGCCCCGGCGATCTCCGCCGTCTCCTCGCGTCCGCCATTGCGCAGATCGAAGCAGAGGAAAACGCCGCCGGCGACCGCGGCGGGTGCCAGCCAGGCCAGCAGACTGGCGCCGCCCGTCGCGACAGCGGCCAGAAATCCCGCGGCGGCGACGAAGGCGCAGAAAAGAAACGCGCCGCGCGCCCGCCGGCATCGCGCGGGCGAGGCGTCGCGCCACGCGATCTTCAACGGCCGTCGCGCCAGAAAGCCGCCGGCGACCGCCACGCCGAGCCACGCTCCGGCCGGCGACGGCGCCGCGAGCAGCCCGAGCGCGACCGGTTCGAAAGCGAGCGACCAGCTGCCGTGTTCCTTCGGCTGCACGACATCGCTCCACAACGTGCGCCGGAGCCTGGCCGCGGAGGCGGGTGTCGAGACGAGGTCCATGCCGCAGTATCGCCGCGATCGGTCGCGGCGGCCTTGACGCGGATCAATCGAAACGAGCGAAGGTGCGGCGAAGAATCGGAGCCGCGACGATCTCCGGCACCTCGCGCAATCGAAGTCGCGACAGGCTTCCGTTTTTGGAAACGCGGTCGCACGCAGTCACCGCCCGTCTCCGTTTTTGCAGCCGCTCATGAAACCGGTGAGCCGCAGGCGCGGCGCCCGCAGTCATCGCATCCGCACCGGGCGACCGAAGGAAGAAAAACAGAGGCAGCCAGAGAAAGTCGGTGAGCGGAAAGCGTCATTGATTAAATGACGCTTTATGAAGTGCGGGCGGACGGAGGGAGAGTGGGCGATCGTCGGGTTGCGGTGTGAGCGGCGTGCGTGGTCTGCGCAGTGAGCGCAGTGTGGGCGGCGCGGGTGGCGTGCGCGGTCTTCGGTAACCGTGCAGCGGTTACGCGGGCGGCGGAGAAAATCGGACCGATTCGCGCGACGCTTGACGTGGATCAAGGCGCGGGCGGGCGCGCGGCGCTAAGCTGCGGGCATGTCCTCGTCCACGTTGCTGTCCCCCGATGCCGCCGCGGTCGTGTCGCTCACCGGCGCCGCGCCGGCGGAGGCGGCGAGCGTCGTCAGCCACACCTTGCTGAAAACGCCCGAGCTGCGCGTGATCTCGTTCCGCTTCGCGGCGGGCCAGGAGCTGACCGCGCACACCAACCGGCGTCGCGCGCTCGTCCAGGTGATCGAGGGCGCGGGCGAGTTTTTCTTCAACGGCACGTGGCAGACGCTCGCCACCGGCGCGCTGCTGCACCTGCCGCCGAATCATCCGCACGCCGTGCGCGCGACGGAGCCGTTCGCGATGCTGCTCACGCTCGGCGCGGAGCCCGCGGGACCTTCTTTCCAACCATGAATCCCACCACCCAAGCCAGCGATCCGGCGTTCTTCGACGTCCGGGTGATTTCCTGCCGCGAGAAACACGCGCTCATCTTTCAGCGCTGGACGGCGCTGCCCGTCGGCGGGCACTTCGTCCTCGTCAACGACCACGATCCGGTGCCGCTGTATTATCAGTTCGCGGCGCAGTTTCCCGACGCGTTCGGCTGGGAATATCTCCAGCGCGGCCCGGAGGAATTCCAGGTGAAGATCACGCGCCTCGCGGAGACGTCCACGCCGGAAAACCTGCGTCCGCCCGCGGGCGGCGGCTGCGGTTCGCACGCGCCGGCGGCGGGCGTGCTGCTCGACGTGCGCGGACTCGAGCCGCCGGAGCCGATGATGCAGATCCTCGCCGCGCTTGAAGTGCTGCCCGCGGGCCGCGAACTGCGCGCGCGGACCGACCGGCGTCCGATCCACCTGCTGGCGGAACTGGATACGCGGGGGATCTCGCACGCCTCCGAGGAACAGCCGGACGGCAGCTGGTTGAACGCGTTTCGCAAGGGCTGATCCGATCGGTGCCGGGACGGCGGCGGGAAGACGTGTGACGACGGGCCGGAGCGGAAGCGCGATCCGGTGGCCGCCGCGGCGTCCGTGCACCACGGCCATCATGAACGGAAACGTGAGCGCAAACCTCGCGGCGGTCTCCCGCACCGCGCCGGCCGCCGGCGGTCCGCCTGCGGCCAGAGCGGGGACGCCGCGTCTGCCGGTGAGTCCGCTCGCGGCCGGGGCCACGATCCCGCTCGCGTTCATCGCGACGGGATTCGCGGCCGGCGCGATCGGCACGGCGTGGCTCGCGCTGGCGCCGGCGATGCTTGCGCTGCCGCACGTGCATCCGCAGGTCGTCGCGCTCGCGCATGTGTGGCTGCTCGGCTGCCTGCTCACGATCTGCTGCGGCGCGATCTATCAACTGCTGCCGGTGCTGGCGAACGTGCCGTTTGCCGGCCGGCGGCAGGCGTGGACGCATCTCGCGCTGCATGCGGCGGGCGTCGCGCTCATGGTGCCGGCGTTTGCGTCCGCGCGGATGGGGCTGGTCGCGGCGGGCGGGATGCTGGTCGCGGCCGGGGTGGTGCTGTTGAGCGTGGCCGTGGCGCGCGTGCTGCGCGCGACGACGCGGCTCGATCCGATCCTGCTGGCGTTCGGCGCGGCGACGGCGTGGCTGCTGGTCACGGTCGCGGTTGGCGTGCTGCTGGCGGCGAACCTGCACTTCGGATGGTTTGGCGTCGACGTGCTGGCGGTGCTGCGGGCGCATGCGCATCTCGGCGTCGGCGGCTTCTTCGTCACGCTGCTGCAGGGTGCGTTGTTCCGGCTCGTGCCGATGTTCACGCTCGGGGAATTGCGCGGGACGCGGCGCGTGGGCGTGGCGCTCGCGGCGTCGCAGCTCGGCTTGCTCGTGCTCGTGCCGGCGCTCGGGCTCGGCCGCACCAGAGGGGTCCTCGCGGGCGCGGCGCTGCTGGCCGGGTCGTTCGTGCTGACGGCATTCGAATTGCGGCGCGTGTGGGCGACGCGGCGGAAGCGCGCGCTCGAGCCGGGCCTGCGCGGATTTTTCCTGGGGCTCGGCGCGCTCGGCCTGGCGGCGCTGCTCGGCACGGCGCTGACGGCGACGGAAGGAAACGTGCGCGCGGCACTGGCGTATGGCGTGCTCGCGGTGATCGGCGGCGTGCTGGCGGCCGTGGAGGGCATGCTCTGCAAGATCGTGCCGTTTCTCGTCTGGATGCGTGTCTACGGGCCGCGCGTCGGCCGGCAGCCGACGCCCGCGGCGGCGGCGCTGGGTTCGCCGCGCTGCGAGCGGGCGTGGGTGGTGCTGCACGCCGCGGGCGCGCTCCTGCTGGCCGCGGGCGCGGCGGCCGGCGAGACGCGCCTGCTGGCGGCGGGTGCGTGGGCGCTGGCGGCGGGGCAGATTTCGCTCGGAGCCAGCCTCGCGCAGGTCGCGCGGCATCTGTGGCGGCCGATGATATTGACCAAGGCAAACCCATGAACGAATCCCTCACGGTCGAGCGCGTGTGGAGCGTGCTCGCGACGATCCTCGATCCCGAATTCGGCCTGAACATCGTCGATCTCGGGCTCATTTACGACGTGACGCTCGCGGACGACGAAGTGCGCGTGGCCATGACGCTGACCTCGCCGGGTTGCCCGGCGGGCGAGATGATCCATGGCGGCGTGCAACGCGCGCTCGAGGAGATGCCGGGCGTCGGCACCGTGTGCGTCGACCTGGTCTGGGAACCGGCTTGGACGCCTGCGATGCTCACGGCGGCCGCGCGCGAGCATCTCGGCTGGACGGAGTAGGTGCGCCGGTTTTCCCGGCGCGCCGGATCACGTCAGTGTATTCTGGAAAAACTCGATCGTCTCGCCGCCCGGACCTTCGCAGAAGAAGATCCGGATCGGCACCGGTCCGCCGATCGCGCCGGCGCCCGTCGCGGTGCTGGCGATCGTCGCGTCCTTCGGCTCCATCGTGATCTTCAGGCCGGCGGCGCGGACGCGCGCGGCCACGGCGTCGAGCCGCGTCGTGCGCAGCGCGAAATGCGGGTAGTGCCCGTTGGGCGCGGGCGCGTAGGCGAGATCCTCGAAGACCTCGAGATAGTTGCCGCCGCCGGTGTCGAGCATGGCGGCGCGTTGCGGGACGGCGCGCCACGTGAGCTTGAGGGTGAAGCCGAGCGTCTCGACATAGAAGCGCAGCGTCGCGTCCCAGTCGCGGGTCTTGAGGCACACGTGATGGAAACCGCCGTCGCCGAGGATCGTGTTCATGCGGCGAGTCGAAGGCCGGAGCGCGCGCAGGGAAAGCTCGGAAATGGCCGAAAAAAACCGCGCCCCGGATGGGGCGCGGCGCAAGAGAGCGGTTGAGAGGAATCCGGCCGAGGCAATCCCGCGGTCCGGCTCAGTCGGCCGAGGAGGATGGTGCGCTCAGGGCGCGAGGCTCTGCACGTAATTCATCAACGGCTGGACCTCGACGACGGGCTGCACCCAGTCGCTGTAGAGGATCTCGGGCAGCGTGTAGGTCGTGTTGTAGAGCTTGAAGTTGGCCTCGTCGTTGCGCGAGAGGTATCCGACTTTCACGGTCGCACCGGCGAACAGGCCCTTGGACTTCGTGTAGACGAGGATGGGAGCGTCGATCAGCTGGTGGTTGTCCTTCTCGGCCTCGGCGGCCTTCGGACCGGCGACGGCCTTGGCGTCGACGCCGGCATTGAAGCGCTGGTTGAAGAGCAGGCGGGGCGTCTGGTCGTCGGTGATGACCATGATGGTCTCGATCGATTTCGCGCCGACCTGGAAGCCGAGGCTGGTCTCGCCGGCCTGGATGAGGGCGGGCACGCTCCAGCGGCCGGACGCCTTCTTCACGAGGATCACGCCGTAGCCGTCCTTCACGCCGAGGAAGAAGCCGGCCTTGAACTGGTTGACGATGATGAGCGCGTGGGCGCGCTGCAGCACCTCGCGCGGGATGGCGTTGTCGGCATCGCCCATGAATTCCTGCAGGATCGCCTCGCAGGTCTCGACCCGCGTGACGTAGTCGGCGCGGGTGGCGCGGCCGGCGGCATGGACGGTCGCGACGCCGAGGAGCGCGAGAAGGGGGAGCAGGAGGAATTTTTTCATGACCATACGACGGGAATTGGAGCCGAGACTAAGCACGGCGGGATGCGCTTGGAAAGCGTGGAGTAGCCGGGGTTCCGCCGGCGGAGGGCGTTTCCCGACGGGAATGTGGCGTGCGGCCGGGGCCGGAAGGATTTGCGACCGTCCGGAGGCGCACTCCGCGGCGGGCCGCCGGATTACTCCAGCCCGCGGGCGGCGACCTCGTCCTCGTCCCAGCCGAGGTAGTGGCCGAGCTCGTGCAAGTAGGTCAGGCGCGTCTCCTCGCGGAAAACCTCCACGTCCTCCTCGGCGAAGTCCCAGATGTTTTCCAGGTAGAGCAGGATTTGCGGCGGAGCGGGGTTGTCGTGCCGGAACTCGGTGCCGTGGGCGTTGCCGGTGAACAGTCCGAGGATGTCGGGTTCGAAACCCTCCGCAAGGACGTCGGCGGCGGGCGCGGTTTCGTAATGCACCGGCACCTGGCGGGCGAGGGCGCGGAGGTCGGCGGGGAGCCGGCGCTGGGTGGCGCCGACGGTGTCGGCGGCGATGGCGGCGAGCCGGGAATGTTTCATCCGGAAAAGCGCGGGGAGGGAACCGCGGATCCTTGCTGATGGGCGCGGAGGAAACGGGAGGCGAGCGTTTCCTGCGGCCGGTTTTCGTCAACCGCTGGAGTTTGCGGGATCATGCGTGCGTTTCTCCGACGAGGTCCGTCCGCGCGAAGCGCCGGCCGAACCACCACACGCCGCAGGCGATCTCGCCGGTGAGCACGAGCGCGGCGACGACGGTCATGACCAGGACGGCCGTCGCGCGCGACGGATCGGGATCGTCGATCCACCCGAGCCAGACCAGCAGCGAACCGGCGCCGCGCGTGATGAAATACGAGGCGAAGGCCAGCCCGGCCGCGGGCACGAACGCGAGCAGCAGCGCGAAGACCTGGCCGAAACCGAAGAGCATGCGCTGCCCCATGAGATCGAGGCCGGCGCCGGGCGTGTGCGTGGCGCGGAACATCCCGGGAAACAGGATCGCGGCGCCGTTGGGCACGAGCAATTGCAGCAGGACGACGAAGGGCGCGAGCGCCGCCGCCGCCGCGCCGAGGACGAGCCGCATGCCGGGGTTGAACCACGCGGGCGGCAGCGCCGGCGGCTGGTGTCCGTGGAGCCCGAGATACCACGCCAGCAGCCCGAGCCAGATGATGCCGGTCAGGACCGCCGCCGGCGCGAGCAATTCGCCGAGCACGATCCGCCAGCCGGGCAGCGGATACGTGCGCAGGAGGTCGGTGTTGACCAGGTCTTGTCGCAGGTCGAAGCGCGCGATCAACGGACCGTAGAGAAGCGTCAGCGCCGCCGCCATCGTGCCGAGTCCGGCGAGGACGCCGCCGGCCATCCAGTAGGACGCGCCCATCCGCCATTGCAGCGCGGCGCTGAGCGCGACGAGCGCCGCGGCGGCGATCGCCCAGGTGCGCGCGGTGAACAGCCCGCGGGTCGTCGACAGGAGGTTCTTCCAAAGAAACGCCAGCTCGGGCCAGCGCGCCCGCGCGACGTCGAACGGCGCCCGGCGGCCGCGGCGCGGCGTGTCGCCCACGCGCAGCGTGCCGGTGCGGCGCAGTTCCGCGAGCCGCGTCGCGCGGCGTTCGGCTTCCGCGATCGAGGCCTCCTCGAACGCGACCTCGGTGCGGACCACCCAGAAATACTGCGCCGCGAGGACGGCGAGCGCGGGCGCGAGCGCGAGCAGGAAGCCGCCGGCGCCGTGGGCGAAGAACGGCGCGAGCATCAGCTTCGCGGGCCAGAGCAGGAGGGACAGCACCGGCGAGCCGAGGACGGCCGCGAGCCATTCCGCGGCGGAGTCGCTCGCGGCGAGTGCGGGCAGCTGCCGCCAGACACCGGCCGCCGCCGCGCCGAACAGGATCGCGAGCGCGGCGGACAGCACCAGCCGCCGGCGCCCGGCGCCGACGCCTCGCGCGGCGAGCCGCGCAAGGGTCAGCGACGAGCCGAGATGGTGCAGGTTCACGCACGCGAGCACGGCCCACCAGCTCAGGATCGTCGCGACGGCCTCGCCGGCGAAGAGGTGGCGGTGGCTGAAGAGCAGGGCGAAGAAGCAGGACTGCAGCAGGGCCGAGAGCTGGCCGTCGAGCACCTTGTAGTGGATCAGCGCCCGGCGGGTGAACGGCGCGGGAAACAGGAACGCGATCTCCGGCTCGGTGAAACGGATGCCGGCCGAGCCGCCGGGCAGGAGCCACATCAGCGCGAGCGCGAGGCTGAGCCCGAGCGCGCCGAGCCCGAGCATGAGCGCCGTCGTATCCGAAGAAAGAATGCTGATGAAGCCCGCGCCGCCCATCGCGCGCCCGGGCGCGGACGCGTGGCGGAAGAAGAAGAACCAGAAATAGGCGGCGACGAAGACCGCGCCCGCGAGGTATTTCGGCCGGCGCAGCCGGAAGAGCTGCGCGCGCGCGCGGTTCCCGAGGGTGTGGACGCGGAGATAGAGCAGGGCGCCGGTCATGGCGGAGGCGGCGCGCGGCTCAGTTTTCCGAACCGCCGGTGGCGCGGAGGAAGATCTCCTCGAGGCTCACATCCGCCTCGCCCTGACCGAAGCGGGCGGCGACCTCCGGGATCGTGCCGTCGGCGATCTTCTCGCCGCGCTTGAGGATGAGCACGTGCGAGCAGACCTCCTCGAGCAGGTGCAGCAGGTGCGAGCTGAGCACGATGGCGGCGCCGTCGCGGGCGCGCTTCAGGATCGAGTCCTTCATCCGCCGGATGCCGAGCGGATCGAGCCCGGTGAGCGGTTCGTCGAAGAACATCACCGCGGGCTGGTGCAGGAGCCCGCACGCGATCGCGAGCTTCTGCTTCATGCCGCGCGAGAGCGCGCCGGGCAGCTCGTCGGCCTTGTCGGCGATCTCGAGTTCCTCGAGCAGCGGCTGCGCGAGCGCCTCGTGGTCGCGCACGCCGTAGATCCGCGCGACGAACGCGAGGTGCTGGCGCACCGTGAGGTAGTCGAAGAGCCGCGGCTCGTCGGGAAAGAAGGCCAGCGCGCGCTTCGCCGCGACCGGGTCGGCGGCGAGATCGCGGCCGGCGAGCCGCACCGTGCCGCCGCTCGACGGGATGATGCCGGCGAGGCAGCGCAGCGTGGTGGTCTTGCCCGCGCCGTTGGGACCGACGAGCCCGAGCACCTCGCCGGGCTGCACGGTGAACGACAGGTCGCGCACCGCCGGAAAGTTTCCGTAGAGTTTGGTAAGGCCGCTGACTTCGATCATCGCGGCCGACGCTGGCGGCGCGGCGCGCACGCGGCAAGCCCGTGTAACCCCGCCGGGGACCGCGCGTCATGGGACGCGTGACCATGATGAAAACACGTTCCTCCCTCCTGTTTTTCGCGCTGGCCGCCTTCGCGGCTGCGCCGTTCCTCCGTGCCGATCAACCCGATGACGCCCCGCCGCCTCCGCCGCCCGACCTGAAGGACATGCGCGCCGAGCGCCTCGCGCGGCTCGACGAAACCCTGAAGCTCACCGATGCGCAGAAGGCGCAGATCAACGCGATCTGGGACGGGTCCGAGACCGCCGGCAAGGCGCTCCGCGAAGACCGGTCGCTCTCCCGCGAGGCCCGCCACGAAAAGATGCGCGAGCTCATGAAGACGACGCACGAACAGGTGCGCGCCGTGCTGACGCCCGAGCAGCAGAAACTCTTCGATGCGATGCGTCCACCGCGGCCCGAGCGCAAGGGCCACCGTCCGCCGCCTCCGCCCGACGAAAGCGAGCCGCAGCCGTAACGCGGCCCCGTTCTCCGCCTCGCTCCGGCGCGATTCCGCCGGCCGGCCCGCTCCTCCCGAGCGGGCCTTTGCGTTCACGCCTTCACGACCTTGGTGCCGGCGATGTAGTCGTGCAGGCAGCGCCGGTCGTCTCCAAAAATAAAGCACGCGTCCGCGATCCAGAAAAGGCGGCCGAGGTAGGGGATCTGCTCGAGGACGAGCGGCACCGTGCCGCGCAGCAGGTAGGCGCGCACGAATCCCGGCGCGGCGTTGTCCGCGAAACGGACGATGCGGATCCGGCAGAGCAGTTTCCCGACCGACTGTCCGCGCGTGGCCAGCAGGACGCCCTGGACCAGGGCGAGCAGCGCCAGCAGCGGCAGCGACCGGATCATCGTGTGCGTGAAGGATTCGACGACCGCATCCAGCGAGAAGCTGCCGCTGAGGATCTGCTCCACCATCACGCGCGAGACGATCACCGACGTCGGCAGCCAGCAAAGCCAGGTGAGAAAACCGTCCACGAACGCCGCGCCGAACCGCACGCCGCGCCCCGCCGGTTCCGGGCCGGCGATCGCGGCGCGGCCGCCCGGCCCGGCGGAAACGCCGGCGGTCCCGTCGGAGCCGAGCACCGGCGGCACGCCGCCGTCGGGGACGAACTCGGGGAAATCGCCGAGGGGGCGCCATTCGGCGGTGCCGGCGGCCTTCGCCTGCGTCTCGAGATTGGCCCGCCCGGCCGCGATCCAGCCGCGGAGCTGCTCGACGCTCGCAGGGCCGTATTCCTTCCCGTCGCCACCGATGATCGTGAACATGCGCGCAGAGATAAGCCGGATCGGGCGAGCGTCAACGGCGGCCGCCCCGCCTGGGTCGACGAAAAAGCGCCCGGGCCTCACGGCGGCGGGCGCTGGATGCGAAAAACGGACTCCGTGCTCAGGCGTCGACGGCGGGCGCGGGCTTGTTGCGCCAGAGGAAGAACAGCGCGAGGAAGACGATCGCGAGCGTGGCCGGGATCACGGCGATCTTGCCCAGCGATTCGAGGCCCGCGGAGGCCTGGATCTGCGTCCATTGGGTGGCGAGATCGGAGCCGGCCGCGGCGGATTTGAACGCCTCGATCGTCTGGCCGGCCGGGACGCGCGCCGCGATGGCCCGGTCGAAGAGCCCGCCGACGTAGGGCACGACGATGCTCGCGCTCAGCATGCCGGCGCCGCCCATGATCGCGAGGCCGAGCGCACCGGTCTTGGGAAAGCGTTCGCTGACGGTGCCGAGCATCGTGGGCCAGAAGAAGCAGACGCCGAGGGCGAACACCGTCGCCGCGCCGAAGAGCGCCAGGCCCGTTGTGTGGCTCATCGCGTAGAGCCCGGTGGCGCTCAGCACCGCGCTGAGGACGAGCATGCCCGGAGGCGACATGCGGTGCACGAACACGCCGGCGAACTGCCGGCCGGCCCACATCAGGCCGGTGATCCAGACGAGCACAAGGATGCCGGAGACGCCGGCGTTGCTGAGGATGGTCGGGATCCAGTTTTGCGCGCCGAATTCCGTCGCGGCCGTCATCAGCATGCAGGCGACCATGAGCAGGAACAGCGGACTGAGGCAGGCGGCGAACATCGAACCGGTCGACACGCCCTTCTCGACGCGCTCCGTGACCGGGAACGGCTGGCCGAGGAACATCAGGCCGTAGACGGCGAGCGGGAGCAGCATGACGGCGAAGTTCACCTTCCAGCCGAAGCCGAGATGGTGGAGCACGAAGGCGAGCAGGCCGCCGATGACGATGCCGCCCGGGAACCAGGCGTGGAAATGGTTCAGCTTCGTCGTGCGGTCCTTCGTGAAGAGCGACGCGATGAGCGGATTGCAGGCGGCTTCGACGGAGCCGTTGGCGATGCCGAAGATCAGCGTGCCGGCATAGAGGCTCCAGTAGTTCCACGCGAAGAGCGTGAGCAGGATGCCGACGAGATGTCCGGCCCACGCCAGCCAGGCGATGCGCTTCATGCCGATGGCGTCGCAGAGCGGCCCGCCGAAGATCATCGCGAGCGTGAAGCCCCAGAAGGCGGTGCTGTTGATCACGCCGACCTGCTCGTAGGAGAGGTTGAACTCGGCCGCCCACGCGACGACGGCGTCGGTGCGCAGGGCGAAGCTCATGGCGGTTACGATCAGGGCCACACAGCTGGCTATGAAGAGGCGTTGGGGATTCATCGCAGGGAGGAGGGGTTGGATTGCCGCGGCCTGACGCAGCGCAGCGGGGTGGGTTTCACAAAAGGCGAAATCGCCGGCGAGGAAAGCGCAAAGTCCGCCGCGCGCTCCGTCGCGGCGCGCGCCGGCGGCGCTTACGACATCGAGTGGATTTTCCGCCGCGGCGGGGACGATGCGCCGCAGATTGCTGCTGCGCGGATGCGGCGGCTCCGCCAGCGTGCGGCGATGATTTCCGCGCTTCGCCGCCTCCTGCCCGCCGTGCCGTTGCTTGCCGCCACCGCCGTCGCCGCGCCCGACGATCCGCAGGCGTTCCTGCCGCCCGTCGCGCCGTGGCACGGCGCGAGCGAACGCCTCGCCGCCGCCGCGGACGATCCGTGGATCACGCCGTCGGAGAAGACCGGCCTCGCGGACACGCCCGGCTACGACGACACGATCGCGTGGCTGAAAAAACTCTCCGCCGCCGCGCCGCAGATCAAGCTGGTCGTCTTCGGCCGCACCGCCGAGGGCCGCCCGCTCTACGCGGCTGTCGCCAGCAAGGAAGGCGCGGCCGACGCCCGCACGCTCCGCCGCAACGGCCGCCCGACCGTGCTCGCGCAGGCGGGCATCCACTCCGGCGAGATCGACGGCAAGGACGCCGGCCTGATGCTCCTGCGCGACCTCGCGCTGCGCGGCCAGGCTCCGCTGCTCGAGCGGGCGAACTTCATCCTCGTGCCGGTGTTCAATGCCGACGGCCATGAACGCAGCTCCGCGTGGAACCGCCCCAACCAGCGCGGCCCGGTGCACCAGGGCTGGCGCACCACGGCGCAAAACCTGAATCTCAACCGCGACTACCTGAAGGCCGACGCACCTGAGATGCGCGCGATGCTCCGGCTGATCGCCGACTGGCGGCCGTCGCTCTATCTCGACCTGCACGTGACCGACGGCATCGACTACCAATACGACATTACCTTCGGCTACAACGGCGACGCCGGCGTCCCCGCGTGGTCGCCGCACATCGCCGGCTGGCTCAACGCGCATTTCCGGCCGGAGGTGACGGACGCGCTGAAAACCGCCGGCCACGTGCCCGGCCCGCTGGTCTTCGCCGTCGACGATCGCGATCTCTCCGCCGGACTCTCGGCCGGCGTCGCCGGCCCGCGCTTTTCCCAGGGCTACGGCGACCTGCGCCACCTGCCCGCGATCCTCGTCGAGAACCATTCGCTCAAGCCCTACCGCCGGCGCGTGCTCGGCACGTATGTGCTGCTCGCGGCGGCGCTGCGCGCGGCCGGCGCGCACGCGGAGGAGCTGCGGGCGGCGATCGCGGCGGACGCCGCCGCGCGGCCGGCGACGCTCGCGGTGAACTGGGGCGCGCCGGGCGGACCGACGACGACCGTGGATTTCCTCGGCGTCGCCTATGAAGCCTACGTTTCGCCCGCGTCGGGCGCGAAGGAGGTCCGCTGGACGGGCGTGCCGAAGACCTACGCGGGCCTGAAGGTCGCGCTCGACCGGCACACGGTCGACCTGGCGCGGCCGAAGGCGTATTGGGTGCCCGGATTCAAGCCGGAGGTGATCGAGCGCCTGCGGCTGCACGGCGTGCGGATGGAGACGCTCGCGCAGCCGCGCACCGTCGCGGTCGAGATGTATCGGCTGCAGAACGCCGCGGTCGCGCACCGCGTCAACGAAGGCCGCGTGCCGCCCGGCCCGGCGGTCGCGCCGCGGCGCGAGGCGCGGACGGAGACGTTTCCCGCGGGCTCCGTGCGCGTGCCGGCCGACCAGCCGCTCGGCGAGCTGGCGATGGCGTTGCTCGAGCCGGAGTGCGACGAGTCGCTCTACGCGTGGGGCTTTTTCCCGGAGATCCTGCAGCGCACGGAATACATCGAAGGCTACGTGATCGCGCCGCTCGCGGAGAAGCTGCTCGCGGACGATCCGAAGCTGAAGGCGGAATTTGAGGCGAAGCTCGCCGCGGAACCGGCGTTCGCCGCCGACCCGACGGCGCGGCTCCAGTGGTTCTACGCGCGGACGAAGTTCTTCGACGACCGCTGGCTGCTCTATCCGATCGGCGTGGAGCGGTGAGGCGGAGCGGCCCCGGAGGATGACCGCCGCCGCACGCCCATCGCGCCGGGCGGAGCGGCGCTCACTTCGCGAGGTCGTAAAGCGCGTATCCGGCGAAAAGATTCGGGAGGACGCGGCACGGTGCGTGCCAGTTGCCGCGCAGGTGCGCGCGCCGCGTGACGCGGATCGCGTTCACGTCGCAGAAATGCTCGAAGTCGGCGATCGTCACCGGATTCGACGGCCGGCTTTCGAACCACTCGGTGGTGTAGACGTCGTTGCGGACCTTGCGGCCGCGGAGGAGCGCGTCGACGCGGTTTTTCCAGAAGCCGAAGTTGACGAAGCCGACGGTGAGCGCGCGGCCGACGCGCAGCGCCTCGAGGATCACGGCCTGCGGATCGTCGAGCTCCTGCACGGTGCGCGAGCAGATGACGCGGTCGAAATGCCGGTCGGGAAACTCGCGCATGAAGGACGTCATGTCGCCCTGATACGCGGAGAGCCCGCGGGCGACGCAGGCGGTGATGCGCCCGAAATCGAGGTCCACGCCGGCGCCGCTGACCTGCTTCGTCTGCACGAGGTAGTCGAGCAGCGCGCCGCGGCCGCAGCCGAGGTCGAGCACGCGGGCGCCGGGCTCGACCCATTCCCCGATGATCTGCATGTCCACCGTGCGTTTCTCGACGAGTTTGGTCATGAGGCGGCGAAGGGGAGGTGGACCGCGAAACACCCGGAGGATACACGACGTATCCGAGAAACGGAAACGGTTGTCGCCGTCGTTTCCCGCCTTGGGGCTTGCTCGGTTGTGGCGCGTCGGCTCATCGGACCGGTTCAGATTTCGAAATTGCCGGCGGGGGCGGCGTGGCTTTCGAGGAAGGCGCGGACGAGCTGGTAGAGCTCCTCGGACTCGAGCAGGAAGGAATCGTGGCCGAGGTCGGTGGAGAGCTCGGCGTAGCTGGCGCGCTTGCCGGCGCGGAGCAGGGCGTGCGCGATGGCGCGGTTCTGCTCGGGCGGGAACAGCCAGTCGCTGGTGAAGCCGACGACGAGCGTCTCCGCCTGCACGGGCGCGAAGGCGGCCTCGAGCGAGCCGTAGGCGTGGGGCAGGTCGAAGTGGTCGAGGGCGCGCGTGATGTAGAGATACGAGTTGGCGTCGAAGCGGTTGATGAAGCTCAGGCCCTGGTGGCGCAGGTAGCTCTCGACCTCGAACTGCACGTCGAAGCTGTAGGCGTCGCCCGCGGCCTCGGCTTTCTTGCGCCGGCCGAACTTCCGGTCCATCGACGCGTCGGACACGTAGGTGATGTGCGCCATCATGCGCGCGATCGCGAGTCCGACGCGCGGGCCCCCGCCCTTCGCGTAGTCGCCGCGGTTCCAGTCCGGGTCCTGCATGATCGCCTGCCGGCCGACCTCGTTGAACGCGATCGCCTGCGCGCCCTCGCGCGAGGTCGTGGCCATGGCGAGGACGCGTTTCGTGAAAAGCGGATACTCGATGCCGAAGAGCAGCGCCTGCATGCCGCCCATGGAGCCGCCGATCACGCCGTGCAGCTCGCTCACGCCGAGGTGGTCGAGCAGGAGTTTCTGCGCGCGGACCATGTCGAGGATGGTGACGAACGGGAACGCCACGCCGTAGGGCCGCTCGGTCGCGGGATTGATCGACGACGGGCCGGTCGAGCCCTGGCAGCCGCCGAGGACGTTGGCGCAGACGACGAAGAAGCGCGTGGTGTCGACGGCCTTGCCGGGGCCGATGAGATTGTCCCACCAGCCGGGCTTGCGGTCCTCGGGCGAGTGCACGCCGGCGCAGTGGTGGTCGCCGCTGAGCGCGTGGCAGACGAGGATGGCGTTGTCGCGGGTGGCGTTGAGCGTGCCGTAGGTTTCGTAACGGAGCGTGAAGCCGGGGAGCGTCTGGCCGCTCTTGAACACGAACGGCTGCGCGTGGACGAAGTCGTGCGGCGCGACGATCCCCACCTCGCCCGGGGCGAGATAATCGAAGCGGACGGCGTCGCTGGAATCGTCGGTCATGCGGGAGACAGACCGTCCACCCGCCGGGCGCGCGTGACAAGGATCGCGTTTGTCATCACCGGTGCGGCCGGGCGGGCATTCGGACGTTTGATGGCGCGCATGAAGGCGGGGAAAGCGAAGGCATGGGCCGCGGGCCGAAGCAGGGCGCGTGCGCGCGGCACAGAGATCATCTCTGCCGGTTTCGCGGCGGCGAGGCAAGGGTGCGGCGGCGCGTGCCGCGGGTCACGCGCCCGCTTCGGCGGCGGCGGCGCTGACGGCGTCGTCCATCTCCTCGTTCGAGAAGACGTGCTGCACATCGTCCATCTCCTCGAGCGCGTCGTGGAGCTTGAGCAGGAGTTTCGCGACGGCCAGGTCCGTCACCGGCACGGTCACGGTCGGGAGGCTGGCGAGTTCGGCGCTGTCGGGCTTGAGGCCCTTCTGCTCGAGCGCCTGGGAGACCTTGTCGAAGAGCGCGGTGGGGCAGCGGATCTCGTAGCCCTGCTCGCTCACGAGCACGTCGTCGGCGCCGGCCTCGAGGGCGATCTCCATCAGCGCATCCTCGGCGATCTGCTCCTTCGCGATCAGGAACTGTCCGGCACGCAGAAACTGGAACGACACGGCGCCGGTCGTGGCGAGGTTGCCCTCGTGCCGGGCGAAGGCGGAGCGCACGTCCTTCGCCGCGCGGGTCTTGTTGTCCGTCGTGACCTGCACGACGAACGCGACGCCGCCGGGGCCGTAGCCCTCGTAGGTGATCTCCTCGTAGACGACGCCGGGCAGTTCGCCGGTGCCCTTCTTGATCGCGCGGTCGACGTTGTCGACGGGCATGTTGGCCTCGCGGGCCTTGGACAGCAGCGTGCGCAGGCGGGCGTTGCCGTCGGGATCGCCGCCGCCGGCCTTGGCGGCGAGCGTGATGTCGCGCGAGAGGCGCGAGAAGACCTTGCCCCGGCGCGAGTCCGTGACGGCCTTCAGGCGTTTGACTTTGGACCACTTGTTATGGCCGGCCATGGGGAGGAGCTGGGAGCTGTCAGCTGTAGGCTGTAAGCGTTAAGCTGTAAGCTCAAGATGCTGTCGGTGATGCGATGGAGACGGTGAAGGTTGGGCGGACGTTGACCGCGCAAGCGAGGATGCCGGGCTGAAAGCTTATCGCCTACCGCTTAAAGCTTAGCGCTTACAGCTTGCGGCTCAAAGCTCACAGATCCCGGCTTCCGCTCACTTCTTCTTCGGCGTGACGTTCTTGATCGGTTTGCCGAACGCGCTCATCGCGGTGGCGGCGCTGCTGCCGGCGGAGGCGGGCAGCGGTTCGTCCTTCATGCGGTTGATGACGAGCTGCTGGCCGATGGTGAAGAGACCGTTGACCGTGGAGTAGAGGGCGAGCGCGCAGGAGAAGTTGTAGCAGAACAGCGCGAAGACGTAGGGCATGAACTTCATCATCTTCGCCTGGGCGTTGTCCATCGAGGGCGAGGGCGTGAGGTGCATCTGGATCACCATCGTCGCGCCCATGAGGATCGGGAGGATGTTGATCGGCAGGCCGAAGACGTGCGCGACGGTGTCGGGCGCCGAGAGGTCGACCGCCCACAGGAAGGGCTGGAAGCGCAGCTCGGCCGTGCTCTGCAGCATCGAGAAGAAACCGATGAAGAACGGAATCGTGATCAGCACCGGCAGGCAGCCGCCGACGGGATTCACCTTGTGGCGCTTGAACAGCTCCATCGTCGCCGCCTGGAGCTTCTGCGGGTTGTCTTTGAACTTTTCCCGGATGGCCTGCATCTCGGGCTGCAGTTTCTGCATGCGCTTCGCGGACTTCGACGCGGCGAGCGTGAACGGCACGAAGACGATCTTCAGCAGCAGCGTCGTCAGCACGATCGCCCAGCCCCAGGCCCAGGTCGCGCCGGGGAACCAGCCGTGGATCCAGGTCATGAGCACGAGCAGCAGCTGGCTGAACCACTTGAAGAACCCGAACTGCATGACCTTGTCCTGGTTCTGCTTGAAGATGTCGCCATTGGCCAGGCGGCTGTATTCCTTCGGGCCGACGTAGAAGTCGGCGCCGAGCTTCGTCTCGCCGTTGGCGGGCAGCGCGGCGAGGTCGAACTGCGACGCGGCCGTCAGGCCGTAGGCGTTGTGATCGGTGTCGGGCTTGGCGGGAAACAGCTTCACGCGGCGGGTGACGAGTCCGGCGGCGGCGGTGTCGGGTGTGAGGATCGTGGTGAAGAACTGGTTGCCGACCGTGGCCCACGCGATCGGGCCGCCGCTCGTGATGGCGGGCGTGGCATCGTGCGCGCCGATGCCCAGGAAGCCGCTGCCGGCCTCGAGCTTCGAGCGCGGGAAGAAGGACTGGTCGCTCCCCGTCGAGTAGCCGGAAGTGAGCTTCAGGCCGTAGTCCTTTTCGTCGGTCGGGGCGGCGGTGCCGAGGCTGAGCGCGACGCGCGGCAGCGGCACGGGCTGGGCCGTGAGATTGCGGAACGTCGTCTCGTGGCGCAGCTGATACGGATCGTGCTGCGCGTCGGGTTTCGCGGGCAGCGTGTAGCGGCGCGTGACCTCGATGCGGTGATCGTAGACGGCGCGGTAGACGATCTCGGTCGGGCTCGCGGAGACGAGCTGGAAGCCGGTGTTGCGGTCGAGTCCGGGGAAATCGACGAACGCGAGCATCGGGTCGGCGTGCAGCGCATTGAAGACGAAGGGATCGGTCTGGCCGAGCTTCGCAGGGTATTTCTTCAGCGCGATATCGCGGACCGCACCGCCGAAATCGGTGAAATGCACGGCGACGTAGTCGTTTTCCAACGTCGTGACCGTCGCATGCGCGACGTCGGTCGTCACGGCGGCGAAGGCGGCCTGGTTCGGGTTCGGACCGGCGGGCTCGACGGCCGCGGCGGACGGCGTGGCGGCGGCCGCGGGCGAGGTCGCGACGGCGGCGGGAGCGGCCGGGTGCGACGCCGCCTGGCGCTGGCCGTAGATCATGAAGCCGAAGGCGGCGATGATCAGGGCGACGCCGATGATGGTATTCTTTTTATCCATGAACGTAAAAGGGTGGAGACGGGGAAAAGGATTCAGGAGGCGACGCGCACGCAGACCGGCGCGCGCCGCGAGCGCGGCGGCACGGGATCGAAGCCGCCCGGATGCAGCGGCGTGCATTTCAGCAACCGGCGCAGCGTGAGGAAGAGCCCGACGACCGCGCCGTGTTCGCGCAACGCCCCGGCCGCGTAGTGCGAGCAGCTCGGGGAAAAACGGCACCCGCAGGCCGGGCCGAAAATGACGGGCAGCGCCGGCGAAAGCGTGCGTTGATAGAGCCAGATCGCGCCCAGCAGCACCCGCACCGGCAGGCCGGCGGCGAAAACCGCGGCGGCGACGAGCGGGGAGCGGGGCGGACGTGAGGCGGAATCAGGCATGGGCGCGGACGGAAATCTGGCGGCAGCCTTCGAGAAAATGACGCTCGATCTCGGAATACGAGGAGCGATTGATGGACGTGCGCGCTATCAGGAGGAGATCGCAGCCGGCGGGCACCTGCTCCTGATGCTGACGGAAAACCTCGCGCAGCCGGCGCTTGGCGCGAGCCCGCTTCACGGCATTGCCCACCGCGGCGGAAGAAGCGACGACCCCGACACGGCGCAGCGTCCCGGACGGCGCGGGCGCCTCGGCGACGGTGGCGGGATCGAGTGGTGCGGCCGAATCTCCAATGGTGCCGGCGGCCGGCTCGCGCCGGAGGCACCACAGGGTGAACGGACCGCAGGTCAACCGGCGTCCCCGTTCCCGGATAACGCGAAAATCGCTCTGGCGGCGGAGATGCTGCTCAGGGCGAAAACGCATGGAAGCCGGGAAACGCGCGGACAGCCGGCGCGGCGGGACTCAGACCACCGTCAGGCGCTTGCGGCCTTTGAGACGACGGGCACGGATGACTTTGCGGCCGCTGGCGGTGGCCATGCGGGCGCGGTAACCGATCTTGCGGGCGCGCTTCTTGCGGTGTGGACGGAATGTAGGTTGCATGACTTTCTAGAAAAAAGAGGGTCAGAGGTGCCCGACGCTCCGGAGCGTGTCAAGGGCGGGATTTGCGGGGCCGTCTCCGGAAGGAGAAAAATCGGCTGGAATCGACCGGGATCGGTCGCGTCCGGAGCCGTTTCGGCAGGATTCGGCGCCGGTGTTTTTCGCCTTGGTGCCAGTCGGTCGCATCCTTATCCGGCGGGCGTGGATTGCCGCCGGCCGGCTCAGGCGGCTTTCCGCAAGAGAAACGGTTCCGCTTCCGCGCGGCAGCGCGCGATTTCGGCCTGCACGGCCGGATTCTTCAGGAACGCCGCCACGATCGCCTCCGCGAGCCGCCGGCCGCCGGCCGTGTCCGTGGGGAAATGCACCCCGCCGATCACGCGCGCCCATTCCACGGCCCGCGCGCGTTCGAACAGCGCGGCGCGCTGCTCCGGAAAAATCTCCGCCAGCAGGCCCGCCCACATCCAGGCCTGCGAGGAATGCCCGCTCGGATAGGAGCCGCTCTTCGGCAGCGCGACGCACGGGTGCACGCGGGCATCGACCACCGGCGGCCGCGGACGCGGGAAACGCGCCTTGGCCGCGCGGCTGACGGCGTAGCCGTCGTCGTCGATCTGCGCGAAGAACGCTGCGGTCCGCGGCAGATTCTCCTTCGTGAACCACGCGCCGAGCACGCGCGCGTTCTTGAACAGATCGTCGTCCTCCACGAAACGCGCCCAGGCGATCTGCTCCGGCGTGCGCGATTCCTGCACGTGCAGCACGGTCTGCAGGTCCGCTTCGGCGGCGAGCGAACCCGGCGCGGGCGGCGGCGGCAGCACGGCCGCCAGATCGATCGCGTCGGGCGCGAGAAAATGCGCGGCGGCCGCGGCCGTCGGTGTCGGCGCCTTCGCCGGCTCCGGCGCGGCGTGAGAAGAGGCGGCCAACATCGCGCCGGCCGCCGTCAGGATCGCGAGCCTGGTCAGGATTCGGATGCGTTTCATCGCGCGACGCTGATGGATCGGCCGCCGCCGCGGCAGCCAAAAAACGCCCGTCGGCGATGCGCAACTGTGCATTTTTTGCTGCATTACCATGTTTTGCATAGACTTGCGTCGTTGATTTTCCGGCGCTCAACTGCGGCGATGGTTCCTCTCCGGTCCAGTCTTGGTCGTCTGCTCCTTCCGCATCCGGGCGCGGGGTGGCGGGAGGGCGATGCGATCGGGCCGGAACCGGCGGCCGGAAAGCCGGAGGCATGAATGCGACCGGTGCAGTCCTGCGGGACATCGGCCGGGAAATCCTCGGCCGGCCGATGCCGCCGGAGCATGCCGAGGGTTTCGCCCGGGTGCTCGCCTACGCGAACTGGCTGCACGCCGTCTGCCTGTCCGCCGTGTCCATCGTGCTGAATCTCGGTCTCGGACTGCTGCCCGAGTTTTTCTATTATCGCTCCGGTCGCTGGCCGGCGGATGCCGGTCATCTCGCACTGACGGGGCTGCACGGGTTCATGGCGGTGTTCAGCCTCGCGGCCGGTGTCGTGCTGCTGCGGATGCGGCCCGACTCGCCCGGAGAGGCCGGTGCGCGGCACGGCTGGGCGGCGCTGGTTTACGGCGTCGTCATGCTGGCGGCGGTGACGCTGTTCAGCGCCGTGGAGCTGGGGCTCACCGGCTCGATCTCCGCCTACCTGCTCGGCATCGCCGTATTCGCGATGATGTTTCACACCGGCGCCCGGCTCGGCGCCGCCGTCCTCGCCGCCGCCTGCGCGATCCTGGCGGCGGCGGCGCTGTGGCTGAGTCCGTCGGCGGTGCTGTGGCACCACCTGTTCGTCGCGTTCGACGCCGCGGTCGTTTTCTGGATCGGCTCGCGGGTCGTGTTCGCTCTGAAGGCGGTCAATTATCTCCAGTTCGTCACGATCGCGGAGCAGGCGCGCTCGCTCGCCGCGGCGAACCGGGAACTCGCCCGCGCCCACCAGTTCAAGAGCGACCTGCTCGCGCTCGCCGGCCACGACCTGCGCGATCCGCTCAACACCATCGGGCTCTGCGCGCAGACGCTGCGCGAGGACCTGGCGGGCGCGGCGTCCGCGCAGTCGCTGGTGACGGTCATCGCCGACTCGGTCCGGCACATGGACCGATTCCTCGCCAACCTGCTCACGGACGCGGCGGGCGACGCGCGCGAACTCGTGCTCGAGCGCATCCCGACCGAGCTGCCGTCGTTCGTCGCCGACGTCGTCAGCCGCAGCCATGCCGCGGCGGATGCGAAGGCGATCGCGCTCCATCTCATCGTCGAGGACGACGCGCTGCGCGCGCCGCCCGCGCGGGTGGATCCCGCGCGTTTCCGGCAGATCCTCGAGAACCTCGTGGGCAACGCGATCAAGTTCTCGCCGCCGGGCCGGCAGGTGTGGGTCGAGCTTTCCCACGATCCCGCGCGCGGCGGCCACCGGCTCGTCGTGCGCGACGAAGGCCCGGGGCTCGGCGCGGAGGACTGGCCGCGGCTCTTTTCCAAATACCAGCGGCTCTCCGCGCGTCCGACCGCCGGGGAAAGCTCCACCGGGCTCGGCCTCTTCATCGTGAAGAATCTCGTCACGCTGCACGGCGGCCGGGTCTGGGCCGAGAGCGCCGGCCCCGGCTGCGGCGCGCGTTTCATCGTGACGCTGCCGTGAACGCCGCGCGCGGCGCGCACGCGCGCCTGCGGGATTGTGCTGCGGCGGTGGATGCGCCAGCGTGCGCGCCCATGAAGCGTCTCGTCCTCGCGCTGGGTGTCCTCGTCTCCCTCCTCGCCGGCCGGGCGGCCGCCGACGCCGCGCCGGCCGCGGATCTGCCCGACGGTCTCTACGCGCGCTTCGATTCGCCGCGCGGGGCGTTCGTCTGCGAACTCTTCGCCGCGCAGGCGCCGCTGACGGTCACGAGCTTCGTCGGCCTCGCCGAAGGCACGCTCGCGCCGCGCGGGGGGAAGCCGTTTTTCACCGGCTTGAAATGGTATCGCGTCGTCCCCGATTTCGTCGTCCAGAGCGGCAATCCCGGTCTGGAGGACACGGGCGACACGCCGGTCCCCTACAGCTTTCCGGACGAGTTCGCGCCCGGTCTGCATCACGGCTCCGCCGGCGTGCTCTCGATGGCCAACGCCGGCCCCGACACCAACGGCTGCGAGTTTTTCGTGACGCTGCGCGACACCACGCGCCTGAACTATCTGCACGCCGTCTTCGGCCGCGTCGTCCGCGGCCTCGACGTGCTTCCGCGGATCAAGGCCGGCGATCCGTTCGCGATTTCGATCGTGCGCGTCGGCGCCGCCGCGCGGGCGTTCCGCGCGGACCAGCCGGCGTTCGACGCGCGGCTCGCGCAGGCGAAACGCTACGCGGGCCCCGCGGCGCCGGGGCCGGACGCGGCGTTCGACGATCCGGACAAGCTGCTCCCGCTCGATCCGCCGCGGGCGGCGAACTTCAACTTCAAGCTGGCGAACTTCGAGCGCGCGACCGGCGTGAAGATCGTCGCGCGCGTCTTCGCGCACTCGCCCCCGGAGGCCGAGGATGCGCAGCCCGGCGCCTACATGCGCGCGCTGGCGGCGAAGCTCGGCACGCTCCCGCGCGGCGTGCTCACGGTGTATTTCGCCGACGAGCACGACTGGCGCCTCTGGATCGGCGACGACCGCGTCGCGGACTTTCTCGGCCGCGCGGCCGTGCCGGAGGATCTCGTCGAGGACGGGGCGCTGCACCGGGCGAAGACGGCGTTCCTCGAGGCGGCGGCCGCGCAGGCCGCGGTCTACACCGCCGAGGCGGAGAAGGCCGCGCCGGCCGGCCAGCCCGTCACCGCGGCTCAGAAAACCAAATACAGCGTCGACGCCGTCCTCGACGCCCTGCTGCTGAAATTCGAACCCAAATGAAACTCCGCCTGCTCGCCCTGCCGCTCGGCCTCGCCACGACGCTGTTCGCCGCCGACGATGGCGTCCGGGCCGCCGTCGCACGGAAGCTCGACGCCGACTCTCCGTCGCTCGACGCCCTTTACCGGGAGCTGCACGCGCATCCCGAGCTGTCGCTCATGGAGGAGCGGACGTCGGCCCGGCTCGCCGAGGAGCTGCGCGCCGCCGGCTGCGAGGTCACCGAAAGATTCGGCGGCTTCGGCGTCGTCGCCGTCCTGAAGAACGGCCCCGGTCCCACGCTGCTCATCCGCGCCGACACCGACGCGCTGCCCGTCACGGAGGAGACGGGCCTGCCCTACGCGAGCACGGTGCGGGCGAAGGATCTTTCCGGCCGCGAGGTCGGTGTCATGCACGCCTGCGGCCACGACCTTCACACGACCGTGCTCGTCGGCACCGCGCGCCAGCTCACCGCGTTGCGGGACCGCTGGTCCGGCACGCTCGTGCTGGTCGGCCAGCCGGCGGAGGAGCGCGGCGTCGGCGCGCGCGCGATGCTGGCCAAGGGACTTTACCGGAAGTTTCCCCGGCCCGACTTCGCGATCGCGCTGCACGACAGCGCCACGCTGCCCGCCGGCACCGTGGGCACGGTCGAGGGTTTCGTCATGGCCAACGTCGACTGGGTCGACATCACCGTCCGCGGCCGCGGCGGCCACGGCGCGTATCCGCAGACGACGAAGGACCCCGTCGTCCTCGCCGCGCGGATCGTGCTCGCATTGCAGACGATCGTCAGCCGCGAGACGCGGCCCGTCGATCCGTGCGTCGTCACCGTCGGCTCGATCCACGGCGGGGCGAAGGCCAACGTCATCCCCGACGAGGTGAAACTCTCGCTCACGCTCCGCTCCTATTCGGACGAGGTGCGGGCGCACACGCTCGAGGCGATCCACCGCATCTGCCGCGGCGAGGCGATCGCCGCCGGGCTGCCCGACGAACTCGCGCCGGTCGTGACCGTGCTCGAGGACGGGGCCACGCCGGCGACCTTCAACGATCCCGCGCTCACGCGGCGCGTGCGCGCGTCGTTCGTCGCCTGGCTCGGCGCGGAGCGGGTGACGACGATCGATCCCGAGATGGGCGGCGAGGATTTCAGCCAGTTCGGCCGCACGGTCGAGCGCGTGCCGATCTGCCTCTTCCGGCTGGGCGCGGTCGCGCCGGAAAAAGCCGCGGAGAGCGCGCGCACGGGCGTGCCGCTGCCGTCGCTGCACTCGAGCAAATTCGCCCCCGTGCCCGGGCCCACGATCCGGACCGGCGTGACCGCGTTGACCGCGGCGGCGCTCGACCTGCTGCCGAAGTCGTGACAGACCCGGCCCGTCCGGTCATTTCGCCGGCGCGGTCGCGAGGGGGCCGGGGTCCTGCACGTAGACGGGTTCCTTCACCTCGCCGAGCTGCTCGTAGTTGCGCAGGCGGCGGAGCACCATCGCGCTGAGCCGGTGGCCCGCGCCGACGAGCACGAAGCCCTGCGGGGTGGTGATTTCGGAGACGACGACCTGGTCGACCTGCAGTTCGCGCACATAGAGCGTGCGCACGGGCCGGTCGGCGGAGATGGTCTGGGCGAGGAACTCCTGGAAACAGACGAAGCATTGCTCCAGCAGCGCGGGATCGTAGGTGCCGGAGCGCGCCCGCATGACTTCGAACGCCCGCTGCTTGGCCACGCCGTCGGCCTCGAGCGTCAGGCGGTCGTCGAGGATCTTGAGCAGGCGCGCACCGAGCGGCAGGTGTTCGCCGCCGCATTCGTCGGCGGGGAAGCCGGAGCCGTCGAAGGCCTTGTGCTGATAGAGGATCGTGCGGGCGACGCTGTCCAGCCGGGGAATGCCGGCCAGCAGGTCGTGCCCGATCTGCGGCACGCGGCGGATGATGGCGGTCTCCTCGGTCGTGAGGTTCGCCCCGGCGCTGATGCGCTGCAGCAGCCGCGGCGGCAGCGAGGCGTAGCCGATCGGCGAGAGGAGGGCGGAGATCTCGAACTCCCAAAGCGGTGCGGCGCCGACGAACTGGGCGAACCGGCGCATCGACTCGCGCAGCCGCTGCCCGCGGCCGAGCGCGTCGGGCGCGACCATGCCGAGCACCTCGGCCATGACCTTCACGCTGCCGGTGAGCGTGCCCTCGAGCAGTTCGCGCTCCATTTCCTGCAGGTCGAACTGCTGCAGCGCCGTCTCGATCGCGGGCACGAGCACGTCGGGCGGGCACGGTTTGTTCAGGAAACGGAAGACCTGGCCGCGGTTGACGGCGTCGACGGCGGTCTGCTGGTCGGCGTTGCCGGTGAGCATGATCCGCACGGCGCCGGGTGCGAGCGGCCGCGCCTGCTCGAGGAACTCGACGCCATCCATGCCCGGCATGCGCATGTCGGCGACGATGACGGCGTAGGGTCCCGCGGTGCGCAGGAACTCGAGGCCCTCGGGGCCGCCCGGCGCCGTATCGAAGACGAAGCGACGCCGGAAATTGCGCTGGAAGGCGGCCAGCAGGTTTTCGTCGTCGTCGACGAACAGGATTTTGCGATCGCTCATGATGGGGGTTTCCCCGCCGCCGCGCGGGCGAGTGGCAGCCGGATGACGAATTTGGCGCCGCGGCCGGGCTCCGACTCGACGTCGACCTGGCCGTGGTGGTGGTTGACGATGACGGTGCGCACGATCGCGAGGCCCTGGCCGGTGCCCTTGCCCACGGGCTTCGTGGTGAAGAACGGTTCGAAGATGCGGCCGATGATCGCGGGGTCGATGCCGGTGCCGGTGTCCTCGACCTCGACGAGGGCCCACGGAGCGGCGAGCTTCGTGCGGATCGTGATCCGGCCGAGGACGCCGCCGCGCCGCGCCTTCAGCGCGTCGCCGATGGCGTGGGCCGCGTTGATGATGAGATTGAGGACGACCTGGTTGAACTCGTCGGCGACGCACGGCACCGGCGGCAGATCGGGGTCGAGCTCGGTCGCGAGCTCGGCGACGTATTTCCACTCGTGGCGGGAGACGAGCACGGAGGTTTCGATCGCGTGGTTGAGGTCCGCGGGCACGCATTCGGGCGAGTTCGGGTGGGCGAATTCCTTCAGCGAGCAGACGATGCGGGCCACGCGGGCGAGGCCGTCGAGCGACTGCTGCAGGCAGCGCGGCACCTCGCCGAGGAGGTAGTCGATCTCGGCGCGCTCCTCCGCGGCGGCGACCGCGGCCAGCGCGGGTGCGTATCCGGCCTGGCCGGACGCCTGGTCGCGCAGCGCGCGATACTGCTCGAGCACCGTCCGCACGCGCTCGAAGGCCTCGGTGAGGAAATGGGTGTTGTCGGTGACGAACTGCGTGGGCGTGTTGATCTCGTGCGCGACGCCCGCGGCGAGGCGGCCGATCGACTCCATCTTCTGGGCGAGCTGGAGCTGCACCTCCATCTCGCGCTGGGCCGCCTCCGCCTGCTTGCGGGCCGTGATGTCGCGCGACACGCCGGTGATGCCCATCAGCTTGCCGGAGGCGTTGTAGAGCGGGAGCTTAGTCGTCGTCGCCCAGGTGATGCGGCCGTCGGTCCACGTTTCCTTTTCCTCGTGGTCGATGATCGGCTCGCCGGTTTCGAGGATGCGCTGCTCGTCGGCGTAGGCCTGGCTGGCGTGCTCGACGGTGAAAAAGTTGAAGTCCGTCTTGCCGATGGCCTGGCTCGGGTCCGACAGGCCGAACTTCTCGGCCTGGGCCCGGCTGATCCGCAGGAAGCGGCTGAACGTGTCCTTGAAATAGACCGAGTCGGGCGTGTTGGTGAGCAGCGCGCGCAGCAGCTCGCGATCGGTGAAGCGGATGCCGTCGGTCTCCTCGTCGATCGGCCGCTCCTCGGCATACATGCAGAGGAATCCTTCGCCCCGGCCGGCGTCGGGTTTCTGGACGCGCAACGCGAGCCGCACGGGGAACTCGCCGCCCCAGACGTCGCGCAGGTCGCAGCGGCCGGCCCAGCGGCCGAGCACGCGCGTCTGCGGCAGGATCTCCGCCTGCAGCCGCGTCTGCGACGAGAGGCCGACGAAATCCGACACCCGCAGCCGGGCGACGTCCGCGCTGCCGCGGGGATTGAGCCGCGCGAGCGCGCTGTCGTTCATGTAGGCCACGCGCAGGCTGCCCGGATGGTAGATGACCACGAGTCCCGGCGCGCTGGCGAGCAGGTTGGCCAGCAACTGCTGACGCAGGGTGTCGTCCAGCGGCGGAGCCGGCGGCAAGTCGGCCGGTGAACCGGGTTCGGTGGGCGGGACGGATGCGGTCAGCGGCATGGCGGGCGGGACGGCTCCGGCGGGCGGATGCAGTCACGTCTCTTCTATCGGCCTCGCCGGTCCCTCTCTCCATCGGGGGGACGCGGTTGTGACGCCGCTGTGACCCGCCGGTTATCGCCGCGTCGCGCCGGCGAGCCGGGCGGCGGTGAACAGCACCACGCAGTCCGAGCCGTCCTGCGTGGGCAGCCAGTGCGGCTCGAGGGCGGCGAATTCGCGGTCGACCGCCTCCTGCAATCCGCCGACCTCGATGACGACGATGCCGTGGGGCGCGAGGCGCGTGCGCGCCTGCCGCAGCAGTTTGCGGATGATGACGAGGCCGTCGGCCCCGCCGTCGTGCGCCATCCGGGGTTCGGCGGCGAATTCCGGTTCCTGCGCGTCGACGAGCGCGCTCGGCTCGTAGGGCGGGTTGCTCAGGATCACGTCGTAGTGCGCCGGCGGGACGGCCTCGAGGACGTCGCTCGCAAACAGGGAGACGCGGCGCTCCAGCTTGTGTTCGCGGACGTTGATGGCCGCGACCGCGAGCGCGTCCGGCGAGAGGTCGCAGGCGTCGATCTGCGCGTCGGGAAACCCGTGCGCGAGCAGGATGGCGAGGCAGCCGGAGCCGGTGCAGACATCGACCGCGCGGCGCACGCCCGCGCCCGCGCCGGGCAGCCAGCGGCCGAGCTGCTCCGGGATGAGCTCGAGGAAATAGCTGCGGGGGATGATCACGCGTTCGTCGACGTGGAAGCGGTGCTCGCCGAGCCAGGCCTCGCGCGTGAGATAGGCGGCGGGCACGCGCTCGAGCACGCGGCGGCGGAAGACGGCCTCGAGCTTCGCGCGCGCGGCGGCGGGAATCGGTTTCTTCAATACGCGGGCGTCGCTCTCGAGCGGCAGGTCCAGCGTGCGGAGCAGGAGGTAGAGCGCCTCGTCGTGGGCGTCGGTCGCGACCTGGCCGAGCGCGACCTTTTCGCGGGCGTAGAGCGATTCCGCGAAGCGCAGCCAGTCGCCGGCGGTCGCGAGCGCGGCGGCGCCGGCGAACGGGTCAGGATTTCCCCGCTTCGCCATCGGAGAGCACGTGCTCGTGGTTGAAGATGTGCTCGGGGCAGTAGCACTGGTCGCCGGCGCATTTCGAGCAGTAGCGGAAATCGAGCTCCGGGTTCGTGAGGTCGGTCTTGCCGCAGACGAAGCAGCGGTGGCGCGGCTCGCGTTCCTGGTTCTGCGCGGAGAACCGCCGCGCGTCCGCCGCCATCCGGCGCCGGCGGTAGCGCATGGTCGTCACGATGTCGTGCGCGAAGAAGAGGAGAAAGTTGCCCACCGAGGCGAGCACCTGGCAGCGCGTGGCCCAGGAGCCGGTGACGAGGCTGAACGCGTAAAAGCCCCAGGTGAGCGCCGCGAGCCACTTGATCTTGATCGGCAGGATGAAGAACAGCGCGAGCTCGAAGTCCGGGTTGAGCCAGGCGAAGGCGAGGAAGACGGAGCCGGCGATGAAGGCGTTGCCGACGGGCGACAGCGGCGTGATGAACGCGGCCGCGACGGTGAGGACCACGCCGACGAGCAGGAACAGGTTGTAGCGAAACGCGCCCCAGTATTGCTCGAGCGCGCTGCCCATCAGGAAAAAGATCCACCACGCGAACGGCAGCAGCGCGAGGCTGAGCATCGAGCCGAAGTTCACCGGCGGCGGCAGGAAGAGAAACGACAGCGCCCGCCACGGTTCGCCGTTGAGCACGAGCACCGGCACGAGCACGAGCCGGTTCAGATCGATCTGCCCGAGCAGCGCGCACAGGGTGACGAAGACCTGGCCGATGATCAGGTAAAGGGTGACGTTTGGCAGCGCGAAGCGGCCGAACCAGCGCTCGAGTTTGTCCAGCATGGGAAGGCGTGCGCGGCGACGCGCACCCTCATTTCTCAGGGGCCGCGGGCAACTGCGCAATGAGCTTTTGCTTTTGTTTCTGCAGCGCCGGCTCCCTGATCGTGTCGAGCCGCGCGCGGGCCTCGTCGGGTTCGTCGTGCTTGAGGAGCACGTTGGCCTCGTGCAGACGCATCGTCTCCTTCTCGATCTCCGTCGTCGCCTTCTCCTCGAGCTTTTCCCACTCGTGCAGGGCCGCATCCCAGTCCGGCTCCGTCAGATCGTAGAACGACTCCGCGTAGCGGTAGGTGAACTCCAGCCGGTCCGGCGCGAGCTCCGCCGCCTGGCGGAAGGCCTCGTGGATGGCGCGGTCGATCGCCGCGGCCTTCCATTCGCCGGACTTCAGGAAATCGTCGCGCGCCTCGTAGAGCAGCGTGCCGAGCTGGTAGTGGTAAAGCGGCTCCTTCGGCGCGAGCTTGATGGCCGCGAGGTAGTAGGGCAGCGCGTCGAGCGGCTTGCCGTCCTCGGCGAGGTAGTTGCCGAGTTGGTTCTTGACCAGCGGCTGGTTCGGATCGAGCTCGTTGGCCTTGAGCAGGATCGAGGCGGCCTCGTGCCCCTGGCCGAGTTTGCCGAGCAGGTAGCCGTAGGCCGTGTAGGCCTCGGTGAACTTCGGGTTGTCGCGCAACAGGATCTCGTAGCTGCGGCACACCGCCTCCATCTGCGACTGGAAGCTGCTCTGGTCGAACCGGTCGCCCTGTTTCTCGGCGTCGGCCAGCAGGTCCTTCTGCCGCTGGATGAGCTGCTTCAACGTGCTGGCGGCGAGCGATTCGCCCGACGGTTCCTCCGCGGACAGCGTCGCCGGCAGCGACGAAAGCACGAGGGCCAGGCAGGCGAGGACGAACCGGAATTTCATGGGAGGCGTGGTGCGACAACGTCGGCGAACCGTTGTGCCGCTGCAAACTTTCCCGGCTAAAGGCGCCTCGCGCCGCGCCTTCCGCCGGACGGGCCGCGCGGCGGTTGCATCGCGGGCGCGGCGTCCAACGGTGGCCGCATGCCGCCGGACCGTCCCGCTTTCCCCGCCGTCCCGCCGCCGGCGACCGCGTCCGGACCGGCCGGTCCTCCGCCCGGACGCGGCGCCGCGGCGAACCCGCCGAACCGGTTCGAGCGGCTGCGGGTCGAGCCCGATCCCGGCTGCCCGCCCGAGGAGCGGCCGCATCCGCGCACGACGTTCCATTTCGACCGGACCACGACGCTGCTCACCGCCAACGACAGCCCCGACGTGCCGTTCACGATCGGACTCAACGCCTACCGCGGCTGCGAGCACGGCTGCGCCTACTGCTTCGCGCGTCCATATCACGAATACCTCGGCTGGAGCAGCGGGCTCGACTTCGAGTCGAGGATCCTCGTGAAGCTCCAGGCTCCCGCGTTGCTGCGCGCCGAGCTGGCCTCGCCGCGCTGGACGCCGCAGGGCATCACCATGAGCGGCGTGACGGACTGCTACCAGCCGGCCGAGCGGCTGTTCAAGCTCACCCGCGGCTGCCTCGCCGTCTGCGCCGAATTCCGCCAGCCCGTCTCGATCATCACGAAAAACGCGCTCGTCACCCGCGACCGCGATCTCCTCGGCGAACTCGCCCGCTGGCGCTGCGCGGCCGTCTACGTCTCCATCACGACGCTCGATGCCGACCTCGCCGGCCGGCTCGAGCCGCGCGCCTCGCGTCCCGCCGCGCGGCTCCGCGCGATCCGGGAGCTGGCCGACGCCGGCGTGCCCGTGGGCGTGATGGTCGCGCCGGTCATCCCGGGGCTGACCGATCACGAGATGCCCGCGATCCTCGCCGCCGCCGCCGTGGCCGGCGCGACGCGGGCGGGCTGCACGATCCTGCGGCTGCCCCACGCGGTGAAGGACATCTTCCTGCAATGGCTCGACGAGCATGCGCCGGCGAAGAAGGCGCGCGTGCTCGCCCGCGTGCGCGCGATCCGCGGCGGCCGGCTCAATGTCAGCGAATGGGGCGTGCGGCATCGCGGCGAGGGTGTCTTCGCCGGGCAGATCCACGATCTTTTCGCCGTCGCCGCGCGCCGCGCCGGGCTGAACCGGGAGCGCACCGGGCTCTCCACCGAACACTTCCGCCGCCCGGGCGGCGAGCAGCTGTCGTTGTTTTGAAACGTGCCCGTCCTCCGGGGAGGGTCCGGGGCGAAAGGGCGGGGCGCGGTCCGGGGGATTCGGCGAGTGAGGACGGATCGGCGCGGAGCACGCCGCGGACGGCTTGCGCGCGGCCGCGGCGGGGCTTTCATCGCGCCGATGACCTCCTGGCGCGTGATTGCCTTCGATGCGGACGACACCCTCTGGCACAACGAGACGATCTTCGAGCACGTCCACGAGCGCTACCGCGCGCTGCTCGCGCGCTACCACGACGCCGCGACCGTCGACCGCACGCTCTTCGCGACGGAGATGCGCAATCTCGAACTCTACGGCTACGGCGTGAAAGGCTTCACGCTCTCCGCGATCGAGACGGCGATCGAGCTGTCCGGGGGCCGCATCGGCGCCGCGGAGATCCGCACGCTCATCGGGCTCGGCCAGGAGATGCTGGCGCATCCGGTCGAGCTGCTCGACGGCGTGGCGCCCGTCGTCGCCGCGCTCGCCCGCACGCACGAGCTGCTGCTGATCACGAAGGGCGATCTGCGCGACCAGCGCCGCAAGGTCGAGAAGTCCGGGCTCGCCGCGCATTTCCGCGCGATCGAGATCGTGCCGGAGAAGGACGAGGCTGCCTACGCCGAGATCCTGCGCCGCCACGGCATCGCGCCCGCGGAGTTCCTCATGGTGGGCAACTCGCTCAAGTCCGACATTCTGCCCGTGCTCGCGCTCGGGGGCGCCGGCGTGCACGTGCCGTATCATCTCACCTGGCAGCACGAGCGCGCGGAGACGCCGCCCGCGGCCGAGGGGCGTTTCTTCACGCTCGAGACCCTGGCCGGCCTGCCCGCGCTGCTCGCCGGCGGCCGCGCCTGACGCGCCATGTGCACGCGCTACGTGCTTTTCCAGAAACATTATCGCGCGCTGCTCGCGCGCCTCGGCATCGCCGCGCCCTCCGATTTCGTTTCCCGCTACAACATCGCGCCCGGCTCCGCCGTGCCCGCGGTGCGGACGGCGCGAGACGCCCGCGGCGGGGCGGCGCCCGAGGCCGTGGCGCTGCACTGGGGTTTCGCCCGGGCCTGGAATCCCGCGCCGCGCACCGCGCCGCTCGTCAACGCCCGCGCCGAGACGCTGGCCGAGCGGCCGGCGTTTCGCGCCGCGCTGCGCACGCGGCGCTGCGTGCTGCCGGCGAGCGGCTTCTTCGAATGGAAGGCGCTCGGCCGCGCGCGCGAGCCGTGGTTTTTCCGCCGCGACGACGGCGAACCGTTCGGGCTCGCCGCGCTCTGGGAGACGGACGCCGGCCCGGACGGTGCGCCGCGCGACACCTGCGCCGTCGTCACCACCGCCCCGAACGCGCTGATGCAGCCGGTGCATCACCGCATGCCGGTGATGCTCACGCCGGAGCAATGCGCGGCGTGGCTCGATCCGCGCCCGACGACGCCCGCCGCGCTCGCGCCGTTGCTGCGGCCGCCGCCGGCGGAGTCGATGTGCGCGAGCGTCGTCAGCCGGCGCGTGAACAACGTCCGCCACGACGATCCCGCCTGCCTCGAGCCGCCGGGTCCGGACGAGGCGGTCGCGGAGGAGCCCCAGCTTCCGCTCGGCTGGTGAGCGCCGGGACTCGCGCTCGCGTCGGCGCGGGCGGGCGGACGGGCCGGCGTGCGGCCGGCGGCAAACCGCGCTTGGCAGCACGCGCGGGCTCTGCGATGAGTCTCGCTCTTCCTCCTCCCTTGCCGCCCGCCGCGTGAACCTCCTCGACCGATACGTCTTCAAAAGCGTGCTCTTCACCTGCGCGGGGGCGATCGGCCTGTTCGCGTTCATCGTCATCGTGCCGAACGTCGCGCGCGACCTGCTGCCCTACGCGCTGTCCGGCCAGCTGCCGCCGGCGACGCTCGCGAAGCTCGTGCTGCTGCTGCTGCCGTTTGCGATCACGTATGCGCTGCCGATGGGCATGCTCACGGGTGTGCTGCTCACGCTCGGCCGACTCTCGGCCGACAGCGAGATCACCGCGATGCGCGCGGCCGGCATCGGCGTCCACCGGGTCGCGCGGCCGGTGCTGTATCTGGCCGGACTCGGCGTGGCCCTGGGCCTCTATTTCAACTTCGACTCGATGCCGCGCGCGCGCGTCGAATACCACGAGGAGCTCGCCGCCGCCATCCGGGCGAACCCGCTGAGCTTCATCGTGCCGAAGACGTTCATCCGCGATTTCCCGGGCTACGTCGTCTACGTGAACGAAAAACAGGGCGGCGTGATGAAGGACTTCTGGCTGTGGGAGCTCGACTCCGACCGCCGCGTGAAGCGCCTCGTCCGCGCCGCCTCGGGCCGCTTCGACTACGACGAGACCGACAACAGCCTCGTTCTCACGCTCACGCATGCGCAGGTGGAGACGCGCGCGGATAGGACGCCCGAGGATTTCTCCGAGTCGCCGCTCGTGGGCTCCTTCGAGCAGTCGGAGCCGATCCGGCTCTCGCTCGACCGCTTCTTCGGCCACGCCGGCGGCGTGCGCATCAAGCAGGAATGGCTGACCTACGGCAAACTCCAGCAGGAGCGGGCGCGCCTCGCCGCGCTGCCCGTGCCGGCGGATCGCGCCAAGGCGAAGGAGGCCGCGCGCACGCGCATGAAGCTCGAGCTGATCTACCAGGACAAGTTCAACACCGCGCTGGCCGTGTTCTCGCTCACGCTCGTGGGCGTGCCGCTCGGCATCCGCGTGTCGCGCCGAGAAACCTCCGCCAACTTCGCCGTGGCCCTCGGCATCACGCTCAGCTACTACCTGCTGACCGTCGCCGTGAAGGTGCTCGACCGCCATCCGGAATACCGGCCCGACCTGCTGCTCTGGCTGCCCAACCTGATCCTGATCGGGATCGGCGCGTGGCTCTTCGCGCGCGTCGAGCGGCGCTGAACGCGGCCGGTTCTCCGGCGGATCGCGGCGCGGTCCCGCCGCACGGGGCGGAAGATTTCCGGCGTCGTCGCAGGCGCGAATGCGTCGGTCCGTGCGCTTGAGCCGGGGAGGGTGGTGCGTAGCGTCGCCGTATGCGCGCCTTCCGTTTTCGTCCCGCCCTCGCCGCCCTCGCGTTTTGCGCCGTCCTCGCGTCCGCCCCGGCTCAGCCCGACCGCGTCAACGGCCAGCCCTTCGCCACGCGTTCGCCGGTGCTCGGGCGGCACGGCATGGTCTGCACCAGCCAGCCGCTCGCGACCCAGCTCGCGCTCGAGATCCTCCGGGCCGGCGGCTCCGCGGTCGACGCCGCCATCGCGGCCGACGCCGCGCTCGGAGTGATGGAGCCCACGGGCAGCGGCATCGGCGGAGATCTCTTCGCGATCGTCTACGACGCGAAGACGAAAAAACTCCACGGCCTCAACGGCTCCGGCCGCTCGCCGCTCGGGCTCGACTACGACCGGCTCAAGGCCGAGCTCGCGGCGACGAAGACGCCCGGCCACATCCCGCCGCGCGGCTTCCTGCCCATCTCGACGCCGGGCTGCGTCGACGCGTGGTTCGCGCTGCACGACCGGTTCGGCAAGCTGCCGATGAAGGATGTCCTCGCGCCCGCGATCCGCTACGCCGAGGAGGGCTTTCCGGTGACGCAGCTGATCGCGCATTACTGGGCGATCGGCGTGCGCAACGCCCAGGCGGACCGGTTTCCCGGGGCGTTTCTCGACGTGTATGCGCCCGGCGGACACGCGCCGCGCGAGGGCGAGGTCTTCCGCAACCCGGCGCTCGCGCACACGCTGACGCTGATCGCCGGGCAGGGCCGCGACGCCTTCTACCGGGGCGAGATCGCGGACCGGATCGACGCCTTCATGCGCGCCCACGGCGGCCATCTCCGCAAGGTCGATCTCGAGCGCCACACGTCGACCTGGGTCGAGCCCGTGTCGGTCAACTACCGCGGCTACGACGTCTACGAACTCCCGCCCAACGGCCAGGGCGTCGCCGCGCTGCAGATGCTGGCCATCCTCGAAGGCTACGACCTCGCGAAGCTCGGCTACAATTCGCCCGATGCGCTGCACCTGATGATCGAGGCGAAGAAGCTCGCCTTCGAGGACCGCGCGAAATTCTACGCCGACCCTGCGTTCTCGCCGGCGCCGCTCGCCGGGCTGCTCTCGAAGGACTACGCCGCCGCGCGCCGCCGGCTGATCGATCCGGCCCGCGCCGCGAAAACCTACGACGCCGGCAATCCCGCGCTGAAGGACGGCGACACGATCTATCTCTGCACGGCCGACGCCGAGGGCAACATGGTCTCGCTCATCCAGTCCAACTACCGCGGCATGGGCAGCGGCATCAGCGTGCCCGGTCTCGGCTTCACGTTCCAGGACCGCGGCGAGATGTTCACGCTCGAACCCGGCCACGCCAATGTCTACGCGCCCGGCAAGCGGCCCTTCCAGACGATCATCCCCGGCTTTGTGATGAAGGACGGAGAGCCGTGGGAGGCCTTCGGCGTCATGGGCGGCGCGATGCAGCCGCAGGGTCACGTGCAGGTGCTCGTGAACCAGATCGACTTCGGCATGAACGTGCAGGAGGCGGGCGACGCCGCCCGCTGGCAGCACGACGGCTCGAGCGAACCGACCGGCGAACGGATGCGCGACGGCGGCTATGTCGAGGTCGAGAGCGGCATTCCCTACGCGAGCGTCCGCACCCTCGTGCAGCGCGGCCATCAGGTCCGCGCCGGCAACGGCGGCTTCGGCGGCTATCAGGCGATCCGCTGGGATCCGGTCAACCGCGTCTACTGGGGCGCGAGCGAGAGCCGGAAGGACGGCGCCGCCGCCGGCTACTGAACGCGCGCCGCGCGAAGCTGCGACTCCGCGAGGTGGAGCCCGACGTCCCCGTCGGGCTTGAAACGCGACGTCAGCCGGACCAGCCCGACGAGGACGTCGGGCTCCACCTTTTCGCCGGCCGTCGGCGCCGGCCGGCGTCATGCGATCAGCGATACGCGATCCACTCGGGTGACGCGTATTGCTCCGTCAGCGCGTCCACCTCGTCCTCGGCGAATTCGGGCCACGGCACCGGCCCGGCCGGCAGCCCGAGCGCGGCGGCGAGCAGCGCGGTGAAATCCTCCAGCAGTTTCTCCTCGTCGAGCGCGGCGCGGACCGCCGGCCGCCAGAGCGAGCCCTGGAAGAGCAGGCCGTGCTTGTTGCGCTTCTGCGCGGCGCCCGCGATCTTCGCGCCCGTCGGCTCGTGGATCACGTCGTAAAGCTCGGCGCGCTGGAAGCACACGCCGGCCGGCCCGCAGCCGGCGCCGGGCTCCGCCGGCGGCTCGCAGGCGTGCTTTGTCGCTGCGGGCACGCCTTGGCGCCGCAGCGCGGCGGCGAGGCATTCGTGGACCTCGCGGTAGCTCTGCGTCGCGCGGACGTCCTCGAGCGGATGCCCGCGCGGGATCACGAGCGCGTAGGTCCAGTCGTCGCGGTGATCGACGATGCCGCCGCCGGTCGGCCGCCGGCAGAGGTCGGGCGTCTCGCCCGGCGGCAGCGCGGCGCGGACGAACGCGATCTTCTGGCTGTAACCAAACGTGCACGACGGTGCGCGCCAGCCGTAGTGGCGGAAGCGCGGCGCGGCCGCGTGCGGGTAGCGCTGCAGCAGCAGGAAATCCACCGCCATGTTTTCGGCGGCGCCGCCGCGGCGGGTCGGGAGCAGTTCGAGCATCATCGGGACGGAAAAAGCAAACGACGGACGCAGCCGGGGCGGCAACCTTTCCGTCTGCATCGCGCCGCGGGCGCCTCCGCCGGCTAGGCGTCGAGCAGGGCGCGGGCGTTGCGCAGGATTTCGCTCAGGGCGTAGGGCTTGAAGAGCGCCGCCTGATGGTGGGCCGGGAGCCAGGCGACGGGCGCGGGCGTCTCGTGCTGGCCGACGGCGAGGAGGCGGAGCCCGGCGAAACGGGCGTGGAGCTTGCGTGCGGCGGCCTCGCCGCCGTTGTCGAGATGCGTGACGAGCAGCTGCACCGGCCGGTCGAGGTCCTTGGCGAGCTTCAGCGCGGCGGCCGGATCGCGGGCGGCGAGGACGCGGTAGCCGTCGGCGGTGAGCATGCCCGCGACCATCTTGCGGACGACCTCGTCGTCCTCGACGAGCAGCAGCGTCTCGTGGCCGCGGGTGGCGGGCAGCGGGGCGATGGGGCCGGGCGGCGGCGCGGCCTCCTCGGACTCCGCGACCGCGGGCAGGAGGATCTCGAAGGTCGAGCCGGCGAGGAGCGCGCTGCGGACGTTGATGTATCCGTTGCTCTGTTGCACGACGCCGTAGACGAGCGCGAGGCCGAGGCCGGTGCCCTTGCCCTCGGGCTTGGTGGTGAAGAACGGCTCGAAGAGGTGCTTTTGCGTCTCGGCGTCCATGCCGGTGCCGTTGTCGGCCACGGAGAGGCAGACGTAGCGGCCGGGCGGGATGTCGGTGATGCGGCGGTTGAGGCCGGCGCGGATCTCGCGGTTGGCGGTGGAGAGGGTGACGCAGCCGCGGTCGCGCAGGGCGTCGCGGGCGTTGATCACGAGGTTGAGCAGGACCTGCTGGAACTGCGTCGGGTCGGCGCGGACGTTGTCCACGCCGGGGGCGAGGTCGAGCTCGAGCCGGCCGGCGGAGCCGAGCAGGCGGCCCATGATCTCGGCGTTGTCGCGGACGATGCGGTTGAAGTTGATCACGTGCGCGTCCATCGGCTGGCGGCGGCCGAAGGCGAGCAGCTGGCGCGTGAGCGTGGCGGCGCGCAGGCCGGCCTTGTGGATCTCCGTGACCTCGCGGAGCGCCTGCGGGCGGTCCGTGACCTGGGCGGCGAGCATCTCGCAGTAGCCGTTGATGACGGAGAGCAGGTTGTTGAAGTCGTGCGCGACGCCGCCGGCGAGCCGGCCGACGGCGTCGAGGCGCTGCGCGTGCACGAGCGCCTCCTGCAGGCGGCGCTTCTCGGTCGTGTCGCGGTAGGTGGCGACGACGTGCGTGACGCGGCCGCGCCGGTCGGCGACGGGGCTGAAATCCCACGCCGCGTAGATCGTGCTGCCGTCCTTGCGCGACAGATACCCCTCGCCGGCGACCGCGCCGGCCGGGCGGGCCTTGCGGAGCCAGCGGACAACCTTGGCGACGTCGCCCTGGTCGAGGTGGAGCACGCCGTGCGCCTCGCCGACGAGTTCGCCGGCCCGGCGGCCGGTCATGGCGCAGAAGCTGTCGTTGGCGAAAAGGATCCGGCAGCCGCGCGCGCCGGCGGCCGCGGAGGCGACGAACACGCCGTCGCTCTGGGCGCGCAGGGCGGCCGCGAGCAACTCGGCGGCGACGCCGGTCTTCGGAAGCGCGCGCGCCTTCTTCACGGCGCCAGACGTTCCACGATCCAGCCGCCGTCGGTCTCGCGCCGGTAGCGCAGCCGGTCATGGAGCCGGCTGCGCCGGCCCTGCCAGAACTCCACCGTCTCGGGCGAGAGGCGGAAGCCGCCCCAATACGGCGGCAGCGGCACGGGGAGCCCGGCGTATTTCTTCTCGAGCTCCTTCATCGCGTCGTCGAGGACCTTGCGGCCGGTCACGATCGAGCTCTGCTGCGAGACCCAGGCGGACAGCTGGCTGGCGAGCGGGCGGCTGTGGAAATACGCCTCGGACTCCTCGCGCGACACCTTCGCGACCGGTCCCTCGACGATGACCTGGCGCTCCAGCGCGATCCAGGGAAACAGCAGCGTGGCGCGCGGGTTGACGTCGAGCTCGCGGCCCTTGCGGCTCTCGTAATTGGTGTAAAAGACGAAGCCGCGGCCGTCGACGCCCTTGAGCAGGACGGTGCGGGCTGAGGGCCGGCCGTCGCGCGACGCGGAGGCGAGCGTCATCGCGTTGGGCTCGGGGATTTTCGCCCCTTCGGCTTCCTGGAACCATTTGTCGAACTGGCGGAACGGATCCCGGGCGAGATCCTTTTCGCTCAGTCCGGCGAGGCTGTATTCTTTTCTGAGATCGGCCAGGGGCATGGACGAGGCCGACCGTGAGGCTCCGCGCCGGTCGTGTCAAAAGTCATCTGGTCAACGCGTCCACCCACGCCGCCGCCGAGGGGAAGGCGGCCCGCATCGCCTCGCGGGTGCCATACTCCGCCGCGTCGTCCGCCCAGCCGGGCGCCATCGTGCAGCTGAACAACGCCCAGCCGCGCGCGCCGCCCGCCGCGAGCCGCGCGCCCTGCCACACGCCCGCGGGCACGAGCAGCTGCGGCATCTCGCCCGCCAGGACATCGCCGCCGAGCCGCAGGACCGTCGCCGTCGAGCCGAGCTGCACGTGCTCGACGGCGTCGCCTGCGTGCCAGTGCCAGATCTCGTCGGTGTCGAGCCGGTGCAGCGCCGAGAAGCCGTCGAGGTCCGGCGTCATCAGGAAATAAATCGCCGTGCCCGTCGACCGGCCGCCGGGCGACGAGGCGGGGCCGGTCCAGGTCCGGCGGAAGAAGCCGCCCTCGATCGGGAGCGGTTCGAGCCCGAGGCGGGCGAGGAGGGCGGAGGCTTCGGCATTCATGGCGGGAGGCGTGCGGCCGAAGGTGCGGCCGCCCGGAGGGGAGGCAATCCCGGAGCGCGCTCGCGTTTTCCGCGCTTCCGTTTCGCGAGGGTCCGGCGATTGTCGGGCGCGTGCAGCTCGCATGGTGGCATTATCCCCTGTTGTTTCTCGTCGGCCTCGTGGCCGGGACGGTCGATGCCGTCGCGGGCGGAGGCGGGCTGATCGCGCTGCCGGCGCTGCTGAACCTGGGCCTGCCCGTGCCGCTCGCGCTCGGGACCAACAAGCTCCAGTCGACCGCCGGCAGCCTGTCGGCGGCGGTGCACTTCGTGCGGTCGGGCACCGTGGACCTGCGCGCCTGCCGGACCGGCGTCGTCGCGACGCTGCTCGGCGCGCTCCTCGGGGCGCTCGCGGTGCAGCGGATCGACGCCGCGGCGCTCGGGCTTGTCGTCCCATGGCTGCTCGCGGGCATCCTGCTCCACACGCTGCTGCGGCCGGCGATCGGGACGGACGAGCGGCCGGCGCGGATGGGCGCGACGGCGTTCTTCGCGACGTTCGGCTTCGGGTTCGGGTTTTACGACGGCTTCTTCGGGCCGGGCACCGGATCGTTCTGGGCGATCGCGCTTGTGCTGCTGCTCGGGCAGTCCTTCACGCGGGCCACGGCCACGACCAAGGTGATGAACGCGACCAGCAACCTCGCCGCGCTGGCGATGTTTGTCTCGGCCGGGCTCGTGCACGCGGGCGCGGGCCTGACGATGGCGGCGGGCCAGCTCATCGGCGGCCGGATCGGCGCCGGACTCGTGGTGACGCGCGGCGCGCGCTTCATCCGGCCGGTGTTCCTGACGATGGTCGCGCTCACCCTCGCGCGGCTGATCTGGGTCAACTATCTGCGCTGAGCCCGCCCCGAAATCCGGCGGCGCGCGCTTTTGGGCTTTGTGGGCGGCGGCGTGCGGGCGTAGCGTGGATCAAACTTCGCGGCATGCCCCTCTTCGACTACATCGACCGACACGCGGCGGACGCCGTCGCCCTGCTCCAGCCCCTGGTCGCCATCCCGACCGTCAACCCGCCCGGCGAGAACTACGACGCCATCACGGCCCGGCTCGTGCGCGAACTCGCCGCGGCCGGCCTGAAGGCCCGGCGCTTCGCCGTCCCGCGCGCGCTCCTGCGCCGCACGCTGCCGCCCGAGGAGCAGGCGTTTCCCCGCTTCAACGTCCTCGGCCGGCTCGCGGTCCGCGGCGCGCGCCGGACGATCCATTTCAACGCGCACTACGACGTCGTGCCCGTATCCGGAACCTGGCGTCACGGCGATCCCTTCGGCGGCCGTGTCGAGGGCGGGTGGATCTACGGCCGCGGCACGTCGGACATGAAGGGCTCGATGGCCAGCCTGCTGCTGGCGCTGCGCGCGCTGCGCGCGACCGGCGCCGCGCCGCGGATGAACGTCGAGGTGTCGTTCACGGCCGACGAGGAGACGGACTCCGCGCTCGGCGCCGGCTGGCTCGTGCGGCATGCGCCGATCCGGCCGGACTACGCGGTCGTGATGGAGGGCGGCGAGGACGGCTGCGTGTGCTGCGGCCACAACGGCGTCGTCTGGCTCGAGGTCACCGTCCACGGCCGGGCCGCGCACGGTTCGCGGCCGGAGGCGGGCATCAACGCCCTCGAGAAGATGTCCGCGCTCGTGCTCGCGCTCGAGGACTACAAGCGCGTGCTCGCGGCGCGCACGTTTCTCACGCCGGACGGGACGGCGATGCGGCCGACGATCAACGTCGGCGGCGTCTTCGGCGCCGGCCCGGGCGGCAAGATCAACACCGTGCCCGCGCAGGCGAGCTTCTCGATCGACCGGCGCGTGCTGGCGACGGAGGACCATCCGACGGCCGAGCGGGAGCTGCGGGCGTTTCTCGCGCAGGCGGCGCGCGCGATCCCGGACTGCCGGATCACGGTGGCGAAGGTCTCGGAAAGTTTCTCGTGCTACTCGGCGCCGGTGGATCCGTTCTTCGCGGCGATGGCGGGGAGCGTCACGCGCGTGCGCCGCGCGAAGACGGTCTTCAGCGTGTCGACCGGGTTCAACGACATGCACTTCTTCGCGCATCACCTGAAGATCCCGACGCTCGGCTACGGCCCGGGCGGCGAAAAGGAACACGCGGTCGACGAGCGCGCGCGGGTCAAGGACCTCGTGGCCACCGCGAAGATTTACGCCGACCTGCTGGTCAACTTCGCCGGCTGAGCGGCCGCCCTGTCGGCCGCCGGATGTGCGTCTGCCGATCGGATTCGGTGACGCTGCGGTGCGTATCCGGCGGACAAGGCGGATGCAGCGACTCGGCGGAGCGTGGATCGGCGAGGCGGCGCACGGACATGGCAGACGTTGCGGACAAGGCGGATGAAGCGATCCGCACCGGTCAGGAACGAAGGACGATCGACGATCCGGAAAGTGTCATGTATTAAATGACGCTTTGAGGCAGGTGTGGGTGGGAAAGAAAAGCGGGAGCGCGTGGGATGTGGGTATCGCGCAGGCATATGAGCAGCGGCGTTGCAGGTGGTGTGGAGCGGGTGCTGGGGGCGATGAAGGCGTCGACGCTGTGGATGGCGATGGCGACCCGGGAGACGTTGATCGGGAGCGGGAGGCCGCGATGCCGGCGATGCGGGATGCCGCGCGGATGGCGTTGCCGCGGTTGCCGGGCGGGCGCCGAAGGAGGGCGGAGTCCGCGAGGTTTTCCGTTAATCAAGACGGCTCGGTTTCCCGAAGTTTGTCACGAACCGTGGATGCCGCCCGCTGCCATCGGGGCGAAATCCCTTTCCGCGATGCCCCGGAGCTTGCCTCGGGGAGGGCTCATGGGGCCCGGCTCGAATGCCGGTTGCGTGCGGCGGGAACGGGCGGGCGGGTCAATCGGCCCAGCCGCGGCGGATCATGTTGATGGCGATCGCGGCGAGGAGGAGCGAGATGATCTTCGAGATCGCGCGCATGCCGGTCGGCCCGATCCAGCGGCCGATGGGCTCGCTGTATTTGAAGGCGAGGACGACGAGCACGAGGTTGACCGCGAGCGCGGCGAGCGTGACGGACACGCCCAGCGTCTGTGCGAGGAGGATGAGTGTCGTGATCGAGGCCGGGCCGGCGATCAGCGGCATGCCGAGCGGCACGACGCCGAAATCGTCGGCCAGCTTGGCCGGCTCCTCGGCGGCGGAGTGGATGAGGTCGCGGGCGGCGAGGATGAAAAGGATGAGTCCGCCCGCGATCTGGAAGTCGCTGCTGGTGATTCCGAGCGCGGAGAAGATCGTCTGGCCGAGCAGGAGGAAGATGAGGCAGACGCCGCAGGCCGTCCACGCGGCCTGATGGGCGATTTTCTGCCGCGTGGCGAGCGGCACGCCCTGGCCGAGGCCGAGGAAGATCGCGGCGAGTCCGATCGGATCGATGGCGACGAACAGCGGGATGAAGGCTTGCAGGAATTTTTCCAACACGGCGGACATCCCGCGCAGTCTGCGGGCGCCCTCGACGAAGGCAAGGAGCGTGGCGCCATCCGCGCGGCGCGGCGTCCACCGGGCGCGGCGCGGTGCCGTCCGATTTCGACTGCGCGGGCGGTGTTTTCCGGTTCCGGTGTGGTTCGGGCGGCATGGACGGGCGGCCGGCACGGGCATTTTCCGGCGTGGAGAAGGCGATAAGGCCGGGCACTGACTGAACGCCGGAGTTGGCAGCGAAGGCGGATGGGATAGGCTGACTGCGTCCACCCCGGACCGGATTCGATCACCCCACAACGAAAAGGAGGCCGTCATGAGTGCGGTCAAACTACACTTGGAGCAGGCGGAATACGACGCGCTGCTGCGTTACGCGGAGGCGCTCGGCGTGTCCCCCGAGGATGTCGCCTACGCCGCCTTGAACCGGCTGATGCTGCAGGGTCGGAGCACGGAAGTGAACCTCGACATCGTCGAGACGCGCGAATGGCGGCGCCACAATCTGCCGCTGTGGAGCGACTCGGCGTGCTCGGTGCACGCCTACGAAGGCAAGGCCGACGACGAACCGGCGCGGAGCCGCCACGCCTGACCCAGCAGCCGGTCCGCCGCGTCCGCGCGATGGAGCGCGGGCGCACGCGCCCGTCCCGGATCGCGGGAAATCCGCGGTGTGCCTTCGTGCGCGTTTCTCCGGCCGCCTCTCTCCGGCCGCCCTCGCAGCGGCGCGCAGTTCAGGCGCGCGGCTGGGTTTCGAGAATTTCCTTCACGAAATAGCGCTGGCGGGCGCGGACGACCTGATAGGTGCGGCCGACGTATTCGCCGATCAGGCCGATGCCGATCATCGTCACGCTGAGCAGGAAGAACAGGATCGCGAACAGGGTGAACACGCCGAAGGTCTCGCGATCGAGGTTGAACACGAAGCGGCGGACGAAGAGCACGGCGACGAGCAGCAGGCTGCCGAAGGAGCTGAGCCCGGCGAACATCGTGAAATACTGCAGCGGCGCGAGGGAGAAGCCGGTGATGAGGTCGAAGTTCAGCCGGATGAGCTTGTAGAGGGAATAATTGGATACGCCGGCGTGCCGCTCCTCGTGCCGGACGCCGACCTCGGTCGGGCGGCCGGAAAAGCTGTAGGCGAGCGCGGGGATGAAGGTGTTGATCGCGCCGCTGCGCACGATGGCCTCGATGATCGGCCGCGAGTAGGCGCGGAGCATGCAGCCCTGGTCCGTCATCTCGATGCTGGTCGTCTGCTTGCGGACGAGGTTGACCAGCTTCGACGCGTAGGTGCGGAAGAACGAGTCCTGCCGCGCGAGCCGGTAGCCGCCGACGTAGTCGTGGCCGGCGTCCATCTTCGCGAGGAGTTTCGGGATCTCCTCGGGCGGGTTCTGCAGGTCGGCGTCGAGCGTGAGGATCACGTCGCCGCGCACGCGCTCGAACGCCGCCATGATGGCCATGTGCTGGCCGTAGTTGGCGTTGAAATCGATCACGCGGGTGACGTCGGGCCGCGCGGCGTGCTGCGCCTTCAGCAGCTCGATCGAGCGGTCGGCGCTGCCGTCGTTGGTGAAGATGACCTCGTAGCTGCGGCCGAGCGCGTCGAGCACGGGGTAGAGCCGCGCGAAGAGCGTCGGGAGGTTGAGTTCCTCGTTGTAGACGGGGATGACGACCGAGATCCGGGGCGTGTCGCTCATGATTTCTGGTGGGCGGAGAGGATGCCGGTGAGCGCAGTGGCGACGCGGGTGACGTCGCTGCGCGTCATCGTCGGAAAGAGCGGCAGCGTGAGGATGTTCCGGGCGATGCGCTCGGCGATCGGGAGATCGCCGTCCTTCCAGCCGAGCCGGCGGTAGACGGCGAAGAGATGGATGGCGGGATAATGCACGCCCGTGCCGATGCCGGCGGCGTGCAGCCGCGCCATGACCTCGGCGCGCGTGAGCGCGAGCCGCTCGCCGGGCAGCACGACCTGGAACATGTGCCAGTTGGTCTGCGAGAAATCCGCGGGCGGCAGCCCGAGGCCGAGCGCGCGGACGGCGGGCGTGTCCAGCTCGGCGAAATACGCGCGGGCGAGCTCGCGGCGCCTGGCGTTGAACTCCTCGAGATGCGGGAGCTGGCCGAGGCCGACGCGCGCGGCGACGTCGGTGAGGTTGTATTTCCCGCCGACGACCTCGACCTCCATGCCGTCGAAGCCGGTGCGCACGACGCCCTGGAGCCGGTATTGCTCGGCGAGCTTCGCCTCCGCCTCGGTGTTCATCACGAGGCAGCCGCCCTCGATCGTGGTGATGTTCTTGTTGGGATGGAAGCTGACCGAGGTGAAGTCGCCGAACGTGCCGATGCGCCGGCCGAGCCAGTGGCTGCCGAAGGACTGCGCGGCGTCCTCGATCACGCGCAGGTGGTGCTTCTGCGCGATCGCGTTGAGCCGGTCGCGGTCGACCGGCAGGCCGGCGAGATCGACCGGGATGATGGCGCGCGTCGCGGGCGTGATCGCGGCCTCGATGCGGTCGAGATCGATGTTGCGCGTGACGGGATCGATGTCGACGAAGCGCGGCGTCGCGCCGACCTCGAGGATGACGTTGCTCGTCGCGACCCAGGACAGCGGCGTGGTGATGACCTCGTGGCCGGGGCCGACGCCCGCGATGCGCAGCGCGATCTCCATCGTGCACGTGCCGGAGTTGAAGACGCGCACGGGCCGGCCGCCGCAATAGGCGGAGAGCTGCGCCTCGAGCTCCTTCACCTTCGGGCCCGAGGTGAGCCAGCCGGAGCGCAGCACCTCGACGACGCCCGCGATGGTTTCCTCGTCGATCGTCGGCCGCGTGAACGGCAGGAACGGCGCGGCGGTCGGGGCCGGCGCGGAGGCGTGAGCGGTGGCGGAGGAGGCGGACATGTCAGGGACGGTTGCTGAGAAGGTAGTGGATGCGCGTCTGACCGAGCAAATGATAACGAAACGCCGGATCGGCCGTCAGCTCCGGCAGGTCGCGCTGGCGCAGCACGACCCACACGCGCTCGGGACCGGCCCAGTGCCGCCGGAATTCGGCGAGGTCGTAGAAACGGCCGCTGGCGCGCGCGGCGGCGTCCTCCTCGAGTTCCAGCTCGGTGCGGCCGTCGGCGACGTCGACCAGCCGCTCGGTGTAGAACGTGAAGTCGTGGAAGAAATCGTGGAAGTGCACGATGCGGTCGCCGGGCCGCGCCTGCGCGCGGACGATCGCGGCGAGCTCCGTCGTGCCCACGCGCTGCAGATAGGGCGCCGCGAGCGCGAGCGTGCCGAAAAACAGGACCGCGGTGGCGCCGACGACGGCGATCGCGGCGCGGGGCCGGCGCGTCTTTGCAACCCACGGCGCGGCGATTCCGCCCGCGAGCAGCAGCGTGGCAAGCGCGCAGGCGTAGGGCCACAGCGCGTCGGCCTGCTCCTCGTGGCGGATCACGTCGGTCTGGAACACTCCGATCAGCCCGATCGCCAGCACGCCGCACAGGAAGGAGAACGCGCCGAGCCCGCCGCGCAGGCGGGCGTCGTCGCGCTTCATCTCCCGCGCGAGCCAGGCGCCGGTCATCACCGCGAGCGCGGGGAAAACCGGCAGCACATACGGCACGAGCTTCGAATGCGACGCGCTGAAGAAGAGAAAGACGAAGCCGACCCACGTCGCGAAGAACCATGGGTCGGCCTTTTCCTTCCGCGCGGCCCAGCCGCCGCGCAGCGCGTCGCGCCAGGCCGGCCAGAGAAACCCCGTCCACGGAAACACGCCGAGCAGCACGACCGGGATGAAATACCACCACGGGCCCGGCCGGTCCGCGGCCGCGGTCGTGAAACGCAGCCAGTGCTCATACACGAAGTAGCGGTGCGCCCAGGTCTCGTTGTGCAGCGCAGCCAGGATGTGCCAGGGTGCGGCGAGCGCGAGGAACAGCGCGGTGCCCGTCGGCAGGTAAAGCGGACGCAGCCGGTGCCACTGGTTGAAGAGCAGCAGCCAGAGGAACATCACCGCGCCGGTGACGAGGAAACCGATGAGGCCCTTCGCCAGCGTCGCGAGCGCCATGCTCGCGTAGAGCCCGTAAAACAGCCACCGCCGGCGCGCGCCGGGGGCCTCGCGCACGCCGAGGATGAAGCAGAACAGCGCCGTGCTCATCAGCACCGACACGGCCATGTCGAGGATCAGGATGCGGCCGAGCGCGAAATAGAGCGTGGACGTCGCCAGCACGGCGGCCGCGACGAGGCCCGCCGTCCGTCCGTGCAACCGCCGCGCCGCCGCATAGGTCGCGAGCACGCCGAGCAGCGCGAAGAGCGCCGGTCCGGCGCGCATCGCCGTCTCGTCCGGCCCGAACAGCGCGAGGCTGGCCGCCGTCACCCAATACAGCAGCGGCGGCTTTTCGAAATAGACCACGCCGTCGAGCCGCGGCGTGACCCAGTCGCCGCTCGCGACCATCTCGCGCGGGATTTCGGCGTAGCGCGCCTCGTCGGGGTTCGCGAGCGGGTAGGCGCCGAGCCGGAAGGCCAGCAGCAGGCCGAAGGCGAGCGTGAGCAGGAGGAGGTCGCGGAGCCAGGGCGCCGCCGGTTTCGGGAGGGATGTCACGGGCGAAAACCGGCAGCAATGGGCAACTCCACGACCAGGCGCAAGCCGCGGGTGTCGCGGCGGTTTTCCGCGCGGATCGTGCCGCCGTGCAGCGCGGCGATGCTGCGGCAGATGGCGAGTCCGAGTCCGTGGCCGCCGTCGGCCTCGGGGGCGCGACCCGCGGGGGTGAGACGCACGAAGCGCTCGAAGACGCGCTCGAGCTGGTCCGGCGGCAGGCCCGGACCGGTGTCGCTCACGATCAGCCGCCACGTGGCGCCGTCGATCTGCGACTGGAGCGTCACCTCGCCGCCGGCATCGGCGGCGCGGCAGGCGTTGCTGACGAGATTCAACACCAGCTGCCAGAGCAGCGTGGGGTCGCCCTGCGCGCGGCCCGCGTCGGAGCGCGCCACGGTGAAACGCACGCCGCGGTCGGCGGCGAGCACCGCCGCGTCTTCCGCGAAAGTGCGCACGAAGTCCTCGGCGGCGAGGTCCTGGCGCAGGGGCGCGAGCCCGCCGCTGTCGGCCTTGGCGAGGAAGAGCAGGCTGTCGACGATGCGGCGCAGGCGGTCGAGATCCTCGAGCAGGTCGTCGACGGCCTCGCTGGCCTCCGGGTCCGCGGCGAGGCGCGGGCGGAGTTTCTCGGCGTTGAGCCGCATGAGCGCGAGCGGTGTCTTCAATTCGTGCGACGCGTCGGAGGTGAAGCGTTTCACCTGGAGAAACGAGGCCTCGAGCCGGCCCAGCATCTGGTTCAGCAGGGCGGCGAGCGCGGCGAGCTCGTCGCGGCCGTGCGGCACGGGGATGCGTTCCCCGAGCGTGTCGGCGCCGATCCGGCTCGCGGTCTCGCGGATCGCGCGCACGGGCCGCAGCACGAAGCGGGCGAACGACCAGCCGAGGCCCACGCTCGCCAGCGCCACGCCGCCGAGGAGGGCGAGGCTGGTGCGCACGTAGTCGCCGACGAGCCGCTCGGCCGTCTCGATCGACGTCGCGATCTGCACGTGCAGCGCGCCGAGGCGGAATTCCGAGAGCCGCACGCGCCCGAGCCCGGGGATCTCCGCGGTGCGGTTGGCCGGCGCGCCGTCTTCGTCCGGCAGGATGGCGCGGCCGAGGTTGGCCGAGCGGAACAGCAGGCCGCCGTCGGCGGCGCGGATTTGGAAGAAGTAGAGCGTCGCGTCGATCTCCGTGTGCGAGCGCACGCGGCGGTCGAGCTCGGCCGCGTCGGGCGCGGCCGGCAGGGAGTCGAGCCGTTCCTGCACCTCGGCGAACTCGGCGGCGTTGAGCGCGTCGAGTCCGTTGACCGCCTGCTGGGCGAGCAGCCAGCCGCCGACGAGCAGCACGCTGCCGGTCGTGGCCGTGACCAGCAGCGCGAAGAGCGCGGTGGTGCGCGCGGTGAAGGAGGTCAGAGCCATTGGTAGCCGGTGCCGCGCACGGTCTTGATCAGCGGGCGCTGGGCCAGCGGCTCGAGTTTCTGCCGCAGCCGGCGCACGTAGACGTCGATCAGGTTCGTCTCCAGGTCGTAGCTCGCGCGCCAGATCTTTTCCGCGATGAGCGTGCGGGTGAGCACGCGGTTCGGGCTTTGGAGGAACAGCTCCAGCAGCGCGAATTCGCGGCTGGTCAGCTCGAGCGGCTTGCCGTCGTAGGTGACGAGGTGGGCGAGGAGGTCGACGCGCAGCGCGCCGTGCGCGAGCACGGTGGCCTTCGCGCCGGCGTGGCGCCGCAGCAGCGAGCGCACGCGGGCCACGAGTTCGTCGACGCTGAACGGTTTCGGGAGATAGTCGTCGGCCCCCATGTTGAGGCCGTGGATCCGGTCCTGCACGGCGTCGCGGGCGCTGAGGATGAGCACGGGCTCGTTGAACCCGCTCGCGCGCCACGCGCGCAGCAGCTCCAAGCCGTCGCCGTCCGGCAGCCCGAGGTCGAGCACCACCGCGTCGAACGGCGACTCCGACAGCGCGTCGCGGGCGGCCGCGCACGTCCCGACGCGGTGCGCGGTGTAGCCCTGTTCGGCGAGGGCCTTTTCGATGAAGGCGCCGACGCGGCGTTCGTCTTCGACGACGAGGATTTTCATGGGAGGCGGAGGGTTTCCTTGTGAAGGCTCCGCACGCAGGCCGCGAGCGCAACCGTGTCCGCGTCGGTGAAATACTCGTGGCCGGCCATCGGTGTGCCGGGCAGGCCGAACTTGATGATGCGCGCGAGCGCCGCGTCGACGTCGGCTTCGTCCCGCTCGATCCGGCGCCACGGCGCGCGCGTCCAGTCGGGCGGCCGCAGGCTGAGCTCCGCCGCGAGCGGTCCGTCGCCGGCCCCGGCCGGGCCGTGGCAGGCGACGCAATCGCGTGCGAACAGCCGCGCGCCCCGGACCGGATCGGGGTGCGCGCGGGCTTCCGGCGCCGGCTGCCAGCGGGCGTTTTGCGCGAGCCGGGCGGCGAGGGTGGCGCGGCCGAGGCCCGCCAGATAGGCCACGAGCGCGTCGCCCCGCGCCGCGTCGCCGCGGAAGAGGTGCGCGTAGTCCGGCATGCGCGAGCCGGGGTTCAGCGCGCGCGGCCGCCGGAGGTGCAGCCGCTGCCATTCCGGCGATCGGCGGTTGCCCACCTCGGCCAGGTCGGGCCCCTGCCGGCGGTTGCCGAAAAGCGGGGGCGAGGCCGCGAGCGCGGCATCCAGCGCCGGGGCCGGTCCCCAGCGTGCGACGTCCTCCGCGACGCCCGGCCGGACATACTGCGAGTGGCAATGGATGCAGCCTTCGGCGACGTAGACCTCGCGGCCGAGCCGGATCTGCGCGTCGTCGTCCGCCCGCAGCGCGGGCAGCGCCAGCGCTGCGAACAGCAGTCCGGCGGCCGTGGCGCGCCGGCGCCCGAGCAGCGCGGCGGCGATCGCCGCCGCCGCGAGCGCGAGAAACCACGCTGGCACGCGCCGGAGATCCTGCGCCATGCCGATGCCCAGCGCCGAGCCGCCCCAGCCCGCGGCCGCATACACGAGCGCGGCGAGTCCCGGCCGCGCCCCGCGCGCCGGATAATAGACGAGCACCGTGGAATAGAGGGAGACGCCCGCCGTGTAGGCCACCGCCGCCCAGGCCGTGCCGCCGCGCAGCGCCAGGCACGCGCCGATCAGGAGCGCGCCCGCCAGGCCGCACAGCCGCGCGGCGTATCCGCGATCCAACGCCAGGCCGGCCGCCACCGCGGCGGCGAGATGCACGAGGGCGTTGCCGCCGAGCGTCCACGCGCCGGCCCACGTGGCGTCCTTGAGCGCGGGCGTGTGCTGGATGATGTAGAACGCCGCCGAGTCGAGCCAGACCAGCGCGAGCAGGAGCACGAGCCACGCGGCCGCCGGACCGCGCCGGTGGTCGCCCGCGGTTTCCACGTCGACCGGCCTCACTTCGAGCCACGGCGTCAGCGCCGCGCCCGCCGCCACCGCGCCGATCGCGAGCCAGGTCTGCGCGGCGGGCGGCGCGTTGAACACCGCCGGGAGATTGCACGCGGCATACGCGAGCCCGGTGCCCGCGCCGCAGGCCAGCCCGAGCCGGGGCAGCCCGAGCGCGGAGCGCAGGCCGGCCGCGAGCGTGACCGTGAGCCAGCCGAGCGCCAGGCCGACGAGGGCCGCCGCCGCGACCAGCATTTCGCCGCGCGTCGCGGCGAGCGCGAGGGTCGCCGCGAGGGCCGTCGCCAGAAATCCGCCGGCGAGCGCCCGCCGGAAACGCGCGGGGCGGAACAGCCGCGCCGCCGCGAGGCTGCCCGCGATCCCGCCGGCGCCGAGCGATCCCATCACGAACCGCAGCGGCCAGCCCGCCGCCACCTGCGGTGCCGCGAGCCAGAGCAGCGCGAATTCCGCGAAGAGCAGGAAATAGACATACGTCGCCGCGATCGCACCGACCGCCGCGAGG
>Ga0222421_100148_pt1 | contig 63642 bp, 50 predicted proteins | sample 3A1ome_2_FD_182473 | JGI IMG/M metagenome (GOLD analysis project Ga0222421, IMG submission 182473) | Enriched microbial communities from leaf-cutter ant dump, University of Wisconsin, Madison, United States - 3A150A (version 2) | ecosystem: Environmental > Terrestrial > Nest > Insects nest > Nest... | reverse complement strand
CCCGGACGCGTTGAGGGTGAGATCCCAGGTCTCGCGCCGCAGCGAGGGGCGCGACGGCGTGTCGATGGTCCGCGCGGCGAAGGCGAGGCGCAGTGTGTCCTTGCTGATCGGGCCCCAGGCGCCGGTTTCCAGCAGGCTGGCGAGCTGGTCCCAATCCTGTGCCTGGGCGGCGATGTCGGCCTGGACGGTTTTCAAGCCGGGAGTCTGGCGCAGCGCCTCGGGCAGAGTCGCGAACCAGCGCGTGGTCTCGGCCGTCCGGTTCTGGATGAGCAGCCATTGGGCGAACTGGGCGGCGTCCACCTCGCTGGCGCCGGCCAGTGGCGCGAGCCGGGCGTAGATCGGCTCGAACGGCTGATGATCGACGAGCAGCTCGATGTTCGCCTGCTGCAGCCGGTCGGAGAAGGTCGCGCCCGGGCCGGCGAGCACGAGCCCGAGCCATTTCTTGGCGTCGGTGTAATTGTTTCGCTGCAAGGCGTAGCCGGCGAACTCGCGATGGATGGCCGGGGCGCGCGCGGGATTCCTGGCGGCGAGTTCCTCGAGCTCGCGGTGCGCCGCCTCCCGGCGGTCGTCGCGGGGGTGTCGGAGCCGGAGCAGCGCTTGGGAAAACTTCAGGTCGTCGTCGTTGGGAAACTGGCTGCGGAGCTGATTGTAGAGCGCGTCGGCCACCGGGGCGTTGTCCGTCGCGAGGGCGTAGGACAGCGCCGCGCGCAGCATGGGCGTGGTGGCGGCGATCGCGGGCGGCGTGTTGCTGAGCGCATCCTTCGCGGCGTTGAAGTCGCGGAATCGCAGGCAGGACAACACCAGCGCGGCGGTGTCCTCCGGGGAGTTCGGCAGGAGCTGGACCACGGCGCGCCGCAACCGCATCGCCTGCGGCGCGGAAGCCTGCTCGAGCATGTCGGCGGCCACGCGATAGGTCTCGGGCCGGCCGGGCACGGCGTTGATGGCCACGTCGAGCGCGAGTTGGGCGTTCGGCGCATCGCGCTGTTCGATGAAGGCGCGGGCTTGTTGCAACGCCCGGTCCTGCTTCCACATGCGATAACGGATGGAGAGCGGAGCCCAGGCTTTCCATGCAGTGATGCCCAAGAGGGCGAGCAGGGCGGGGAGGATGAACTTCCGCCAGCGTGGGCGTCGCTTTACGCGGCGTGACTCAAGGAGTTGCATGGTGGAAAAGCCGGGATGAAAGCGCGTGGCATCACCCGAGTGGGTGGAATATGGGTGTGGATATAGTGTAAATCACCTAGGCGTGCAGGCGTCGAGGCAGAAACGAGCGAACGGGAGGTGCTTTGGGGCGTCGATCTCTTTTCCTTCTGACGGATTCAGCGTTGGCGGGCCTGGCGGCTGCGCTGGGTCGTGATGATCGCGACGGCGACGACGATGACGGCCGCCGCCGCGAAGGTCCGCGGCGGCACCGGTTCGCCGAGCACCAGCCAGCCGAGGAAAACGGCCACGATGGGATTCACGTAGGCATAGGTCGACACGCGCGCCGGCGTGCTGTGCTTCAGCAGATAGACATAGGCGGGAAACGCGACCAGCGAGCCGGCGCCCACGAGCCAGGCCCAGCCCAGCCAGGACTGCGCCGACACCGCGTGCAGATCGAATCCGCGGAGTTCGCCGCGCGCGGCGCCCGTCAGCAGCAGCACCGCGCCGCCGCACAGCATCTGGAGCGTCGCGGCCGTGAGCGGCTCGGCGGGGTCGTGCGCGTAGCGTGAATACAGCGAGCCGAGCGACCACGTCAGGCAGCCGAGCAGCAGTCCGCCGCAGCGCCAGAGGTCGAGCGGCGCGCCGCCGGGCACGCCGCCGCGGAGGAGCAGGCCGAGCCCGGCGACGCCCAGCGCGAGTCCGCCGAGCGTGGCCGGCGTGGGTTTCGCCCCGCGGCCCGCGCCGGGCGCGCCGAACCGGAGCGCGGCCCAGTCCGTCAGCACCATGAACAGCGGGCTGCACGAGATCATGAGCGTGGTGATGCCCGAGGGGATCGTCTGCTCGGCCCACATCACAAGGCCGTTGCCGCCGAGCAGGAGCAGGATGCCGACGACCAGATTGTCGCGCCACTGCCGCGCGGTCGGGCGCAGGCCGCGCGTGACTGAGATCCAGCCCGCGAGCAGCGCGCCGGCGAGCAGGAACCGCGCGCCCGCGGCGGCGAAGGGCGGCATCGTCTCCACGGCCACGCGAATGCCGAGATACGTGCTGCCCCAGATCACGTAGATCGCGGCGAAGGCGAGGACGAGCGCGGTGCGGGAGGGCGGAGACGCGGCGGTCACGGGGAAAGGAGGGCGCGGACGGGATGCGCGGTGCGAATCGGACGCGAGGCGCGCCAGGGCCGGTGTCTCACGTGCGACGGTATTCCATGTAGCGCGCCGTCGCGTCCGCCGTCTCCTCGCCGAGGAGGCGGGCCACGACGTGCAGCGAACAGTCGATGCCGGCGGAGATGCCGGCGGCGGTGAGGACCGGGCCGTTGTCGACGAAGCGCGCCGTCGCGTCGATCTCGGTGCGCGGCGCGAGTTCGCGCAGCAGGTCGAGGCATTCGTGGTGTGTCGTGGCGCGCAGTCCGTCCAGCAGACCGGACTGCGCGAGGACGAGCGAACCGGTGCAGACACTCATCACGATTTCGGCCGGCCGGGCCTTTCGCCGCAGCCATTCGTGAAGCGCGGGCATGCGCAGCAGCGACCGCGTGCCGGCCCCGCCGGGCACGACGAGCACGTCCGGCGGCGGACACGTTTCGAGCGTGAAATCGGGCACCACCTTCAGGCCGTTGCGCGCCCGCACGGAGCCCGGACGCACGGCGACGGTGAAGGTGTGGAACCGCTCGTGTCCGCCCAACTCGTCCGTGACGGCGAAAACCTCGAACGGTCCGGCGAAGTCGAGGACCTCGACGTCGTCGAAGATCAGGATGGCGACGTTCCGCTTCATCGGTGCCCGTTCACGCGAGCTGCCGCCGCGCCAGATCGCCGACGGTGCGGACCGCCTCGGCGACGGCGTCGGTCCACGGCATGCCGCAGTTCATCCGCAGACAGTTGCGGTAGCGGTCCTTCACGGAGAAGAGCGCGCCGGGCGCGAGGCTGATGTGGTGGCGCAGCGCCTCGCGGTGCAGCCGGAGCGTGTCCACGCCGGGCGGCAGCTCGATCCACAGGATGAAGCCGCCCTGCGGCCGGCTGAGCCGCGTGCCCTCGGGAAACGAGCGCAGGATCGCCTGCGAGAACAGGTGCAGCTGGTTCTGATACGCGCGCCGGATCGAGCGCAGGTGGTGGTCGTAGCCGCCGTTGCGCAGGAAGTCGGACACCGTCTTCTGCAGGATCACGGGCGTGCCGAGCGTATTCGTAAACTTGAGTCGCCGCACGCGCTCGAGGTAGCGGCCGGGCGCGCACCAGCCGACGCGCAGCGCCGGCGCGAGCGTCTTGCCGAACGAGCTGCAGAGCAGCACGCGGCCGTCGGTGTCCCAGGCCTTGAGCGGCTTGGGCCGCCGGTCGCCGAAGTGCAGGTCGCCGTAGATGTCGTCCTCGATCGCGGGCACGTCGAACTCGGCGAGCAGCTGGCAAAGCTTCGCCTTCTTGTCGTCGGGCATGCACGAGCCGAGCGGGTTCTGGTAGCTCGGCATGACGAGCAGCGCCTTCACGCCGCAGTGCGCGAGCGCGTCGCGCGTGGCTTCGAGGCAGAGTCCGGTGCGCGAATCCGTGGGGATCTCGAGCACGCGGAGGTTGAGGCTCTGGATCGTTTCGAGGAAACCGAAATAGGCCGGGCTTTCGAGCGCGACGGTGTCGCCGGGCTTCGTGACCGCGCGCAGCGAGAGGTTGATCGCCTCGGCGCAGCCGACGGTGACGACGAGTTCGTCGTGCGCGAGCGGCGCGCCGCACTGCAGGTAGCGCCGGGCGATCTCGCGGGCGAGCGGATCGTGGGCCCAGTTCATCGCGTAGCGGCCGAGCAGCGCGTGGTCGTTGCGGGCGACGGAGCCGATCAGCCGCGCAAGCTTCCGCGTGGGGAACAGCGACGCGTCCGGGCACGCCGCGCCGAACGGCACGTAATCGCCGTCCATCGCGAGCGAGAGCACCTCGGCGGTCAGGTCGTTCACACCCACGTAGCTCGGCTTGATCATCGGCTTCGCCATGCGCGGCTCGAGCGCCTGCTCGGCGAGGCGCGGGCGCACGTAGAATCCCGACTGCGGCCGCGCCTCGAGGAAACCGCGGTTCTCGAGCACGGTGTAGGCCTGGATCACGGTCGAGATGCTGACGTCGCGCTGCAGCGACATGCGCCGCACCGACGGCAGCCGGTGGCCGGGGCGCAGCGTGCCCTGCTCGACGAGTTCCTGGATTTCGCGGGCCAGCTCGACGTAGAGCGGCGAGTGGTCGGCGCGGGCGACAAGGTTCTGGATCATGACCGTGACAGCATAGCGGGAAGCCGGCGCCAGGGCAGGCGCAGCGCCGGGTGTTTGATGCCGGCACAGTTTTGAAATAAGCGAGATTGTGACGAGCACAATTGATCCCTGTTTCCACGTGCCTCCCCGGACATTCCGGATGAGCATCGGCTGCTCCGCCACTGGAAGAAGAACCGGCATCCGCCGATGCGGCTCCCGGCACAGTGTCATTTATTAAATGACGCTGTGCCGAGGGGCGACAGAAGTGGGGAGACTCGCGCGAGCGGACGTGGCCGAGCGTGGTGCGTAGGGACGAAACACGAACGGACGAAACGCGTAGGGTCGGACCGCGCGCGGCTGAGACGCGAGCGGGTCGAGCGCGAACGGATGAGAAGGGAGTGGTGCGTGGCGGCAAGGTTTACGGTGGCGGGCGGGGCGCTTCGCGGCCGGCGGGTGCGGCGCGGGCGGGGCGTTGACAGCGTCCGCGGCGGGGCGCGTCATCGCGCCATGAACTGCGCGGCGGAGGATTTCGATCGGCTCGTGCGGGCGGTGCTGGACCGGTTTTTCCGCCAGAACGGCCAGGCGCCGCTTCCGGCGGAGATCGCCGGCGGATTTTCCGCGCGGTTGTGGGCGCTCGTCGGGGAGCGCGGCCTGCCGCCGCCGCTGGCGCCCGGCGATCCGGGCGCGCCGCGCGACTGGCCGGCGGCGGAGGTCGCACCGCTCGTGGCGCGTGTCCTCAGTCCGGATACGGAGGGCGGCGCGCTGCTCGCGACCGCGGCGCGCCAGCTGGTGAAGGCGTGCTTCCAGCCGGAGTTCCGGACCTGCCGCGAGTCGTATCGCGAGCGCGAGGCGGACGGCTCGTGCCGCCGGCAGCAGCTGGCGCGCGTGCGCGAACGCGTGAGCGGCGCACACTGCGCGGACTGTCCGTATTGGACGGTGTTGGACGCGGAGCGGCACGGGAGACTCCTGCGCCGGGCGTGGGCCGGCGATCCGGCGGAGCTGGACGCGCGGCGCGACGTCTTCCTGCCGGAGGATTTCCGCGCGCTGCGGCGGTGGCTGCGGGAACGGGCGCGGCGGACCGCGCCGGACGGCGCGTGATGCCTCGCGGGAGACGCCTCGGTCAGCCCGGTTGCCGGAACCGGGAATCGTTGCGCGGCTAGCCTAGACGTCGATTTCGCCGCGCAGATAGCGGACGGTGCGGCCGGCGATTTTCACCCGGGCGGCGGTGGGGCCGGCGGGGGCGACGAGTTCGCACCAAAGTTCGCCGCCGCGGGCCGAGACCTGGCGGGCGTGCAGCGAGGTTTTCCCGAGGCGCGCGGACCAGTAGGGGACGAGCGTGCAGTGCGCGGAGCCGGTGACGGGATCCTCGGCGATGCCGGCGTCGGGCGCGAAGAAGCGGGAGACGAAATCGCAGTCGTCGCCGGGCGCGGTCGCGATGATGCGGCCGGGCGTGAGGCGTGCGAGGCCGGCGTGATCGGGCCGGAGCGCGAGAACGTCGCCTGCGCGTTCGTAGACGCAGAGCCACATCCGCTCGCTGCGGGCGACGTGGACGGGTGCGCGGCCGAGTCCGGCGGCCAGACCGGCGGGGGCGCCGGCCGGTGCGGCGGGCCGGGCGGGGAAGTCGAGCTCGAGCCGGCCGTCGGCGCGGCGGGTGACGGCGAGCGGGCCGGAGCGGGAGTCGAAGGTGAGGCGAGCGCCGGGTTCGCCGAGCTCGTGAAAGAGGACGTGCGCGGCGGCGAGCGTGGCGTGGCCGCAGAGATCGACTTCGACGGCGGGAGTGAACCAGCGGAGGTGGAAGCGCGCGTCGCCCGTGCGCACGAAGAAGGAGGTTTCGGAGAGGCCGTTTTCGAAGGCGATGCGCTGGAGCAGGGCGTCGTCGGGCCACGCCGAGAGCGGGACGACCGCGGCGGGATTGCCGGCGAAGACGCGGTCGGCGAAGGCGTCGATCCAGAAAAGAGGCAGTTTCATCGCAGGTGTTTTCCGTTTTCTTGTTTCGTTTTCCGGGATCGGGGTGGCGAGCGGTTTGGGAAAAGAAGAAAGCGGAAGAAAACGAAAGCACCGAACCGCTGTGCTACGCGTATTGCGCGAGCGCTGCGCCGGTCAGCCGGCAGATCTGCCATTCGCGCAGGCGGCGCGCGCCGAGCGATTCGTAGAAGTCGATCGCGGGCTGGTTCCAGTCGAGGACGGTCCACTCCATACGGCCGCAGCCGCGGGCGTTGGCGAGTTTCGCGAGGTGGAGCAGCAGCGCCTTGCCGAGGCCCTGGCCGCGGAATTCCGGCGCGACGAACAGGTCCTCGAGATAGAGCCCGGGCTGCGCGAGGAACGTGGAATAGTTGGTGAAGAAGATCGCGAAGCCGGCGGGCGTGTCGCCGACGAAGGCGAGCAGGCATCCGGCGACGGGCGGTTCGCCGAAGAGCGTGGCGCGGAGTTTCTCCTCGGTGGCGGTGACCTCGGGGAGCAGGTTTTCATACGCGGCGAGGGCGCGGATGAAGTCGAGGACGAGCGGCAGGTCGTCGGGGGTGGCGGCGCGGATACGCGGGGACATGCCGCATGATGCGCGCGGGCGGGGCGCGGAATGTCAAGCGGCCGGGTTTGTCCCTCGACACGGTTCCGGCGCGGAGCATGCTGCGCGCGTTTTGCGTTCCGCATGAACCCATCCCCGCTCCCGCCCACCGCCTCGTGGCCGCTGGCCGCAGTGTGGGCGCTGGCCGGATCGGGGCCGGCGATGCGGGTGGGCCTCGAGATCGCGGCGGCGGGCGTGCTGGCCGGCGCGGTGTGGTGGCTGGGCCGCGAATTGATCCGGCGCAACCGCGAGCTGGCCGAGGCGCGCGACTGGCGGCGCCGGCTGCTCGAGCAGGCCTCGGTCTCGATCCTCGAGGAGGATTTCAGCGAGATCGGCCGCCGGCTGGCCGCGCTGCGCGCCGCGGGCGTGACCGACCTGCGGGCGCACCTGCAGTCGCATCCGGGGCTGACCCTGGAGTTGTTTCGCCTCGTCCGCATCACCGCGGCGAACCGGAACGCCCTCGACATGCTGGGCGCGGTCGACGTGGACGACCTGGCGCGAAAGACCTTCGCGCTCGCGATGAAGGCGGGACCGCGGACGTTTCCGCTCGAGCTCGACGCGCTCTGGGCGGGCCGGTCCTCGCTCACGTGCGAGACGGCGTTCCACGTCGGTCCGGGCCAGCGCAAGCTCTGCCTGCTGCAATGGACCGTGCCCCGGCGCGAGGACGGGCCCGACCTCACGCGCGTGCTGCTGATTTTCACGGATCTGACGGAGCTGCGGGTGACGGAGGAGCGCTATCGGGCGTTGTTCGACGGGGCGGTGGAAGGCGTGTTCGAGACGAGCCCGGATGGTGGTTTCCGCCGCGCGAATCCCGCCATGGCGCGCATGCTGGGTTTCGCCAGTCCGGCCGAGTTGCTGGCGCTCTCGCCGGAGGCGTGCCGCGCCGTCTACGTGTCGGCGTCGCGGCGGGCCGAGTTCATGACGGCGATCGCGACGGCGGACGTCGTGGCGGAGTTCGAGTCCGAGGTGCGGCGGCGCGACGGGACGACGATCTGGATCTCGGAAAACGCGCGCGCGGTGCGCAACGACGCCGGCCGGCTCGTGACCGTGCAGGGCTTCGTCACGGACGTGACCGCACGCAAGCGCGCGGAGGCGGCGCTGCGCGAGAGCGAGAACCGCTACCGGGCGCTCTTCGAGCAGGCGCCGGTGATCATCGTCGAGTTCGACAGCCACGCCCTGCAGCCGTGGTTCGCGGAGCTGCGTGCCACCGGCGTGCGGGACATCGAGGCATATTTCGCGGAGCATCCGGAGGCGCCGGCGCAGGCGCTGGCGATGGTGCCGCTGATCGGGGTGAACGAGGCGACGGTGCGCACCGTCGGTGCGACCGACCGGGACGAAGTCCTGCGGCGCCTGGCGGAGATCGTGACGCCGGAGGAGGCCTCCGCGAGGCTGCGCAGCGTCGTGCGGTTGTGGCAGGGCGTGAACCACGACGAAGGCGAGCTGCCGCTGCGCATGCTCGACGGCCGGATCCGGTGGTTCTTTTTCCGCTGGTGGACGCCGCAGGCCGACAACGAGCCCGGCTACGGACGGATGCAGACGGCGCTCGTGGACATCACGCCGATCCGCGAGGCCGAGGAGGCGCTGCGAGCCAGCGAGGCGCGCTACCGGATGCTGTTTGAGCATTCGCCCGTCGGGATCATCGAACTCGACTACCGGCCGGTGGTGGCGTGGATGGAGCAGCTGCGCGCCGCAGGCGTGACGGATCTGGCGGCCCATTGCGCCCGGCATCCCGCCGAGCTGGCGAAGGCGCTGCGCCTCGTCACCGTGGCGGGACTCAACGGCGCGGCCGTGCGGCTCCTCGCCGCGCAGTCGCAGGAGGAAGTGCTGGCGAATACCGACCGGCTGTTCTCGGTCGATGTGCTGGAAGGCCGGCGGCAGGCGTTCCTCGCGGTGTGGAGCGGGCGCAACGAATACAAGGCCGCCGGCTCCCTGCCGGCGCTCGACGGCACCCTCCGCCGCGTGCATGCGCAATGGTGGGTGCCGGTCGTCGACGGCCGGCCCCACTACGCCCGGACCCAGCTGGCCGTGCTCGACCTCACGCAGGCCAAGGCGGCGGAGCGCGCCCTCGCCACCGAGCGCGAGCGCCTGCGCGTGACGTTGAGCGCCATGGCGGAAGGCGTGATCACGACCGATGCGGACGGCTGCATCCACTTCATCAATGAAGCCGCGGTGGAGATCACCGGCTGGCCGGCCGCGGCCGCGCTCGGACGGAGGCTGCCGGAAGTGTGCGCCCTCCGGCACGAGCGCAGCGGAGAGACGGTGTCCCTGCCGGTGCCGACGCCCGAGCATCCGGCGGACCTGCCGCCGCACACGGCGCTGCTGCGACCGTCGGGCCAGCAACGGCTGGTGGAGGGCTGCTGTGCGACGATGCGCGATCCCGGCGGCCTCGGCGTCGTGCTCGTGCTGCGCGACGTGACCGAGCGTTCGCGGCTCGAGGCCGAGCTCCTGCGCGCCTCGAAGCTGGAATCCGTGGGACTGCTCGCGGGCGGAATCGCGCACGATTTCAACAACCTTCTCGCCATCGTGATGGGCAACCTCGCGCTGGCCCGGCTCGATCCCGCGGTCGAGGCGGCCGCGGGCCGATGGCTCCGCGAGGTGGAGCGCGGCGCGCTGCGGGCCCGCGACCTGACGCAGCAACTGCTCACGTTTGCCAAGGGCGGCGAGCCGATCCGCGAGGCGGTGCAGCTGCCGGACCTGGTGCGGGAGGCGGCGGAGTTTGCGCTGCACGGCTCGCCGGTGCGCTGCGCGTTCGACCTCGCCGCCGATCTCTGGGCGGCCGACATCGACCGCACCCAGGTCGGGCAGGTGGTGCAGAATCTCGTGATCAACGCCGTGCAAGCCATGCCCGACGGCGGCAGCGTGCGCATCGGCGCCCGCAACGAGACCGTCGGGCCCGGCGCGCAGCCGCCGCTCGCGGGCGGGCGCTATCTGCGGCTGACGTTTGCCGACACCGGCCCCGGCATCCGGCCGGAGCATCTCGGGCGGATCTTCGAGCCGTATTTCACGACGAAGTCCGGCGGCTCCGGCCTCGGGCTGGCGACGGTGTATTCGATCGCGAAGAAGCACCGCGGGCATGTCGCGGTGGAGTCGGCGGCGGGCGCCGGCACGACCTTCCACCTGTGGCTGCCGGCGGCGGAGGAGGCGCCGGCGCGGACCACGCCCAGCGGCTCGCCGTTCGCGCCGCTGCGCGGCCGCGTGCTGTTCATGGACGACGAGGAGGCCATCCGCCTCATGGCGGCGGAGCTGCTCGGCCGGCTCGGGCTCGAGGTGGTGGCGGTGGGCGACGGCGCGGCGGCGGTCGAGCTGTATCGGAAATCTCGCGACGGCGGGCCGGCGTTCGACGTCGTCGTCATGGACCTGACGGTGCCGGGCGGGATGGGCGGCCGCGAGGCGATGGAGAAGCTGCGCGCGATCGATCCGCAGGTGCGCGCGATCGTCTCGAGCGGCTACTCGAAGGATCCGGTGCTGGCGGATCACCGCGCGCACGGCTTCCGCGGCATGGTGCCGAAGCCGTATCGCGTGTCGGACCTGGCGAAGGTGCTGCGCGAGGTGCTCGAAACGTGAGCGGCGCGACGCCGGCTCAGGGGCCGGCACCGAGGTCGCCGGGCGCGAGCAGCGGGGCGAAGAGCGCCTTGTTCGCGGCCTTCAGGTAGGCCTCCCGGGCCTCGATCGTGCCGTCCTGCACGCGCGCCATCAGGCTGTGGTCCATCGTGACCATGCCGTCGGCGCCGCTGCTTTCGATGATCGACTTGATGGCGGCGATCTGGCCGGTGCGGATCGTGTTCGGCAGCGCCTCATGGGAGAGCAGGATCTCGTGCACGGCGCAGCGGCCCTGCGGGACGCGTTTGCAGAGCAGCTGGGCGACGACGCCGGCGAGGCAGCTCGCGAGCATCACGCGCACCTGGTTCTGCTCGTCGGCGGGGAAGGTGTTGATGATGCGGTCGACGGTCTTCGGGGCGTTGTTCGTGTGCAGCGTGCCGAAGACGAGCATGCCCATCGACGCGCAGCCGAGCGCGAGCTTGATCGTCTCCCTCTCGCGCATCTCGCCGAGGAGGACGATGTCGGGATCGTGGCGCATCGCGCCCTTCAGCGCGGCGGCGAACGATGCCGTGTGCTCGCCGACCTCGCGGTGCACGATCACGGATTTCTTCCCCGGGTGCACGAACTCGATCGGATCCTCGATCGTGACGATGTGCTTCGCGACGTTTGCGTTGATGTAGTCGATCATCGCGGCGAGCGTGGTCGACTTGCCGCTGCCGGTCGGGCCGGTGACGACGACGAGGCCCTGCTCGAGCCGGCAGAGTTTTTTCAGCGCCTCGGGCAGCTTGAGTTCGTCGAAGGACAGGATCTTCGCGGGGATCTGGCGGAAGACGGCGGCCTGGCCCCAGTGATTGTAGAGGAAATTGCCGCGGAAGCGCGCGAGCCCGGGGATCTCGTGCGCGAGGTCGAGATCCTTGCGTTCGAGGAATTCGTGCCACCGGCGCTCGGGCACGATTTCCCGGAGCAGGCGCGTCATCGTGGCGGCGTCGATCGGCGCGTCGCCGATGGGCGCGAGCGAGCCGGAGAGGCGCGCCTTCGGCGGCAGCCCGACCGTGAGGTGCAGGTCGGAGCCGCCCTTCGCGAGCATCGTGCGCAGCAACGAATCGATCGCGGCCATGGTCAGCGGGAGATCTTCGCGCGCAGGACGCGGTTGGTGAGCTGGGCGAGCGCGGTGGCGTCGGAGACGCGGCGGTCCTGCCAGAGGGAGAAGACGGCGTTGTCCATGAGACACATGCCTTCCTTCACGCCGGTCTCCATGGTGTTGCGCAGGCCGGCGGACTTGCCTTCGCGGATGAGATTCTGGATCGCGGTGGTGCTGACGAGCAGCTCGCAGGCGAGCACGAGGCCGCCGTCGGTGTCGGGCAGCAGGCGCTGGCAGACGATGCCGCGCAGGCTCTCGGCCACGCTCGAACGGATCTGCGACTGCTGCGCGGGCGGGAAGACGTCGAGCAGGCGGTTGAGCGTCGTGGCGGCGTCGCTCGTGTGCAGGGTGCCGATCACGAGATGGCCCGTCTCGCTCGCGGTGATCGCCATCTCGATCGTCTCGAGGTCGCGGAGCTCGCCGATGACGATGATGTCGGGATCCTCGCGCAACGCGCCCTTCAGCGCGGTGAAGAACGACTGCGTGTGCGGGCCGACCTCGCGCTGGGTGACGTTGCAGCCCTTCGCCGGCTGCACGACCTCGATGGGATCCTCGACGGTGATGATGTGGTCCGTGCGCGTGCGGTTGAGGTGGTCGACCATCGCCGCGAGCGTCGTGGTCTTGCCCGCGCCAACGGGACCGGTGACGAGGATGAGGCCGTTGTGATAAGAGAGCAGTTTCTCGAGCGTCTTCAGGTGCGCGGCGAAGCCGAGGTCGGCGAGCGATTTCACGACCGACGGCACCATGCGATAGGCGCCGGCCGCGCCCTGCTGGTGAAACATCAGGTTCACGCGGTAGCGGTCCGTCTCGCTCGGCGCGAGGGCGCAATCGTAGTCGCGCCGCTCGAGGAAGATCGCCTTCTGCGCGGGCGAGAGCAGTGCGGTGTTCAACCGCAGCGCGTCCGCGGCCTCGAGCGGGGCGTCGGCGAGAAACGTCAGCGCACGATTCTTCCGGATGAACGGCCGCGCGCCGGTCGAGAGGTGCAGGTCGCTCGCGCCGGCGCGCGCCACGCCGCGCAGCAGGGCGCGCAGCGCCGCGGCCAGCGCTTCGTCGTCCAGCGCCGCGATCCGGTCGAAAGGAAAAACCGGCGGCGCGGCCGGTGCGACTGCCGCGGATTTCGCGGCGGCGTCGGGCGGAGGCGTCGCGGTTTCGGGCGCGACCGCGGCGCGCGTTTCCTCAGCGTCGAACGGATCGAGCGCGGGCGGGCCGGCGCGGCCCTTGGCGAGCGCGATGCCGGCGAGTTGCTCGAGCGCGGGGAGGTTTTCGACGATGCCGTCGTCGATCAGCTGCTGCGCGAAGTCCTCCAGCGCGGCATCCTCGCCGAGGCGCGTCCGGAGGTCGGCGCACTGCGCGCGGGTGAAAAACCCCCGATCGAGACCGAGGCGGACGAGCCAGAGGACATCGGGATGCATGGAGGCCGGGTTGCGCGGACGATGGGGCCCGCGGCTGCGGGAGCCAAGCGGGAAGCTCGGCGGCGAAGCGACCGTGAACTTTGCGGCGCCGCGGCGGTCCATGCCGGAACCATGAAAACGAATCCGCGCTTCCTTTCCCTCTGCCGCATCCTGACTCTGCTCGGTCTTTGCTCCGCCGTGGCGTTCAGCTCCGGCTGCGTCGCGGTCGCCGCCGGCGCGGCCGGCGCCGGGGCCGTCGCCTACGTCCGCGGAGAACTCCGCGTCTCCCTCGCCAACGATTACGATTCCGTCGTGCGTGCGTCGAACCGCGCGGTCGACCAGCTCCAGTTCGCGAAGATCAGCGAGCGCAAGGATGCGCTCTCCGACGAGATCGAGGTGCGCACGGCGCGGGACAAGAAGATCACGATCCTGCTCACCAAGGAGGCCGACAAGCTCACGCGCGTGCAGATCCGCGTCGGCCTGCTCGGCGACGAGCAGGTGTCGATGGCGGTCCTCGACAAGATCAAGGCCAACCTTTGACGCGATCCGGCCGCCGTCCGGATCGGAAACGAAGTCCGTTGGCGCGACGACCGCGGTCTTTTGGGCCGCGGTCGTTCGCGTTCAGAGCGGGACGAGCCGCACCGCGATGCCGTCGGGATCGTGCAGCGTCGTCTCCGCCGTCGCGCTGCGGCGGGCGAAGACGGCCTCGAGCAGGCCGGGCGCATCCGCGGGCTGGGGACGGCGCGGTTTGCCCCAGGTGTTGAGCCCGAGATGATGGTGATAGCCGTCGGCCGCGAGGAAGTGCGCGCCCGGATAATCCGCCTGCGTTGTCACGACCCCGAGGTGCTCGCGATAAAAGGCGGCGCTGCGCTCGAGTCCGGTCACGCGCAGGTGCAGGTGACCCCAGCGTGCGCCGGCGAGGCGGCCGCCGGCCGGCGTGCCGGGTCCGGCCGCCGCGAGCAGGCCGGGCAGGTCGAGCGGGAGCGTCGACATCGCGATCCGGCCGTCGTGGACCGGCCATGCGGCTTGCGGGCGGTCCGCGTAGAATTCGAGTCCGTTACCCTCGGGATCGGCGAAGTAGATCGCCTCGCTGACGCCGTGATCGGAAAACCCCTGGAACTCCACGCCGGCTTCGGCGGCCTGCCGCAGCCAGGACCCGAGCGCCGCGCGCGACGGCAGCAGCAGGGCGGCGTGAAACAGGCCCGCGGCATCGCGGGGCGCGGCGCCGGCCTGCGGTGCCGCGACCAGCGTGAGCGACGCCGGCGCATCCGCGGCCGTGGCGAAGGTCGCGGAACCGGCCTCGCGCGCGAGCGTCACGAAACCGAGCCGGGAGTAAAAGGCCGCGCTCCGATCGAGATCGCGGACGCGAAGCCGGATCGTGCGAAGTTCGAGGGCCGGATTCACGTTCACGCCGGAGAAGAGGAAGCCGCGGCGAGCGCCGTGGCCAGAAAGTCCTCGATCCGGGTCGCGGGCCGGCCGGTCAACTCCGCCACGGCCGGGCTGACCGCAGCGAGTTCGCCGCCGGCCGCGCCGAGATCGAAGGTGACCAACGCTTCGACGAGTCCGGCCGGAAGTCCGGCGGCGGTGAGTCCGGCGCGGATCGTTTCGGCGGAAACCGGCGTGAACGTCACCGTCCGTCCGGTGATCCGGCTGGCGAGGGCGGCGAGCTGTGCGCCGGTGATCGCGGCCGGGCCGGTGATGTCGAGCGTGCGGCGCGAGACATCGTCCGAGGCGAGGGCGGCGGCCGCGGCGCGGGCGCAGTCTTCGCGGGTCACATAGGCGATCGCACCGTCGCCCGAGGCGGTGGCCAGCCGGCCGCTCGCGAGCGCGTGGCCCAGCTTCGGGACGACGTAGTCGGCGTAGAGATTGTTGCGCAGGATCGTCCAGCTCACCGGCGCGGCGGCGAGCGCCTGCTCGGTCGCGAGGTGATCCGCGGCGAGCGACATCGCGGAACCGGCCACGGCGTGCGTGAGCGAGGTGTAGACGATGTGGCGCACGCCGGCGCGCACGGCGGCCGTGATCGCCGCGTAGTGCTGGGCCAGGCGCCGGCCCGGCTGGTCGAGGGCGTCGGTGCTGACGAGCAGCAGCCGGTCGACGCCGGCGAACGCCTGGGCCAGCGAAGTCGGATCGTCGAAGTCCGCGGCGCGGACCTCGGCGCCGCGGGCGGCGAGATCGGCGAGTTTCGCGGGTGAACGCGTCGCCAGGACAATGCGGCCGGCCGGACGGGCGAGGAGGATTTCCGCCACGCGGCGGCCCAGGTGGCCCGAGGCGCCGGTGACGAGGAGCGTGGGTTGATGCGTCATGGGAAAATCAGGCGGCGAGCGTGCTCAGGGTGCGATCGGCCTCGGCGAGAACCTGCTCGCGCGCGGCGTCGGTGTTCAGGCTGTGGGCGTAGACGAATTCGACCTGCGTGATGCCGATGAAGCCGAGCACGGCGCGCAGATACGGTTCGACGAAATTATAGGCGCCACCCGGCGAGGTCGGGCGGAAATCGCTGCCGCTGGCGACGATCACGATGACGCGCTTGCCCTGGACGAGGCCCTTGAGCCCGTCGGGGCCGGCGCTGAAAGTGCGTCCGACTCGCACGATCTGGTCGATCCAGGCCTTCAGGACGGCGGGGATGGAGAGATTGTAGATCGGCGTCGTGATAACGATCTGGTCGGCGGCGAGCAGCTCGTCGACATAACGGTTTGACGTGGCGATGGCCTCGCGCGCGGCGGGCGATTGCTGGTCGGGCGGCGCGAAGGCCCCCTCGACCCACGCCTCGCTGACGAACGGCGGCGGTTGGTGCGAAAGAGCATGCTCGATCACGCGGGCGCCGGGATGGGCCGCCCGCCAGGTGGCGAGGAATTTCCCGCCGAGACGGCGGCTGTGGGAACGCGAGCCGCGCGGGCTGGCGTCGAGATGCAGAAGCGTGGGAGCGGAGGGAGCGGAGTTCATGATGTAAGGAGAAGAGGAGGTTGCGGAGGAAGAGATTGGTTAAAAGGTAACAATATCGGTTACATTAAGGCGCAAAAAAAACTCAGTGCTTTCCGGGACAGGCGGAGGCCAGCTGGGTCTTCACATCGGCGAGGCTGACATGCGAGAGTTCGGCCTCCATGCCGGCCTGGGCCTTGAAGAAAATGCCCTGGAGGATGGCCTCGATCTTTGCGCCGACGGGGCATTTGTGATTCGGCGCGAAATGCCGCATGCCATGGTCGGGCTTCGGCTCGACCGCGCGGTAGATTTCGAGGAGGGAGATGTTGGCGGGCGTGCTCGCCAGCATGAAGCCGCCGGTGGCGCCCTTCTGGGCCGACACGAGCCGGGACTTCATCAACGCCGACAGCAGCCGGCGGATGACCACCGGATTGGTGTCGACGCTCGACGCGATCTCGGCCGACGGCACCGCCACGCCTTCGCGATACGCGAGATAGGCGAGGATGTGCAGGCTGACGGCGAATCGGGAGTTTCCGGCCATGTGTTATGTAACCAGAAAAGTTACTTATCCGGTTTTGTCAAGCGCCGCCGGCGGGCCGGCGCGGCTGGCGAGCGGGCAGGCGGCGGCGGGCCGCTCCCATATCGGGGATTGCAAACGCTCGCCTTTCGACGAGCCTGAGTGGTTTACACCGTTGTCATGCTAAAGAAATTCATTGCGAAACTGCGCGAAACGATCGCGCCGTCGCGTCCCAAGTCCGCGGCCCCGGCCGGCGGCAAACCCGTTTCCGACCAGAAACCCCGTCCTTCGCAGCCGCGCTCCGAGCGAGGTCCCGCCACCGGCGGTCCGCGCGCTCCCGGCGGCGCCCCCGCTCCCCGCGAAAATCGCGAACCGCAGGCGCGGCGCGACGATCATGGTCCGCGCGGCGGCCGCAACCGCGGTCGTGGCGGACGCGGCGGTTCGTTTGGCGAGCGTCCGGCGCTCGCCGAGCGTCCGCGCAAGGACGACACCTACGATCATCCGCGTCGCGAGCCGGTGAAACCGGTCGTGCCCGTCGACATCCCGAAGATGGACACGGAATTCACCAAGCTCGGCCTGTCGGACGCGCTCGCGTTCGCCGTGCAGGAGATGGGCTACACGACGCCGACGCCGATCCAGGCGCAGGCGATCCCCGTCGTGTTGAAAGGCGGCGACGTCATCGGCTCGGCCCAGACGGGCACGGGCAAGACGGCGGCGTTTGCGCTCCCGATCATCCAGCGCCTCGGCACGCACGGCAAACTGCGCTGCCTCATCCTCGAACCCACGCGCGAGCTCGCGCTGCAGGTCGAGGAGGCGTTTCAAAAATACGCGAAGTTCACCGACCTGCGCGTGACGATCGTCTACGGCGGCGTCGGCTACGGCAAGCAGGTCGAGGATCTGCGCCGCGGCATGGACATCCTCGCGGCGACGCCCGGACGCCTGCTCGACCATCTGGAGCAGGGCAACTGCTCGCTCAACGACATCGACATCCTCGTGCTCGACGAAGTCGACCGCATGCTCGACATGGGCTTCCTGCCCGATGTGCGCCGGATCGTGATGAAGACGCCGGCGTCGCGCCAGACGCTCTTCTTCACCGCCACGCTGCCGCCGGAGATCGCCTCGCTCGCGAGCTGGGCGCTCCGCGATCCGGTCAAGGTCGAGATCGGCCGCCAGCGCTCGCCGGCGGAGACGGTGTCGCACGCGTTCTATCCGGTCGTGGCTTCGCAGAAGTTCGAGCTGCTCGACCTGCTGCTCGACCGCACGGATTTCAAGAGCGTGCTGATCTTCACCCGCACGCGCATGGGCGCGGACCGCATCGCGCACAAGCTGAAGACGAAGGGCCACACCGTCGGCGTCATGCACTCCGACCGCAGCCAGCGCGAGCGCATCGAGGCGCTCGACGGCTTCAAGAGCGGCAAGTTCGAGGTGCTCGTGGCCACCGACATCGCGGCCCGCGGCCTCGACATCGCCGGCGTCTCGCACGTGATCAACTACGACGTGCCGGAAAACGCCGAGGACTACGTGCACCGCATCGGCCGCACCGGCCGCGCGCAGCACACCGGCGAGGCGTTCACGCTCGTGACGGAGGACGACGTCCGCGACGCGCGCTCGATCGAGCGCTACATGGGCATGGCCGTGGAACGGAAGAAAATCGACGGCTTCCCCTACATCTATTCGGCGCTGTTCGACGAGAAGGCGCTGGCCGAGACGGCTGCGGCGGCGGTGAAACCCGTGAGCCGCCTGCACCGCGGCGCGCGGCGCTGACGCCGGCGTTTCCTGAATTCCTGCGAGCCGCATCTCCCCGATGCGGCTCTTTTTGTGTCCGTGCGCCGGCGGTCGCGCACGACCGGCCGGAGCGCGTCGCGGTGGGCAACGCGGTCGCGGACGTGACAAATGCACGACGGCCCGAGGTGGCGCCGGTGCGCCGGCCGCGTTTCGCTTGCGCGGACGAGGTCCGGGCGCACGCTCGGCGGGAATGTCTTCCGCCGAGTCCGATCCGAAGCGCGCTTTCCCCGGGGTGAAACTGGCGGTCGTGGCCGTCGTGCTGCTGGCCGGCGCGGCGCTCCTGCTGCGCGGCGTCGATCCGCGCGCGCTGATCGAGCGCGGACTCGCGATGGTCCGCGACGCGGGCCCGGCGGCCTTCTTCGTCGCGATGGCGCTGCTGCCGGCGGCGGGCGTGCCGATCCTGGCGTTTTCGCTGACGGCGGGGCCGGCGTTTGCGGGGCGGATCGGGATGGGCTGGGTGGTGGTGTTTACGCTGCTCGCGGTGACGGCGAATTTCACGCTCACGTATTTTCTCGCGCGCCGCGCGCTGCGGCCGCTGCTGGAGAAACTCGTCGTGCGCCTCGGCTACAAGCTCCCGCAGGTCGCAGCCGGCGATGCGACCGATCTCGCGATCCTCGTGCGCGTGACGCCAGGCATCCCGCTGTCGGTGCAGAACTACCTGCTCGGGCTCGCGGACGTGCCGTTCGGGAAATACTTCGCCGTGTCGGCGGTCGTGACCTGGGTTTACCAGACGGCGTTCGTGCTCTTCGGCGAGGCGCTGCTGCACGGCCGCGGCAAGGTCGCGATGATCGCCGGCAGCCTGCTGATCGCGGCGGTGACGGCGACGCATCTGGTCCGGAAACACTACGGAAAGAAGAAGGCGGACGCGGCGTGAAGACGCGCGATGAAAGCCTGTTCGCCGAGGCCGGCGACCGCGTGGAGTCGGTGACCGATTTCACGCGCCGGGTGAAGACGCTGCTGGAGACGGGACTCCGGCCGGGCTGGGTGCGCGGCGAGGTGTCGAACCTGCGCGCGCAGGCCAGCGGCCATGTGTATTTCTCGCTCAAGGACGCCGGCGCGCAGGTGTCGGCGGTGATGTTTCGCGGCGACGCCGCGCGGCAGACGGCGAAGCTGCGCGACGGGCTGCAGGTCGTCGTCTACGGCGAGGTGAGCGTCTACGAGCAGCGCGGGCAGTATCAGCTGATCGTGCGTGCGGTGATCGAGGACGGGCTCGGCCGGTTGCAGCGCGAGTTCGAGGCGTTGAAACGGCGGCTCGCGGACGAAGGCCTGTTCGCCGCGGAGCGGAAGCGGCCGGTGCCCGCGATGCCGGCGACGGTCGGATTCGTGACGTCGCCCACGGGCGCGGCGGTGCAGGATTTCCTGCGGATCCTGAAACGCCGCGGCTGGCGCGGGCGCGTGGTCGTGCTGCCGGCGAAGGTGCAGGGCGAAGGCGCGGCGGCGGAGATGATCGCGATGCTGGAGCAGGCGCAGGCGCTGGAGATTTTCGACCTGCTCGTGATCGGGCGCGGCGGCGGGAGCCTGGAGGATTTGTGGGCGTTCAACGAGGAGCCGCTCGTGCGCGCGGTCGCGGCGTGCACCGTGCCGGTCGTGTCGGCCGTCGGCCACGAGATCGATTTCACGCTGTGCGACTTCGCGGCCGACGTGCGCGCGGAGACGCCGAGCGCGGCGGCCGAGCTGATCTCGAGCAGCTTCGTGGCGTGCGCGGAGCGCGCGGCCCACGCGGGTGGGGCGATGACGGCGCACGTCGGGGAGGCGGTGGCGCGGGCGACGGAGCGGCTCGACCATGCGCGCTCGCGGCTGCGGCTGCTCTCGCCGGCGGCGCAGGTTGAACAGGGTTTCCTGCGGCTCGACGACCTGGGCAACCGCCTCGGCGCTGCGCTGCGCAACGTCCTCCAGCTGCGCCGGCAGGAACTGGCGGAAGTGCGCGCGGGGCTGGCGCAGCATTCGCCGGTGCGGCGCGTGCAGTTCGAGTCGCACCGGCTGCTCGCGTTGTGGAAACGCCTGCAGGCGGCGAGTCCGCAATCGGTGCTGAACCGCGGCTTCGCGATCGTGCGCGACGAGCACGGCCGGCCGGTCCCGCGCCGCGCGGGCGTGCGGCCGGGCCAGCGGCTCGCGGCGGAATTCGGCGACGGCACGCTGCCGGTGCGCGCGGAGTAACCGGGACTGCGGCGGCCTTGCGTCGCGCGGGGCGCGGCGTTCACTCGGACGCGCATGTCCACCGCTTCTCCTGCCGCCGCGTATGCCGAACTGACCGGCCGACTGAAACGCCCGCACCTGCTCGGGAGCATCGGCGAACTGCTCGGCTGGGACGAGCAGGTGAATCTGCCGCCGGACAGCGCGGACCAGCGGGCCGCGCAGCACGCGGTGATCGCGGAGGCGGCGCACGCGGCCGCGTGCGATCCGCGGATCGGGGAGTTGCTGGCGGCGCTGGAGGCGGACGCGGCTGCGTTGACGGAGGACGAGCGCGTGGTCATCCGCCAGGCGCGGCGCGACTACGACCGCGCGACGAAGCTCCCGGCGGAGTTTGTGCGCGAGAAGGCGGAGCAGGGCAGCCGCGGTTACCACGCGTGGGCGAAGGCGAGGAAGGAAAACGATTTCGCGGGCTATGCGCCGGTGCTGGAGAAAAATCTCGAGCTGGCGAAGCGCGAGGCGGGTTATCTCGGCTGGGCCGGCCGCGATTACGATTACAAGATCGACCAGCACGATCCGGGGCTGTCGGCGGCGGCGATCGCGCGGCTGTTCGACGAATTGAAACGTGACCTCGTGCCGCTCGTGCGCGCGATCGCGGCGTCGCCGGTGCGGGCGCGGACGGAGGCGTTGCGCGGGTTTCCCGTCGACGCGCAGCGCGGGTTCCTGCGCGAGGTCACGGAGCGGATCGGCTTCGACTACGGCCGCGGCCGCATCGACGTGTCGCTGCATCCCTTCTGTTCGGGCACGGGCTCGGACGTGCGCATGACGACGCGGTTCAAGGAGGACGAACCGCTCGACTCGCTCTTCAGCGCGATCCACGAGACGGGCCATGGACTCTACGAACAGGGCCTGCCGCGCGCGCAGGCCGGCACGGCGCTCGGGATGCACGCGGGCATGGGCGTGCACGAATCGCAGAGCCGGTTGTGGGAAAACCAGGTCGCGCGCAGCCGCGGATTTTGGCGGTGTTTCGAGCCGCGGTTCCGCGCGCTGTTTCCGGTGCAGACGGCGGGTGTGACGGGCGACGACCTTTATCTCGCGATCAACGCCGTGACGCCGACGCTCATCCGCGTCGACGCCGACGAGGTGACCTACAACCTGCACATCATCCTGCGCTTCGAGCTGGAACGGAAATTGTTTTCCGGCGAGCTGGCCGTGCGCGACCTGCCGGCGGCCTGGCGGGCGTCGGCGCGGGACCTGCTCGGACTCGATCCGGCGGACGACCGCGAAGGCGTGCTGCAGGACGTGCACTGGAGCGACGGCTCGTTCGGCTATTTCCCGAGTTACTGTCTCGGCAACATGCTCGCGGCGCAGCTCTGGCAACGGGCGCTCGCGCTGCGGCCGGAGCTGGAGGACGATTTCGCGCGCGGCGATTTCTCGTGGCTGCTCGGCTGGCTGCGCGAGACGGTGCATGCGCAGGGACGGCGCTTCGATCTGCTGGAGCTGGCGCGCCGCGCGACCGGCGAGGAGCTGTCGCCGCGCCACCTGGTGCGTTACCTGCAGGAGCGCTACGGCGGGTTGTATTTGAAGTAACCGTTTCCCGCGATCGCGCTCCCGCCTGTTTTCGACCGGAAAGTCGCGAATCGGCGGGAAACGACCACGCTGGATCCGAAAACGAACCGGAGAACGCACGGGATCGGGCGAACGAAAAGAAACGCAAGCAGCGCGGAAGAACGAGGTTCATCACTTTTCCCTTCATGGCACTCATCGACACCCACACTCATCTGGAATCCTTCGCCCGCCGCGGCGCGCTGGCGGAGACCCTGGCGCGCGCGCGCGAAGCCGGCGTCGAGGCGATGATCACGATCGGCACCGCGCCGGACGACTGGACGCTCTACCACGAGATCGCCCGCGCGCACCGCGGCTTCGTGCACTACGCGGTCGGGCTGCATCCATGCTCCGTCGGCGCCGACTGGACGGCGGCGGTGGCGCAGATCGAATCGTTCTGGGCGGCGTCGATCGACGTGAAGCCCGTCGCGCTCGGCGAATGCGGGCTGGACCGGTTTCACCTGCCGAAGGACGACCCGGCTGCGGCGGAGCGGATCCTCGGCTGGCAGAAGGAGGCATTCGCCGCACAGCTCGCGATCGCGAAGCGGCTCGGCTGCCCGCTGGTCGTGCATTCGCGCGGGGCGTTCGCCGAGTGCGTGGATCTGATCGAGGCGAGCGGCGTCGATTGGACGAAGGTTGTTTTCCACTGCTTCACGGAAAACGAGCCGGAGATGGCCGAGCTGATGCGGCGCGGCGCCTTCGGCTCGCTGACCGGTGTGCTGACCTACAAGAGCGCGGGCAACGTGCGCGCGGCGGCGAAGGCGCAGGGCCTGGCGCGCACGATGATCGAGACCGATGCGCCGTATCTCACGCCGATGCCGCACCGCGGAAAACCGAACGAGCCGGCCTATGTGCGCCACACGGCGGAGTTTGCGGCGAAGGAAGTCTTCGGAGTCGCGTTCGACGACTTCGCGGCGGTCACGACCGCGAACGCGCGGAGATTCTTCGGGATCTGAAAAACATGCGAAACCACGAAAGACACGAAGCACACGAAAGACCGCCGAAATGAAAAAGGCCGGTGGAGACCGGCCTTCATTTCGTGTGGTTCGTGTCTTTCGTGGTTTCCGCCCCGCTCACGCTTCGTCGAACTTGCGGGCGAAGAGCGCCTCGAGCTCGGCGAGCATCGCCTCGGCGTCGGCGCCGGTGGCGAGGAATTTCACTTTCGAGCCCTTGCCGGCGGCCAGCATCATGAGACCCATGATGCTCTTGCCGTTCACCTGCTCCTCGTCCTTTTCCACGAAAACGTCGGCTTTGAACTTGTTCGTGATGCGGACGATCATGGCGGCCGGACGGGCATGGATGCCCATCTTGTTCTGCACCACCAACTCCTTGGAGAGCTGGGCGGAAGGTGTAGCGTCGCTTTTGTTCATGGTTGTCCGAAAAAGACGGGGTTAAATCCGGGATGAGGGCCCGGCTTGCAACCTTAAAACCAGACGCCAGTCTGCCCCGCGATGCCGAAGACCGCCATCATCGTCCCCTGCCGCCTCGAGTCTACCCGCTTCCCCCGCAAGCTCTTGCATCCGATCAAGGGCCGGCCGCTCCTGCTCTGGGTCGCCGAGCGGATCGCCCGCGAGGCGCCGGAGTTTCCCCTGCATTTCGCCGTGGACCACGCGCTTCTGCGGGACTGCGTGGCCGGGGCGGGGTTTTCCGCGATCCTGACCGATCCGGCGCATCAGAGCGGCACGGACCGGATCGCCGAGGCCAACCGCACGATCGGCGCCGACCATGTGATCAACGTCCAGGCCGACGAACCGCTGGTGACGGGCGCGCAGATCCGCGCGCTGGCCGGACTGCTGGCGGGCGGGGCGCCGATGGCGACGCTCGTGACGCCGTTCAAGCGCGTGGTGGATTTCTACAATCCCAACCAGGTGAAGGTCGTGCTGCGGCGCGACGGACGCGCGCTGTATTTCTCGCGGTCGCGGATGCCGTTTTCCCGCGATCTCGGGCTCACGATCGACGACGCGTGGGTGCAGGCGAATCCCTGCCACAAGCATCTCGGACTCTACGCCTATCAGGCGGACCTGCTGGAGAAATTCGCGAAGCTCCCGGCCGGCCGCTACGAGCAGATCGAGAAACTCGAACAACTCCGCGTGCTGGAAAACGGCTACGACATCGCCTGCGCCGTGACCGAGGACCCGACCATCGGCGTCGACACGCCGGAGGACGCGAAGAAGTTCGAGCAATGGCTCGGCTGACGGCGGGAATCCGCGCCCGCCGCTGGCGTTTCCGCATCGGATCGTTTGCTTCATCCGAGCCGGCCCGCCGCGCCGGCGCCCAAGAAATAAACCGCCGCGGGCGCGACTCCGACTTCCCGCATCTCTTTTCCCGATGAAACTCCTCCGTCACACGCTCCTCCTCACCGCCGCGACGCTGCTCGCGTTTGCCTCCGTCCGTGCCGAAACCCTGGACCCGAAACCCGCGCCGGCGTGGACGTTGAAGGACCTGGACGGCAAGGACGTGAGCTCCGCCGATTTCAAGGGCAAGGTGCTCGTGGTCGATTTCTGGGCGACGTGGTGCGGTCCGTGCCGCCACGAGATCCCGGGCTATGTCGAGCTCCAGAAGAAATACGGCCCGGACGGACTTGTGATCGTGGGCATCGCCGTGAGCGACACCGCGGAGCGCGTGAAAAAATTCGCGGCCGAGCAGGGATTGAACTACGTCATCCTGCTCGACGACGGCACGGGCGTCCCGGAGAAATTCGGCAACATCGAGGCGATCCCGACGACCTTCATCATCGATCGCGACGGCAATCTGCGCGACCGGAAGGTCGGCGCCGAGGACACCGACGTCTACGAGCGGACCCTGCTGCCGTATCTGAAAAAAGCCTGAGCGGGCGCAGGCGGACGAATGCAGACGGAACCGGTCCTCGGGATCGGTTTTTCCCTGGCGTGCGTGTGGCCATCAACCCGTCCGGAAGGCGGGTTCCACCGTTGAAGCCGCGGCGCTCCCGTGGAGAGCGATCGTCCGACGGCATGAGCCCGGCTGCGCGTGTGGCGGCGGGCGGGGAAACGTTTTCCCGCCCGCGGCTTATTCGACGTTGAAGCGCGAGACCGTGGTCAGCTCGTCGGCGATCTCGCGATCGCTGCGGCAGCGGGGCATCTTGCTTTGCCCGCCCCATTTGCCGTGGTGGCGCATCCAATGTTCGAAGACGCCCGGCATCACCAGCCGCACGACCGGGGGCTCGAGCCCGCCGCCCTTGCGCTTCGCCTCGTAGTCGTCGTTGCGCGCCATCAGCTCGGAGTCGAGCTCGGGCGCGATGATCGCGCTCGTGGGCGTCACGAGCGTGTCGGGCTTCAACTCGATCCACCACTCGTGCCGGCCGCGGTTCTGGCCGGTGAGCGAGTTCATGAAGAGCGGGGCGACGTGGAAGTTCGTGATTGTCCAGCCGTGGCGCTGGCAGACGGCGACGAGCGCGTCGGTGAGCTCCTTCTCGATCACGTGTTCGCCGAACGCGCTCAGCTGCAGCTTGGTGCGGCCGACGTAGATCAGCCGCGGCGGCTCGGTGGAGAGGAAACGCACCACGTCGCCGATCACATAGCGGCAGAGCCCAGCCGGGGTCGTGAGCACGAGCGCGTAGTCCTCGCCGGTCTTGACGCCCGCGAGCGGGACCGTCTTCGGGCCGAGCGCGGCCGGCAGCGTGTCGTCGAAATCGCGCAGCGGCAGAAACTCGAAGAACAGGCCTGCGTCCGTCATCAGCCGCAGCCCCGACGCGGCGTCGGCGTCCTGCGCGGCGATGAAACCTTCGGAAGCCGGGTAAACCTCGTGGAAGTTGACCGTCGGTCCGATCGCGCGGCGCAGCTCCTCCTGAAACGGCCCGAGCGGCACGCCGCCGTGCACGAGGCACTCGAGATTGGGCCACACGGCCTGGAGATTGGCGGGACGGTTTTTCCCCGCCGCCGCCCGGTCGCGGACGGCTTCGGCGAGGATCAGCAGCCAGCTCGGGATGCCGGCGAGCAGCGTGATGTCGAGCCGGTGCGTGCGCGCGGCGATGGCGGCGATCTTCTGCGGCCAGTCGGCCAGCTGCGCGATGTCGGCGCCCGGTTCGTAGAGATGGCGCTCGACCCACGCGGGCAGGTTGAGCGCGGTGATGCCGCTCAGGTCGCCGCCGTAGGCGACGAACGGCTTCGCCTCCGGGATCGGCGTGAGCGTCGTCGAACCGCCGAGAAACAACTGCCGGCCGCGGAACACGCCGGCGTGGCCGACGCGCGCGCTGTAATACATCAGCGAGTCGAGCCCGGCCTTCCGGAAATGCGCGAGCATGTCCCCGGTGATCGGGAGCCACTTGGTCCGGCCGGCGGTCGTGCCCGAGGACACGGCGTAGAACGCGCACTGGCCGGGCCAGAGGACGCCGGCCTCGCCGCGCTTCATGCGCTCGATGTAGGGCGAGAACTGTTCGTAGCCGCGCAGCGGCACGCGCCGGCGGAAGGCCTCGTAGCCGTCCGCGGCCGCGATCCCGTTTTCCCGGCCGAAGGCGGTGGCGGCGAAGCGCGCGGCGAGCGAGCGCCAGGCCCGCTCCTGCGCCGGCACGCCCGGGTCGCGGCGGCGCAGGCGGCGGTGGATGCGCGCAGTCTGGAAACTGGCGCCGAGCACGAGGAGGCTTTTGGGCGGGACCGGCATCGAGGCGGCGCGGACGGTCTCAGGCAGCCTGACGGGCTGCGGCGCGGCAAGCGCATTCATGCGGCGGCGTTCGCCCGGCCCGGCTTCAACCGCTGGTAGAACGCGGTGATCGGTGGGAGAAAATCGAATACGTGGAAGATCAGCGACGCGTGCTGCACGGGCGTGCCGAACGGCGTCGACACCGTCTGCATGCGATGCTGCGGGAAATAGGCGCGCCCGGCGGTCTCGAGGCCGAAGCGGGTGGGCGAGCCGGGATCGAGCACGGCGTCCTCCTTTTCCGCGTAGAGCACGAGCGCGGGCGCCTCGGTCAGCGGCAGCAGCGCCTGCGAGAAATACGCGGTCGGCGCGAGCATCTGCCGCAGCGCCTGCACGCGCTCGCGCGCGCCGTCGGCGGTGATGCCGCGGATCGTGCCCATCACGCCCTCGTAGAGCCGGGCGAGCTCCGCGCGCGTCATGAGCATGCGCAGCGTGGCCTTGTTCTGCGCGCCGGCCTCGAACATCCGCGTGAAGATCGTGCGCGATTTCTCCACCGCCTCCTCGCGGATCGCGCCCGCGGCGCCCAGGTAGGGCTTCAACGCGCGGCCGAGGAGCGTGGCCGGTTTCGGCCGCGCGGGATCGACGATGTCGTCCACGCAGGCGACGGGGCTGACGAGCACCGCGCCGGCGAGCGGGGCGGAGCGCCCGGCGGCCTTGGCGCGGCGGAGCCACTCGAGCAGCACGCCGCCGCCGAAGCTCACGGAGAAGATCACCGGCGGCCGGCCGGCGGCGGTCAGCTCCTCGACGAGGTCGTCGAGCTGCGCGCAGATCAGGTCGAGCGAGAAGCCGTGGCGCGGATAGTTGAGATAATACAGGTCGCCGAAACGCAGGAAGAACCGCCGCAGCAGGAACACCTGCTCGGTCGAGTCCGGCACGAAGCCGCCGAGCACGATCGTGGGCGTGCGGCCCCGGCCCGCCTCGCGAAGCACGGTCGCGAACTGGTGTAGGCCGGCGTCGCCGCGGCCGACGACGGCGTCCTGGGCGCGGCGGACGGACGGCGCGTGGGCGTGCAGGCGGGGCGGATTGAATTTCTCCCCGGTCGTGCGCAGCAGCGTGCGCAGCGGCCGGACGGGCGACACGCGCTGGAACGCGGCCAGGAGCGAGACGGCGGGAGCGAGGCTCAACACGGGCATGACGCTTCGTCACGCCGCCGTCGCGGGCACGCAAAACGAAAGCCGCGGCGTCACCGAAATGTTGCCCGCGCGAAACGCAGGCGTGACTTTGGCGGCGGATTCTCGTTCTCACATCCCCGCATGCCACTCCCTCCGGTCCTTTACGAAGACGACTCGCTGATCGCGTTCGACAAGCCGAGCGGCCTGCTGGTCGCGCCGGACCGCTGGGACAAGACGCGCGAGAACCTGATGGATCTCGTGCACGCGAAGATGGGCCATGGCGTGGCCAACGTGCACCGGCTCGACGCCGACACGAGCGGCCTGATCCTCTGCGCGAAGACGAAGCCGGCGCTCGATTTCCTCAGCGGGCAGTTCCAGTCGAAGACGGTGCGGAAGACGTATCTCGCCTTCGCCGTCGTGCTGCCGGTGGAGCGGGCGATGAAGGTCGTCGCCCCCGTGCGCGACGCGGCGGGCGCGCTGCCGGACGCGTTCACCGTCGATCTCGCGCTCGGCGAGGACGAGCGGCAGAAGGGCCGCATGCGCGTCTTCAAGGGCCGCGGCGGCAAGGACAGCGTGACGGAGTTTTCGGTGCGCGAGCGGTTCGGGAAGTTCGTGCTGCTCGAGTGCCGGCCGCTCACGGGCCGCACGCACCAGATCCGCGTGCACCTGGCGGCCGCGGGCGCGCCGGTGTTGAACGATCCGTTCTACGGCGACCCGGAAATCACGCTGCTGCTGTCGGGACTGAAACGCCGCTACAAGGGCCGCGACGAGGAGAAGCCGCTGATCGCGCGGCTGGCGCTGCACGCGCACGAACTCGTCCTGAAGCATCCGGAGACGCGCGAGCCGCTGACGCTGACGGCGCCGCTGCCGCACGAATTCGAGGTGGCGTTGAAATACCTGCGGAAATTCACGCCGCGCGGTTGAGGCCGGCGCGGGCGGATCGACTGAGACCGGGTCCGGCGATGCCGACGAAACAGGCCGCCCGGAGCGGGGCGGCCTGCAGTCTCGCGGGCGGACGCGGACGGGCGGCGCGCTTACGATTTGACGGTGAAGCTGATCGTTTTCGACGCGAGCGCGTTGCCCGCGAGATCCTTGATGTAGGGCGTGTAGTTCGCCGGATTCAGGACGATGTCGACCTTCTTGCCCTTCGGCCAGCCGCCGGACGGCGCCGCGATCGTGAGCGTCGTGGCATTCGTCCACGTGACGGTGGGCGAGGCGCTGCCGATATTGTTATAACTGATACTCCAGCCCCATTTCGTGCGCATGGGTTCACTGAAGGTGATTGTCACGGTGGCGTTGGTGGCGACGCCGGTCGCGCCGCTGGCGGGAGCCGATTTGGTGACGGTCGGCTTGGTCGTGTCGGCGGTGCCGGCGGTGTGGAGTTTCACGCGCGTGACGGCGCCGGCGCCGGAGGCGTAGTAACCCTGGCTGTTGCCGTAGGTGGCCTGGACATCGGCGCGGACGAAGATCAGCTCGGCCACGAAGTCCTTGCCCGGCGGGAGTGACTTGGCGGGGATGGTGTAGCTGGTGGTCGTGCCGGCGAGCAGTCCGGTCGCGGTGCTCACGGGGCCGGCGGGACTGCCGGTGGAGATGAATTCGTAGCCTTCATCGTCGTCGGCGCTCACGCCGAAAAGGATGCGGTCGCTGGCGGCCGCGCCGGAGAAGGCGGCCCACTTCACGGTGAACGCCTTCGTCGCGTCGATCTTCTGGGCGTCGGCGTAATTGGAGACCGTCGGCACATTCGGGAAATCGAGTTTCTTGATGTTGAGCGTGAGCTTCACCGTGTCGCCGCTGCCCGGGACGAGGGAGAGCGTGTAGGTGCCGGTCGGGAAGGCGGTGTTGAACGAAGTCAGGTTCTGGTATTGGCCCTTGAAGTTGAACTCGTCGGTGGAGCTGTCGCCGTTGTTGCGGGCCTCCTGTTCGAACACGCCGGTCGTGGGCAGGCCGACGCTCATGACTTCGAAGTCGCCCGCCTCGAAGTTGTCGCCCTCGGCGATGAAGAGATACGGCAGCGTCGTGACGAGCTTGGGCGCCGCCGCGGACGTTTGCTGATACTGGGCGGCGCGGGCGATGAAGGCGGTGGGAACGTCGGCCGCGAGCGCGGCGTGGGTGATCAACGCGAGCGCGGAGGCGGCCGCGAGGAGAGGAAAACGTGTCGAGTGCATGGCTCTGCCGGCGTAGGCCGGCCGCCCCATGAGTCAAGGCTCAAGCCGTTCGGGAGATCTCCTCGCCGTCGGTTCCGGGCCTCCCTGCGTCGGAGCTCGCGGCATCGCGCGTTTCCGCGGACGGCGGCTGGAAGGCGAAAGAGCGGGTCCGGAAAACCGGCGCGAGTGCGTCCCTCGCTTGTGCGCGGAGGAAGCGGAGGAGCGGCATCGGCCGCCGCGCAGGGCCTTACGGCACCGGATGATCGGGCGGATTGGCGGCGATCGCCTCGACCTTGACCCGCTGGATGCTGCGCATGACCGGCAGGGCGATGGCGTAGATCGCGGCGACGTAGAACGGGGCGATGATCACCCAGGCGACGATCGCGTGGACCGCGGTCGCGCCGAACTGCTGGAAAAACGCCTCGGGGTGCTGGTGCAGGAGCCGGCCCATGAGCCGGAGGTTGACGGGCGGTTCGCCGAAGAGGCGCTCGCCGAGCCGCACGCACCAGAAGATCGCCGGGATGTGGACGGGCCAGAGCGCCTGGTTGATCAGCTGGATGACCGGCTGGTTGAGCCGCAGCGCGAGACCGACGAGAAAACACAGCAACGTGGTCGTGCCGAGGATCGGGAAAAGGCCGAGCGCGCTGCCGACGGCGACGGTCAGCGCGATCTTCTCGGGCGTGATGCCCTGCGTCAGCTGCGCGACGATCGGGTCGCGCACGCGGCGCTGCCAGAAGGTGCGGCGGGAAGAGGAGGCAGGAGTGCTGACGGAATCGGTCGACACGGAAGGGCAATGCCTACACTGCGGATCCCCGAAAGGGAAGCCGGGGCGCGAGGCGCGGAATCACGCTGCCACCTGCGGGAGGGCGAGCGCGATCACGAGCACGCCGAGCGCGGCGAAGGCGAGCCCGAGCCAGCCGGGGCCGGTGCGCCGCGCCGTCAGCACCTCGGCGAGGGGCGTGCCGCGCGGGACGCGGAAAAGTTCGCCGAGGCAGTAACCCGCGATGGCGATGTGGCCGAGAAGCAGGATGGCGACGCACCAGGCGGCGCGCGCGAGCCAGGAGGTCTGCTTGTAGCAGATCCAGACGAAGAACGTCACGAAGCCCCAGTAGGCGTCGAAGAGCGTGGCGACGAACCAAGGGTGCGCGGCGACCGGTTCGGGCACGGCGAAGAGCGGGCATTGCAGGCTGGCCCAGGTCGTGACCCAGAGCATCGAGACGAGGACGACGAGGAAGAGACCGCGGAGGAAGAGAATCATGGGAAGGCGACGGTTTCATCAATCGTGCCCGGGATCGTAATCTTGATCGCGATCTGCCGATCGTCCGGGCCGGTGTGGCGGCGCCAGGGATGGCGGACGAACAACGCGGAGGGTGTGGCCTGACCGCGAGTCCGGCCGGGCGCAACGAGATCGGTGGCCCAGGGCGAGGCGCGTGCCGCGCGGACGAAAAAACCGGGGCCGGCAGCCCCGGCTGCATCGGGAAGGGAAGGCCGGATCCCCGGCGCTCAGCGTGCCTGCCGTTCGGAAGGCGGCGGGGTCGGCTTCGCGTTCTGACCGGCGACCTGCTCCGTCACGTCCTTGTGGATCGAGGCCGTCTCGGCGCGGCGCGGGACGGTCGCATGCGCGGCCTGGACGGTCGCGACGGCGAACGCGGCGGCGGCGGGGACGACTTTTTTCAACGAGGAATACTCCGGATGGACGAGCGCGGCCTTCTCGGCGGCGGCGACGGAGGCGGCGTGTTCGGCGCGGGCGCCCTCGTCGAGGATCGATTGCGGCACCGGCTTGAGGCCCCAGATCAGGCCCGTCCACGACAGTAGCTTGAGGCCGTAGTAGGTCGGATCGATTTCCCACCAATAGAAACCGTTGCGCGTGCAGGACTGGTAGCGGTGGTGGTTGTTATGCCAGCCCTCGCCGAGGCAGATGATGGCGAGGATGAAACTGTTGCGGGAATCGTCCTCGGTCTGGTAGCGGCGCCGGCCCATGAGATGCGCCATGGAGTTGATGCAGGACGTGCCGTGAAACAGGAACGTGGTGCTGATGAAGAAGCCCCAGACGAGGAGCTGCCAGCCGTTGGTGCCGAGGCCGGGCGCGTAGGTCTCGAGGAGTTTGCCGAGACCGAAGAGGGCGAAGGCGAAAAGGATCGGGACGACCGTGTCGAAACGGTTGAGCCAGACGAGCTCGGGGTATTTCGCGAGGTCCTTCACCTTCGAGTAATCGGTCGGGAAATTGCGCCGGCTGGTGATCCAGCCGATGTGCGACCACCAGAAACCGTGCACATGGGGCGAGTGGGCGTCCTCGGGACCGTCGGAATGCTGGTGATGATGTCGGTGATGATAAGCCCACCAGAGCCCGCCGCGCTGGACAGTCGTGGCGCCCCAGAGCGCGAGCAGGAACTGGCCGAAGCGCGAGGTGCTGTAGGTCTTGTGCGAGAAATAGCGGTGATAGATGCCGGTGACGGCGAACATCCGCAGGAAATAGAGGGCCACGGCGCTGCCGACGGCGAATGCGCTCGCTCCGGTCCAGATCGCGCCGAGACAGCCGAGGTGCAGGATGATGAACGGGATGCAACGGATCCAGTCGACCTTGTCGGGCTCGGCCCGCATCTTTTCGGGGCCCTCGGGCGTGTAGTCGGAATCGATCCACTGCAGCACGGCGGAAGATACGCGGCGGGAAAATCCCTGCGAACGGGAGGAGGTCGGGTCGCTCATTAGATAAGGATCGCGGAGCAAACGTGCGCCTTATCAACGGCGCAAGCCGGAGCTCGGGAAATTTTCCACGCCGACGGAAAGGTGCGGCCGGAATTCGACGCCGGCCTTGATCGGCAAGGCGGGCCGAAAAAACCGGCAAACGCGCTTGCGGTGTGGCACGGCTCCTGCAATGTCACGTCCGCGGTCGCAGGATCGCTTTGCTTTCGAAGAACTCCCCAAAAGTTCTTTGATTTTCCCCCTCGGCATCCGGTGAACGGTGCGAGGGAGTCCTCCGGCTTGATGGCGCATGCGGTGAGTCGTGCGCGCTCTCGTCAGTTCCCCCAGAACGAACACTTTGCCCGCGCGGATGTTATGCCACGCGGTCAAAAACCCGTGGTTCGGTGCGTGCAAGCGCTTCGGATCGCGGGCTTTAACCTAAAAACGAGAGATCAAACTCTCCGCCTTACCAGCGGAGTTTATATACCATGAAAGCTGTCAACAAACTCGCCGTCCTCCTCGGATTGGGTGCCCTCCTCGCCGTCTCGGTTTCCGCCAAGACGACCGAACAGGCCTACCTCGATTCCTACCAGAAGAGCCCGAACAAGCCCGTGCCGGTGTCGGTGGTCAGCCCCACCCACATCAGCTCGGATTACGCCGGCTCCAAGGTGGAGGTCGCGTTCACCGTCGATACGCAGGGCGCGCCCACGGGCCTGTCCGTCGTCTCGGCTCCCGATGCCATGATCGCCCGTGTGATCATGGACGCGGTCAAGCAGTGGCGCTTCACCCCGGTGCAGCGCAACGGCACCGCGGTTGCCACCAAGGTCGTGCTGCCCGTCCGCATCGTGGACAACGGCGACGCCTTCGCGGCCAACTGATCGGGACTTAACCTGATATAGAAACCAACCAGGGGCGCCTTCTCGCGAGGGCGCCCCTGCTTTGTTTTAAAAACACGATGCCCGCCTGGAACGTCTGAAGCGGGGCGGACGCAAAAAAGGGCGACGGCCTGGCCGTCGCCCGGTGGAGAAAGTGCGATCGCGGGGGGCGTTACTTCGCCGGCTCGAGCTTCCGGAGCTTCACATCGCCGTTCATGGTGGTGACGCGAATCTCGGGGCCGCCGCCGTTGAGCGTGCCGGTGACGATCTTGCCGCCGGTCATCGGGGGCAGCGGCGGAGTGGGCGGGATCGGCGCCTCGGGCGTCAGATCCGAGTCATCGTCGCCGGAGTTCCCGCCATTGCGGGCGGCTTCGCGGGCGGCGTCCCGGGCCGCATCCCGGGCGGCGCGAGCCGCCTCCATGCCGACGCGGACGGCCTCCCGCACGGTGGCCTGGATCTCGACGGAGGTGGCTCCGCCCACGGAGACCCCGTGCTTGCCGTTGCGGCCGGTGGAGAGCGATTCGGTCTTCGTGACGAGCGCGGCCTCGTCGAAATCGGTGAGAATCGCGCCGTTGTGCGTGCGCAGCCGGACATTGGCCTTGATGTCGGCCGGCAGCTGCACTGTCACCTCGCCGTTCATCGACGTGAACGAAAGCGGCTTGCCGTCGTGCAACTCGCGGACGGTCACCTCGACCTCGCCGTTCATCGTTTCGACGAGCGCACCGCCGGAGACATCCTCGAGCTTCACCTCGCCGTTGAGGTTCTTGACCTCGATGTTGCCGGTGATGCCGCCGATGACGGTGTCACCGCCGAACGAGCTGGAAAGGATGACGTTGGTGTTGCGCGGGACATCGATCTCGAAGTCGCCACCGCCACCGCCGCCCCAGTTGCCGATGCCGGTGCCGTAGGAGAGCGTGGCGACATTGTCCTTCTCGGTGAGCGAGTAGCTGGTCGTGGACGTGAGGACGCGGAGACCGTCCTTGCGCTGCGCAGCGGCGGCCGGCTGGAGATCGCTGGTGACGCGGACCTCGGTGGCGTCGGCACCGCGCACGTGCAGGTCGCCGTTGCTGACGGCGATGCGCAGCGTGCCGGGTTTCGACGGATCGGAGAACTTGATGACGGAGGTTTCGCGGTCGCCGGCCCGGGCGCCGGCGAGGCCGAGCGCCGCGGTGGCGAAAAGGACGATGAACAGGCGGAGGTTATTCATAACTAAGGGATGAGACGGGCGGTTGGGTGGGATGACGGCTCGTTCGCGATGAGTCGTGCGGGTTGTGAAAAAGTCAGAGCTGGGCGAGCGCGCGCTTGGCGGCTTCGCGGACGGCGAGGTCGACGGTGGCGCTGCCGGCCAGCCGCTGGAATTCCGGCGCGGCGTCGCGGTCGCGGGCGGCGACGAGGAAGTCGATCATCGCGACCTGCACGAGCGGGTTCTGCTCGCGCGGCAGCGTGGCGAGCACGCCGGCGCGGACGATCTGGTGGTCGGCATGCGGATAAAGCGCATCGAGCGCGGAGAGCCGGACGTTGACCGAGGGATCGAGCGCGAGCGCGCCGACGAGATCGGCCAGGATCTTCTGGTTCGGGTTCTTCTGGTCGAGCGTGGCGAGCACGCCCTGGAGCCGCTCGCTGGTCGAGCGCTGCTGGAGCAGCGAATAGCCGACGAGCTGGCCGACGGAATCGACGCGCGCCTTCAAGTCGGCGATTTCCTGCCGCGTGGCGGCGTCCATCGGGGCTGGTGCGGCGGGCGGCGCGTAGCGCGTGCCGGCGAGAAATGCGCCGACGGCGAGGGCGCCGACGGCGACCGGACCGAGGATCCAGCGCCAGAGCGAAACCCGCGCGGCATGGCGCCGGCGCTCCACCGCGGCGCGGAGGCTGGCGGCGGAGTTTTTCTCCTCTTCGAGCATCGCGTAAAAACCGGCGCGCAGGCGCGGACCGGGCTGTGCGGGAGGCAGCCGGTCGAGTGCGGAAAGCGTGCTGGCGAGCGAGGCGTAGTCGCGCTGGCAGTCCGGACAGGCGGCGAGATGGGCGCGGACCTCGGCGGTGTCCGGCTCGGCGAGACGGCCATCGAGCAACTCGGAGAAACGTTCCTGGGCGGAGGTGCAGTTCATGGCGGCGGAAAGTGTTGGACGGTGCGGTTCAGTTGCGGGTTTCGCGCTGGAGCGCCAGATAGACGTCGCGCAGTTCGCGCAGGGCGCGGTGGGCGCGGACCTTGGCGGCGCCGACGGAGCATTCGAGGATGGTGGCGATCTCGGCGAAGGAAAGTTCCTGGAAGCGGGCGAGAAGCAGCACTTCGCGGTCGTTGCGGTCGAGCCGGTTGAGCGCGGTGTGCAGAAGCGCGTGCTCGTCGCGCGTGGCGGCCTGCGCACCGGCGTCGGGGGCGTCGTCGGCCCGCTCGCTGAGATCGTGCGGATCGGTCGCGGCCGGGGCGGCGGAGGCCTTGCGGAAATGGTCGGCCGCGCACCGGCGCGCGAGGTGATACATCCAGGCCGTGAAACTGCCGTCGTCGCGGTAGGTGTGACGGTATTTGAGCATCCGTTGGAAGACGATCTGGGCGATGTCCTCGGCGGCGGCGCGGTGGCCGGTGAGCTTCACGAGAAAGCCGTAGAGCGGCCCGTGGTGGCGTTCGAAAAGTTCGCCGAGCGCGTCGAGTTCCCCGTCGCGGACGGCGAGCATGAGGTCGTGATCGGTGAGGGCGGCGACGGAATCCACGGCGGTCGGGAGGGGTTCAACCACGGCGGCGCGGGAATGAACATTTATTTCTGGAAAGGTGGCGATCACGGCGGAGGCGCGACATGGCGGATTGTCAGGGGAAACCGCGGCCGGAGAAAAAGGTTACCGGCGTTCTTCTGAAGTGCTTCCGTCCCGGCGGGTGTTTAGCTTTCCCGCATGAACCGCCGCGAATTCCTCGTCCGCTCCTCGCTCCTGCTGTCCGCCGGTCTGGTGCTGCGGCCGCGCCTTTTCGGCGCCGCGCCGGTCCCCGCGGCCGCGCCGGCCGGTCCCGCGCTGCCGCCCGTGACGGCGTTTCATCCGTTGCGGGGCGGTGCGGGCTATTTCACCGGCCGCGGCGGCACGATCGGATGGTTTGCGGACAAGGACGCGCTCGTGATCGTCGACACGCAGTTCCCCGACACGGCCGCGGCCTGCCTCGCCGGGCTGCCGGGCCGCGGCGACCGGACGATCGACGTCGTGCTCAACACGCATCACCACGCCGACCACACCAGCGGCAATCCGGTCTTCAAGCCGGCGGCGCGAACGATCGTGGCCCACGCCAACGTCCCCAAACTCCAGTTCGCCGCGGCGGAAAAGGCGGGCACGCTCGACGCGCAGGTCTACGCCGACACGACGTTCACGGACGTCTGGCGGCGCGATTTCGGCGGCGAGATCGCGACGGCGCAGTATTTCGGCCCGGCGCACACGGGCGGCGACGCGGCGGTCCACTTCGAGCGGGCCAACGTGGTCCATCTCGGCGACCTGATGTTCAACCGCCTCTATCCGGTGATCGATCGCGGCGCGGGCGGCAGCATCCGCGGCTGGATCGCGCGGCTGGAGGAGATCCTGAAAACGTATCCGGCCGACGCGATCTGCCTCTTCGGCCACGGCAATCCGAGGTTCGGCGTGACCGGCGGGCCGGCGGATCTCGCGGTGCTGCGCGATTATTTCACGGCGCTGCTCGACTACACGCAGAAGAAGATCGCGGACGGCGAGCCGAAGGAGCGGATCGTCGCGCTCGGGAATTTCCCCGGCTTCGAGGATTTCCACGCCCCGCTGCCGAACCGCCTCGGCGCGAATCTCGGCGCGGCCTACGACGAGCTCACGGAAAACCGCGGCTAGGACGCCGCGGCCGGCGGAAGGGAAAGCTGCGCCCGCGGCCGGCGCGGAGGGGATTTGTGACGGTCGTGTCACCGCCCGGTGATAATCCGGCGAAGGCGGCCGGGCGGGGTTGACCGGATTTTTCCGCTTCGCGCAGCGTCGGTGTGATGAACACCTTGCACCGACTTCTTGCCGCGGGATGTTGTATCCTGGGTGCGGTGACACTAGCCGCGCAGGCCGCCGCCCCGGGCGCGATCTCCGGCCGCGTTTCCGACGCCGCCACGAAACTGACGCTCGCCGGTGTGCGCGTCACGGTCGACGGCACCGCCGGCCAGACCTACACGGACACCGCCGGCGCCTATCAGCTGGCCGGCGTGCCGGCCGGCCCGCACACGGTGGAGTTCGACTACGTCGGCTATCCCCGTCTCGCGGAGACCGTGACTGTCGCCGCCGGCCAGCAGGTCACGCTCGACGCCAGCTTCGGCGCCGACACGGTGCGGCTCGAGAAGTTCGTCATCGAAGGCTCGCTCGTCGGCACGGCGCGCGCGATCAACCAGGAACGCTCCGCGAGCGCGCTGACGGCGATCATCGCGTCCGACGCCATCGGCCAGTTTCCCGACCAGAACGCCGCCGAATCCCTCCAGCGCGTGCCCGGAGTCGCGCTCTACCGCGACCAGGGCGAGGGCCGTTTCATCATCATCCGCGGCATCAACGCCCAATACAACCACGTCACGCTCAACGGCGCGAACCTCGCCACGCCCGAGGCCGGCTCGCGCAACGCGCCGCTCGACGTCATCGGCTCCGATTCGCTCGCGGCGGTCGAGGTCTCGAAGGTGATCACGCCCGACCAGGAGGCCGAGGGCCTCGGCGGCAGCGTGAATCTCCGCACCCGCAGCGCCTTCGACGCCGAGGGCCGGCAGGCGAGCCTGAACGGCCAGACGCTCTACAACCATCAGCGCGGAAAATATGGATACAAGTTCGACGGCACCTACGGCGACCTCTTCGCCGGCGGCAAACTCGGCCTCCTCGTCTCCGCCTCGACCCAGCGCCGGCCGTTCGGCTCCTACAACTACGAGGAGGGCGACGGCTGGAGCCGGATCGCCGCCGCCGACTCGCCCGACGGCCGGGCCCACGCCTTCCTCAACGAAATCGCCTTCCGCGACTACGAGATCGTGCGCACGCGCCGCAGCGTGAACGTCGCCGCCGACTACAAGCCCGACGCCGCCACGACGATCTATCTGCGCTCGTCCTTCGCCGATTTCAACGACGAGGAGAAGCGCTGGGTCACCACGATTCCCTTCGCGAAGGGCGACATCGTGGCGCTCGACGACACCTCCGCCTCCGTGACCGGCGCGAAGGGCGCCTCGAAGCGTCTGCGGATGCGCGAGAAGGACCAGAAGCTTTCGACGGCCGAACTCGGCTTCGAGACGACGCGCGAGGCCTGGACGCTCGATGGCGCGCTCGATGCGTCGAAGGGCCGCGAGGAGAAACCCTCCGAACTCGAGGCGCGCTTCGACGCCGGCGGCAAGACGGACTGGAACTATGCGTTCACGGATCCGTATCATGTCACCGTGACGTCGTCCGGCGGGGCCGATCCGGACGATCCGGCCACCTTCGACAAGGTCAAGGGCACGGTGAAGCAGGCCTTCGGCGAGGAGACGTCCCGCGGCCTCCGCGCCAACGCGCGCCGCGACTTCGACGCCGCGGGCGTCGCCAGCTACGTGAAGATCGGCGGCCTCTACCGCGCCAAGGACAAGACGCTCGACAAGGAGGAATCCGACATCGCGGATTCGCCGGACGGATACACGTTCGCCGGCCTGGCCGAGACGGCGGGCGGCTATCCGTATTTCACGGGGCCGCGGATCGACGCCACGGCGCTGCGGGCGCTGTTCGACCGCGAGCGTGACTCATTCGTCCTCGAGCGCAGCCTGGAGGACAGCCTGCTGGCCGATTTCGACTCCTCGGAAAAGGTGGGCGCGGCCTATCTCATGGGCGGCGCGACGCTCGGTGATCTCCAGCTCATCGCCGGCGCGCGGGTCGAGCACACGCGCTTCGAGACCACCGGCTGGCAGGGAATCACGGATACGGCCGGCGACACCGCCTACAGCCGGGCGCGCACGGACCACGATTACACCAACTGGCTCCCGGGCGTCATCCTGCGCTACAACGCCACGAAGCGCCTCGTGCTGCGCGCCTCGCTGACGAAGACGCTTGCGCGGCCCGACTTCGAGCAGACGGCCATCAGCCGCTCGGTCAGCGACGACGACGAGACCGTGACCCAGGGCAATCCCGGGCTGAAGCCGCTCGAGTCGGTCAACTGGGACGCCTCGGCCGAATACTACCTCCCGTCGCTCGGCGTCGTCTCCGCGGCCGTGTTCTACAAGGACATCAAGCATTTCACCTACCAGACCGAGACCGGCACCGATCCCGCCTTCGACGACTACACGCTGGTCACCTATGCCAACGGTTCCCGCGGGCACATCGCCGGGCTCGAACTCGCCTACCAGCAGCAGCTGCGCTTCCTGCCCGCGCCCTTCGACGGACTGGGCCTCCTGGCCAACGCGACGTTTAGCGACAGCTCCGCCGAGTATCCGACGCGGCCGGACGAGACGCTCGACTTCGTCGGCCAGTCCAAGGTCATCGGCAACGTCGGCCTCACGTATGAGAAACGTGGATTCTTTGTCCGCCTCGCGGGCAACTTCCGCTCCAAGCGCCTGCGCGAGGACGAGCCGATCGGCGGCAGTGCGGACGAGGACCGCTACGTCGACCGTTTCTTCCAGCTCGACCTGTCCACGAGCTACCGGCTCACGCCGAACTGCGAGGTCTTCGCGGAGATGGTGAACCTCACCAACGAGCCCTTCCGCGTCTATTTCGGCGGCGGCGGCGCCAAGAAGCTGGTCCAGCGCGAGGAATACGGCTGGAGTTCCAACCTCGGCCTGCGCTGGAAACTCTGAACGTCCGCCCCTGCCGCGTCTCATGAACCCGAATCTCTGCCGCCTCCTCCTGCTGGCCGGCCTCGCACCGCTGCTCGGCTGCGCCAAACCCGGCCTGGCCGAACCCGCCGCCGGCGCGGTGCGGCCCCGCGTCGTCACCGAGCCCGTGCGCCACGACACCGACGATCCCGCCATCTGGATCGATCCGGCCGACCCGGCGAAAAGCCTGGTCGTGGGCACGGACAAGGACACCGACGGCGCGCTCTACGTCTACGACCTCGACGGCCGGATCGTGCGGCGCGTCGGCGGGCTCGCGCGCCCCAACAACGTCGACATCGCGACCGGCTTCGTCCTCGGCGGCCGGCCGGTGGACATCGCCGTGACGACCGAGCGCGAGAAGCAGCGGCTGCGGGTGTTCCGGCTGCCGGACATGGCGTGCGTCGACCGCGGCGACCTCGTGGTGTTCGACGGCGACGTGAACCGGGCCCCGATGGGTGTCGCGCTGTATCGGCGTCCGCATGACGGGGCGATGTTTGCCTTCGTCGGCGGCAAGTCCGGCCCGGCGGAGGGCTATCTCGGACAATACCGGATCGAGGACGACGGGACCGGCCGGGTCCGGATGACGCTGGTCCGCCAGTTCGGCGCCTACAGCGGCCGGAAGGAGATCGAGGCCATCGCCGTCGATGCGGAGCTCGGCTACGTTTATTATTCGGACGAGACCTTCGGGGTGCGCAAATACGCCGCCGATCCCGACGCGCCGGAGGCGAATCGCGAACTGGCGTGCTTTGGCACGACCGGATTCGCGGGCGATCACGAGGGCATCTCGATCTACAGGCGGCCCGACGGCACGGGCTACGTGCTCGTCTCGGACCAGCAGGCGAACCGCTTCCGGATCTTTCCCCGCGAAGGCGCGCCGGGGCATCCGCACGAGCATCCCTTGCTCGGCCTCGCGGACGTCTCCGCGATCGAAAGCGACGGCAGCGAGGTGACGAGCGCGGCCCTGGGGCCGAAGTTTCCGCACGGACTGTTTGTCGCCATGTCGAACGGCCGGGTGTTTCACTACTACGGCTGGGAGGACATCGCGGCGGCGGCGCGGCTGAAGTGACGAAGCGGCGCGGCGGCCGTTTTGCATTTGCTCCGCCCCGGCCGCTCGGACATGGGTGAACGCGTCGACTTCCTCACCACTCCGACCATGAGCATCAAAGTTTTTTTCAAAGCCGTCGTCTTCCTCGCGATCCTTTTCGTCATGCTCTACGTGGGCATGAACAATCCGCAGCCGATCGACTTCCATTTCCCGATCGCCGGCACCACGGCGAAGAACCCGATCCACGAATCGGCGGCGCTGATCTATTTCGGCGTCTTCGCGATCGGCGTGCTCGCCGGCGCGGTGTTGACGGCCGGCGGCGCCAAGGGCGGGAAGAAGAGCGCGCCGGGCAAGGACAAGTAAGGACGCTCGTCCTTCGTTTTCCGATACGACCGCGACCGCGGCGACCGGGCCGGCTCCAGGAGCCGGCCTTGTCGTTGCCGCGAAACGGCGTCAGCGCGGATTCAGCTCGCGCAGCAGCCACGAGATCCGGTCGGTCGTGACCTCGGCCGTGTGCAGGTCGTGGCCGGCGCGATATGTGACGGCCTGCTTGCGCGGCGCGGCGGCGGCGTAGAATTCGGCCGCGGCCTGGGCGGACACGTATTCGTCGGTCGCGGCGAACTGGAAGAACACCGGCGCGGGCGCGAGCCGGGCGACATGCGCGACGGGATCGAGCGGGGCGAGCTGCGCGCGATACGCGGCGGGATCCCGCGGTTTCCGGGCGAAGAGGAACCAGTCGACGAAATGCGGCGTGCCGGCCATGAGCACGTAGGTCTTCGGGCGCCGGTCGACGGCGCCCATGACGGTGCCATACATCGCGCCGAAATCGTGGCCGACATATGCGAGGCGCGCCGGGTCGACGCCGGGCTGGGCGAGCAGCGCGTCCAGCGCGCGGCGCAGCGCGATCACCTGGCCGACGGAGCGTTCGTAGTCCTCCTCGGGGACGCGCCGTTCATACCAGCCGGGCTCGGCCCACATCGCGTCGACGAGCAGCGACACGACGCCGTGGCCGGCGAGGGCGAGGGCCTCGTTGAGGAATTCGGTGCGGTTGGTCGTCGCGGGTTCGCCCAGCCAGTGCACGTAGAGGATGCCGGCGCTGGAGCCGGTGGCGGAGGCGGGGCCGACGAGATACGCCTGCACGGTCCGGCCGCCGCCGTCGAAGGTCACGTCGCGCACGAGCGCCTCGTCGCGGGTTTCGCGGCGGATCTCGCGCAGGTCGAGCGGGGCGGCGCGGTCGTAGTCGAAGATCCCGGCCGCGCGGCTGAAAGGCGCGAACGTCGCCGCGGCACAGGCGAGGACGAGAACGGAGCGGAGAAGGCGGGCCATGGCGCGAGCGAAACCGAAGGCGCGGCCGCTGTCGATGGCGGCCGCGCGGGGCGGGAGTTGGCCGCGTCTGGACCGGTGTGGCCGGCGGAAAACTGGCGGGGCGGCGGCGGACCGCGGCGCCGGGCGGGGCCGCCTAGATTTTCCCGGCCTTGCGGGCCTCGACCATGTTGTAGAAGTCGACGAAGAGCGGGTCGGCGTCGTTGGGGCCGGGCGCGGCTTCGGGGTGGTATTGCACGCTGAAGACGGGGAGCGAGGTGTGGCGCAGGCCCTCGACGGTCTGGTCGTTGAGATTGATCTCGGTGACCTTGGCGCCGCGGCTCTCGATCGATTTCGGATCGGTCGCGAAACCGTGGTTCTGGGCGGTGATCGAGACCTTGCCGGTCTCGAGGTTCTTCACCGGCTGGTTGCCGCCGCGGTGGCCGAACTTGAGCTTGAAGGTCGTGCCGCCGAGCGCGTGCGTGATCATCTGGTGGCCGAGGCAGATGCCGAAGATCGGGAAGTCGGGCAGCAGGCCGGTCACCGTCTTGTGGATATACGGCAGCGCGGCCGGATCGCCGGGACCGTTGGAGAGGAAGACGGCGTCGGGCCGGTGTTCGCGGACCTCCTCGTGCGTGGCGGTGGCGGGGAAGACCTGCACCTCGAAGCCGTGGCGGACGAGCTTGCGGAAGATCGTGTGTTTCGCGCCGTAGTCGAAGGCGGCGACCCGGAACTTCTTCGCGGGGACGCCGGGCGCGTTCATCGTCGTGCCGATGGGAAAATACGCCGGGTTGTGATTGGCGGGATCGTCGCCGCTCCAGAGGTAGGGGGCGGTGCAGGTGACGTCCTTCACGTAGTCGCTGCCGGCCATGTCGTGCCAGGCGCGGGCGCGGGCGACGGCGTCGGCGTCGCTGATCGGGAGCGTGCTGAGGCAGCACTTCATGGCGCCGTCGACGCGGAGCTTCTTGGTGAGCGCGCGGGTGTCGATCTCGCTCAGGCCGGGGATGCCGTGCTTCGCGAGATAGTCGTGGAGCGAGACGGTGCTGCGCCAGTTGGAGACGACGGGCGAGAGCTCGCGCACGACGAAGCCGGCGCATTTCGGGCCGCCCGACTCCTCGTCCTCGGCGTTGAGGCCGTAGTTGCCGATCTGGACGGCGGTCATCGTGACGATCTGGCCGAAGTAGGACGGATCGGTGATGATCTCCTGATAACCGGTCATCGAGGTGTTGAAAACACACTCGCCGGCGATGGTGGCGTCGGCGCCGAAGGCGCGGCCGTGAAACACGCTGCCGTCTTCGAGGGCAAGGACTCCGGGTTTGTATGTGGGCATTAAAGCCCGACGAAAAGGCTCCGGGGTTCGCCTGCCAAGGGGAAAGATGGCGCCGGTGCAAAATCCGCGGAAGGCCCGTGCGGCCTGCGGACCCGGTCGCCGCGGGAGCGGATCGAGGCTCCGGGCCGGGGCGGGCGGGCAGCCGGGCTCATGTCGTTGGACGGCCACTTTCCGCGGGATAGCCGCGCCCTGAAAGATGGAACCCGGCCTCCGGACGGGTTGGTGGATGCACGCCAAAGCAAGACCGTTCCGGAGAACCGGTTCCACCCGCCTCAACCGCATCGCACGATCCCGGCTCAGCCGTCGAGCCGCGGGGTGGCCTCGAGCAGGCGGATCAGGCCGGCGGCTTCGACGGGCTTGGTGAGGTAATCGTCCATGCCGGCGGCGACGCATTTCTCGCGGTCGCCGACCATGGCGGAGGCGGTGAGGGCGATGATGCGGAGCCGGCGGTTGCGCTCGCCGGTGCCGCCGCTGCGGATGTTGGCGGTCGCGGTGTAGCCGTCCATCTCGGGCATCTGACAATCCATGAGGACGAGATCGTAGGAGGCGCGGCGCAGCGCCTCGAGGCAGGCGAAGCCGTTGTCGACGACGGACGGGGCGTAGGCGAGCCGCTCGAGCAGGCGGGTGATCAGCTTTTGGTTAACGGCGTTGTCCTCGGCGACGAGGATGCGCAGCGGGTGCCGCTGGCCGATCGTGTGATCGAGTTCGCCGGGATGCGCGGCGCGGGCGCCCGCCGCGGCGGCCTCGGGGAGCGCGAGCGTGGTGTGCAGCGCATCGAGCAGCGCCGACTGGCGGATGGGCTTGCAGAGGATGACGTCGAAATGCCGGGCCGGCTCGAACTGCCGCAGCTCCTCGCGGTTGACCGACGAGAGCAGGATCTGCGGCAGCCGCGTGCGCGGCCGCAGCCGGCCGAGGGCGGCGGCGAGGTCGACGCCGTGCATCTCGGGCATCATCATGTCGAGCAGCGCCACGTCGGCGGCGCCGCCGTCGCGGATGTAGGCGATGGCGTCGACCGGGCGTTCGTAGGAATGGCAGACGAGGCCCCAGCGGCGCAGCTGGCTGGAGAGGATGCGGCGGTTGGTTTCGTTGTCGTCGACGATCAGGGCGTGCCGGCCCTCGAGTTCGACATGCAGACCGGCGGTGGGGGCGCGGACGGGCAGGCCGGCGGGGGCGGCGGCGGGCGGCGCCTCGATGGTGAAACGGAAGCACGAGCCCTGGGTCGAGGTGCTCGCGAGCTCGATGTCGCCGCCGAGCAATTGCACCAGCCGGCGGCTGATCGCGAGGCCGAGGCCGGTGCCGCCGTGTTTGCGCGTGGTCGAGGAGTCGGCCTGGCTGAAAGGCTTGAAGAGCCGCGTCACCCGGTCGGCGGGGATGCCCTCGCCCGTGTCGCGGACGGCGAAGGCCAGCCGCGGCGGCCGGCCCGGCTGGGCGGGCTCGAGCGTGATGCGGACCTCGACCTCGCCGTCGGTGGTGAACTTGACCGCGTTGCCCACGAGGTTGACGAGCACCTGGCGCAGGCGCGTGCCGTCGGTCACGATCCATTCCGGGACGCCGTCCTCGATCCAGTGCAGCAGCTCGATCTTCTTCTCGCTGGCCTTGCTCCAGAGCAGGTCGAGGACCTCCTCGATGCAGCGCCGGACGGATACGGGCTGCTGGTCGAGCTCCATGTGGCCGGACTCGATCTTGGAGAAGTCGAGGATGTCGTTGATCAACGTGACCAGCGACTCGCCGCTCGACCGGATCGTGAGCAGCCAGTCGCGCTGCTCGCCGGTGAGCTGGGTGTCGAGCAGGAGGTTGGTGAAGCCGATCACGCCGTTCATCGGCGTGCGGATCTCGTGGCTCATCACGGCGAGGAATTCGCTCTTCGCGCGGTCCGCCATCTCGGCCTCCTCCTTGGCGCGCAGGAGCGCGGCCTCGAAACGCTTCTGCTTGTCGATGTCGGTGTGCGTGCCGAGCATCCGGAGCGGCCGGCCGTCGGGGGCGAAGTGCGCGCGGCCGCGCGCCATCATCCACAGCCACGCGCCGTCCTTGCGCCGCATGCGATGCTCGCACTCGAAATGGTCGGAGCGGCGTTGCAGATGGTCCGCGAACGCCTGCTCCAGACGCGGCCGGTCCTCGGGATGGATGCGCGAGAGCCAGCTGTCGCGGGCGTTGGGGATCTCGGCGTCGGTGTAGCCGAGGATGTCCTTCCACCGCGGGGAAAGCCACAGGGTGTCCGCCGCGATGTCCCAGTCCCAGGCGCCCTCGTTGCTGCCGGCGATGGCGAGCTGCCAGCGCTCCTCGCTGTCGCGCAGGGCGCGCTCGGCGGCGCGGCTGGCGGAGGCGTCGCGATCCATGCCGATGACGAGTTCGCGGCCGTTGACGTTGACCAGGCTGGTGAAGAATTCGATGTCGAAGATCGTGCCGTCCTTCCGGCGATGCTGGCCGTGACCCTCGAGGCGCGGCCGGACCCGGAGTTCCCTGATCCAGTTTTCCGCCTTCGTCCGGTCGGAAGCCCAGGGCACGGCCTCGATGACGTCGACGCTGCGGCCGACGAGTTCGCTGGGTTTGTAGCCGTGCAACGCGCAGGCCATCGGGTTGCAGTCGACGATTTTGACGGGCACCGCCGGATCGTTGGGCTCGAAGAGGATGATGCTGAGCGGGGATTTTTCCCAAAGGGTTGCGAGCTGGGCGGCGGTGGCGGAGAACACCTCCTGGCTGGCGGCGAATTCGCCTTTCAGGTGCGCTTCCGTCTGCGCCGCGCGCAGGGTGCGGCGGGCGTTGAGGAGAAGCACGGCCGTCACGCCCAGGCTGAGGAGCAGGGTCGCGGCCGCCAGGACCGGCTCCGTCCGCGCGAGGCGCGCCGCCACGATCGCACCTCCGGCCAGCGCGAGAAGTGCGGCGACGACGGAAGCGCCGAGCAGCGCTCGGTGATGCGGGGTGGGGCTCACTGCGGTAGGGGTAGGGGCGTGAGAACCGATTGGCAAAAGATAATATCGCTTCTGGAGCCGGAAGCCGGGGCGATCGTTTCCGGGCGGAAACGGAACCCGCGTTTGACAGGGTTTCGCGGGCGCATACCCCTATCGGCACATTCTGTCATGGCTTACACCGAAAATCGGGACCAGTGGTTCGAAGGTCAGGGGCTTTGGCAGCATATTCCGGAGGCGCAGTGGCGGGACTGGACCTGGCAGCTGAAGAACCGCCTGACCAGCGTCGCCCAGCTCGAGCAGTTCATGACTCTCACCGCCGAGGAAAAGGCGGGCTGCTATTTCGCGGACCAGAAACTCTCGCTCGCGATCACGCCGTATTTTTTCAACCTGATCGACCGCGACGATCCGAACTGTCCGATCCGCCGGCAGGTGATCCCGCGCTCCGGCGAGATGCAGCTGTCGGAGGAGGAGCGGCTCGACTCGCTCGGCGAGGACGAACACTCGCCCGTGCCCGGACTCGTGCACCGTTATCCGGATCGCGTCCTGTTCCTGGTGACGGACCGGTGCGCGGCCTATTGCCGCTACTGCACGCGCAGCCGCCTCGTCTCCAACGCGCAGGACTATAACTTCCACCCCGAATACGAGCAGGCGCTGCGCTACATCGAGGCGCATCCGGAAGTGCGCGACGTGCTCCTCTCCGGCGGCGATCCGCTGCTCCTGTCCGACAAGAAACTCGAGCACCTGCTCTCGCGCCTGCGGGCGATCAAGCACGTGGAGTTCATCCGCATCGGCTCGCGCATCCCGGTGTTCCTGCCGCAGCGCATCACCCCCGAGCTCTGCGAAATCTTCAAGAAATACGGCCCGATCTGGATGAGCATCCATGTGAATCATCCGAAGGAGGCCACGGCCGAGCTGCGCGACGCCTGCGAGCGGCTCTCCTTCGCCGGCGTGCCGCTGGGCAACCAGAGCGTGCTCCTGCGCGGCGTGAACGACGACCCCGAGGTCATGAAGGCGCTCGTGCACCGGCTCCTGCGGATGCGCGTCCGGCCCTATTATCTCTATCAGATGGACCTCATCACGGGCGGCGCGCACTTCAAGGCCGACGTCCGCAAAGGCATCGAGATCATCCGCGCGCTCCGCGGCCACACGACCGGCTACGCCGTGCCGCAATACGTGATCGATGCGCCCGGCGGCGGCGGCAAGGTGCCCATCAATCCCGACTACATCGAGCGCATCACGGACGACGAGGTCGTCTTCCGGAATTACGAGGGCCACGTTTTCCGCTATCCGCTCAAGAGCACGCCCGTGTCGGAAAACGCCCGCGTCGACGCGGCGCCGGCGCCGATCATCGCGGCGGAGTAAGGGTGCGGCAGCGTGGGGGCGCACCTTCGCCGGCGCGCGCTCTCCGTTTGAGTCCTCGACTTCCCCGATGGAAGGAAATCGTTCGGGACCCGGGTCGCCCCGGCTGTGTCGCCGGGCGATTTTGGCCTCTGCGGACCACCCGCCGGCGCGGCAAGGCCGGACCTTCACGGTGCGCATTTTCGTATCCACGAGCGCCTGAAGATCGAATGAAGGGTTCGACTATGAATCTTTAGATGCTGGAGAATAGCGAGTTGAGAATGTTCGAAATATTTCCGGCTTTTTTTGAGCATTTCGAACCGAGCCCCGTCTATCTCCGTGTAGTCAGCACTGTCCGCAGGGACAGTGAATGTTTGTAGTTCTTACGGTTTGCTTGGTGTTAGGTCACTTGAGCCGCCCCGCGAGGGGCGGCTCTTGTGCTTTCGGACCTCGTCAATGCGGTCGGTGCCGAGGCTGCGTCCCCACGGCCGGGAAGGGCGAAAAAGGGAATAGTGTCGAGGGATTCGCTGCGCTCGCTCGTATTGCGGTCCTGGCGTTTCTGCCGGAGCGGCGGATCGCCGTTCGCGCAGGGCTCGCGGCCGGGAGGTCGGGGCGAAGTTTTTCTTGCGCCGGACGGCGGCGGGGTGTGTCCTGCGCCCGCCTGTAGGGGTGTCCTCCGCGGAGGACTGAGATTGCGGTGCGCTCGGCCGCTCGACCCTTCGAACCTGAAACGGATCATGCCGACGAAGGAAACAGCAGGCGCCGATCTTCGCGCCTTTTCGGGCGCGCGGCGCCCCTTCTCTCGGGAGTCCGATTTGGGTCGGGCATCACCACCATGAAGCTCCCGACACAAGTCCTCCTCATCACCCTCGCGACGTTCGCACTTCCCGCGACGCGCGCCCAGACCGCCCCGACCGACGAGGTCGTGCGCCTCGAGCGCTACGACGTCACCGGCGTCCCGCCCGAGCATTCCGTCAATCCGCTCACGCGCCCGCTCGAGGGCGTGTTCGGCGACGACCGCTCGATCCTCGAGACGCCGCGCGCGGTCTCGACCATCACGCAATCGCTGCTGCGCGAGCGCGGCATCGAGGGCGTGCGCGAATTCGTCGCCTACGCGCCCGGCAGCTACGCACCCGCGAGCTACGGCAAGGCCACGATCCCCAACATCCGCGGCGACCTGGCCGAGACGTTCCTCAACGGCCAGCGGCTCAGCTATAACAATTTCGGCTACATGCCGTCGTTCAACAACGTCGAGGCCGTCGATGTCGTGCGCGGCCCCGGCTCCGCGATCTACGGCAGCGGCTTCTTCACCGGCGGTTATGTGAACTACCTTACGAAGCGGCCCCAGTTCACGCCCGAGACCACGGTCACGCTGCGCTTCGGCGACTGGGTGCCGTCCGGCGGCTCGTGGCTCAACGGCTCGTGGCAGGTCGACACGTCGATCCCCGCCGCCGACGGGAAATCCGCGTGGCGCATCAGCTACGAGGGCCGCGAGGACGACACCTTCTTCAAGCGCCACGGCGGCCGCGACGACCGCCAGGATCTCTACGTCGCGTGGATCCGCCACGCGAGCGACACGCTCACGCTCGAGGCCAACGCCCAGTATCTGTGGCAGGCCACGCCCCAGCTCCTCGGCGTCAACCGCCCCAACCAGGAGCTGATCGACCACGGCCGCTACTACACCGGCGACCTGCCCGACCTCGGCTACAACGATGCCACCGGCGCCATCGCCGGCACGATCGCCGGCACGACCTGGGTCGACCTGCCGCGCGACGCCGTCCTGCTGTCGCCGGGCGACTACTCCAACGCCAACGTCTACCGCGGCCAGCTCATCGCCACCGCGCAGCTCGCACCGGAGACGAAGCTCGTCAACCGCACGCTCCTCGAATACGTCGACCGCCGCCGATATCATGCGTTTGAATACGCGGAGTGGGCCGAGCAGACGACGTTCGAGAACCGCACCGAGTGGCACGCCGCCTTCGCGACCGGCCGCTTCGACCACCAGCTCACCGCCGGCGCCACCGTGCGCTACGAGGACCGGCTCAGCTACACGAACTACTTCAACGAATACTTCTTCCAATACGACATCACGCGCGCGAATCCCGTCTTCAGCCACGTGGCGGACTACCCGAACTCCTACTGGCCCGGCGTCGCGGGCCCCGACGGCGTGCTGTTCTTCCCCGCCTCCGCCGGCAGCCCCGAGACCACCGATTCCCAGCTCTGGAATCCCGCCGTCTTCCTGCAGGACGAGGTCCGGCTCACCGACAAACTCTCGCTCCTCGCCGGCCTGCGCGAGGACGGTTTCTTCGCCCACGCGCGCGACCCGCTCGACGACGGTTCCGGCGCGCGCTGGGACGACCGCCACGACGACACCGCGCTCTCGTGGAACGCCAGCCTCATCTACCGCCTCACGCCCAAGGCCTCCCTCTACGCGACCTATCAGCGCGCCTACGCCGTCCACGGCAACGTCACCGGCGGCGGCATCATGTTGAAGGACGACGGCTCCGGCCACGGCGTCATCGATCCCGACGATTTCAAGAACCTCAGCCGGCTCGCCGAGATCGGCGCGAAATTCGCCCTGCTCGACAACAAGCTCTACGCGGGTCTCGCGCTCTACGAGCAGCGCCGGCAGGAGACGGAACTCGGCGGCGGCGTGCAGAACCTCAAGATCCGCGGCGGCGAACTCGAACTCGTTTACCAGCCCGACACGCATTTCAACGCGACCTTCAACGTCGCCCTCACCGAGGGCCACTTCGACAACTCCACCGCGTCGCAGGCCGGCGGCACCTCGCTCTACAATCTCTACGCGTCCGGCCAGGGCCCCTCCGGCCTCGGCAACGGCACCGGCTTCACCTGGGACAAGCTCCCGCCCGGCGACTACCGCATCCCCGGACTCTCGCGCTGGATCGGCAACGGCAGCTTCTCCTACACCTTCGCCTCCGGCTTCGGCGGCGGGCTGGGCGGCAGCTGGCAGGGTTGGCAGACGGGCAATCTGCTCAACGAATACCACATCCCCGCGCAGATTTTCCTGAACGCGTTCCTGTTCTACCGGCAGCCGCGCTGGGAGGTCGACATCGAGATCCTCAACGTCCTCGACCGCCGCAACTGGATTCACAACGGCGACAACTGGTCCAACAACGTGCTCGTCTTCCAGGACCTGCCGCTCCGCGTCGAAGGCTACGTGAAATACCGTTTCTGAGCCCGCGACGCCGTCAGGCCGTCACCGGCCGGCCCGCGGGGGCCGGCCTTTCCTTTTCTTGCCGCGCGCGCGGCGCTCCGCTCAACTGCGCCGCATGATTGGACTGCACGAAGGCCGTGGAGCCGCCGCCAGGAAGCCCGTCGCGCGCACGCTGGTGCTGCGGCTCACGGTCGTCGGCGCGAAGCCGGCCGTGTGGCGCCGGCTCGTCGTGCGCGAATCCATGTGGCTCTCGCGCCTCCACGATGCGATCCAGGTGGCGTTCGACTGGTTCGACTACCAGACCCACGCGTTCAACATCGACGACCTGCGCTTCGGCAATCCGCTCAAGCGCGACGAACTCGCGATCGAGGACGACCGCGACGTCACCCTGCTCGATCTCGACCTCGAGAATCACGGGCGCATCACCTACGGTTATCATTTCGGCGAAGGCTGGCAGGTCGACATCAAGGTCGAGAAGAGCGCGCCGGTGGAGAAGGGCGTGCACTATCCCGCCTGCACCGGCGGCGAACGCGCCGGTCCGCCCGAGGACTGCGGCGGACTGGAAGCGTTTCACGACATGCTGGCGTGCATCAAGGAACCGCAGAGCGAACTCGGCCGCGAATGGATCGAGTGGCTCGGCCCGGATTACGACGCCGAGCGTTGCGATCTGGAAAAGATCAACCGCGCCCTGAAGAAGATCGCCAAGTGACGCCGCCGCCCCGCCGGGGCGGATCGCGTCGAGTCGGGCGGAAAACTCTCCGGCCCGGATCCTCCGTGCACCTCGCGATTGCTCCACGTCGCAACGCGTTCGCACCCTCCTGCCCCATGGCCGGACTCATGCAGTCAGACGGACAATCTCCACAGGAGAGCTATGTGCTGAAGGAAGGAACCCGTTCTCCGGACGGGTCGGGTTTGTAAATGCACGCCAAGGCAAAACCTGTCTGGAGGACCGATTCCACCTCCATGGACGGCAAGATCCCGCCGCAGCCGAGCCGCCTTCGCCAACCGAATCCCACCGCGCCGCGCTGGCAGCCTCCCGCCATGCTCGCAAACCAGCCCCGCCCGTGCCTCGGTCTCACCGATGCGTCCGCTCGCCGTGTTCGCGCCACCTCGTTTTGCGGCATCGGTCGAGTCTCGCCCCTTCGCTGCGACTCCCCGCCGCCCACGCAATTCCCAGCAAACGCCGAATTCCGACTCCCAACTTCAAACTCCCAACTCTCATCATGAATCCCGGACTCCGAACTCCGAATCCCGAACTCCGAATTTTTCCCCGTCCCAGCCAAAGTGTCATTTAATAAATGACGCATCCCGGTCCTTGACCTGACCGGGAATGCGGGCACTTTCAGGTCGTTCCTTGAGCGTTCCTGGTCGGTCTGGAGACGTTGGACGGTTTGCGTCCGAAGTCTCCTTCCGACCATGAACATGAAGACAAAAACGCTCTACGTTGTTAATCCAGGGCTAGTTCCGAGCATCACATTCGTGACCTGCTACGAGACCGACGAAGTCGGTGATCGGGCTGAACTCGGCGGCGGCGCCCCGGACGAACGGCGCGAGAGCCCCAAACGCAGTTGGACGCAGGCGATCACACACCTGCCCAAGGTGTTCGATCGTTTGGTCCGTCAATCGCTGAAGCGTCCGGCCCTCAAGGCCCGCGCGGCAGCTTAATAAGAAAATAGCCCCGGGGCGGAGGAGAAATCCTTCGCCCCGGTTTTTTTGTGCCCGCGGTTTGTGCCCGCGAGACGCTTCCGATCGGTCTGCCTCGCACCGGCTGGGCTTCGTTTCGTTCTGGACGGATCGTCTTGGAGGGAGGTCCAGCGGTGCGGGATTGGCATCGGTGGCTGGGCAAGGCTGCCCGGCTGCGGCGGACGCGCGATCCGGCTCTCTGTCGCCGCGTCGTGGGGCGCGTTTTCCCCGGACCGCGTTGGCGTTTGCCCGGGAGCGTTCAGTGCGTCTCGGAAAAACTCGTGATCGAGTGCCACTCGAGCACTTCCTGCAGGAGCGCGCGCTCGGTCCGCTGCACGATCCGCTCGAGGCTGCTCCACGTCTGGCTGTAGACGATCTGCTTGCGCGCGCCGTCGAGCAGCGCGGCCATCTCGCGGTAGCGCGCGAGCCGGCGGTGCAGGTCGTTGATCGCGATGAACGACATGAACGCCGCCGCCACCACCGGCAGCGAGATCGGCAGAAAATAGAACACGACCTGTTCGGTGTGCTCCGGCAGCTCCACGAAATGCCAGCTGTGGGCGGTCGCATACAGCGCGGTGCAGGCGATCGCGAGCACCGTGGCCACCCAGAAGCCCGCGCGCAGCCGCCTCAGCAGCGGCTCGGCCTGGGCCAGCTTGCGCGAGTAGTAACCGAGCTGGTCGTCGATGCGCTCGCGCAGATAACCGTCCTTGAACGCCGCCATCGTGACCGGATGAGCGCCGACGGTCCGGCGGTGCAGCACCTGCAGCGAGCGCGTGAGCTGGCGCAATCCCGGCAAATCCAGCTCGGCAAACAGCGGCGCGGCCCGCGGCAGGCCCCAGGTGGAGAGCGCGGACCGGCAGAACTCCGCCGCCAGGCGGCAGCGCACCCAGTGATGATGCGTGCCCTGCGCGTGGAGCACGAGCGCGACGGCGAGCGCTCCGAGCAGGCAGAGCAGCTTGATCCACGGCAGCGCGACCGCATGCCAGCCGAAGGCCAGCGTCGCCGCGGCCACGAGCGTCGCGAGCACGTGCAAAAGGACGGTGAGCACGATCAGCCGCCGGAAATGCGGCGCCCCGACGCTCGCCGCGTGGTCGGCCTTGCGCTGCAGGTCGGCGACCTCGGGCGGCGCGCCGAAGGGATTCGACGGCTCCCCGCCGCCGGCGGGCGGATTCGTTAGCCGGTTGAAATGATGCAGGCCGGGATCCTGCGGCACGAACTTGTCCCATTGTTCGCGGCGCAGCTCGCCGCTCGCGGCGTCGATCACGATCAGCGGCCGGCCGAGTTCGCGGGCGTAGGCGATCACGTCGGCCGTGCCGCCCTTGCCGCGCGCCGGAGCGCCGTCCCACACGGCGAGGAGCACATCGCAGCCGTTGACGGTCTCCATGCCGCAGTCGAGATACGCGTCGTCGCGCACCTCGGCCTCGGCCGTCACGCGCACGACCTCGGCTTCGGCCAGCAGCGATTCGGCGCGGTGCCAGTCTTCGGCCGAGAAATCCTTTTTGAACTCCGCCGGCGGCAGCGGCAGCACCGCGTGCCACGCGAGTCCGAGCTCGATCGCCGCCTGGGCGAACAGGCTGTCGCCGCCCGCGGCTGCGGACGAGAGCGCGATCCATTCGCCCGTGGTCGCGCGCTGCAGTTCGCCGAGCGCCGTGCGGATCGCCGCGTCGATGCGCGGCCGGTCGGGCACCAGCCGGTGCCCGGTGAAGCCCACGACGTGAAACTGTGGCAGATGGCGGCGGGTCTCGGTCATGAAGATGCGCGAAGTCGTGCGCACGACCGCTGCCAGCGCCAATTTCGGCTGGCAAGGCCTAAGCTTCCCGGCGCCGGCGGCGCGTCGTCGCATCCGCGCGGTTCGCGTTGCCAAATCCGCCGCCGCGCGCGCTGTTCCGCCGCGACGGGCGTCTCCCTTTCCCTCCCATGAAATCATCGTTTCGTTGGTTTGCTCCGGCTCCCTGGCGGGCCGCGGCCGTTTTCCTCTGTGTCACCGGCCTGCTGCCGGTGCGCATGCCGGCCGACGTCGGCCTGCCGGAAAAAGCGCCGGCCGCGCTCGGGTTTTCCGCCGCGCGGCTCGAGCGCGTGCCCGCGCTGCTCCGCCGCGAAACCGGCGCCGGGCGCTACGCGGGCGCCGTCTGGTTCGTCGCGCGCGACGGCGGCGTCGTCTCGCACGGCGCGGTGGGTTTTCGCGATGTCGCGACGCGGACGGCGATGACCGAGGACACAGCGTTTCACATCTTCTCGATGACGAAACTCATCACGACGGTGACGGCTCTCACGCTCATCGAGGAAGGCCGCATCGCGCTCGACGATCCGGTCGAGCGTTTCCTGCCCGCGCTCGCGAAGCGGCAGGTGCTGGCCGGCGGCACGGCCGACGCGCCGGTCCTCGAACCCGCCGCGGGTCCGATCACGATCCGCCATCTGCTCACGCAGACGTCCGGACTGCCTTACGACATCTTCGCCGACGGTCCGCTGCGCACGATCTGGCAGCGCGCCGATCTGTGGCGCAGTCCCACGCTCGGGGATTTCGTCGCCCGCGTCGCGACGCTGCCGCTCGCGCACCAGCCGGGCGCGCGCTGGACGTATGGCGTGAACACCGACCTCCTCGGCGCGGTGATCGAGGCCGTGACGGGACAGGATCTGGAAACCGCCATGCGCGAACGCGTGCTCGGTCCGCTCGGCATGACGCACACGACCTTCCGGCCCGATGCCGGGCTGCGGTCGCGCCTCGCGACGATCCATCACCGCACGCCGGCGGGCACGCTCGAGCCGGACGTCGCGTGGACGCAGTTGGGCTCGACGGCCTTTCCGTCGGGCGGCGGCGGCCTTGTCTCGACGTTGCACGACTACGCGCGCTTCGCGCAGATGCTGCTCGACGGCGGCGAGCTCGACGGCGTCCGCATCCTGGGGCGGAAGACGGTCGAGCTGATGACGAGCAACCAGATCGCCCATCTGCCGCCCGGCGGACCGTGGACGCCGCCCGGCTTCGGCTTCGGCGTGCGTGTCCAGCCTTCGGATGCGCACACCGCGAAGGCGCTCGGTTCGCCCGGGGCGTTTGGCTGGGACGGCGCCGTTTCGACCTATGTTTCCATGGATCCGAAGGAGCGCGTGCTGCTGATCGTGCTCCTGCAGCACGCGCCGTATAACGAGGACGGCATCTTCGAGAAATTCACCGACACCGCCTATCAGGCGCTGGAAAAATAACCGCCGCCGCGCCGCGGCCGTGTCGGTCGCCGTTCGTCCGATTTGCTGCGGTTACGCGCGCGGACCGGGCGAATCGGCGAACGCCGTGAGCAGCGCCACCGATTCGTCGAGCGCGTGATGGCGCAGCTCGAACGCCGGCGTCCGGCGCAGCCAGTCGATCAACGCCGCCGCGGCTTCGGCGGCGGGCCGCGACCGCAGCTCGAGTCCGGTCCGGCTGAGGCGCTCCAGCGCGGCGGCCGGTCCGAGCGGAAGCAGCCGGGCCGGCTCGCCGGGCGCGAGCGTCGGAAAGATCAGCGCGGCGACCGGCGCGGGTGCCGTCGCGACCGGACCGGGACGGAGAAAGCGCACCGTCGTGTGATCGCGTCGGCGGCATTCCGGCAGGAGCCGTCCGTCCGGGATCCGCGTCGCCAGCAGCGCGGCCGCCTGCGGCGTCAGTCCGAGCGCGACCGGCGCGGGCCGGACATGTTGGTTCGCATCGAGGATCGCGGCTTCGTCCGAGAGGTAGTCGAAACCGGCGAGGGTGAGGGCGGCGGTCAGCGTCGATTTCCCGGCTCCGGAGCTGCCGGCCAGGATGAGGCAACGGCCGCCGCGCGCGACCGCGCCGGCGTGCAGCGCGGTCGTGACTCCGGACGCGGCGCAGGCGCGATGGAGCAGCGCGGAGTGCAGGGCGCTCGCCAGCCGGTCCGGCCGGCGCGCGAAAATCATCTCGCCGGCGCTGCAGACCCGAAGGCCTGGCCCGCTGGCGGTGGCGATCACGTCGATCTCCTCGGCGGCCTCGGTGCGGTCGTCGATCCGGAGGTGCGCGAGGATGTCGTCGACGGCGGCCGAAAACGCGCCCGGCCCGAAGCGCACGCGCAGCGTCACCGGACCGATGGCGTAGGTGCGCATCACGGCGACGTCCGTGGCGGCGAGCGACGGGATCCTTTTCTCCTCCTTGGGCGCCGGATCCTTGTCAGGCACGTCGATGGCCCAGACCTCGGCGAGTGTCGATTCGACCGTGTCGAGCGCGTCGTCGGGTGAGAGCGACGGATTCGCCGCGGCGAGTTTCGCGGCGATCTCCTCGCTGGTCAGGCCTTCCTGGTGGAGAAACAGGATCGACGTCGCGGCGGCGTTGAGCGCGACGAGCCGGTTGCGACCGTCCGCGTAGTGAAGCAGGCCGTCCTCGACCAGCACCGCGCCGGCCGGCGTGGGGACGCGCGGGACGGCGGGCGGCGCGAAACCGAGCCGGGCGAAGAGCTGGCGGTCTTTCCGCCGGGGAAACCAGTCCGCGGCCCAGTCGGCCGCCTCCGGGGCCGGGAAGAGCAGTTCCCAGCCGCCGAACTGCCGTGGCGGCTGCCCGCCTGCGGGTCCGGGAGCGAGCACGCCGGTCAGTTGCAGCGCCTCCTCGATGACGGCCGTCTTTTGCGCATGCTCCTCGTCGTAACCGGCGAGTCCGACCTGCGAGGTGACGCCCAGGCCGGGGTTGCCGTTGCACTCGACCATCCAGGGATCCAGGTGCTCGTCGACGAGGATGTCGGGACCCCAGAGATTGAAGAGAGTCGCGCGCGGCAGCGGCTGGAGCCGGCCGGCGCGCAGCATCTGTTCGCGGCCGGCGATCAGGGTGAGGGCGCAGATGCGGCGGATCTTCCGCCACAGCACATCGTAGTCGGCGCCTTTGGCCGCGAGCAGATCGCGATACGCGCCGAACTGCAGGCGCGGCAGCAGCCCGCCGGGCGCCAGCTTCTGCACGTCGGAGTTGGAAAGATGATACAGCCGGTTGGCGCGGTCCTCCGGCGCGTCGCTGTAGGGCAGCGTCATGCGCTTCACCAGGCCGTCGCGGTAAAGGTAAGCCACGAGCGGATCGAGCGAGGTCGTCAGCAGATACGTGCGGATCGAGTATTTCCGGCCGTCGAGCAGGTGGGCGCGGCGGAGATACTGTTGCACGAGCCAGCCCGGCCGCAGGGGTGCGTCTTCCGGCCGGAGCAGGAGCGACACGCCTTTGCCGCCGTGTGCGCCGGGAGGTTTGATGATCCAGACGGCCTCCGGATCCGCGGCGGCGGCGGCGCGAAACGCATCGAGCTCGTGCGGCATCCGGAAGGTCCGCGGCACGAAGCGCCAGCGCCGGTCGTCGCCGTGCCGCGCGGCGCGGAGGCGGGCGTGTTCGATCAACGTGGAGAAGGAGCCCTTGGCGGCGATGCCGTTGGCGCCCGGCAGATGGTTGCAACTGCGCGGGCCGGCGAGTTCGGCGAGGTTGTCGGGCAGATGCCATCCCCAGTAAAGCTGCCAGTCGTCGCCCTGCGTCCGCTTCCACCCGTGCCGGTGCATCACATCGCAGAGCAGCAGGAGGGTGCGATTCTGGCCGATCTTGAATTTCATCGTGGCTGCCGGTGTGGAGGGTCGGTCGCGGTGGGGCGGCGCGCGGAATCAGATTTTGCGCCGTCGGCGAGGCAAACCAAATCCATGGCGAACAAGGGATTTGCCCTCGGGCCGGCGGTCCGATCCGCTGGCGGGCGCGTCAGGCTCCCCGATTTCCCCCGTTCCTCCCCCTCTTATGACGTTGTTCTCTTCGCGCCGCGCCTTCCGTTCACTTGCCTTGCTGCTGTTCTCCAGCTCCCTGGGCGCTGCGCCGGTGCAGACCGATGCCGGCGCGGTCGAGGGCGCCACGGATGCAGCCGACCCGGCGATCCGCGTGTTCAAAGGCATCCCGTTTGCCGCGCCGCCGGTGGGCGCGCGCCGCTGGCAGCCGCCGCAGCCGGTCGAGCCGTGGAGCGGCGTCCGGCCGGCGACGCAGTTCGGGCCGCGCGCGATGCAGGCGCGGTTGTATTCGGACATGGTCTTCCGCGACGACGGTCCGGCCGAGGACTGCCTTTACCTGAATGTCTGGACGCCCGCGAAAAACGCGGACGAGCGCCGGCCGGTGATGGTGTGGATCTACGGCGGCGGTTTTCAGGCCGGAGCGGCCTCCGAGCCGCGGCAGGACGGCGCGCACCTCGCGGGCAAGGGCGTGGTCGTCGTGAGCCTCAACTACCGGCTCGGCGTCTTCGGCTTCCTCGCGCATCCGGAGCTCACGCGCGAGTCGGGCCGCGAAGCCTCGGGCAACTACGGACTCCTCGACCAGATCGCGGCCCTGCAATGGGTGCGGCGCAACATCGCGGCCTTCGGCGGCGATCCGGACAACGTCACGATCTTCGGCGAATCGGCCGGCTCGATGTCGGTCAGCGCGTTGATGACGTCGCCGCTGGCGCGCGGACTGTTCCACCGCGCGATCGGCCAGAGCGGCGCCGTGCAGCTGACGGGTGGCCGCCACGGGCGCGAGCTGTCGCTGGCCGCCGCGGAGCGGCGCGGGCTGGACCTCGCCGCCGCCGCGGGCGCGACGTCGCTCGCCGGGCTGCGCGCGCTGCCGGCGGCCGAGCTTTTACGGGTGGCCACGCAGCATCCGGAGCTGGCGCTGCGGCCGATCCTCGACGGTTACGTGCTGCCCGCCGATCCCGGAAAAACCTGGGCCGGGGGCGCGCAGGCCCGCGTGCCGCTGCTCGCCGGCTGGAACGCCGATGAGGTGCGCGTCTACCAGACGTTCGGCGACAAGCGGCCGACGGCGGCGGCCTTCATCGCGAAGACGCGCGCCGCCTTCGGCCCGCGCGCCGACGCCGTGCTGACGCTGTATCCGGCGGAAAACGACGAGCAGGCGGCGCGCTCGGCCGGCGATCTGGCGGGCGACCAGTTCGTCGGGTATTCGACTTGGAAATGGCTCGAGCAGCAGCTCGTCACGGGCGGCGGGGTGCCGGTCTACCGTTTCTCCTTCGACCGCGCCGTGCCGGTCGTCGCCGGGACCGTGATCAACGGCCGGCCCGCGACCGGCGCCGATGTCGGCGCGGCGCACGCCAGCGAGATCGTCTACGTGTTCGGCACCCTCGCGCTCGCCGCGCCGCAGGTGCCCTGGCAGCCGGAGGACTTCGCGCTGTCGGAGACGATGCAGACCTACTGGACGAACTTCGCGAAGACGGGCAATCCCAACGGCGCCGGCGTGCCGGCCTGGCCGCGCTACGGACGCGACGATCGTTATCCGGTCCAACACCTCGATACGACGGTGCGCGCCGCGGCCGATGCGCACCGCGCCCGTTATCTCTTCTGGTCGGCCGACGCCGCGGTGCCGGAGAACTGAGCCGGATCACGCCGCCCATGCGGGCGGAACCGGTCTTCCGGCCCGGATTGATTAGGGCGTGGATCCAGCAACCCGTCCGGAGGACGGGGGCTTCCTTTCAGCCAGCATCTTTCGGGACTCGGGACGCGACTTTCCAGGCGGATTAACCGTCCAACGGCCCGAGTCCGGCTCAGCGGACGATGGCCGGCGGATTTGCGGTCGGGGCGATGCGCCTGCGCCGCGATCCTGCGATTGGCGATAAGCCCCGGCGCACCGCGGCGCCGACGTGAGCGGCGGCCGCCCGACTGCGCCGGGATTCGCGACCCCGGCGGCAGTTCGGACGATCGGCTGTTCTTCGTGCGAAGACGCAGGCCGGCGGCCTGCGATCGGTTCGACCGCCGCCGGCGAGAGGCGTCGACGGTTTACTTCGCCGCGGGCGCGGCGCCCGGGACGCTGCCGGCCTTGATGATGACCATCGAGTCGGGCTTCACGTATTTCCTGATCGCGGCGTTCACCTGCGCGGTCGTGAGCGAGGCGATCTTTTCCGGATACTGGTCGAGCCAGGTCACGTCGTAGCCGCGGTGGATCGCGGCGAGGAGCGCGCCGGCCATGCCGTCGGTCGTCGCGAGGCCGACCTTGAACGAGCCGATCAGGTCGCCCTTGCGCTGGGCGAGTTCGGCGTCGGTGACGCCGCGGTCGACCCAGGCGGTGAGTTCGCGTTTCGTGGAGGCGATGCCTTTTTCGAGCAGAGCGGGGGCGAACGTCGCCTGGATGCGCCAGTCGCCGTCGCTGAAGGTGTCGCGCGCCATCGAGGAACCGATGCCGTAGGTCAGGCCTTCCTTGTCGCGGACGTTGGCCATGAGCCGGCCGGTGAAGCCGCTGCCGAGGATGGCCGTGCCGACCTTCAACGCCTGATAGTCCGGATCGCTGTAGCGCAGGCTGCTGTTCTGGCCGAGGACGACAGTGACGCTGGGCTTGTCGGCCATCAGGACATCCTGGTCCTTCGGCGCGTCGGTGCCGGTGGAGCGGGCGGGGTGGATCACGTCCGTGCCGCCGGTCCAGCCGGCGAAGGCCTTCCGCACCTCGGCCTGCAGCTGCGGGACGTCGAGGTCGCCGACGGCGACGAGCGTCAGGTGCGCCGGGCCGTAATACTTCGCGTGAAACGCCTTCACGTCCTCGAGCTTCGCGCTGGCGATGGCGGCGAGCATCTCCTCGGGCGGCGTGTTGCGGTTCGGGTGGCCGACGGGATAGACCGCGCGGGTGAACGCGTCGGAGGCGCGGTAGTCCGTGCTCTCGAGCTGGCGCTGGATGCCGCCGGCGAGCTGCTTCTTCGCCTTCTCGAACTCCTCGGCGGACAGCGCGGGCGAGCGCAGCTGCTCGGCGATCAGGGCGACGACGAGCGGCACGTCCTTGCGGAGGCACTTGGCGCTGATCCCGACCGTCTGGGTGTCGACGTCGAAACCGATGCTGGCGCCGACGCTTTCGAGCTTCTGGGCGATGGCGAACTTGTCCTCGGTGGTCGTGCCCTGGTCGAGGAGCATGCCGGTGAGCGTGGGCACGGCGGCGTTGCCGTCGCCGGCGAACGCGTCGCCCGCGGGCAGCGAGCCGTGGATCGTGACGACATCCTTCACGCCCGTCGGGTAGGCGACGAGGTCGATGCCGGCGATCGTCGTGCGCTGCACGTGCGCGGCGATCTGGGCGGAGGCGGGCCGCGCGGCGGCGAGCGCCGCAGCGAGGACGAGCAGGGAGCGGAGAACGGAAGAGGTTTTCATGGAGATGATCGGGTTGGGCGGACGGATCATTTCGCCGCGGCGGCGCCGGGGACGATCGGGATGAACCAGCCGGTCGTGCTCTGGTCGTAGCCGAGGTAGGCTTCGGCCACGCGCTTCACGTCGGCCGCGGTGACCTTCTTCGCGGCCTCGTCGAGGCCGTAGTAGAGCGTCCAGTCGCCGGCGGCGATGCACTCGTTGAGGTTGCCGGCGATGGCGAAGGAGCCGTCGCGCTGGAAGGCGGAGCTGGCGAGGAGCTTGGCGGCGGCCGTCCGGACCTCCTCGTCGGTGACGCCGCCCGCCTTCAGCTTCTCGATCTCCTCGAAGATGATCTTTTCAACGGTTTCGTGGGCGGTGCCCGGCGTGAGCGGGGCGAAGATGATCTCGAGCGACGGGTCGTGATTGAGACCGAGGAAGCTCTGCGTGCTCATGGCGAGATTCTTGTCGGTGAGCGCCTTGTAGAGGCGGCTGTTCTTCCCGTCGGTGAGGATCGCGTCGAGGATCTGGACGGCCGCGTAGTCGGGATGCGTGGCCGCCGGGGTCTTGTGGGCGACGGCGACGACGCCGAGCTGGCCGGCGCGCTTGACGGTGACGTGCCGCGCGCCGGTCTGCTCCGGCTCGACCGTGTAGAGCTGCGGGATCGGGTGCGGAGAATGCGGATACGCGCCGTAGTATTTTCTCACCAGCGCGAGCGCGGCCTCGGGCTGGAAGTCGCCGATGATCGAGACGGTGGCGTTGTTCGGCCAGTAGAACGTGTCGTAGAACGCCTTCAGCTTCTCGATCGGCACGTTCTCGATGTCGCTGCGCCAGCCGATCGTCGAGTGATGGTAGGGATGGGCGACGTAGGCGGCCTGGAAGATCTCCTTCATGAGCGCCTGGAAGGGCGAGTTTTCGCCGCGCTCGAATTCGTTGCGCACGACGGTCATCTCGGGCCGGCGGTCGGAGTCGCGCAGCCAGAGGTTGCGCATGCGGTCGGACTCGATCGCCATGTAGCCCTCGAGATGCTCGCTGCCGATGTTGGCGTAGTAGTTGGTGCGGTCGAGCCAGGTGGTCGCGTTGTATTCGCCGCCGATGCCCTCGAGGAACTGCTTCACCGAGTTGCCCTTGGCGTCGTTGAACTCCGGGCTGCCCTTGAACATCAGGTGTTCGAGCAGGTGCGTCGCGCCGGTGGTGCCGGTGACTTCGTTGCGCGAGCCGACGCGGTAGGTGACCATCAAGGTCAGCGTCGGGCTCGAGTGATCGGGCATCAGGAGGACGTCGAGGCCGTTGGCGTCGAGCGTGTATTCGGAGACGGCGCCGACGGTCTTGACGAAGGAGAAGCCCTCGACCTTGACCGGATCGGCGGCGCGCGCCGCGATGGGGGCGGCGAGCGCGACGAGGAGAACCGCGAACCAGGGAATGCGTTTCATGCAGGTGAATGAACTAGGGCGGCGAACGTGGCCGAAGTGCGCGCGAACGCCAAGCGGTTAGCGATGAAACGCCGCAGAATGGGCCGTTCGGTCCATGGACGGGATGAACGGTCGGCGCGGGGAGGGAAGGAACCGTGAGCGCGCTGCCCGATGTCGCACAATCCTCCGCAACCGGCGTCGCGCTGG
>Ga0222421_100146_pt1 | contig 64354 bp, 60 predicted proteins | sample 3A1ome_2_FD_182473 | JGI IMG/M metagenome (GOLD analysis project Ga0222421, IMG submission 182473) | Enriched microbial communities from leaf-cutter ant dump, University of Wisconsin, Madison, United States - 3A150A (version 2) | ecosystem: Environmental > Terrestrial > Nest > Insects nest > Nest... | reverse complement strand
GGAGAAGAAGGTGTTGTCGGTTGAGATCGCGGCGATCCCGGCCCGGGCGGTTTCCGTGTGACTCGCGGCGAACCGGCGCGACTCCGCGAGACCGTGCACGGTCACGAAGGTGGATTTTCCCGCTTTGGCGTCTTTGCCGGCGGTTTTTCCCAGGATCGCGGTCTCGGCGGTCGCATCGAGGATGTCGTCGACGATCTGAAACGCGAACCCGAGATGACGGCCGGCCTTGTGCAGATGCGCCAGCGCGACGTCGTCCGCGCCGCCGATGCGCGCGCCGAGCCCGAAGGCCGCCTCGATCATCGCCGCCGTTTTCTGGAGATGGATGAATTCGAGGTCGGCGGGGGTCGTGGCCGGCTTTTTCTCCGCGAGGAGATCCTCCATTTGTCCGCCGATCAGCCGGCGGCTGCCGGCGGCGTCGGCGAGTTCGCGGATGAGTGCGTGGGCGAGGGCCGGCCGCGACGCGTAGGCCTCGCTCAACAGCGCGAAGGCGTGGGTGAGCAGCGCGTCGCCGGCGAGCAGCGCCGTGGCCTCGTCGAACGCCCGGTGCGCGGTCGGGCGGCCGCGGCGCAGGTCGTCGTTGTCCATGCAGGGCAGGTCGTCGTGGATCAGCGAATAGGTATGCAGGCACTCGATGGCGACGGCGGCGGGCAGGGCCGTGTCGTCGTCGACGCCGAACAATTCCGCGGTCGCCAGCACGATGACGGGCCGGAGGCGTTTGCCGCCGGCCTGGAGGCTGTAGCGCATCGCTTCGTGCAGCCGGGCCGGGCGGGTGCCGGCGGCGGGCAGCCAGGTGTCGAGACCGCGCTCCACGCGCGCAACGTAGCGGTTGTAATCGGTGGAAAAATCCATCGGCATCTGCGTGGGCGAAAACCGTCTTCGGCGCAATCCCGGCGCGGCCGGCACGGTCGAGAACGCACTCGCCAAGCCGCGGTCCGGCGCCCATAACGGCCGCCGTTTTACCGATGCCAACCTACGAGTATCTGTGTCCCAAGTGCGGTCACGCCTTCGAACTGTTCCAGTCGATGCGCGACGAGCCGCTCAAGAAATGTCCGAAGTGCAAAAAAACCGGAGTCAAACGCCTCGTGGGCGGCGGCGCCGGGCTGATTTTCAAAGGCAGCGGCTTCTATATCACCGACTACAAGAAGAAGAGCGGTGCCGGCTCCGAGTCCGGCGGCGGCGACAAGGCCCCGCCGAAGTCCGATGCCAAAGCCGCCGCCAAATAACGGCCTTTCCCATGAGCACTCCCGCCGCCCGCCGCACGAGCTGGACCGAGGTCATCCTCGGCGCCGTCCTCAGCCTGCTCCTCGGCGCGGTCCTCGCCGCCGCCTTTCTCGTGCTGCAGCCGGTCGCGACGCGGAAGGCGCCGCCGAAGGAGGACGAGGCGAAGCCGGGCGAGGTCTGGTTCATCGCGGGCACGCGCGACGCCGCCCGGGCGCGGGAGGCCGCCGCGAAGGCGCAGGCGTTTCTCTCCGGCGCCTCGGTCGTGCTGAACGAGGACGAGGTCAACGCGATCGTCGCCTCCGGCGCCCGTCCGGCCGACGCGCCGTCCGGCCGGGCGGCGGCCGCCGGTGAGCCCAATTTCCGGATACGTGACGGCCGGCTGCAGATCGGCGTGCCGCTGACCTTCTCCGTGCTCGGCTTCGAGCGCACGGTGATCGCGCAGGTGCGCGGCGGGTTCGTCCGGACCGGGACCGGATTCGCGCTGTCGCCGGACGAATTCTATCTCGGCGGCTGTCCGCTGCACCGGCTGCCCCTCGTCTCCGGGCTGCTGTTTTCCCGGGCGGTGGCGTCCGCGCCGATTCCGCCCGAGGTGGCGCAGGCGTGGAGCCGGTTGTCCGACGTCGCGGTCGAGGATGCGACCCTGCGGTTGACGGCGCCGTGACCGCCGCGACCGCACGCACGGCGATCCAGGAAGGGGCGCGTGATGCGGACGGATGGCGTCCGCGGGCGCGACGGCGCGCACGAACCGGCGCGGCGCCGGGGCACGCGACGGGTTAAGGACTTGCCGAGGCGCGCGCGCGGAACGCAGACTTTTCAACGTGTCGAAGAAGCTCAAGGCCATCGGCGTCGTTTCGTTTCTCACGGTCGTATCGCGCGTCCTCGGGCTCGTGCGCGACCAGCTGGGGCTCGCGATTTTCGGCACGGGCGAGCTTTATTCGGCGTTCATCACGGCGTTCAGCCTGCCGAATCTTTTTCGGCGGCTGCTGGGCGAGGGCTCGCTGACGGCGGCGTTCGTCCCGACGCTGCAGGACGAACTGCACGAGAACGGCCGGCCGGGCGCGTTCGTGCTGCTCAACAAGGTCGCGAGCTGGCTGCTCGTCCTCACGGGCGCGATGTGCGTGCTGGCGATGGCGGCGTTCAGCCAGTCGCGGCTGCTGCCCGGGCACGAGTCGCGCTGGTATCTCGCGGCGGACCTGACCGCGATCCTGTTTCCCTATCTGGTGATGATCTGCCTCGCGGCGGCGCTGAATGCCACGCTCAACGTCTTCGAGCATTTCACGGAGCCGACGCTGTCGCCGATCTGGCTCAATCTCGCGATGATCCTCTCGCTCGGCGGCGCGGGCTGGAATCTCGCGCACACCGACACCGGACGGATGCACTGGCTGTGCGCGGGCGTGCTCGCGGGCGGATTCTTCCAGCTCGCGGTGCCGGCGGGCGTGCTCGTGCGGATGGGCTGGCGGCCGCGGTTCGACTTCGGCTTTTCGCCGCGGGTGCGCGAGATCGCCGGGCTGATGGCGCCGGGATTGTTCGGCACGGCGATCTACCAGATCAACGTCTACATCTCGCGGCTCTTCGCGTTTTCCATCGACGAGTCGTCGGCGTCGCTGCTGTTCACCGCCAACCGGCTGATGGAGCTGCCGATCGGCGTCTTCGCGATCGCGGTGGCGACGGTCGTGTATCCGCTGATCGCGAGACACATGGCGGAGCGCAACCACGCGGGCATGGCCGGGGATTATCGCAAGGGCGTGCGGCTGATCCTGCTGATCAACGTCCCCGCGGCGGCCGGGCTCGTGCTGCTGAGCGAGCCGATCGTGCGGCTCCTGTTCCAGCATGGAAAGTTCGGCCCGGCGGACACCGCGGCGATGACGCCGCTGCTCGCGCTCTTCGCGGTCGGCCTGCCGTTTTTCTCGGTGGTGAGCCTGACGACGCGCGCGTTCTACGCGATGAAGGACACGGTCACGCCGGTGAAGGTCGCGACCATGAGTTTCCTCATCAACGTCGCGCTCAGCTGGGGCCTGAAGGACTGGCTCGGCGCGCCCGGCCTCGTGCTCGCGAGCACGGTGGCGATCGTGGCGCAGACGGTGGCCCTGCAGGCGGCGCTGGCGCACCAGCTGCCCGGCATGGGGTTCGGCGACCTGTGGCGCACGCTGGGCAAGGTGCTGGTCGCGACGCTCGCGATGGGCGTTGTCGTCGCCGGCGGCTGGTGGGGGCTGCGCGCCGCGTCCGGCGCCGCGCGCGGGGCGGACGTCGCCGCGATCGCCGGCCTGATCCCGCTCGGCGTGCTCGCGTATGCGGTCGTCCTCTGGCGGCTGCGCGTCGAGGGCCGCGAGGAGTTCGCGGCGCTGTGGGGAAAATTGCGCGGAAAGCTCGGCGCCAAAGTCTAGACGATGAAATTCAAGTTCGACTGGTTCATGTGGGGGATGCTGGCCGCCGTGGGGCTGGCCTGGGTGGCGCCGGAGCCCGGCGCGGCCGGCGGCTGGATGCATCCCGAATTGCTCAACAACCTGGGCGTCGCCCTCGTGTTTTTCCTCAACGGCGTGACGCTGTCCTTCGCCGACTTGCGGGCGGGCACGCTGCGCTGGCCGGTGCACGTGGTCGTGCAGGTGAGCGTGTTTCTGATTTTCCCGCTCGTCGGGCTCGCGTTGCTCTGGCTCACGCACCGCTGGCTGCCGGGCGGACTGGAGGACGGTTTCTTCTATCTCTGCGTGCTGCCGTCGACGGTGTCGTCGTCGGTGGCGCTGACGACGGCGGCGCGGGGCAATGTGCCGGCGGCGGTGTTCAACGCCACGCTTTCCAGCCTGCTCGGCGTCTTCCTCACGCCGGTGTGGGTGAGCTGGCGGCTGCACGCGGGCGGCGGCGAGGCGCATCTGGGCGGCGTGATCCTGGACCTCGTGCTCTGGCTGCTGCTGCCGCTGATGCTCGGCCAGGTGAGCCGTCTGTTTCTCGCGGACTGGTCGAAGCGGAACCGGCGCCTGCTCTACTACGTCGACCGCCTGACGATCCTGCTGATCATCTACACGTCGTTCTGCGATTCGGTGAAGGCGGGCATCTGGAACGGCAGCGGCATCGTGGAGCTCGCGGCCGCGTTGTTCGGCTGCGCGCTGCTGTTCGCGATCCTGATGCTGATCGTGCGCGAGATCTGCCGGGCGCTGAAATTCCCGGTGGCCGACCAGATCACGGCGATGTTCTGCGGTTCGAAGAAGAGCATCGCGCAGGGCGTGCCGATGGGGCGGCTGATCTTCGGCGCGAGCCCGCAGCTCAGCGTCGTGCTGCTGCCGTTGATGATTTATCACCCGTTGCAACTGCTGATCTGCAGCGTGCTGGCCGAGCGCTGGGCCCGGCGAACGGATTAGCGGGGGCGCGGCGGACGGCGTTCATCCGAGGGAAGGCCGGCCGGACGCGCCGGAGTTTTTGCGCAGGAGGGCGGAGGGGCTTTTATCTGCGTTGCGTTTGAAGGCTTGCGACGTGCCGTCGCGATCGCAGGTGGGACGGACGTTTCGCGGCGTATGGCAAGTTGCGCGCACCGGGCGCAGCGGCCGGTCGCGCGGATTTGAAAGTTTCCCGGCGCGAGCCACCTTCAGCCGGACATGGAAAACGAAATCATTGTCCGGCATCATGAGGCGGAGCGGCGCTACGAGGCGGTCGTCGAGGGCCGGGCGGCGGAATGCGTCTACGAGCCGGGCGGCGATCCCGGCGTGCGGGTCTTCACGCATACATTCGTGCCGGGCGAACTGCGCGGGCGCGGTGTCGCCGAGGCGCTGGTGCGCGTGGCGCTCGACGATGCGCGCCGGCAACGATTGCGCATCGTGGCGGCGTGCGGCTACGTCGCGGCCTTCATCCGGCGCCATCCCGGCTACCGCGACCTCGTCGCCTGATGCGGGCGCCGGACGGCGTCAGAGCGTGTCGGGCGTCGGGATCGGGGTGAGCTCTTCCTTCGTCAGCCGGGGCAGGTTGCGGTAGACGGCCAGCGCGGCCCGCTGGATCTCGAGCCGGTCGCGCAGCGCGGCGAGGACGATCCGGGCGGCGGAGCCGGGGGCGAAGTGATCGGTGTTGAGGACGAGGTCGTAGAGATGCGCGTCGTCGATGTCCCGGCCGAAGCGCGTCCGCAGGTAGCGCCGGCGGGCGTGGTCGTTCTTCTCGATGTAGGCGGCCGCGGCGCGCGGATCGCACTGCAGGAGCGTGGCCATTCGCCGGATACGCGAATCGGGCGAGGCCACGAGCCGGATGTGCAGTCCGCCGGGCAACGCGCGCGTGACGAGATGCGCGGCGCGGCCGGCGAAGATGACGCGGCCCATGCGGGCGAGATGCAGGATCGCGTCGGAGACCTTTTCCTCGAGCTCCCAAAGCGGCGGATGGAGGCCGACGAGTTCGCCGATGGCGGCCTGGACCTCGGAGATGCGATCCTCGGGGAGGAACTCGGCGAGCCGGGCCGGGAGCTGGTGATGGGTGAGCGCCTGGACGAGCAGGTCCTTGTCGAGGAAGATCCAGCCTGCGCCGTCTTCGCCGAGTTCGCGGGCGAACAGCGGCATGAGTTCGCGGCCCAGGGTGGTGGCGCCGGCGCCTGTCTCGCGCGAGATCGTGACGAAGGGCTGGATGGCGACATGCAGCCCCGGCGGTTCGGGGCACATGGGACTTTGCATGCGGGCGTGCAGGATGGACACGCCTTGTTTCAGATAGGTGTGAAGAGTCATGGGCGTTTCCTCGACGGAAAGGGACGGCGCTCTTTCCGTGGCAGGGTGGGGTTGGGCTGCCGTCTGCCCGTCGAGAGAAGCATGGACCTTCCCGGCTACGATGCGAGCGGGCCGGCGGCGGTGTGAGATCGTCTACTCATTCGCATAACCGGCGGTTGTCGCAGACCGCGAGCGGCCACGGACGAAGGGCGAGGTTGCTGAAAATCCATTTTTCTGAAAAACCGGCTTGAAGTTTACTAAATGGTAAACTATCTCCGATGCATCATGGGAAGAACCTCCGACGCCAACGAGCGACTGAAAGACGCCGCGCTCGCCCTCATCTGGGAGGAGAGCTATGGCGCGGTCACCATCGACGACATCTGCAAGCGCGCCGAGGTGAAGAAGGGGAGTTTCTATTACTTTTTCGAGTCGAAATCCGATCTGGCCGTCGCCGCGATGGAGAAGATGTGGGAGACGGATTGGAAGCCGACACTCGACCGCGTGTTCTCGCCGTCCGTCGATCCGATTTCCCGCCTCACCTCCTATTTGGGGGCGCTCTACGAAAAGCAGGCCGCGGCCAAGACCCGCACCGGCAAGGTGCTCGGCTGTCCCGCCTGCTCCGTGGGGTCGGAAGTCGGCACCCACGAGATGGATGTCGCGGGCAAGATCCGTGAGATCATGGCGCGGAAGCGCCGTTATTACGAATCGACCATCCGCGATGCCATGGCCGAGGGTCTGATCGAGCCCGGCGATCCGGCGCAGAAAACCTGTGCCTTGGTCGCCTTGATCGACGGACTGGTCAGCCAGTCCCGCATCATGAACGATCCCGAGCCGCTTCGCGCCCTGCCCGCCATGGCGCTCGAGCTCCTCCGGGTGAAATCGCCGACGCCCGCTCCCGCCTCCGTCTAGGTTTCGCCCGTTTTTCGCCGTCAACTTTCCCGCGCACGACGCACTGTGCGCGTTTTTTTGAGCCAAAATACTAGCTAGTTGGTCAACTACTTAACCCGCTTCATTCCATGTCCCTGAATTCTCACACTTCCCTTCGCTCCGCGCCTGCCGCCCGCACGCTGCGTTCGTCTGCTCGTCCGTTCGTCGCTTCCCGCCCGCTTGCCGGTCGGTTCTCGCTGGGCGATCCGCGTTTCGACCGCGCGGCTCCGCCCGCGCCCGGCGGACTGTGGAACCGCTCGCTGCTCGACCGCCTGCAGGCCCCGCTGACGCGCTACCGCGACTGAGCGCGCCGCGTCCTCCTTTTTTTCCCGTATCCGATATCAGCCCTACACCGCACACCATGTCCTCGCCCTCCGATTCCGCTCCCGTCCGCTTCGTTCCTGTGCGCGCCCGCCGCGCCGTCCTGCTGGTCTCGAGCCTCGCGCTCGCCGCCGGCGTCGTCGCCTATGCGACGACGCGGGCTTCCGCCGCCGATTCCTCCACGTCCGTCGCCGCGCCGCCGGCGCCCAAGGTCACCGTCGCCTCCGTCGAGCAGAAGCTGCTCACGGATTACGAGGAGTTCACCGGGCGCGTCGACGCCACCGAAACCGTCGAACTGCGTGCGCGCGTCTCGGGTCACCTCGAGGCCGTGAGCTTCCAGGCCGGCCAGATGGTCCGGAAGGGCGACGTGCTCTTCCGCATCGATCCGCGCTGGTATCAGGCGCAGTTCGACCTCGCCAGCGCGCAGGCCGCGGTCGCCGCGCGCGAGGCGAAGCGCGCCGACGACCTGCTCGCCGCCGCCGCGATCTCGAGCGAGGAGGCCGAGGCCCGCCGCGCCCGCGCCGCCGAGACCGCCGCCGCGCTCGCCACCGCCCGTCTCGACCTCGAGCACACGGAGGTCCGCGCGCCGATCGCCGGGCGCGTCAGCCGCGCCTACGTGACCGCGGGCAATCTCGTCTCCGGCTCGCCGGGCAGCGCCACGCTGCTCACGACGATCGTCTCCGTCGGCGAGGCGTTCGTCTACGCCGACATCGACGAGGCCACCGTGCTCAAGTTCAACCGCCTCCAGCGCGACGGCCGCCTCGCCACGGTCGGCGGCCGCGTGCCGGTCGACCTCGAGCTGGCCGACGAATCCGGTTTTCCGCGACACGGCTACATCGAGTCCGCCGACAACCGCATCAATCCGTCCACCGGCTCGCTCGCGTTGCGGCTCGTGTTCGCCAACGCCGACGGCGCGCTCGTCCCCGGGCTCTTCGCCCGCGTCCGCATCCCGGTCGGCGCGCCGCAGCCGACGCTCCTCGTGAGCGAGCGCGCCATCGGCACCGACCAGAACCAGAAGTTCGTCCTCGCCGTCTCGGCCGACCGTATCGCGAATTATCGCACGGTGAAGCTCGGCGGCAGCGCCGAACTCGGCAAGCGCGTCGTCCTCTCCGGCCTCCAGCCCGGCGACCAGGTCATCGTCAACGGTCTCCAGCGGGTCCGTCCCGGCATGACGGTCGATCCGCAGGTCGCCGTCGCCCTGCAACCCGCTCCCGCCGCCACGGTCGCCAGCCGCTGATTCTTTCCTGAGGAGGATGGGGCGCGTGCCACCGCCCGGAGCGCGATGTCCGCATCGCTCGCCGGAACGATTCCGGCTCGCCGCCCCGTCCCTCCGCTTCCGCTCTCCCGCACTTCCTTCACCGCGCCCGATTGGCGCGACCCAGCCACTGCTTTGCCCGGATCCCGCCATGAACATCTCCGACTTCTTCATCAAACGCCCGATCTTCGCCGGCGTCCTCTCGATTATAATCTTCCTCGTCGGCGCCATCGCGATGCTGCGCCTGCCGATCAGCGAGTATCCCGAGGTCGTCCCGCCCACCGTCATCGTCCGCGCCGTCTATCCCGGCGCCAGTCCCAAGACGATCTCCGAGACCGTCGCCGCCCCGCTCGAGCAGTCGATCAACGGCGTCGAGAACTCCCTCTATATGGCGTCGCAGGCCACGAGCGACGGCGTGATGACGCTCACAATCACGTTCAAGATCGGCACCAATCTCGATAACGCCCAGGTGCAGGTCCAGAACCGCGTCGCCCAGGCCGAGCCCAAGCTGCCCGAGGAGGTCCGCCGCCTCGGCGTCACGACGATCAAGGCGTCGCCCGACCTGCTCATGGTCGTGCACCTCTTCTCGCCGGACAACCGCTACGACGACATCTATATCCGGAATTATGCGACGCTGCAGGTGCGCGACGTCCTCGCCCGGCTCGAGGGCGTCGGCCAGGTCCGCATCTTCGGCTCGGGCGACTACGCGATGCGCGTCTGGCTCGATCCGAACAAGGTCGCCGCCAAGGGCCTGACCGCCTCCGAGGTCGTCGCCGCCATCCGCGAGCAGAACGTCCAGGTCGCCGCCGGCGGCATCGGCCAGCAGCCCGTCTCGCGCCCGGTCGACACCGAGTATCTCATCAACACCCGCGGCCGCCTCGCCACCGAGGAGGAGTTCGGCGCCATCGTGATCAAGGCCGGCGCCAACGGCGAACGCGTCCAGCTGCGCGACGTCGCCCGGCTCGAACTCGGCGCCTCCGACTACTCGCTGCGCTCGCTGCTCAACAACAAGCCCGCCGTCGCCCTCCCGATCGCCCAGCTGCCGGGCTCCAACGCCATCGCCACGTCCGACGCCGTGCGCGCGACGATGCTCGAGCTGAAGAAGAGTTTTCCCGCCGGCCTGGACTACGACATCGTCTACGATCCCACCATCTTCGTCCGCCATTCCATCGAGGCGGTCGTGCACACGCTCGTCGAGGCCATCCTCCTCGTCGTGCTGGTCGTGATCCTGTTCCTGCAGACGTGGCGCGCCTCCATCATCCCGCTCGCCGCCGTGCCCGTTTCCCTGATCGGCACGTTCGCGGTGATGCACGCCCTCGGCTTTTCCATCAATGCCCTCTCGCTCTTCGGCCTCGTCCTCGCCATCGGCATCGTCGTCGACGACGCGATCGTCGTCGTCGAAAACGTCGAGCGCAACATCGCTCTCGGGCTCGCGCCGGTCGAGGCGACGAAGCGTGCGATGCGCGAGGTCACCGGCCCGATCGTCGCGACCGCGCTCGTGCTCTCCGCGGTGTTCATCCCGACGGCGTTCATCAGCGGGCTGACCGGCCAGTTCTACAAGCAGTTCGCCATCACGATCGCGATCTCGACGGTCATCTCCGCGTTCAACTCGCTCACGCTCTCGCCCGCGCTCAGCGCGATCCTGCTGAAGGGCCACCATGCGCCGAAGGACGGCCTCACGCGCGCGATGGACTTCGCCTTCGGCTGGTTCTTCCGCCCGTTCAACCGTTTCTTCGACTGGGCGTCGCACCAGTATTCCGCGGGCGTCGCGCGCGTCCTGCGCCTCTCCGTCATCGCGCTCGTCCTCTACGCCGGCCTGCTCGCGAGCACGGCGTGGCTTTATCGGAAGACGCCGCAGGGCTTCGTGCCGACGCAGGACAAGCAATACCTCGTCGCCTTCGCCCAGCTGCCCTCCGCCGCCTCGCTCGACCGCACCGACTCCGTCATTCGCCGCATGAGTGCGATCGCGCTCAAGCATCCCGGCGTGGCCAACGCGATCGAGTTCCCCGGGCTCTCGATCAACGGCTTCACCAACTCCTCCAACAGCGGCATCGTCTTCGTCGCCCTGAAGCCGTTCGAGGAGCGCACGTCGAAGGACCTCGCCGGCGCCGCCATCGCGCAGCAGCTCCAGCGCGAGTTCGCCGACATCCAGGACGCGTTCATCGCGATCTTCCCGCCGCCGCCCGTGCAGGGCCTCGGCACCATCGGCGGCTTCAAACTCTACGTCGAGGACCGCGGCGACAACGGCCTCGACGCCCTCTACGACGCCACGCAGGGCCTGATTGCGAAGGGCTACCAGACGCCCGGCCTCGCCGGCCTGTTCTCCAGCTACACGATCAACACGCCGCAGCTCGACGCCGACATCGACCGCACGAAGGCGAAGCTCATGGGCGTGCCGCTGCAGAATCTTTTCGAGACGATGCAGATCAACCTCGGCTCGCTCTACGTGAACGATTTCAACCGCTTCGGCCGCACCTATCAGGTCGTCGCCCAGGCCGACGCGCCGTTCCGCGCGCGGCCCGAGGACGTCCTCCACCTGAAGACGCGCAACGCCGCCGGCGATCTCGTCCCGCTCGGCGCGCTCATGCGCGTGAAGGAGACCTACGGTCCGGATCGCGTCATGCGCTACAACGGCTATCCCGCCGCCGAGATCAACGGCGCGCCCGCGCCCGGCTTCAGCTCCGGCCAGGCCGAGGCGATCATGGAGAAGCTCGCGAAGGAAAACCTGCCGAAGGGCATGGTGCTCGATTGGACGGAGCTCACCTACCAGAAGATCATCGCGGGCAACACCGGCGTGGTCATCTTCCCGCTGAGCATCCTCCTCGTGTTCCTCGTCCTCGCGGCGCAATACGAGAGCTTCCGGCTGCCGTTCGCCGTCATCCTGATCGTGCCCATGGCGCTGTTCTCCGCGTTCGTCGGGCTCTGGCTGACGTCGGGCGAGAACAACGTCTTCACCCAGATCGGCCTGATCGTGCTCATCGGCCTCGCGGCGAAAAACGCGATCCTCATCGTCGAGTTCGCGGTCAAGCGCCGCGAGGAGGGCGAGAGCATCGTCGACGCCGCGCTCGACGCCGCGCGCCTCCGCCTGCGGCCGATCCTGATGACGTCGATCGCGTTCATCGCGGGCGTGTTTCCGCTCGTGGTCAGCACGGGCGCCGGCGCCGAGATGCGCCGCGCCATGGGCGTCGCCGTCTTCGCCGGCATGATCGGCGTGACGTTCTTCGGCCTCTTCCTCACGCCGATCTTCTACGTCGTCCTCGAAAAGATCGGCCTGCGCAAACCCGCGCCCGCCGTCGTCCCGCCCGCGGTTTCGCCCGAGCACGCCTGAACTCCGCTTTCCGCGCCGGCCGGGCTCCCTCCCGCCGGCGCTCTCCGCGCACCTTCCTTCCTTTCTTTCTTCGTCATGAAATTTCCGCTTTTCCTTTCGTTCTTCTCCACCGGCGCCGCCTTCGCCGCTCTGCCCGCCGTCGGCCCCGATTACCGGCGTCCCGACGTGTCCGCGCCCGCCGCGTATCGCGATGCCGGTGACGCCGCGCTCTGGAAAACCGCCGCGCCGGCCGACACGCTCGCCCGCGGCGAGTGGTGGCGGCGCTTCGGCGATCCCGCGCTCGACGGGCTCGAGGCGCGCGCGCTCGCCGCCAACCAGGACCTGCGCTCCGCCGCCGCGCGCGTCGCCCAGGCCATGGCGTCCGCCGGCATCGCCCGCAGCGCCTACTGGCCGCAGGTCGCCGCGAATCCGTCCTTCACCCGCGAACAGACCTCGACGACCGTCTCCAATCCGCTTCCGCAGCCGCTCGGCGACGGTTATCGCGCGCCGCTCGTCGCCTCGTGGGAACTCGATCTCTTCGGCCGCGTGCGGCGGCTGGGCGAGGGCGCCCGGGCCGAGGCCGACGCCGCCGCGGCGTCGTTCGAATCGTTCCGGCTCGCGCTGACGTCCGAGGTCGCCGCGGATTATTTCTCGCTGCGCGCGCTCGGGCGCGAGGCCGCGATCCTCGCGGAAAACGTGGACCTGCGCCGCCGCGCGCTCGACCTCATCCGCTCCCGGCTCACCGCCGGCGCCGCGACCGAGCTCGATCTCGCCCGCGCCGAGGCCGACCTCGCCACGACCGAGGCCGATGCCGCCGAACTGGCCGGCCGCCGCGCGGCCCTGCAGAACGCGCTCGCCGTCCTCGTCGGCGAAAACGCCAGCACGTTTTCCCTTGAAGACTCGCCGGTGCACGCGGTGCCGCTCGCGGTGCCGGCCGGACTGCCGTCCGAACTGCTCGAGCGCCGCCCCGACGTCGCCGCCGCCGAGCGCGCGCTCGCCGCGGCCAACGCCCGGATCGGCGTCGCGCAGGCCGCCTTCTTCCCGGCGATCTCGCTCACCGGATCCGCCGGTTTCGCCAGCGAGGATTCCGACCGGCTGTTCCAGCACGATTCGCGCCTCTGGTCGATCGGGCCGGCGCTCTACCTGCCGGTCTTCCAGGGCGGGCGCAACCGCGCCAATCTCGCCCGCAGCCGCGCGGCCTACGACGAAAGCGTCGCGGCCTACCGGCAGAGCCTCCTCGTCGCGTTTCGCGAGGTGCAGGATGCGCTGACGGCGACGCGCCTGCTCGCCGACCAGGCCGCCGCGCAGGACCGCGCCGCCGCGGCCGCGGAGCGGGCGGCTCAGCTCGCGCGGACGCGCTACGACGCCGGCTACGTTTCCTATCTCGAGGTGCTCGATGCGCAGCGCACCGCGCTCTCGGCCCGGCGCACGAGCACGCAGCTCACGGCACAGCGGCTCAACACGAGCGTCGCGCTCATCAAGGCCCTCGGCGGCGGCTGGCACACGCCGCCCGCCGGCCCCGCGCTCGCGCAACGGTGAGTTCGTTTCTTCTTCCGTTCGTTCCCAACCCGTATCCAAAACATCATGTCCACCACCAAGCTCAAGCTCGCGGGTAAGACCGCCCTCGTCACCGGCGCCTCCAAAGGCATCGGCGCCGCCATCGCCACGCACCTCGCCGCCGCGGGCGCGGCCGTCGTCGTCAACTACGCCTCCGACAAGGCCGGAGCCGACAGGATCGTCGCCGCCATCGTCGCCGGCGGCGGCCGCGCCGTCGCCCTCCAGGCGAATGTCGCCGAGCCGGCCGACATCACGCGCCTGCTCGCCGAAACCAAGGCGGCGTTCGGCCATCTCGACATCCTCGTGAACAACGCCGGCGTCTACGAGATGCGTCCGCTCGAGGCGATCACGCCCGAGCATTTCCACCGCCAGTTCAACATCAACGTCCTCGGCCTGCTGCTCGTCACGCAGGCGGCGATGCCGCTCTTCCCGGCCGCGGGCGGCAGCATCATCAACGTCGGCTCCGTCGTGACCAGCGTCACGCCGCCCGCGAGCGCCGTTTACACCGGCACCAAGGGCGCGGTCGACGCCATCACCGGCGTGCTCGCGAAGGAACTCGGTCCGAAGAAAATCCGCGTCAACGCGCTCAATCCCGGCATGGTCGAGACCGAGGGTTCGCAGGCCGCGGGCTTCATCGGCTCCGACTTCGAAAAGAGCATCGTGGCCCAGACGCCGCTCGGCCGCGTCGGCCAGCCGGACGACATCGCGACGGTCGCGGTCTTCCTGGCCTCGGACGATTCCGGCTGGCTCACGGGCGAGCAGATCCGCGCCGGCGGCGGCCTGCATTGATCGCACACGGACCTTTCCGCCAGATCCCGCCGCGCGGCCCGCGCCCGCGGCGGACTGGCCCCGACTTTCCATGATCCTGATCTTTTCGCTCATCGTCATCGGGCTCGTCCTGCTCACCGCGTGGGACGGCACGGAACACCGCGACTTCTGAAGTCGTGGCGTTGTCTCGTCCGGGCGCGGCCAAGGCGCAGTTTCGCTCCCGGTCTTTTTGCCGCCGGCGCTGGCGGGCGGTGGAGAAGCGCGTTTATTCCGCCGTCTCTCCTCGCTCCCAACCCATCGGTTTCTTCTCACATGAAACGCAAAGCCTCCGCCGTCTGGCACGGCGATCTCAAATCCGGTCGCGGCACGATCTCGACCGAAAGCACCGTCCTTAAGGACACGCAATATTCGTTCGGCACCCGCTTCGAAAACGGCCCGGGCACCAATCCCGAGGAACTGATCGGCGCGGCCCACGCGGGCTGCTTCACGATGGCGCTTTCCGCCGAGCTGCAGAAGGCCGGCTTCGTCGCCGACACGCTCGAGACGACGGCGACGGTGACGCTCGACAATCATCCGCAGACGAGCTGGACCGTGACGAAAATCCACCTCGAGACGACGGCCCGCGTCCCGGGTCTCGCGGCGGAGCCGTTTGCCGCGATCGCGGCGGGCGCCAAGGCCGGTTGTCCGATCTCGCGTCTGCTCAAGGCCGAAATCTCCCTCGACGCGAAGCTCGTCTGAGCGCTTCCGTCTCCTTCGCTCCGCCATGCCGCATCTGTTCGATCCGTTCACGCTCAAGTCCATCACGCTCCGCAATCGCATCGGCGTCGCGCCGATGTGCCAGTATTCCGCGCAGGACGGGATGCCCGGCGACTGGCATCTCGTGCATCTCGGCGCACGGGCCGTCGGCGGCGCCGCGGTCGTGATCGTCGAGGCCACCGGCGTCGTGCCGGAGGGCCGCATCTCCCCGGCGGATCTCGGCCTCTGGTCGGATGCGCAGGCGGAGGCGTTTGCGCCGATCACGGCGTTCCTCAAGCGCGAGGGCGCCGTCGCCGGCATCCAACTCGCGCACGCCGGGCGGAAGGCGGGCGTGGCGCCGCCGTGGACCGGCGGCGGCCACCTCGCGGACGCCGCCGGCGGCTGGACGCCCATGGCGCCGAGCGCGGTGGCGTTCGGCGGCGGTCTCGACCGGGTGCCGCACGCCCTGAGCGTCGCCGGGATCAAGCGCGTGCAGGCGGATTTCGCCGCCGCGGCGCGGCGCGCGCTCGCCGCCGGTTTCGACTGGCTGGAAATCCACGCGGCGCACGGCTACCTCGCGCACCAGTTTCTCTCGCCGCTGGCCAACGGGCGGGTCGACGACTACGGCGGCGAATTCGAGAACCGGATACGCTTCGTTGTCGAGACGACGCGCGCCGTCCGCGCCGTCTGGCCCGACCGGCTGCCGCTCACGGTGCGGTTGTCCTGCACCGACTGGGTGGAGGGCGGCTGGGACCTCGAACAGTCGGTCGAGCTGTCGCGCCGGCTGCGGGCCGAGGGCGTGGACCTGATCGACTGCAGCTCCGGCGGCGTCGTGCCGCACGCGAAGATCCCGGCCGGTCCGGGCTATCAGGTGCCGTTTGCGGAGCGGGTGCGCCGCGACGCGGGCCTGCCCACCGCGGCCGTCGGCCTGATCACCGAGGCGAAGCAGGCCGACGCGATCGTGCGCGCCGGCCAGGCGGATCTGGTCTATCTCGCGCGGGAGCTGCTGCGCGACCCGTATTGGCCGGCCCATGCGGCGCGGCAGCTCGGCCAAGCGGCGGCGCTGCCGGGGCCGGCGCAATACGCGCGGGCGTGGTGACGCGCCGCGCGAAGCGGAGTTCGCGCGGGCGCTTGGCATGGCGCGCGATTCGTGTTCCTTCGCGGAGCATGACACCCGTCTCCACGACCACGCTTCTGGATGCGCTGCACTGGCGCTACGCCGCCCGCAAATTCGATCCGGCGAAAACGATCGCGCCGGACGTCTGGGACGCACTCGAGCAGTCGCTCGTGCTCGCGCCGTCGTCGGTCGGCCTGCAACCGTGGAAGTTTTTCGTGATCACCGATCCGGCCGTGCGCGCGCGACTGCATCCGGCGGCCTGGAACCAGGCGCAGGTGATCGATGCGTCGCATTTCGTCGTGTTCGCCGTGCGCCGGAATCTCGACGCGGCGCATGTCGACCGCCATCTCGCGCGCATGGTCGAGGTCCGCGGCGGCACGCTCGAGGCGCTCGCGAAGTTCCGCGCGATGGCGGTGGGCAATCTCGACCAGGCGCGCGCCGAGGGCCGGCTCGACACGTGGCAATCGCACCAGCTCTACATCGCGCTTGGCCAGTTCGTGGCCGCGGCGGCGCTGCTCGGCGTGGACACCTGTCCGATGGAAGGTTTCGAGCCGGAGAAGTTCGACGTGATCCTCGACCTGCCGGCGCAGGGCATGACGAGCGTGGTGTGCTGCGCCGCCGGCTATCGCGCGTCCGACGACCGCTATGCGGCGTTGAAGAAAGTCCGTTTCAAAACCGAGGACGTGATCGTGCGGCTCTAGGCGGGCCGTCTGCCGCCGCGGAGCGCGTGCGCGCGATCAGCCGTGGTCCGGATCGGAGAACACGGCTGCGCGTTCGGCGCGGCCGAGCTCGCGGAACCGGCCCGGGGCGAGATCGCCGAGGAGAAAGCCGCCGATGCGCACGCGCAGGAGCCGCAGCGTGGGATGGCCGACGGCGGCCGTCATGCGCCGCACCTGGCGGTTCTTGCCCTCGGTCAACTCGAGCGCGATCCAGGAGTCGGATACGTTTTTCCGGAACCGGACGGGCGGATCGCGCGGCGGCAGCGCCGGCGCGGGATCGAGCCGGCGGGCGCGGCAGGGCAGGGTCGCGAAACCGCCGAGGTCGATCCTGCCGCGGGCGAGCCGTGCGAGCGCGGCGGAGTCGGGCACGCGCTCGACCTGCGCCCAGTATTCGCGGCGGTGCGCGTGGCGCGGATCGAGCAGCCGGGTGTTGAGTCCCGGCTCGTCGCTCAGCAGCAGCAGTCCTTCGGAATCGGCGTCGAGCCGGCCGAGCGCATACACGCCGGCCGGCAGCGCGAACTCCGCGAGCGTGCGCCAGCGCGAGCCGGGCTCGGGCGTGAATTGCGAGAGGACGCCGTAGGGTTTGTGAAACGCGATCAGCACGACGGACGAAGGTTGAAGGGGAAAACCGATGCGGCAGAAGGGAAATCGAACCGGACCGCCGCGAGCCGGGTGCGAGAACCGGTTTGTGCGGCGGCCGGGTTGCTTCTTCACTCCGGCCCTCAATCTTCCCCATCGTCATGCGCGCCGTTTGTTTCCCCGCCGTCAACCAACTCGAAATCGCCGAGGTGCCGGCGCCGCAGCCTGCCGCCGGCGAGGTGGCCGTCGATCTGCGCGCCGCCGCGCTCAATCACCGCGACCTCTGGATCAAGGCCGGGCAATACGCCGGGCTGAAATGGCCGTGCCGCCCCGGTTCCGACGGCGCGGGCGTGGTCGTGGCGGCGGGCGAAGGCGTCGATCGTTCGTGGATCGGCCGCGAGGTGATCCTGTATCCGGCGCTGCACTGGGGCGAGGATCCGGCGGCGCAGGGCGCGGCGTTTCAGATCCTGGGGCTGCCGCGCGACGGCACGCTGGCGGAGCGGATCGTGGTGCCGGCGGCGCAGCTCGCGCCGAAGCCGGCGCATCTTTCGTGGGAGGAGGCCGCGGCGCTGCCGCTGGCGGGTGTCACCGCCTACCGGGCGGTCTTCTCGCGGGCGCAGCTCCAGCCGGGGGAGCGCGTCCTGGTCACCGGCATCGGCGGCGGCGTGGCGTTGTTCGCGTTGCAGTTTGCCGTCGCGCACGGCGCGGAGGTCTGGGTGACGTCGGGTTCGCCCGACAAGATCGCCCGGGCCGTGGCGCTCGGCGCGCAGGGCGGGGCGGATTACACGCAGCCGGGCTGGGCGGCCGAACTCGGGCGGCGCGAGGGCGGTTTCGATGTGATCGTCGACAGCGCGGGCGGCGAAGGCTTCGAGTCGCTGCTCGGCCTCGCGGCGCCGGGCGGGCGCGTGGTGTTCTTCGGGGCGACGCGCGGCAATCCGCCGGTGCTGCCGATGCGGACGGTTTTCTGGCGGCAGCTTTCGCTGCTCGGCACGACGATGGGCTCGCCCGCCGACTGGCAGGCGATGATCGCGTGGGTGGGGCAGCGGCGGATCGCGCCGGTCGTGAGCGACGTGCTGCCGCTGGCGCGCGCCGCCGAAGCGTTCGCGTTGATGGAGCGCGGCGGGCAATTCGGAAAGATCGTGCTCCGGATCGCGTGAACGGGCCCGATCGCGGATCGGGCAGAGCTTTTGGGTTCCGGCTCCTTCGGACTTCGGCGGCGGTCGCCCCGCCGCATCGGCGTTTTTCGGGGCGCGATCCGGACGCCGCGGCTCACTCCACGATCAGCACGTGGTCGCCGGCGCGGACCTCCTCGTAGAGTTCCACGATGTCGAGATTGCGCATCAGCACGCAGCCGGCGCTGAGCGGCTCGCCGATGCGGTCCTCGTGGTTCGTGCCGTGCACGTAGACGTAGCGCTCGTAGGTGTCGACCGCGCCGCCGCGGTTCACGCCGGGCTCGAGCCCGCGGAGCCAGAGGATGCGGCTCGTGATCAGGTTGCCGTGCCTCTCGCTGTCCGGCAGCTCGGAGAAATGCCGGCCCGTGGGCTGGCGCGACACGAAGACCATGCCGGGCGGCGAGCCGGCGCCGATCCGCTCGGCGATCTCGTGCAGGCCCTGCGGCGTGCCGAGCGAGTTCTTCACGTTGGAAGGCGGCCGCTTCGAGGTGGAGACCGGGTAGCTTTTCACGAGCACAGCCTGGCGGTAGAATTGCAGCGTGGCTGTGCCGATGCGCACAAGTAGAAGCCGGTCTGAAGGCTTGATGCCCAGACGCTGATAGGTTTTCGTGACCAGTTCCAACGGAGATTCCATGAGTAATACGCCATCCTTCACGGTCGGTATCGTCGGCGCGACGGGCGCCGTCGGTCAAGAGCTGCTGCGGCTTTTGCACGAACGTAATTTCCCGATGACGTCGCTGCGGCTCTTCGCCTCGGCGCGGTCGGCGGGCCGGGTCGTGGAGTATTCCGGGAAGAAATACACGGTCGAGGAGGCGAAGCCGGGCGTGTTCGCCGCGGTCGACGTGGCGTTCTTCGCCGCCGGCGGCCCGGTCACGCGCGCGCTCGCGTCCGACGCGGTCCAGGCCGGCTGCCTCGTGATCGACAAGAGCTCCGCGCTGCGGATGGATCCGAAGGTCCCGCTCGTCATCCCCGAGATCAATCCCGAGGGGCTGCGCACGCATCACGGCATCATCGCGAATCCGAACTGCTCGACGGCCGTCACGCTCATGGCGCTGTGGCCGCTGCACCAGGCGTTCGGGCTCAAGCGCTATTTCGCGGCGACGTATCAGTCCGTCTCCGGCACGGGCGCCGAGGCGGTGCGCGAGCTCGAGGACCAGGTGCAGGCCCATGTGAAGGGCGCGCCGCTCGTGAAGAAGGTCTACCCGTATCAGATCGCGTTCAACTGCATCCCGCAGGTCGATACGTTCGGCGCCGACGGCTACACGGGCGAGGAGAACAAGATGATGCTCGAGAGCCGCAAGATCATGGGCCTCCCGCACCTCAGGGTCTCCGCCACCTGCGTGCGCGTGCCGGTCGTGCGGGCGCACTCCGTCGCCCTCAACGCCGAGTTCGAGCGGCCGGTGAGCGTCGAGGCGGCGCGGGCCGCGATCGCGGCCTTTCCGGGCGCGCAGCTGGTGGACGATCCGGCGGGCCGGCTCTATCCGACGCCGCTCGATTTCACGCGCCGGGTGAAGTGCGGCGTGGGCCGCATCCGCCTCGACTCGGCGCTGGACAACGGCCTCGCGCTCTGGGTCAGCGGCGACAACCTCTGGAAGGGCGCCGCGTTGAACGCCCTGCAGAACGCCGAGCTGATGGTGCGCGAGGGCCTGCTCAGGCCGAAGCGCGCCGCCGTCGCGGTCTGATCGCGGCGGGTCGCGCTCCCGCGCCGCCGGCCTCGCGGTCTGCGCCGCCCGCGGCGGTCGCGGTTTCCGCCCGCCCCGTCCTCCTCCCAATCCCATCCCGTCATACCGGAATAATTCCTTGTCATAGGAGCGCGCCGCGCGCTTTCATCGCCCCTCGGCTCGGACGCCTAGCTCAGTTGGTTAGAGCACCTCGCTTACACCGAGGGTGTCGGGGGTTCGAGTCCCTCGGCGTCCACCAGTGACCTCACATCTTTCCACCACCTCCATGCGACACACGCTCTCCGTCCTCGTTGAGAACAAGTTCGGCGTCCTGGCGCGCGTCGCCGGCATGTTCTCCGGCCGCGGCTTCAACATCGACTCGCTCAACGTCGCCCCGACGCACGACGCCTCGCTCTCGCGCATCACCGCCGTCCTGAAGGGCGACGAGGCCGCGCTCGATCTTTGCGTCAAGCAGCTGCGGAAATTGATCAACGTCGTCGAGGTCACCGATTTCAAGGACGGCCAGGCCGTCGCCCGCGAACTCGTGCTGGTCAAGGTCCGCGCCGATGCGAAGACGCGCTCCGAGATCGTCCAGATTTCCGACATCTTCCGCGCGAAGATCGTCAACCTCACCGCCGAGAACGTCATCATCGAGCTCACCGGCGACGACGAAAAGGTGAACGCGCTGCTCGGCCTGCTGGAGCCTTTCGGCATCCTCGAACTCGCCCGCACCGGCCGGCTCGCGCTGATCCGCTGATTTCGCGTCACTCCACCCCGATCTCCCAACTCCGAAACAGGTTTTCCCATGCCCGCCAAAGTCTACACCGACAAAGACGCCGATCTCGGCGTGTTCCAAAACAAAACGCTCGCCGTCCTCGGCTACGGTTCGCAGGGCCACGCCCATGCGCTCAACCTGAAGGACAGCGGTTGCAAGGTCATCATCGGCCTCTACGAGGGTTCGAAGTCGAAGCCCGTCGCCGAGCAGCACGGCTTCGAGGTCGTGTCGACGGCCGAAGCCGTCAAGCGCGCGGACGTCATCATGGTCGGCCTGCCCGACATGAAGCAGGCCGACGTCTACACGCAGGACATCGCCCCGAACCTGACCAAGGGCAAGACGCTCCTCTTCTCGCACGGTCTCGCGATCCACTTCGGCCTGATCACGCTGCCGAAGGGCGTCGATTGCATCATGGTCGCCCCGAAGGGCCCGGGCCACATGGTCCGCCGCCTCTACGCCGAGGGCAAGGGCATGCCGGCGCTGATCGCCGTCGCCCCGGGCAGCTCCAAGAACGCCAAGAAGGCCGCGCTCGCCTGGGCCAAGGGCATCGGCTCGACGCGCGCCGGCGTGCTCCAGACCACGTTCAAGGAAGAGACCGAGACGGATCTCTTCGGCGAGCAGGCCGTCCTCTGCGGCGGCGCCAGCGCCCTCGTGCAGGCGGGATTCGAGACGCTCGTCGAGGCCGGCTACCAGCCCGAGATGGCCTATTTCGAGTGTCTCCACGAGCTGAAGCTCATCTGCGACCTCATGTATGAGAGCGGCATCGCCGGCATGCGTTTCTCGATCTCCGAGACCGCGAAATACGGCGACATCACCCGCGGCCCGCGCGTCGTGAACAAGAAGACGAAGGCCGAGATGAAGAAGATCCTGAAGGAGATCCAGACCGGCCAGTTCACGAAGGAATGGGTCAAGGAATACAAGGGCGGCCTGAAGAACTACAACAAGCTGCTCAAGGCCGGCGAGAAGCACCCGATCGAAAAGACCGGCGCCTACCTCCGCGGCATGATGCCCTGGATGGCCAAGAAGCACATCAAAGGCGTGCAGGCCGCTTACTGAGCCGAATCCCTCCCCGAGGCCACGGCGCGCGGCAAAGGTCACCAAAGGGTCCTTTCCGCCTCCGTGGCCTCTTTGCTTTTTCCGTCTCCGCCGTGACGAAAACGAAACTCATCCTCGCCACCCGCCAGAGTCCGCTCGCGCTGGCCCAGACCCGGCTCGTCGCCGCGCACCTGCGCGCGCGCCTCGGCGTCGAGGTCGAGCTCCTCAAGCTCGTCACCACCGGCGACCGGCAGGTCGCGTGGTCGCTCGAGCAGCAGGGCGGCAAGGGGCTTTTCACGGGCGAACTCGAGCAGGCGCTGCTCCGCGGCGAGGCCGATTTCGCCGTCCACAGCACGAAGGACCTGCCCGGCGACATGCCCGCCGGCCTCGCGGTCGCCGGGTATCTGCCGCGCGAGGACACACGCGACGTGCTCGTGCTGCGCGCGGGCGTCGCCCGGCCGGCGTCGCTTGCGACCGGCAGTCCGCGCCGCCGGCTGCAGCTGGCGAAACTTTTTCCCGGCGTGGCCTTCACCGAGATCCGCGGCAACGTCGACACGCGGCTGCGCAAGATCGGCGAACAGCACGCGGCCGACGGCACGGTCCTCGCCGCGGCCGGGTTGAACCGGCTCGGCCTCGCGGGCTGGCCCGGCGTCGAGTTTCGCGCGCTCGGCTTCGAGGCCATGGTGCCGGCGATCGGGCAGGGCGCGATCGCGATCCAGGGCCGCGCGGGCGAGGCCGCGCAGCATGCGGGGCTTTTCGACGCGGCGACGGCGCGCGCGGTCACGCTCGAGCGGGCGTTCCAGGCGGCAATGGGCGGCGGCTGCCACACCGCGTTCGCCGTGCACGCGGCCGCCGGCACGCTGCATCTGTTTCACGAAACCACCGGCATCCGCGCGCTCCCGCTCGGCGAGGCCGATTACGCCGCGCCCGCGGCGACGGCGGAGCGCGTCCTCCGGCAGCTCGGACTCCGGTGAGGCCCGGCCCTCGCCCGCATCCATCCGCTCCGCCCACCCAACCCGATCCGCCGGCCGCGCGGATCCACTTCCTCAATACCATGGCAGATTCCCAAGCTCCCTCCCTTTCCGGCCGCCGCATCGCCGTCACGCGCACGCGCGATCAGGCCTCCGAGCTCGCGGCGAAACTCGCCGCGCTCGGCGCCGAGGTCCTCGAGCTGCCGCTCATCCAGGTCTCGAAGCACATCGACAAGCAGTCGCTGGCCGACGTCCTGCTGGAACTCGGCGGCTACGACTGGATCGTCTTCACCAGCGCGAACGGCGTCCGTTTCTTCTTCGACGAGTTCCTGCGCATCTACGACGACATCCGCTCGCTCGGCCTGCTGCGTTTCGCCAGCGTCGGCGACGCCACGGCGGATGCGATCCGCGCCTATCATCTCAAGATCGAGTGCCAGCCCGCCAAGGCCACGGCCGAGGCGCTCGCCGACGAACTGATCGCGACCGGCAGCCTCGACAACGCGAAGGTCCTCGTCATCACCGGCAATCTCAACCGCGACACGCTCGTGACGAAGCTGGAGGCGGCGCTCGCGATCGTCGACTGTCTCCAGGTTTACCGGACGGAGCCGACCGATCTCTCCGTCAACGCCGCCGCGGCCGATTTCCGCGCGAAGGGCGCCGACGCGATCCTGTTCGCCAGCTCCTCGGCCGCGCAGTCGTTCGTCGACCAGGCCGCCGCGCTCAAGCTCGGCCACGGCGCCGTGCGCCCGCTTGCCGGCAGCATCGGTCCGCAGACGAGCGCGACGATGAAGCAGCTCGGGATCCCGGTCGACTTCGAGGCGAAGACGCCCGGCCTCGACGCCCTGATCGCGGCCTTGGTCAGGAAACTGAAGTAGGCCGGGAAATCCGCGAACCGCGCGAAACAGGTTTGGATTTCGTGTCGTTGGTGTGTTTCGTGATCCCCTGTCATGAAAGTTCCGTTCCTCGATCTCAGCCTCCAGCACCAAGCCCTGCGCGAGCCCGCGCTCGCCGCGCTCGCCGCGACCTACGACGCCACGCGTTTCTGTCTCGGCCGGGACGTCGAGGATTTCGAGAAGGCCTTCGGCGCCACGCTCGGCTATCCGCGCGTGCTCGGGATGAACAGCGGCACCGCGCCGCTCCATGTCGCATGCATGGCCGCCGGCTTCGGGCCGGGCGACGAGGTCATCGCGCCGCCGTTCACCTTCATCTCGACGGTCTGGGGCGTCAGCTACACCGGCGCCACGCCGCGCTTCGTCGACGTCGAGGAGGGCACGTTCAACCTCGATCCGGCGAAGATCGAGGCGGCCATCACGCCGCGCACGAAGGGCCTCATCGCCGTGCACCTCTTCGGCCAGCCGGCGCGGATCGACGAGATCGCCGCGATCGCGAAGAAGCACGGTCTCTTTCTCATCGAGGACTGCGCGCAGGCCGTCGGCGCGTCGTTCGGCGGCACGCCCGTCGGGCTCTTCGGCGACGCCGGCACCTTCAGCTTCTATCCGACGAAGAATCTCGGCGGCTGCGGCGAGGGCGGGGCGTTCGTCTCGCGGCGCGAGGAGGTGCAGACGCGCGCGCGCCACATCCGCGTGCACGGCTCCGACCGGCGCTACTATCACGACATCGTCGGCGGCAATTTCCGCATGGACGGCTTCCAGGGCGCGCTGCTCGGCGTGAAGCTGCCGCATCTCGCCGCGTGGACCGCCCGCCGCCAGGAGATCGCGGCGCGCTACCTCGCGGGCATCGCGCTCGCGGGCGTGCGCCTGCCGGACCAGCCCGCCTACGCGAAGTCCGTTTTTCACCAGTTCACGATCCGGCATCCGCGCCGCGACGCGCTCCGCGAGCATCTCGCGAAGCACGAGGTCGGCACCGACCTGATCTACCCCGTGCCGCTGCACCGGCAGAAATGCTTCGCGGCGCTCGGCTACGGCGAGGGCTCGCTTCCGGTCGCGGAGAAAGCCGCGGCGACATGCGTCAGCCTCCCGATCTTTCCGGAGTTGACCGATGCGCAGGTCGACCACGTGATCGCCGCCGTCAACGCCTTCGCCGGCTGACGCGCAATTTCACAAACGCGCGCTCGCGCCCGGCGGGCGCGCGTGCTTTGACGTAGGGCCAGCATGGCCAGAAAATCCAGCGGCACCATCGGCATCCTCACGGCGGGCGGCGACTGCCCCGGCCTCAACGCGGTCATTCGCGGCGTCGCGAAGGCCGCGATGCATCACGGCATCCGCGTGATCGGCATCCACGACGGCTTCCGCGGCCTGGTCGAGAACCGCTACAGTCCGCTCGATAACCGGCTCGTCAGCGGCATCCTCACGCAGGGCGGCACGTTTCTCGGCAGCAGCCGCGACAAGCCCCACAAGATGCCCATGGGCGGCAAGATCCTCGACATGACCGAGGTCGCGGTGAACAACTACCGCAAGCTCAACCTCGACTGCCTCGTCTGCCTCGGCGGCAACGGCACGCAGAAGAACGCGCTGCGGCTCCACGAGAAGGGCGGCATCAACGTCCTCACCCTGCCGAAGACGATCGACAACGACGTCGCCGGCACCGACATCACCTTCGGCTTCGACTCCGCCATGGCGATCGCCACCGAGGCGATCGACCGTCTCCACACCACGGCGACGAGCCATCACCGCGTGATCGTCTGCGAGATCATGGGCCACGACGCCGGCTGGCTCTGCCTCGGCGCGGGCATCGCCGGCGGGGCGGACGTCATCCTCATCCCCGAGATCCCCTACGACGTCGACGTCATCGCGCGCAGCGTGATGACGCGGCATCGCTCCGGGAAACGCTTCTCCATCATCGCGGCCGCCGAGGGCATCATGACCCGCGAGCAGGTCCGGGCGCGCGCGGCCGCCGAGAAGAGCGGGCGCAAACCGAAGGCGCCGGCGATCTCGCACACGTTGAAGACCGAGATCGACGGCGAGATCCACCTCGTGCAGGAGCCGGTCGCCAGCCGGCTCGCGCGCCAGCTCCAGCAGGCGACGGGCGTCGAGGCGCGCGTCACCTCGCTCGGCCACGTCCAGCGCGGCGGCACGCCGACGCCGTTCGACCGGCTGCTCTGCACGCGGCTCGGCACCAAGGCGGGCGAGCTGCTCGCCCAGCATCACTACAACGTCATGGTCGGGATCAAGGGCCCCGCGTGCGTGCCCGTGCCGCTCGCCAAGGTCGCCGGCGAGAAGCGCGTCGTCCCGCCCGATCATGCCTGGATCCGCACGGCGCGGCTGGTCGAGACCTGCCTCGGCGATCAGGAGATCGGTTGAGCGATGAGGCGCGGCGCGACAGCACCGCGCGCGATCTGACTTTTCCGCGTGACCGTGCATCCTGCGCCATGATCGACGGCATCCGTTTCAAGGTCTGCGGCCTCACCTCGCTCGTCGACGCGGAGTTCGCCGACGGCTGCGGCGCCGACTTTCTCGGCTTCATCCTGTATCCGAAATCCCCCCGCCACATCGGCCTCGGGACGTTCCGCGCGATGGCGCCGCGGCTGCCGGAGCGGCGCAAGGTCGCCGTGTCCGTCGAGCCGGCCCCCGACGAGCTCGCCGCGATGCGCGACGCCGGCTTCGATTTTTTCCAGATCCATTTCCGGCCGGAGGCGACGACGGACGCGCAGCTGACGGCCTGGTCGCGGCTCGTCGGCGAGAAGCGGCTCTGGCTCGCGCCCAAGCTGCCGCCCGGCGGCGAGGTCTCGCCCGCGGCCCGCGCCGTCGCGAAATACCTCCTCCTCGACACGTTTCACGCCGACGGCTTCGGCGGCTCCGGCCGCACCGGCGACTGGGATGCGTTCGCGCGCCAGCAGGCGGCGCATCCCGGCAACGTCTGGATCCTCGCCGGCGGACTGGCCCCGGACAACGTCGGCGACGCCCTGCGGGGGAGCGGTGCTCGTTTCGTCGACGTCAACAGCGGCGTCGAGGCCGCGCCCGGCGTGAAGGACCACGCGAAGCTGACGCGCTTCGTCGCCGCCCTGCGCGAGGCGGCGGCGCGTCCTTAGCCCGCGCGGGCCGGCCGGGGCGGAAAAGCCGGCCTCCGCGTTGGAGTTTGCCGCCGCGGCGTCCGGAGCCTAGACCCGGCGACGATGAAACGCTTCGACGAACTCACGGAGCAGGAGATTCTCGCGCTCGCCATCTCGCTCGAGGAGGAGGACGCCAGGATTTACGACAGCTTCGCGCAGGGCCTGCGCGACCACCAGCCGGCGGAGGCGGCGAAATTCGAGCGGATGCGCGAGGAGGAAAACGGCCACCGGCACCGGCTGCTCGAGCTGTATCGCGCGCGCTTCGGCGAGCGGCTGCCATATCTGCGGCGTCAGGACGTGAAGGGGTTCGTCACCCGCCGGCCCGTCTGGCTCGTGCGCCCGCTCGGCCTGAAGGCGGCGCAGCGCACGGCCGAGACGATGGAGCTCGAGACGAAGAAGTATTACGAGTCGGCCGCGCGCCGCACGACCGACGCCGGCATCCGCCAGCTGCTCGGCGACCTCGCGGCGGAGGAGCGGCGCCATGCGCAGACGGCCGAGGCGATGGGCCGGCCCGTCGCCGGCCAGGAGGAGACGGACGCCGCCGCGCAGAAGCGGCTGTTCGTGCTGCAGGTCGTGCAGCCCGGCCTCGCCGGGCTCATGGACGGATCGGTGTCCACGCTCGCGCCGTTGTTCGCCGCAGCCTTCGCGACGCACAGCAGCAAGGAGACCTTTCTCGTCGGTCTCGCCGCAAGTCTCGGCGCTGGCATCAGCATGGGCTTTGCGGAGGCGCTCTCCGACGACGGCAGCCTCACCGGCCGCGGCCGGCCGCTGATCCGCGGCGTCGTGTGCGGCCTGATGACGACCGCCGGCGGCATCGGCCACACGCTGCCGTTTCTCATCGCCGACGTCCAGACGGCCACGGCGATCGCGGTGGCCGTCGTCGCGGTGGAACTCGCCGTCATCGCGTGGATTCGCAACCACTACATGGACACGCCGCTGCTTTCGGCGATTTTCCAGGTGGTGCTCGGCGGCATCCTCGTCTTTTTGACGGGCATCGTGATCGGCGTCTCATGACGTCCGGCGCTCCGGCGGTTTGCGTCCTGGCGCGAAGTGACCAGGATTGGCCCGTCGCATCCGGCCGGGGAAATTCCGATGGCACCCCCGCACCCGCGGTCCGGTCCAAACCCTTTGCCATGCAACACCCCGTTTCCATGAAAACGCATCTTTGGCGGCTGGCCGCCTGTCTGGGGCTGGGATTCGCCGCGACGGTGTTCGCGCAATCCACGGCTCCGTTGCCCTCCTCGTCGGCCACGGTCGAGACCACGACGCCCGCGCTGTCCCCGGAATCGCTGGATCAGCTCGTGGCGCCGATCGCTTTGTATCCCGACGCGCTCGTGGGGATCATGCTGCCTGCGTCGACGTATTCGTCCGACGTCGTCCTCGCGGCGCGTTATCTGGCGGCGGGCGAAGATCCCGCCCTCGCCGGCGCGCAGGGCTGGGACGACAGCGTGAGCGCCCTCGCACATTATCCCGACGTGGTGAAGTGGATGGACGAGAATCTCGCCTGGACGCAGCAGCTGGGCGACAACTACCTCGCGCAGCCGGCCGCCGTGATGGCCGCGATCCAGCGCGACCGCGCCCGGGCCCGCGCCAACGGCTCGCTGGTCGACACGCCGCAGCAGAACGTGATCGTCGACGCGGCGGGCAACATCAGCATCGTCCCTGCCCAGCCGACCGTGATCTACGTGCCGCGTTACGATCCGCAGATCGTGTATGTCGAGCGCCCGTTCTACTACGGCCTGTCTCCGCTCGATTTCGGTCTGGGTTTCAGCGTGGGCAGCTGGCTCATCTACGACACGGATTGGGGCCAGCGCGTGATCTGGGTGGGCAACCGGCACAACTGGCGCGACCACGACTGGCACCGGCCGCCGGTCGGACCGGGACGTCCGCCCGACTCGCATCAATGGCGGCCGCGTCCCGATCGCCCGCGCCCGCATCCGCGTCCGCCAGGCTCGCCCGGTCGTCCCATCCTCCGTCCGCGGCCTTATCCCGGCACACCGCAAGTGCCCGACCGTCCGGGCGCCGGCCGGCCCCATCATCCGGCGCAGCCTTCGCACGGAGATCGTCCGGGATCGCCCGCGGGGCGGCCCGCGGCGCCGCACACTCCGGCGCCCGCGCCCGTGCCGCCTTCGCACGGCCAGCCCGCTCCTTCGCCCCGTCCAGCCCCCGGCCAGGCCGTCAATCCGCCGGCGGCGGCGCCCGCGCCCGCCCCGCGACCGGCGCCTCAGGCCGGGTCACCTTCGCGTCCGGCGCCGGCGCGAGCGGTGCCGGCGCCTGCTCCGCGACCGGATCGCGATCGCGATCCGTGACGTGACGGAATCGCGTCCGGCGGTCGGACGCGGGTTTTGACGCCGCCCAGCCGGCCGGGAGTTGCCTGGAGGCGGCCGTGATTCATCGTCGGCGCAATGAAACTCCACCCCCGACGTTTCCTGTCCGGTCTGGCGCTGCTGGGTCTGGCCGCGCCTTCGCTGTCCGCCGCTCCGCTTCGCGTCCTCTATTTCACGAAATCGGCGGGATACGAGCACAGCGTCGTCAAGCGCGTCGACGGCCGGCCGAGCCATTCCGAGCGGATCCTCGCGGCGCTGGCGGAAAAGCACGATCTGGCGTTCACGTTCAGCAAGGACGGCTCTCTGTTCACACCGGAGTATCTGGCGCGGTTCGACGTGATCCTGTTCTACACCAGCGGCGATCTCCTCGGCGCGGGCGGCGACGGCCAGCCGGCGATGACCCTCGCCGGCAAGCAGGCGCTGCTCGATGCGGTCGCGGGGGGCAAGGGCTTCATGGCGCTCCACAGCGGCGCGGACACGTTTCACACCGGTGAGTCCGGCGGCGGCAACCCGGCGGCGCGGGGCGGCCGGTATCTCAATCATGGAGACGCCTCCGATCCCTACATCCGGATGCTCGGCGGCGAGTTCATCAGCCACGGCGCGCAGCAGGTGGCGAAGGCGCGCGTCGTCGATCCGGCGTTTCCCGGCTGCGGCGGCCTCGGCGAGGCGCTCGACCTGAAGGAGGAGTGGTATTCCAACAAGGAGTTTGCGTCCGACCTCCACGTGCTGCTCGTGATGGAGACGGCCGGGATGGAGGGCGGGGATTACCGGCGGCCGCCGTATCCGCTGGCGTGGGCGCGGCCGTATGGCCGCGGCCGCGTCTGGTTCAACGCCATGGGCCACCGCGAGGACGTGTGGGACAATCCGCAATTCCAGGCGCTCCTGCTCGGCGGGATCGCGTGGGCCGGCGGGCGCGTCTCCGCCGACGTCCGGCCGAATCTCGCCCAGTCCGCGCCCGGCGCGGACACGCTGCCGCCGCCGCCCGGCCCGTGATCTGCGCCGCGGCCGTGCCTCAGCCGGCGGCCGCGTCGCGGAAGCTCCGCCACTTCGCGAGCGGGAGGTTCGCGATCGCGATCAGCGCGAGCTGGCTCGCGACGAACAGCACCAGCGCCACGAACGCCGCCTCGGTGAAGCCGTAGCTGTGCAGGCCCACACCGAGCATGTTCGTGCCGAACCAGCTCCAGCTCGTGACGACGTTGCCGAAGACGGCGAGCGCCATCAGTCCGCGCTGCTTCACCAGGCCGCCCCAGCGGGCGTGCAGGATGATGGCGTTCCAGACCACGATGATCAGCGCGCCGTTTTCCTTCGGATCCCAGCCCCAGAAGCGGCCCCACGACTGGTCGGCCCAGATGCCGCCCAGCACGGTGCCGACGAAGCTGAACAACGTCGCGAAACAGACGATGCCGTAGACCATCCGCGCGAGCGCGTCGGCCGTCGCCCGATCCAGCGAGCGCGTGAAAACGCCGCGCAGGATATAGATGATCGCCAGCAGTCCGGCGAGAAACGTGGCCGAATAGCCGATCGACACGGTGACGACGTGCGTCGCCAGCCAGAAGTTCGAGTCGAGCACCGCGCGCATCATTTCCATCGTGTCGCCGTCGAGCGACAGATGGTGCGCGATCAGCAGCGTGCCGAAGCCGATCAGCCCGGCGGCCGCGCTGCCGATGGCGTTCTTGTAGACGGCCTCGAGCACGAGGCAGAGTCCGACGGCCGCCCAGCCGATGAAAAGCGCGGAGGAGTAGAGGTTGGTGACCGGCGGCCGGCCCTCGAGCCACATGCGCGCGGCGATGCCGGCGGTCGCGAGCAGCCAGGCGATGCCGACGAGCCGGAACGCCGAGCGGCCGAGGGCGTCGGGCCATTTCAACCACGAGAACACCGCGGCGAGAAACGCGATCACGTAGAGCGTCGAACTGGTGAGGAAGGGCTGCGCGGCGTTGAAGCGGACCTCGACGCCGGTCTTGCGCATCGTCCGGGGAAACGACTTCCCGAGCTGCTCGCCGTAGAGCGTGACGATGTGGTTGAACTGCTCCGCGTTGCCGGCGACCCAGGTGCGGGCGAGCCCGGCGTAGGTCAGCGCATACGGATTCACCCGGCCGGTCTCGAAGGTCTCGAGCAGCGCGGCGCCGGTGTTCTTCCAGCCGGCGGGATTGCCCTCCCCGTCGAGCGGCGGGATGGGAAACAGGGACGCCGCCTGGCTCATGTGCAGGAAATGCTGGCCGGTTTCCATCGTGGCCCGGGCGGCGGCCTCGTCGTGCGGCTGGTCGGCCTGCTGCGCGCGGATCGCGGCGGAGCCGGCGGCGGCCGTCTCCTGGAAGCGCATCAGCTCCGCGAGGAAGTCCGGGCTCTCGGGCGAGACCAGGCTGTAGCGCAGACGTTGATACAGGTGGAGGTTGGCGTGGAGCTGGACGACCGCCTTCTGGAACGACGTGCGCGCCTGCGCCGGCACGGGCTGGGCGAGCTGCGCCTGCCGGTCGAGCTCGGCGAGGTCCTTTTCGAGCTGGCGGTAGGAGAAGCGCTTCCTGCCGGCGCCGTCCTCCGCCGCGAGGTGGAAGAGCGCGAGCAGGTCCGGCTGGACGATCTCGAAATGTTGATACGCGTCGGCCCGGTCCGGCGCGAAGCAGACGTCGAGCAGCCACGCGGCGGGCTCGAGCGTGCGGCCGTCGGGCGTGACGACCCGCTGCCGGCCCTGAAGGACGAGCAGGGTGGTGCGGGCGACGGTGTCGAGCGGCTTGACGCGGCCGTTGAGGACGACGGGCAGCCGGCCGAAGCCGGCGGTGTCGAACGCGGTCGCCGGGCGCGGCGGCACGAGCGTCGAGCCGACGTAGACCGCCGCGAGCAGGAGGACGAGAAGGGGAAGGAGACGTTTCATGAAGATGTTTTTTGAAACGCGGAGGATGCGGAGTGACCTGAGATGCGTCGGAAGATGTGTTCGTTTCCGAGGATTGGGTTTGGCACGTCGAAATTCATCAGCAGTCCCGATCGGGAATCGTGGCGCCGGGGCCGGGGGCCCGACCAAACTCGATCTCCGTTTCGCGAGTGCGTGACGGTTCGTCGATGGAATGCGTGCTCATCCGGCTCCACGATCTGCGTGTGCTCCGCGGTTAAGCCGTTTGCGCCCTGCCGCGCCGTTTCGTGACGAAGCCCGCGAGGTGGAGCGCGAACTGGAACAGCAGCCCGAACGAGATCAACGCGCACGAGACATACGGGATCAGCCAGCTCGGATTCCGCACGACCTGCAGCACGCTCGTCGCGTGCTCGCTGTCCATCTGATACTGGTAGAACGTCAGCCCGGCGTAGCGCAGCGGGTTGTTCATGTAGATCAGCACCTCGCGGTCCTCGCGGCCGTCGGGCGTCGTCAGCCGCACGCGGCTGGAGAAGTTCTTCGGGATGTCCGTGCCGAGGTAGACGTCGTGTCGCGTCTTCAGCAGCGTGAGCGCGAAGGGCTTGTAGGCGCGCTCGGCGCGCAGGCCGATCCGCCACGTGCGGCCGGCGTAGGCGACGGTCTGCGACGCCGCGAGCTGCGCCGACACGAGCCACGTGCCGATCGGGCCCTCGGCGCCGACGAGCTCGACGAACGCCACCGGCCAGTTCTGCTCGTCCTGCTTGTAGGTGAGCGGGACGGGGATCGCCACGAGCTTGGGACCGACGCCCTGCGTGGCGGGCGACGGCGCCGCACCCGGCGTGCCGGAGCGGAGCTGGAGGACGGCGTTGGGATAATATGCCTTCACGACGACGCGGAAGGGCAGCGGCGGCTGCTGGATCGCGTCGCCCCGCGCGAGCAGCGCCTCGGGGATCGCGACGACGTCGTCGATCTTCGGATCGGTCGTCTCGATGATCGCGAGCTCGTTGCGCCGGTAGCTTTCGGAGTAGTTCTTCGATTCGCCCTCGGTCAGCCGCATCTGGTAATCCTCCTGCCAGAGGCCGGTGAGCAGTTCGCCGACGAGCAGGAGGATCAGGCCGAAATGCGCGAGCTGGATGCCCGTCTTCCGCCAGGTGAATTGGAAACGGTAAAGGTGCGCGGCGACGAGGTTCACCAGCAGGAATCCGCCGATGAGATAACCGCCGGGGAAGACCGGCACAGGGATGTCGCCCACCGGCCAGAGCACGAAGATCGAGCGGAAATATTTCTCCTGCACGGCCCAGACGCCGAGGTTCACCTGGTCGAGCGTCGCGGCGAACACGAGCACGAGCGACAGCGCGAGCAGCACCACCGTGAGCTTGAGCGACACGAAGAAGTCGCGGAACTGGCGGACGGTGTCGTTCATGGCTGGGCGGCGGGCGCGGGGGCCCTGACGGTTTTCAGGAAATCGAGAAACGCCGGCTTCGCCTGCGCGACGACGGCCTCCGGGCCCATGAGTTTGAAGAACCACGTCGCCCCGTCGTAGGCGGCCGAGGCGCCGAGGATGCGCTGCGGCTTCTCGGCCTGGGGATTGTCGAAATCGACCACGACGAATTCCAGCCCGTTGACCGACAGCCGCGTCGTGACCGCCGGCAGGTCCGCCTCCGCGAGCGGCGGCAGCTGGATCTGGCCGCGCCAGCGGTTGAGGTTGGCGAGTTCGCCGCCGACGTCGCCGGGGAAGGCCGTGATCGAAAGATCGGCTTCCGCGCCGCCCTCGCTGGTGACGGCGTAGCTGCCCTTGCGCATCGCGGAGGCGGGCTTCGCCGTCCACGCGGCCGGCGCGCTCCAGGTCAGGCCGGCGCCGGTCGCGGTCGTCACCGGCGTGCCGGCCATGGCGGCCATGCCCGCCGCGGGCGACGGCACCTCGCCGGTGAGGATGGGAGGCAGGGGTTCGGGCTGCTCGCGGGGCACGCGGTAGCTCGTGACTTTTTGCTCACGGCAAGCCGCCAGCAGTGCCAGCGACGCCAGCAACGGAACGACGAAACGGAAACGCATGTGTGGGAGGCGACGAATCAGGCGCTTTGAAGCCGGACTGCAATCCAATCCGCCGAAGTATTAACCGCAGGGCGCACGCAATTAGTCCTCGTGCGGTGGCGGCTCTTGCCAAGCGCCGCGCGATCCCGAAGGATCGCAGCATGATGTTCGCGTCACTCGGCGATTCCGCCGTCGTTGTGACCCTTGGGGCCGGCATCGACGAGCCGACGCTCGTGCGCGTCCGCGCGCTGGCCGCCGCCCTGGAGCAGGACCGTGCGCCGGGGATCGTCGACATCGTGCCGGCCTATGCGACCGTGACGGTTTTCTACGATGTCGAGGCATGGGGCGGCGCGTCCGTGACGCCGTATGAACGCGTTTGCCGCCTGATCGCGGAGCGGGCGGAGAAGCTCGCCAGCCGCTGGCCGGAGCTGCTGCGCCTGGGCAAGGCCGGCGCGGGCGCCGCCGCGGTGGTGGAAATCCCCGTGTGCTACGGCGGCGAGTTCGGACCGGATCTCGCGGAGGTCGCGCAGCACGGCAAGCTCGCGCCCGAGGCCGTCGTTTCCCAGCATGCGGGCGCCGATTATTTCGTGCAGGCCGTCGGCTTCGCGCCGGGCTTCTGTTATCTCGGCGGACTGCCGGTGACGCTGCGCACGCCGCGCCGGCCGTCGCCGCGGCTGGCGGTGCCGGCGGGCTCGGTCGGCATCGGCTGGGAGCAGACGGGCGTCTATCCGCTGACGTCGCCCGGCGGCTGGCAGATCATCGGGCGGACGCCGCTGGCGATGTTCCGCGCGGATCGCACGCCGCCGGCGCTCGTGCGCGTGGGCGACCGCGTGAAGTTCCGGGCGATCCCGCCCGAGGAGTTTGCCGCATGGAAATGACGATCGTCCGCGCCGGGCAGTATACCACCGTGCAGGACCTCGGCCGGTCCGGCTGGCGCGCCGCGGGCGTGCCGCTCGGCGGCGCGATGGATCCGTTTGCGCTGCGGATCGCGAACCTGCTGGTCGGCAATCCGGAAAACGCCGCCGCGCTGGAGTTCACGCTCGCCGGGCCGGAGCTCGCCTTTTCGGCCGACACCGTCGTGGCGCTCGCCGGCGCCGAGTGCGACGGACTGCCCGCCCTGCAATCGGTCAGGGTCCGCGCGGGCGAGCGGATCGCGCTCGGCGGCTGTCGGCGCGGCTGCCGCGGCTATCTGGCCGTCGCGGGCGGGATCGCGATCGCGCCCGTGCTCGGCGGCCGCGGCACGTATCTGCGCGCCGGTTTCGGCGGCTGGGAGGGCCGGCTGCTGCGCGATGGCGACGTGCTGCCGGTGACGCCCGCGACGCGCGAGGTGGGCGACCACTGGCGGGTCGACGCGCGCGTGCTGCCGGCCTATTCGGCGGCGCCGACCGTGCGGGTCGTGCGCGGCGCCCAGTGCGCCGAGTTCGGCCGCGCCTTCTGGGAAAACGAATTTCGCGTGGCGCCGCAGTCGGACCGCATGGGCCTGCGCCTGCAGGGACCGAAGCTCGAGCGCACCGATGCCGACGACCTGCTGTCGTCCGCGGTCGCGCCCGGGACCGTGCAGGTGCCGCCCGACGGCCAGCCGATCGTGCTCATGGCCGACGCGCAGACGATCGGCGGGTATCCGCAGATCGCGCACGTCGTCACCGTCGATCTCCCCCTGCTTGCCCAGCTGCGCGCCGGCGACGCGGTGCGCTTCGCCGATGTGACGCTCGACGAGGCGCAGCGGCTGCTGCTGGCGCGCGAGCGCATGCTCGGCATGCTGCGCGAGGGCCTGGCGCAGAAGATCCACTGACGTGCCGCGGATCGACCTCAACTGCGACCTCGGCGAAGGGGCCGGCCACGACGAGGAGATCCTGCCGCTCGTCACCTCGGCCAGCATCGCGTGCGGCGCCCACGCCGGCGATGCGGACACGATGCGGGCGACGGCCGCCCTGGCCCGCGCGTGCGGCGTCGCCGTCGGCGCGCATCCCGGCTACGCGGACCGGGCGAACTTCGGGCGGATCGAACTCGCGCTGCCGCCGCGCGAGATCGGCGAACTCGTGCGCACGCAGATCGCCGCGCTGCAGGCGGCCGCGCCCGGGCCGCTGCGGCACGTGAAACCGCACGGCGCGCTCTACAACCTCGCTGCGCGCGACCGCGCCGTGGCGGACGCGATCGCCGCGGCCGTCCGCGCCGCTGACGCCTCGCTGGTGCTGTTCGGTCTCGCCGGCGGAGAACTCGTGCGCGCCGGCCGCGCGCACGGCCTGCGCGTGGCCGCGGAGGTCTTTGCGGACCGCACGTATCGGCCCGACGGATCGCTCACGCCGCGCGCGCAGCCGGGCGCGACGATCGAGGACGAGGCCGCCGCCGTCGCGCAGGTGCTGCGGATGGTCCGCGAGGGCGTGGTGCGCGCGACGGACGGCTCGGACGTGCCGGTCGCGGCCGACACCGTCTGCCTGCACGGCGACGGTCCGCACGCGGTGGCGTTTGCCCGTTGCCTGCGCCGCGAACTCGCGGCGGCTTGCATCGACGTGGCGGCGGTGTGACCGGCGGCGCATGGCGACGAACCGCGGCCCGGAGTCTGCTGTGCCCGTGGCGCCCGACCGGCCGGGCCTCCCGCCGGATTTCGCGGCGCCCGCCTCGTCTCCCGTTTTCCACTTCGCATGATCAAACTTGTCGGCCTGCTCGTCATCGCGCTCGGTTTCGCGCTCCGGTTCAACACGCTGCTGGTCGTGCTGGCGGCGGGCATCGCGACGGGACTCGCGGCGGGGATGTCGTTCAACGAGATCATGACGCTGTTCGGCCGGTATTTCGTCGAGACGCGCTACATGACGCTGCCGGTCGTCCTGATGGTGCCGGTGCTCGCGCTGCTCGAGCGCCACGGGCTGCAGGAGCGGGCGGAGATGCTGATCCGCCGCGCGCAGGCGGCCACGGCGGGACGCGTCCTGCTGCTCTACACGGCCGTGCGCCAGGTCTCGATCAGCCTGGGCGTGAACGTGGGCGGGCACCCGCAGATGGTGCGCCCGCTCGTCGCGCCGATGGCCGAGGGCGCGGCGCGCGCGCGGCACGGGGAGCTGCCGGCGAAGACGGTCCAGGCCATCCGCGCGCACGCGGCGGCGGCCGAGAATGTCGGCAACTTTTTCGGCGAGGACATCTTCGTCGCCGTCGGCGCGGTGCTGCTGATGCGCGGATTCTTCGAGACACAGAAGATGGAGGTGGGCGTCTGGGCGATGGCGCTCTGGGGCATCCCGACGGCGTTCGTCGCCTTCGCCGCGATGATCTGGCGCGCGCGGCGGCTCGACCGCCGCATCGCCGCGGAAGTCGCGGCCGCGAAACAGTCCGGCGGAGGAGGCGGAGCATGACGCTGTTGACGCTCGAACTTTTCTACCAGCTCTGCGGTGCGCTCCTGGCGGTCGTGGCGTGGCGGATCGCGCGGGACGCGTCGCATCCGCGCCGCTGGGGTTCGGCCGCGTTCTGGTCGTTGCTCGCGGTGGTGTTTCTCTTTGGCCGGCAGCTGCCGCCGGTCGTCACCGGCTATATCGTCCTCGCGCTCGTCGGGCTCGCGGCGCTGAAGCAGGTCGAGCGTTCGCGCGCGGACGGCGCCCCGCGCGAGGTGCGGCTTGCGGAGGCGGTGCGGCTGGGCAACCGCATCTTCGTGCCGGCGCTCCTCATCCCGCTCACCGCCGTCATGGGCACGCTGATACTCGGCCGCCTGCGGACCGGTTCCTTCGCGCTGGTCGATCCGAAGCAGGTCACGCTCGTGTCGCTCAGCCTCGGGGCGCTGCTGGCGCTGGCGTGGGCGCTGCGGGTGAGCGGGGCGCCGCTGCGCGCGCCGGTCGCGGAGGGCGGCCGGCTGCTGCAGGTGCTCGGCTGGGCGTTGATCCTGCCGCAGCTGCTCGCCGCGCTCGGCGGCGTGTTTGCCCAGGCCGGCGTCGGCCAGGTCGTGGCGGAGATCGTGGGGCGCGCGCTGCCGGCGCAGCAGCCGTTCGTCGCGGTCGTGGCCTATTGCGCGGGGATGGCGCTCTTCACGATGTGCCTGGGCAACGCCTTCGCGGCCTTCGCCGTCATCACCGGCGGCATCGGCTTGCCGCTCATCGTCGTCCAGCACCACGGCAATCCCGCGATCATGGCCGCGATCGGGATGCTCTCCGGCTATTGCGGCACGCTGCTCACGCCGATGGCCGCCAACTTCAACCTCGTGCCCGCGCTCCTGCTCGAGCTGCCCGACCGGAATGCCGTGATCAAGGCCCAGGCGCCGATCGCGCTGGCCGTCCTCGCGGCGAACATCGTGCTGATGGGGGCCTGCGTCTACCGCTTCTGAATCGGGCGGACACATGTGTGCCGGCGCCGCCGCCCGGCCGCGGCCGGGCGCTGCGTGTCATGGCCAAATGCTCCCTTGCCAGCGGCGGAGCGCCGCTCAATCGTCGGTCTTCTTGCGCATGAGCAACGCCGTCAAAATCTACGACACCACGCTCCGCGATGGCACCCAGGGCGAGGGGATCAGCTTTTCCGTCACCGACAAACTGCTCATCGCGCGCCGGCTCGACGAATTCGGCGTCGACTACATCGAGGGCGGCTTCCCCGGCTCGAATCCGCGCGACATCGCGTTCTTCGCCGAGGCGAAGAAGCTGAAGCTCGCGCATGCGAAGCTCGCGGCCTTCGGCTCCACGCGCCGCGCGGGCGTGAAACCGGAGGACGACGCGCAGCTGCGCACGCTCCTCGAGAGCGAGATGCCGGTGCTCACGATCGTCGGCAAGACGTGGCTGCTGCACGTGCACGAGATCCTGCGCACCACGCCCGAGGAGAATCTCGCGATGATCGAGGACAGCGTGCGGCACCTGGTCGCGCACGGCCGCGAGGTCATCTACGACGCGGAGCATTTCTTCGATGGATACCTCGACAATCCCGACTACGCGCTGCGCACGCTCGAGGCCGCGCTCCGGGGCGGCGCGAGCAATCTCACGCTCTGCGAGACCAACGGCGGCAAGCTCGTGCCCGAGGTGATGCGCATCGTCGGCGCCGCGGTGGCCCGCTTCGGCGGCGACAAGATCGGCGTGCACTGCCACAACGACAGCGGGCTCGGCGTGGCCGTGTCGCTGGCCGGCGTCGACGCGGGCGCGACGCTCGTGCAGGGCACGATCAACGGCTACGGCGAGCGCGTGGGCAACGCGAACCTCGTCACGATCCTCCCGAACCTTCTGCTGAAGATGGGCCGCACGGCCCATTGCGGGAACCATCTCGGGCAGATCCGCGACCTGTCGCTCTTCTTCGACGAACTCGCGAATCTGCGGCCCGATCCCAAGGCGCCGTTCGTCGGGCACTCGGCGTTCGCGCACAAGGGCGGACTGCATGCCAACGCGGCCCAGAAGGTCGCGCGCAGCTACGAGCACATCGATCCCGCGCTGGTGGGCAACCGCACGCGCGTCCTGGTGTCCGACATGGCCGGCCGCAGCAGCCTTGCGCTCAAGGCGAAGGAGCTCGGCCTCGAACTCGACGAACGCCGGCCCGAGATGAAGGCCCTGATCGAGGCGCTGAAGGAAAAGGAATATCGCGGCTACGAATACGAGGCGGCCGACGCGTCGTTCAAGCTGCTCGTCGCGGAGCACTGCGGCCGGCGGAAACGTTTCTTCGAGGTCGACACCTATCGCGTCATCATCGAGCGGCACGGCGACGCGCTCTGGGCGGAGGCGACGGTGAAGCTGACGGTCGACGGCGAGGTCATGCACACGGTCGCCGAGGAGACCGGCCCGATCGGAGCGCTCGACAAGGCGCTGCGCCTCGCGCTCGGCAAGGCGTATCCACAATTGAACGAGATGGGGCTGCGCGACTACAAGGTCCGCATCCTCGAGAGCAACGCCGGCGCCGGTTCGCGCACGCGCGTGCTGATCGAGAGCGGCGACGGCGAGCGCATCTGGGGCACGGTCGGTGTCAGCGACAACATCGTCGACGCGAGCTGGGAAGCGCTGCGCGACTCCGTCGAATACAAGCTGTCGCTCGGCTGAGCGGGGCGGCGGGCGCGGCTGGAGTTGAGGCGTTTTTCGGATTCCGCACGTTCTTCGATCCGCCATGCGGAAGTCTGAGGCATTCCGGAAAGTGTCATTTATTAAATGACGCTGTATGGGAGGCGGGAGCGCCGGGTGTGGTCGCAAGGGGCGGGTGAGGGCGAGTAGGAAAGGTGGAGGACAGTTACGAGGGAGGGGAGCTTGGATGCGCGGACGAGCGGATTGCGGGTGAGCGCGCGGCGGACGGGCGGAGGGCGAAGTTGCGGCGAGGCGGGGTGAAGGAGCGCGCGACGGATAACGGGTGGGTGAATGAGGCGCGCGGGGGCCGGGCCGATGCCTCGGCGGCGGGTGGCCGATGGCGGTTGCGACCGTGGGCTGCGGAGGGCGTGGATGGCGACGCACGCGATGCCCTCAGCCGAGTGGCGCTCACCGCGGCGCAGGAAGTGCGGACTGCGACCCGCGCGGGTTTACAGCAGCGGCGCGAGCAGGCGGCTGACGTCTTCGAGGAGATTGACCAGCGCCCGGTATTTCCGCGGCCGCTCGGGTTTCGCGGGATGGCAGCGGGCGAGCAACTCCCCGGCCCAACCTTTGATGGCCAGCACGTCGTCGGCCGAATGCACGAAGACGCCGACCTCGAAGTTCACGAACAGGCTGCGCGGATCGAAATTCGGCGAACCGAACAGCGCGACGCGGTTGTCCACGATCATCGCCTTGCTGTGCATCATGCCGGTGTCGAAGAGCCAGAGTTTCACGCCGGCCGCGCGCAGCAGCCGCACGTAGTGGCGCCGGCCGAAGTCGGTGATCGGATGATTCGAGCGCGCGGGCAGGAGGAGCGTGATGGCGCAGCCGGCGTGGGCCTTCACGAGCAGCGAGCGCAGCAGCACTTCGTCGGGCAGGAAATAGGGCGTGATGAGGATCAACTCGTGCTTCGCTTCCTGGATCATCGCGAGGATGCCCTCGTAGAGCGGATCGCCGGGGACATCGGGGCCGCTGGCGACGATCTGCAGTTCGCTCGTGCCGCGCATCCGCACGGCGGCCTCGGCCGGAATCTCCGCGTGCAGCCGCTCGGCCGGCTGCCGGCTCGCGAAGCACCAGTCGGCGATGAAGATCTCGTTCAGCAACGCGGCCGCGGGGCCCTCGATCACGGCGCCGAAGTCCTGCCAGCGTTTCCTGTAGCGCTGCGGCCCCATGTATTCGCGGGCGAGGTTGTGCCCGCCGACGATCGCGGTGCAGTGATCGAAGACGGCGATCTTGCGGTGATTGCGGAGATTGGCGTAGCCGCGCGAGGTGAACGGCAGCACGGGCATGAACCAGACGACCTCGCCGCCGGCCTGCTTGATCGGGGCGAAGAATTCGCGGCTGAGAAACATGCAGCCGATGGCGTCGAGCAGCAGGCGCACTTTCACGCCCGCGCGGGCGCGCTCGGCGAGCAGCTTGACCAGGCGGCGGCCGGTGTCGTCGCGGCCGAGGATGAATGTGGTGATGTGAATCGCCTGCGTGGCCTGGCGGATGCCCTGTTCCAAGGCGGCGTAGGCTTCCTCGCCGGTGGGCAGGAGCCGGAGGACGTTGCCCGCCACGGGCGGGGCCGCGCCGCTGGCCATCACGGTGTGGGCGACCGGTGCGGAAGCGAAGGCCGAAGGGCTGACCGCGTGCGACGGGAGCGTGGGAAGCAGCCGGGATTTGCGCTGCGCCAGCCGGCGAAGTTTGCGGCCGCCGAAGAAGAGATAGAGCGGCACGCCGAGATACGGCACGAGCACGATCACGAGCAGCCAGGCGAAGGTGTTGGCCGGCGCGCGCTTTTCGCTCATCAGCCGGGCGACGAGGAAAAACGCGAGCAGGAAGCCCGCGACCATGTAGAGATCCCACCACAGGCCGTGCGCCAGGAATCGCTCGAGCAAATCTCGCAGAACATCGGGCATGGCGAGGCGTTCAGACAATCCTGCGGCCTTGACATGGCAAGGCGTTAGAAAAAAACCTTGCCGTCCGTCGCGGGAGTCGAGAATTTCCGCGCTCCTCTTTTCGGTAGGATACTCAAGTGGCCAACGAGGGCAGACTGTAAATCTGCTGGCTTACGCCTTCCCTGGTTCGAATCCAGGTCCTACCACCACCTTTCCCCGTCTGGGGAACTTGCGAGCAGCTCACGGAGCGGAGGCGGACGGCGGGCGGGCGGGCACTTCAGACGCCGCGGTGGGGCGTGGGTGCCGGCGGGGCTGATGCGCATCGAAGTTTGGGGGGAAGCCGGATGAGGTTGTTATGTTTTGACCGCACTATGCGACGATGCGCTGACGGTGGTTGTGAAGCCGCAGGCGAGGCGGCAAAAACTTTATCCCACGAGGGAAACCACTTCAGGCATCCGCGGAGCGGGATGGTCGGCCGCGGCGGAGTCGGCATTCAGACCGTCGTGCCGGCTGACGACCGGACGATCCGAAGGGCCTGCCCCAGCACCAGTGCTTCGGCAATCTTGCGGTGCGCGCGGCGGAGGATGCGATCGAAGGTCTGCCGCGACACGCCCATTTTGACGGCGGCGTCGACGTTGTAGAGATCCTCGTGGTCGGCGAGCCGCACCGCCTCCATCTCGTCGTCGGCCAGCGCGATCTCCCGCAGATCGCGCAGCGGGATGCCGGCGGGTTTGAAGTAGTCGGCCGGAGGGCGTTGACCGATCCGGCGTGGACAGGGAGGGCGGGGCATGGAGAAAAATCAGGTCTTGCCGAATTTGGTATTGAGCATATGCCCAATACGTGAATGCGTTGGCTCACCCATCAGGTCAAGTTTCCAGCGGATGCGATGCGCTGCGTCCATGGGCTGCACTGCCGCATGAATCCGATCCTGTTTCCATGAAAATCGCCGTCCCGCTTACCGCCGCAGATGAATTCTCCCCGCACTACGGTGCGGCGGCCAAATTCGCCGTCTACGATGTCGATCCCGGGCGGCGGGTGGTGATCGGCAGGACCGTGGTCGTGCCGCAGGAACCGGAACCCTGCGCCTGGCCGCCGTTGCTGCGAACGGCCGGCGTGGAAGTCGTCCTCGCCGGCGGCATGGGCCGCGGGGCGCAAGCCCGCATGGCCGAACTTGGCCTCTCGGTGCTGGCCGGCATCCTGCCGGCGGCTCCGGACACGCTGGTCGCCGCCTGGCTGGCCGGTCGTCTTTCCGTCGAAGCCAACCGCTGCGATGGTTCCGGCCATGGCGGGCGGCACCACCCGGGCGCGCACGCTCATGATGACGGCCACTGCCATTGCGCCCGCTGAAGAGCGGCGGCGGTCCGTCCGCCATCAATTCCATCCGCATTGCTTCGCCTGCGGCGAGGCGGTGGAGGGCGGTCTCGGCCTGCGGTTCCGGGTGGAGCCCGACGGGAGCGTGATGGCGGACTGGGTTTGCCCGCTCGTGTATCGCAGCTATGACGGCATCCTTCACGGCGGGTTGATCGCGACGCTGCTGGACGGCGCGATGGTGCACGCCTTGTTCGCGCGCGATGTCGTCGCGCGCACCGCGGAGCTGCGCGTGCGTTACCGCCAAGCCGTGCACACGGGCGAACCGGTGCGCGTGTCCGCCCGGCTGGGCACGCAGTTCGGGCGGCTGTATGGCCTGACGGCGGAAGTGAGGCAACGGGACGCGGTCTGCGCCACCGCCCAGGCCAAGTTCATGGCCGTATCGCCATGAAAACGGCCGCCGATTGCATTCCCTGTCTCCTCCGGCGGACGCTCGAGGCGGCGCGCTTCGCCACCGCCGATCCGATGGCGCACGACCATTTCGTCCAGCAGGCGCTCGGTGCGCTCGCCGGACTGGACCGGGAGCAATCGCCTCCGGCCGCCGAGCAGACGATCCAGCGTCTGCTCCGCCAGGCGACGCGGGTCGCCGATCCGTATCAAGCTGCCAAGCGCCGGTGCACGACGTTGGCACTCGGTTTGCTGCCCGGCCTCGCGGAAGCGGTGCGCCGCGCGGCCGATCCGTTCGGCGCGGCGGTCCGGCTGGCGATCGCGGGCAACGGGATCGATCCCGGCGCGAACGGCGGGCTGGTCGAGGCGGAGATGAGCGACACGATCCGGAGCGCGCTGGAAGAGCCGCTCTTCGGCGATCTCGATGTGTTCCGCCAGACGGTCTCGCATGCGGCGCGGATCCTCTATCTCGCCGACAATGCCGGCGAAATCGTCCTGGACCGCCTGTTGCTGGAGCGGCTGCCTGCCGGCCGGGTGACGCTCGTCGTGCGGGGCGCGGCGGTGCTCGACGACGCCACGCGGGAGGACGCCGAAGCGGCGGGAGTGCCCGCTTGGGTCAACGTGATCGACAACGGCTCCGACGCCCCGGGGACACTGCTGGCCGATTGCAGCGCTGGTTTTCGACGGGCGTTCCGCGAAGCGGACGTGGTGATCGCGAAGGGCCAGGGGAATTTCGAGTCGCTCTCCGATGCGGCGCCCGGCGCCTTTTTCCTTTTCCGCATCACGTGCCCGGCCGTCGCGGCGCATGTCGGCCGGCCGGAGGGGAGCCTGATGTTGTGGCGTTCCCCTGGCGAGGCCGCGACGTTTCCATCTTCTTCATGACAACCACTCCGGTCCTGATCCATCCCATCGGCGTGATCCGCAGCGGGCATACGGCCGCGAGCGAAACGCCGATCCAACCGGTTTACGCGGCCGGTTGCACCGGGCATGCGGAGATCTTTTCGGAGTTTGCCGACGGGCTGACGGACATCGAGGGATTCTCGCACGTCTATCTGGTGACCTGGCTGCATCGCGCGGATCCACCGCGGTTGCGGGTGCGGCCATTTCTGCAGGACGTGGAGCGCGGGGTTTTTGCCACGCGCGCGCCGTGCCGGCCGAATCCTCTCGGCTTGAGCCTCGTGCGGCTCGTCCGCCGGGAAGGCCGGCTGCTGCACCTCTCCGGCGTCGACGTGCTCGATGGCACCCCGCTGCTCGACCTCAAGCCGTATTCGCCACGCTATGACAGCGTGGAGGCTCCGCGCGGCGGCTGGACGGAGGAGGTGGACGACGCCACGGCCCGCCGGCGGGGGCGCCGCGACTTCCGCGGCGCCGGCGCTCCGATGGGACCTGCAACCGGCGGAGGCGGGACGCCATGATCGAGCTCACGCTGGTCGTGGACAACATGGCCCGCGGTCCCGGCCTCCTGGGCGAGCACGGACTGGCCTGGTGGATCGACACGGGCACCCACCGCGTGCTCTTCGACACCGGACAAGGTCTGGCCCTGCTCAACAATGCCGCCCGCCTCGGTCTCGATCTGGCGCAAGCCGATGCGGTGGCGCTCAGCCATGGGCACTACGACCACGTGGGCGGGCTGGAGGCGGCGCTGGCGGTGGCGCGGCGGGCCACCCTCCATCTCCACCCGCGGGCACTCGAAAAGAAGTTCTCCGGCGCGAACGCCGCGACGGCGCGGCGCATCAGCTTGCCGTTTGTCGAGACCGCGGACTTCCTGCATGACGAGCGCCGGATCGTGGTCACACGGGAGCCTTGTGAAGTGGTGCCCGGCGTCTGGCTGACCGGAGAGATTCCGCGGACGAACGATTTCGAGGATACCGGCGGCCCGTTCTTCCTCGACGAAGGCCTTGCCTGCGCGGATCCGCTGCTCGACGATCAGGGACTGTTTTTCACCGCGCGCGAGGGGGTCGTGGTCGTGCTTGGCTGCGCGCATGCGGGCGTCGTGAACACGCTCGATCACATCGCGCGGCTGACCGATCGGAACTCCGTGCACACGGTCGTCGGCGGCATGCACCTGGAGCGGGCGGCACCGCGGCGGATGGCGGAGACGTTTGCCGCGCTGCGGCGCTTCGATGTGCAACGACTCGGGCCGGCGCATTGCACCGGGCTGGCGGCGACGCTGGCGTTCTGGCGGGAGTTTCCAGTGCACTGCCTCGCCTGCGCCACCGGGATGCGGCTTACCTTTGAGCGGGAAACGGCGGCCCGGTGACGCGGCGATCCGGGGACGCCGCGCCGAGACCCTGGAGGGAGGCGGCGTGGCCAGCCGAGACGCCGGCGGAAGGCCGCGGTGCGGATCGGGGCGTTCCTCCGCGTCAGTAACTCATCTTCGTCAACCGGACCTTGCCGCGGAAGATCCAGTAGATGCTGAGGCTGTAGGCGAGGACGACCGGGATGCCGATCAGCGCGATCGTGAGCATGACGCCGAGTGTCCTGGCGGAGGAGGCGGCGTTGAAGGCCGTGAGGCTGTGCTCGGGATGCGGGTTGCTGAACACAAGATACGGATACGTGCCGACGCCGAAGATCGCCATGAGCAGCGCCATGGCCGCGCACGAGGATAGGAAGGCGAGGAATTCGCGGCGGCGGTTGACCTCGCGCGGGATGTTCGCGATCGCGAGCACCGCGAGGACGACGAGCACGAAGAACCACGGCTGCCGGCGGAACGCTTCGGTGACGTGCGGCACGTAGAGGAGCGTCGCCAGCGTGAGAATCACGTAGCCGAGGATGAAGGCGATGATGAGCGGGTTGATGCGGGTGCGGACGCGGTCCTGGAGTTCTCCCTCGGTCTTGAGTTCGAGGTAGATCGCGCCGTGCATCGCGAAGAGCGCGACGGTCGTGACGCCCATGAGCAGCGCGTAGGGATGCAGCAGGCCGAGAAAGGAGCCGGCGAATTCGCCACGGGCGTCGACCGGCACGCCCCAGGCGATGTTGCCCATGGCGATGCCGATCAGCAGCGTGGACAGGAGGCTGCCGCCGGCGAAGCAGCGATCCCAGAACGCGCGCCAGCGCGGCGAGGGATGCTTGCTGCGGAACTCGATCGCGACGGCGCGGAAGATCAGCGCGCAGAGCAGCAGCATGAAGGCGAGGTAGAAGCCGGAGAACACCGTCGCATAGACGTCGGGGAAGGCGGCGAAAAGCGCGCCACCGCCGGTGACGAGCCAGACTTCGTTGCCGTCCCAGACGGGGCCGATGGCGTTGAGGAAGACGCGACGCTCCTCGTCCTTCTTCGCGACGAAGAGGTGCAGCACGCCGACGCCGAGGTCGAAGCCGTCGAGGATGACATAACCGGTGAAAAGGACGCCGACGAGGGCGAACCAGATGGTGTTGAGGTCGAGGGAGCCGAAGTTCACAGCGCGTCTCCTTCCGTGGTGGGCCGCAGCGGCAGCGCGAGTTTGCCGGTGGGCTGGAGGTCGCTCTCGTCGGGGCCGTGCTTGATCTTTTCGTTGAGCAGGAAGATGAACGCCGCGAAGAGCAGCGCGTAGACGGCCATGAACATGATCATCGACGTGACGATCTGGTGGGCTTTGACGACCTCGGAAAGCCCCTGCGAGGTGCGCAGCAGCTTGTAGACGATCCACGGCTGGCGGCCGACTTCGGCGGCCCACCAGCCGGCTTGGTTGGCGATCTGCGGGCCGAGCACGGAGATGACGAGGAGCCAGAGCAGGCCGCGGGAGTTTTCGAGGGAGCCGCGCCAGAGTTTCCAGGCGGCGCAGAGCGCGAGGCCGATCATCGCGAAGCCGATGCCGACCATGACATGGAAGAGCTGGAAGGTGAAATGCACCGGCGGGCGCTCGTCGGCCGGGATGTCGCGCAGGCCCGTGACGGGCGCGGCGGCGTCGCCGTGCGCGAGCCAGCTGAGCAGGCCGGGGATGGCGAGGCCGTGCGTGGTCTGGTTTTTCTCGTCGACCCAGCCGACGACGTGGATGGCGGCCTGCGGGGCGGTTTCCCAATGGCCCTCGAGCGCGGCGAATTTCGCGGGCTGATTTTTGGCGACGCCGGCGGCGCTGCGGTCGCCGGTGACGAGCGTGAGCAGCGAAGCGATCAACGAGAGCGTGAGGCCGATCTTGACCGAGGTGCGGGCGAAGTCGCGGTGCTGTTTCTTGAGCAGATACCACGCGCCGATGCTGACCATGAGCCAGGCGCCGGCCTGCCAGGCACCGACGACGGTGTGCATGAGCCGGTCCAGCGAAGACGGGTTGAAGACCATCGCCCAGAAATCGGTGATCTCGGCGCGGGCGCCGAGGCCCTCGCCGACGATGTGGAAGCCGGCGGGCGTCTGCATCCAGGAATTGGCGACGATGATCCAGATGGCGCTGAAGTGGGCGCCGAGCGCGACCATGCAGGTGGCGAAGAAGTGCGTCTTCGGACCGACCTTGTCCCAGCCGAAGAGCAGCACGGCGAGGAAGCCGGATTCGAGGAAGAAGGCGAAGATGCCCTCGGCGGCGAGCGCGCTGCCGAAGACGTCGCCGACATAGCGCGAGTAGGTGGCCCAGTTGGTGCCGAATTCGAACTCCATCACGATGCCGGTGGCGACGCCTATGGCGAAGATGAGGGCGAAGACCTTGGTCCAGAACCGAGCCAGCTGATGGTAGAGCGGGCTCTTCGTTTTCAGCCACATCGCCTCGATGCCGACGAGCAGCAGTCCGAGTCCGATGCTCAACGGCGGGTAGAGGTAATGGAAGGAGATGGTGAACGCGAACTGGAGCCGGGCGAGGAGTTCGGTCGACATGTCCGAAAGAACGACACTTGCGTCCCGCCGCGAAGCGCTGCCGCGGGATGTAGCCGTGATTATGGGGCGGCGAAGCCGGTCTGCTGGGTCGCCGGCACGGCCCGCATCCGCCGATCGCGCTGGGTTTGTCGGGCGACGAGACGCGATCCTGCCCGTCGCCATCGCTAGGGAAACCCGGCGGACCGGTTCGGTTCGGATCCGAACTCCGCCACGCTTTGCCCCGGTGGAGGAAGTCATGGTTCCATGTCGTTGTGGGCCGCCTCATCACGGCCGGGCCTGCGCCGCCGGGCTCTGCGGCCGGCCCACCGGACATGGCGCTGGGATTCCGGGCATGCACATGGGGAAACGTTTCCCGCGAGGATTGCACCGCCTCGATCGGTGCCAGTGCGCGTCGGTAATCCTCCCGCCTTGGATTCCGGCGAGCGTCCTTGATTCCAGCTCGGGATGAACGCCCGGTGCAAAGAGGAGAGCGGGTGTTGCGAGATCTGCGGCACGCCTCTTGCCGCGATGCCGATTCCGATTTTTACCGGCTGCCGGCAATCGCTTCGCGCGGCTGTGTTTCCGGGAAGTATGGCGACGTTGCTTTCCGCGGATAGGGAGAGGCCGATCTCTCACGCGGCATCCAGCGGACTGCGCACGCCGATCCCGGGCTTCTGCATCACATGGGTGTAGATCTGGGTCGTCTCCACGCTTTCGTGGCCGAGCAGGTCCTGCACCGTCCGGATGTCGACGCCGCTTTCGAGCAGGTGGGTGGCGAACGAGTGCCGTAGCACGTGCGGCGTCACGCGCTTGGCGATGCCCGCCGCCGCGGCCGCGCGCCGGATCGCGTTTTGAAACGCGCCGTCCTGCGTGTGGTGCCGACGCCGGACGCGGGTGGCGGGGTCGACGCTGGTCTCCCGCGAGGGGAACACCCACTGCCATTCCCATTTCTCGCCGGCGCCCTGGTATTTGCGGGCCAAGCCTTCCGGCAGCCAGACGCCGGGCAGTTTCTCTTTCCGGTCCGCGGCGAACAGCACCCGCAGGCGCCCGATGTGTGCCTCGAGCGCCGGTGCGAGCGTGCGGGGCAGCACGGTCATGCGATCCTTGTCGCCCTTGCCGCCGAGCACGCGGAGCTGTCCGCGCGTCAGGTCGACGTGGTGGATCCGCAGGCGCAGCAGCTCCATCAGGCGGAGGCCGCTTCCATACATCAGCTCCGCCATCAGGCGCGTCGTCCCCGTCAGCTGGCTGAAAAGCTGCCGGCATTCGTCGCGCGTCAAAACCGACGGCAGCCGGCGCGGTCGCTGGGCGCGGCGATAATGCAGCTCGCCGAGATCGCGCGACAACGCCTCCTGCATCAGGAACACGAGCGCGTTCAACGCCTGCTTCTGCGTCGAGGCGCCGGCCCGCTGCGTCAATGCGAGTTCGCTGAGAAACGCGCTGACGTCGGCCGGGCCGGCGGCATAGGGCGATTTCGGGGCGATGAACGCCGCGAACTTCCCCGCCCAGCGCCGGTAGGTCTCCTCGGTGCGCCAGAGCATGGTGCGCTCGCGCAGCGTGCGGATGAGCGCCTGTTCCCAAGGCGACGAGCCGGTGTCTCTGGCCGCAGGCGGAGGCAGATTCGTCCGCCGGCCCTGGGCGGAGAAAGACAAGGTCACCGCGGGCGGGAGAGGGGGCGGAGGGGCGACCGGCGGTGTTCGGGCGGCTTCGAAAAACCACCGCAATGCATCACGAGCCGGTGCCGGTTCGGATGCATGCTGGCCCAGATACAGGCGGGCCACGCCGACGGTGACCGGGCAATGCATCTTTCGGCACCAGTGGAGAAAGCAGACGATTTGGAAATGAATGATCTGTCTCCGCGTGTCGGGCTCGGCAGATCCGTGCAGTGCCCCCGCCCAGTTCGGAAACGAGACCACATCGTCGATCGCCCGGGTGGCTTCCATGCACAGGAGATGTGCTGGTCTATTAAAAATGTGCAACACAAAACGCGAAACAACGGCGAGGGTGTGCGCCTGCGATTCAGCCAGCAGTCGGCCGCTTCCGGCCGCGGTGAACGTGTCCGCGATTCGTGAGGCAACGCGAAAGGTCGCCTGCGCCTGCTTACTTTCCGGATTCGGTCAGGTATGCACCTGCACCGTCACCGTCGTCTGAGCCGGGATCGGGCGGTTGAGGCGGGCGGAACCAGTCTTCAGGGCGGTTATGCCAAGGCGTGCGTCCACCAGCCAACCCGTCCGGAGGACGGGTTCCACCCTTCAGCGCGCTCTCCCTATGGAGATGGATCGTCCGACGGCATGATGGCGATCGACCGTCGCGCGCGGTTGCGCCAGTCGGCTTTCGGCCGGTGGCTTGCGCCGGGCCGGTCGCCGTCTGCGCGCCGGGAATGGGTGCGGCCGCGCGGTGCGGGCCGCGCGGCGGCTCAGAGATACTTGTCCGTCACGGCGCCTTCGGAAGCGGTGGCGACGAGCTTCGCATATTTCGCCAGCACGCCGCGGGTTTCGCGGGGCGGGAGCGGTTTATACGCCGCCATGCGAGCTGCGTAGTCCTCGCTGGAGATGAGCAGCTCGATGGTGTTCTTGACGGCGTCGATCTCGATGAGGTCGCCGGTGCGCACGATGCCGATGGGGCCGCCTTTCGCGGCTTCGGGCGTGATGTGGCCGACGTCGAACCCATGCGAGCCGCCGGAGAAACGTCCGTCGGTGATGAGGGCGACGTCCTTGATGAGACCGCGTCCGGCGACGGCGCTGGTGGGCGAGAGCATCTCGCGCATGCCGGGGCCGCCGACGGGGCCTTCGTTGCGGATGACGACCACGTCGCCCTTCACGACGTCGCCGCGGAGGATGCCCTTGAGCGCGTCTTCCTCGCCTTCGTAGACTTTGGCGGTGCCTTTGAAATAGAGACCTTCCTTGCCGGTGATCTTGCCGACGGCGCCCTCGGGCGCGAGGTTGCCGCGCAGGACGCGGAGGTGCGTTTCCTTCTTGATCGGCTGATCCCAGGGGCGGATGACGTCCTGCTCGGCCGGGTAGGCGCCGTAGGGCGGCACGTCCTTCAACGTCTGCGCGATGGTTTCGCCGGTGACGGTGAGGCAGCCGCCGTGGAGCAGGCCGCGGTCGAGGAGCAGCTTCATCATCGGACGGATGCCGCCGATGCGGATGAGATGCGCCATGCCGTATTTGCCGAACGGTTTCACGTCGGCGAGCAGCGGGATCTTTTCGCCGAGGGCCTTGAAGTCGTCGAGCGAGAGCTTCACGTCGGCCGAGTGCGCGATGGCGAGGAGGTGGAGGATGAGATTGGTCGAGCCGCCGAGCGCGAGGCAGACCATGATCGCGTTCTCGAACGCCTGGCGTGTCATGATGTCGCGCGGTTTCAGCCCGCTGCGGAGCATGGCCATGACGGCGGCGCCGGCGCGTTCGCAATCGTCGCGCTTCTCCTGGCCGACGGCGACCTGCGCGCTGCTGTTGGGCAGGCTCATGCCGAGCGCCTCGATGGCGCTGGCCATGGTGTTGGCCGTATACATGCCGCCGCAAGAGCCGGGGCCGGGGATGGCGCTGGACTCGACGGCTTTCAGGCCGGCGTCGTCGAGTTCGCCCTTGGCGTGTTTGCCGACGGCCTCGAAGACGGAGACGATGTCGAGCGGCTTCTGGTGATCGCAGTCGCCCGGGAGGAAACCGGGGAGGATCGTGCCGCCGTAGATGAAGACCGCCGGGCGGTTGAGCCGTGCGATCGCGATCATGGCGCCGGGCATGTTCTTGTCGCAGCCGCCGATCGCGACGAGGCCGTCGAAGCCCTCGGCCGCGACGGCGGTCTCGATCGAGTCGGCGATGACCTCGCGGGACACGAGGCTGTAGCGCATGCCCTGCGTGCCCATGCTGATGCCGTCGGTGACGGTGATGGTGTTGAAATAAACCGGCTTGCCGCCGGCGGCCGCGATGCCCTTCTGCGCGTGCGCGCTGAGTTCGCCGAGGTGGACGTTGCAGGGCGTCATGTCGCTGGGCGACGAGGCCACGGCGATCTGGGGCTTGCGGAAATCCTCGTCGGTGAAGCCGACGGCGCGGAGCATGGAGCGGGCGGCGGCGCGGTCGGTGCCATCGACGACCACGGCGGAATGGGGGCGGGGAGTTTCGGACGGGGACTGGGTGCTCATGCTTGGAAAAATGCGGTTCAGCACACCAAACGCCGGCGGACCGGGCAAGCGCGATTGCCGGCGATGACGCGCGCGGACGGACCGCCGTGAAACCGGGGAAACGCATTCGAGATGCACGCGCGCAGCGGCGTTTCCGCGCCGTGCCGCATCGGCGGAAGGGCGTCGCCGCCATCGGTCCGCCGCGGCCGCGATGCGAGGGTGCGCGCCGGGCGCCGCGCCTTTTCGGGATTGCTTAGGCGAAGCGGCGCCGCATTCACTCGACCCGCTTTTCCCTCATGGCGTTCAATCTGAAAAAGGTGCTCAAGGCGCTGCTCTTCTCGACGGGCCAGCCGATCTCGATCAAGGACATCCAGGCCGCGTTCACGCGGTTCCACGATCAGGCGATGCTGCCGACCGAGGCGGACGAGGGTGCGCCGGCTGCGGATTCTGCCGCCGCGACTCCGGCCGCGGAATCGGCCGCCGGCGGCGAGCCCGCGCCCGCGGCGGAAAACGCCTCCGCAGTTCCGGCTCCGGTCGCGGAACCGGCCGAGGTGCTCGCGGACGCCGCGCCGCTCGACGCGGCGGACGCCGAACTTTACCGGGACGTGCCGTCGCTCGTCACCGCCACGCAGATCCGCGAGGCGATGGACCAGATTTCCGCCGAGCTGCGCGCCGCGGACGAAGGCCTGCTGCTCGTCGAGGCGCCCAACGGCTACCGGCTGGTCACGCATCCGCGCTTTGCCCGCTGGGTGCGCATCCTCCGCGCCGAACCGCCGCCGGTGAAACTCAGCCAGTCGTCGATCGAGACGCTCGCGATCGTCGCCTACCGGCAGCCGGTCACGCGCGGCGAGATCGAGACGATCCGCGGCGTGTCCGCCGAGGCCGGCATCAACAAACTCCTCGAACGCGAACTCGTTTACGTCGTCGGCCGCGCGGACCTGCCCGGCCGCCCGATCCAATACGGCACCACGGACAAGTTCCTCGAGTTCGTCGGCGTGAAGTCGCTCGACGAACTGCCGGCGTCCGACGTGCTGTCGTCGCGCCAGATCGACGAATGGCTCAAGAACGCCACGAATCCCGCGACGCCCGGCGACACGGAGATGGGCCTGGCCGACGAGCAGCTGCCGCTCGACGGCGACGCCGCCGAGGCCGCGGAGTCGTCCGCGTCCGAAGCCGAAGCGGAATCCCCGTCTGCGTCGGTCGCTGTGGTGGAGCCGCCTGCGCCGGCCGCTGAGGAGGCGCCCGAATCTGCGCCCGACGCCGATCGTCAACCTCCCGCCCAGTCCTGACCATGGATCTCCAAGGCATCCGCGAAAAAATCGACGCGCTCGATCGCGAGCTGGTCGATGTGCTCAACCAGCGTCTCGCGCTCGCCGCGGAGATCGGCAAATTGAAGCGCAGCGCCGGCGGCGAGATCTACGTCGCGGAGCGCGAGGACGCCGTTTTCCGGAAGGTCTGCGCCCAGAACCAGGGTCCGATCAAGCACGAGGCGCTGCGCGCCATCTACCGCGAGATCATGTCGGCCGCGATCGCGCTCGAGAAGGCGCTGATGGTCGCCTACCTCGGGCCGGAGGCGAGCAACACTTACGCGGCGGCGGCGAAGAAGTTCGGCGCGAGCGTGGATTACCACGCGATGGCCACGATCGACGACATCTTCACCGCGGTCGAAAAGGGCGAGGCCGACGTCGGCGTCATCCCGATCGAGAACACGACGGAGGGCAGCGTGCGCGAGGCGCTCGACAGCTTCGTCGAGAGCGACCTGAAGATCATCGCGCAGGTCTACCTCGAGATCTCGCACGCGTTGATCTCGCAGTCGCCGCTGGAGAAGATCACCCGGGTCTATTCCAAGGATCAGGCGCTCGCGCAATGCCGCCACTGGCTCCAGCGCCACCTGCCGCAGGCGCAGTTGATCGAGTCGTCGAGCACGTCGCGCGCGGTCCAGATCGCGAAGGACGACCCCACGGCCGCGGCGGTCGCGGGCGAACTCGCGGCGGCGCACTACGGCGTGCCCGTGGTGATGCGCAACATCCAGGACAAGGCGGAGAACACCACGCGTTTCTTCGTGCTGGGCCGGAAACCGTCCGGCCGCGTCGGCGGCGGCAAGGATGTGACGAGCCTGCTCGTGTCGCTCGGCGACGAGGCGGCGTCGCATTCCGGCTCGCTGCTGAAGATGCTGATGCCGCTGGCCGAGCGCGGGATCAATCTCTCGAAGATCGAGTCGCGGCCGAGCAAGAAGCGCCCGTGGGATTATTATTTCTTCCTCGATGTGACCGGTCACTACGAGGACGCGGCGATGAAGGACGCCCTCGCGGAGCTGAAGAAATTCTGCCCGATGGTGAAATGGCTCGGCAGTTATCCGGGCGTGAGCTGAGCGCCGGGCGGCGCGGCCTCCGGTTTCGCCTGATTCCGGTTTGCGAACTGCAATCCTTGGGTTCGGTTCGGCGTCAGCCAAGCAGGACCTGCCACTGGTTCTCGCGGGCCGCGCGGGCGGCCTTGAGCGCGCCGAGCGCGACGTAGCGTTTGTAATCCTGGCCGGCGAGGCGCACGTGCGGGGATTCGAAGCCGTCGTCGGCGAGCCGTTTCTGCAGCACGGCGTCGATGCCCTTGATCTGCGAACCGCCGCCCGTGACGATGATGTTCTGCAGCAGCGTCACAACCGAGTCGGACGAGGCCCGCTGGATGAGCGTCGTGAGCGCGGGATAGATCCGGTCGATGAGGGCGTTGGCGGCGTGGCCGATGACGTCGCCGAGTTCGAGCGTGTGCGCCTTCCCGGCGAGGATGACCTTCACCTCGATCGGCTTGCGGCTCGGGCCGACGTAGCCGTGCGTTTCCTTGAGTTCGCGGACCTTGTGGCGCGAGAGGCCGTTGTTGGGATAGATGCGGTCCAGCTCGCGGTGCATCCGCTCGTCGATCGCGTCGCCGGCCGACGGGATGCAGATCTGGTCCTCGCGCGTGGGAAAACAGCCCTGGACGAGGCACAGGTCGCTCGTGCCGCCGCCGATGTCGATGAAGAGCGAGTTGACGACCGGATCGATGTATCCGGATTGTCCGATACGCGAGTCGTCGCGATAGCCCAGCGCGGCGAGGAACGGCTCGGGGACGAGCAGGATGCGGTCGAAGATGCCGTAGGCGGCGTGGCGGATGTCGTCGCGGGCCTGCGGATCGGCGTTGGCGGGCACGCCGACGACGGCGCGGATCTCCGCCGTCCCGGCCGGATCGACGAGCGAGCGCAGGTGCCCGAGGAAATCGCGGGCGGCGTCCGGATGGGCGATCACGCCGCGCTCCAGCGGCGCGACGAGGCGCACGTGCAGGAGGTTGCGCAGCGCCTCCTCGCCGAAGACGACCGGACTGTTGCCCGCCACGATGCCGTCGACGATGCCGTCCTTCACGTAGCCGACGAGCGTGGGCACGATCTTGCTCGTGGCGATGTCGGTCGAACCGGGCGCGCCGGCGAGGATGCAGGACTTGTTGGTGCCGAGATCGAAGCCGACGAGGAGCGTCCTGGTTTTCCGGACGCCGGGCGCGGGTGCGACGGCGACGGTGGGGCTGTTGGCGGGGATGGCGGCGGCGGGCACGGGTTTTTCGGTGGTGGCAGTGGTCATGGGAAAGGTGGCGATGAAAACGAAGGCACGGACCGGGACGCGCGGCTAGCGTGCCGCCGGTTCGGCCGCCTCGAGCGAGAGCATGCCGTCGATCAGGTCGGCGATGCCGGGCGGCGCCGCGGACGGAGTCCGGGAGGAAGGTGCGACGCGCGGAGAGGCGGTGCGCGCCGGTGCGCGCGCGGCGGCGAAGGACGGCCATTCCGCGCGCAGGCACTCGGCCAGCAACGGCGCGATCATCTCGGCGAGCAGGCAGGCGGTCGAGACGCGTTCCGCTTCCGCGGCGAGCACGGCGGCTTCGTCGCCGCCGGTCCGTGAAGCCTTCCGTGCGGCGGAGAGCGCGCGGGCGAATTCCGCGCTTTCGAGTGCGGCGGCCTCGTCGAGATGCCCCTGGGACCGCAGAAGGCAGAGGCGCCGGTAAATGCGGCGCACCTCGTCCCAGTGGGCGGGTTCCGCGAGCGGGGCGCAGGAAGGTGAGACGGCGACGCTGCTCAAGATGGGCCGCTAGACCACGCTCCTCCGGAGTGGTTCGAGGGAAAATTTCCGGGCGGGCCGGCCGCTCGCGAAGCGCGCGCCGAGCGCGCACGCACGGGCATGCGAAGATTGGTTGAAGGAGTGTGCGGCGGCGCGGTGTTATGCCCGCCATCCCATGACTGCCCCTCTGTGTGCCCTTTCCCCGCGGCCGCCCCGCGGCGCGTTTTCGTTTTTCTGGCTCGGCGCGGTGCTGGCGCTCGCGCCGCTCGCCGCGGCCCCGGCGATGTTTCGCGGTGACGCGGCGCATTCCGGACGGTCGGCGACGGAGGGGCCGAAGACGCTGAAAGGCGTGAAGTGGACTTTCAAGACCGGCGGCGCCGTCCTCGCCTCCGCGACGCTGGCGGACGGCACGCTCTTCATCGGCAGCGACGACAAGGCTCTCTACGCGCTCGATCCCGTCACGGGCGCGGAGAAATGGAAATTCGCGACCGGCGGTCCGGTGCGTTCGACGGCGGCGGTGGCCGACGGCGCGGTCTTCTTCGGCAGCTACGACGGCGCGATCTACGCGGTCGGCGCGGCGGACGGAAAACTGCGCTGGAAATTCGAGACCGAGGGAGAGCGGAAGTTCACGGCGAAGGGGCTGCACGGCAGCAAGCCGAAGCAGCAGCTCATCCCCGACCCGTGGGATTGCTATCTCTCGTCGCCCGCGGTGGCCGGCGGCCGCCTCTACGTCGGCTCGGGCGACGGCCATGTCTACGCGCTGGATGCCGCGAGCGGCGCACTCGTGTGGAAATTCGCCACGGGCGACGTCGTGCACGCCTCGCCGGCAGTGGTCGACGGCACCGTCTACATCGGAAGCTGGGACACGTTCTTCTACGCGCTCGATGCGGCGACGGGCGCGGTGAAATGGAAATTCAAGACCGGCGCCGATCCGGAGAACCACAACCAGGAAGGCATCCAATCCTCGGCGACGGTGGTCGACGGCGTGGTGTATTTCGGCTGCCGCGACTTCCACCTGTATGCGCTCGACGCGGCGACCGGTGCCGAGAAATGGAAGCACAAGATCACGTGGATCAACGCCACGCCGACGGTGCGCGACGGCCGCGTGTATGCGGCGACGTCGATCCCGGCGACGTTCTTCGCGCTCGATGCGAAGACGGGCGGCGAGGTGTTCTCGGTCGACGTGAAAGTGCCGGCGTTTTCGTCGCCGACGCTCGCGGGCGGGCTGGCGTATGTGGGCTCGTTCAGCGGCGCGCTCTATGCGATCGATCTCGCGAAGCCGGCGATCGCGTGGGAGTTCCGGACCGAGGCGTCCAAGGCCAACGCGCGGCAGGCGCTCGCGCCGTCGGGCGAGTTGAACTACGCCGTGCTGTTTCCGTCGGACTTTTACGAACGGATGGCCGCGGCCGTCGACAGCCTCTTCACGCTCGGTGCGTTCCTGTCGTCGCCGGTGGTGCAAGACGGCGTGCTCTATGTCGGCAGCGCCGACGGCGCCGTGTATGCGCTCGAGTGAGCGCCGGCTGATTCCGAGCGTGCCCGCGCGGGCGGCGGAGCCGGTTCAGGCGCGGAGCGGGCCGAGGCCGGCGAGCGCGCCGTCGGTGGCGGGATAGGCGACTCCGATTTCAGGATACGCGGCGCAGAACGCGGCGATGTCCGCATCGCTCATCACGAAGAAGGCGGTCGAGAGCGCGTCGGAGAGCGCGGCCGTCGGCGCGTGTGCCCAGACGCGGCGGGTGCGGGGCGCGGGTTGCCCGGTGCGCGGATCGAGGAGGTGCGCGCCCTGCACGGCGATGCCGGATGCGCTGATCGCGGCGTGCGTGAGCGCGACCGTGCGGTGCGCCGCGTCGTCGCCGACGCCGATGGGCCAGCCGGTTTCGCCGGCGGGCGCGGCGAGGGCGAGCGCGGTGCTGCCGCCGGATTGGAGGCAGGCTGCGGGGATCTCCCAGTCGCGCAGCGTGGCGGCGAGCCGGTCGAGCGCGTAGCCCTTGCCGATCGCACCCAGATCGAGGCGCAGCCGGGGCGCGTGTGACGTCAATCGGTGCGTCGCGGGATCGAGGGTGAAAGGCGGAGCGTCCGGCGGCGCATCGGGGGCGCGTTGCGAGGCGTAGGCGGCGTCGAAGGCGCGGCCGGTGGCGAGCGTGACGCCGGCGGCGACGAGGAGGCATTGCAGGGCGTCGTCGCCGATCCGCAGCGATTCGCCGGGCGCGAGGCGGCTGGCGCGGGCGATGTCGCTCGTCTCGACGAAGCGGCTGAGTTCGCCCTCGAGCCGGTCGAGTTCCCGCCACGCGGCGGCGGCGGCCTGGCGCGCGTAATCGGCGGGCTGGTCGGCGATGACGATCGCGAACGTCGTCGCCATCGCTTCGTGGTGAAATTCGTGCCAGTTCATCGGCGGGAGGCGCGCAGGTGTCGCCGCACGCGCAGCAGGGCGACGGCGGGCCGCCACCAGAGTTGCCGCAGTCCGAAGTGGGCGTGGCCGTGCACGCGCGGATGATGCCGCACGGGAAATTCGCCCACGCGGAAGCCCGCGGCGACGGCGATCGCCGGCAGGAACGATTGCAGGAAATCGACGGGAAACAACGCGCCCACGATCTCGCGCCGGAACACGCGCAACTGGCAGCCGCCGTCGTGGAGGCCGTCGCCGAGCGCGCGGCGGCGGATGGCGTTGCCGAGACGCGACAGCGCGCGGCGCAGAGCCGAGTCGTGCCGGTCGACGCGCCAGCCGCAGGCCAGGTCGAGCCGGCCGGCGGCGACGGGGGCGAGCAGGTCGGGGAAGTCGCGCGGGTCGTTCTGGCCGTCGCCGTCCATCGTGAAGAGGAGTTCCCCTTGGGCCTCGCGAAGGCCGTCGAGAAGCGAGGCGGCCTGGCCGAGGTTGCGTGCGTGCACGAGGGCGCGGACCTGCGGCCAGCGGGCGTGCGCGGCGGCGATCTCGGCCGCGGTGGCGTCGGTGCTGCCGTCGTCGACGAGGACGATCTCGAACGGCGCGCCGAGCGCGGAGAACACCTCGACGGCGGACGAGAGGAGCGGGGCGAGATTGCCGGCTTCGTTGAAGACCGGCACGACGAGCGAGTGTCGCGGGTTCATGGCGCGGGCGTGAAGACCACGCAGAGAAAGCCCGGCCGCAGGCCGAGCAGCGATTCGCGATACGCGCCGTGCAGCCGCGCACGCACGGCCCCGGCCTGCGTGGATGAGGCGATCACGAGCGCGCCGTCGCAATCGTCGGGCGGCGTGGACCAGTAGCCGACGCGCGACACGCCGCGGAAATACCAGGGCAGCGGCCAGTATTCCTCGCCGATGACGCGGATGACGCCGCCCGGCGAACGGGCGAGCGCGGCGTCGGCGAGCGGACGGAATTTCAGGACATCCGGCGAACTGTGCACGTAGGCGTAGGGATTGCGCGGATCGGCGGGACGTTGAAACACGGCGAGCCGCGTCTGCGCGGCGAGTTGTGCGAGGATGGCCGCAGCCAGCAACACGCCGATCCCGCGGCGCGGGATCGCGGCGAGCGCGCCGGCGGCGAGGAGCGCGAGACCGGGCACGAGATGGATGACGTGCCACGGCGTCTTGTAAGGCGTGAGGGAAAGCGCGGCTGCGACGAGCACCGTGTAAACCGCCGCCCAGCGGAAGAGAAGCGGGAGAGTGTCATTTATTAAATGACGCTGTGCTGAAGGCGGTGTCGATTGGAGATGACGGGGCCGGGAGGAAGATGGCTCGGTGGGGGACGCGTGAATCGGGGAGGAGGAAACCGGAGCGGGAGAGATCGAGGCGGAGGCGGGCGGCGGGGTGGAGGTGGATGGCTGGGACGAAGATCTCGCGGCGGAGAAACGCAGCGCGCGGGACGGGAGCAGCGCGAGCGCGAGGCCGGCGAGGGCGGTCGCCACAAAGGCGAGTTGCTGGAAGACGAGACCGCCGGCCGGCCACCACGTCAACAGGCAGGCGTAGTAGCTCCACGGTTTCTCGTGGCCGGTGGCGCCCTCGAGCCGTTGGGCGGCCTGGAAATACGTCGCGATCGCATCGCGCAGGCCGGCGGGGTGCGTGCCGAAGGACGAATAAAACAGCGCAGCGACGAACACGGCCATGGCGATCCCCAAAGCAAAGTGACGCGCGAGCCTCGCGGCTGGCCTCGGTGCGGGCTGGACGGCGGAGGCCGGATCGGGCGCGACCAAGGCGATGGCGCGGCGCGGGCGGCGCAGCGCGATCGCGCAGGCAAGAGCGGCGGCGAAGAGAAAGAGCGGAGCGCTGGCTTTTGTCGCCTGCATCAGGCCCACGGCGACGCCGGCGGCGAGCGCCCAGCGGACGCGGCGGCCGGACCACCAGCGTTGCACGCAGAGGCAGGCGCCGAGCGTGAAGGCGAGGAGGAGCGTTTCCTGGACGAAGTAGCGGGCGTAGTAGACGGCGGGCGGCGAGAGGGCGAGAAAGGCGGCGGCGGCGAGCGATGGGAAACGTCCGAGCGGCGCGGCGAGCAGGCCGAGCAGGACGACGGCGAGCGTGCCGGCGAGCGCGGGGACGAGCCGCACGGTGGTCTCGTCGAGCGCGGCGAGCGTGCGCTGGCCGCGGAGCCAGGCGATGGGCAGCGCGGCGTAGTAGAGCGTCGGGCCGTGGTGATCGCGCGGATCGAAGGCGTAGCGGCCGGACTCGAGCAGTTCGCCGGTTTTCACGGCCTGGTTGGCTTCGTCGGCGTGCAACGGGCGCGCGGCGAGATCGTGCGTGCGCAGCCAGAGCGCGAGCAGCGCGACGAGCGCGAGCGGCAGCCAGCGGGACGCGGAGGCGGGCATGACGCAGAGTAGGCGGGGCGGAGGGCGGCTAGCAAGAAGGCCGGTCGGACGACCGGCCTTCGAGGGAGATAAAAACGGGCGGCCGGCGGCCGCGCGATGCGTCACTGCGCGGGCTGACCGTAGACCTCGACCTCGGTGTAGTGGTTGAGCTCGTCGGACGTGTTGCCGTTGCTGTAGAGGCGGACGTAGCGGCCGGTGGCGCCCTTGCCCTCGATCAGGCGGCCTTCGAACGTCTCCACGTAGGCGGGATCGCTGCCCGCGCCGAGGCCGGCGCTGTTGTCGGCGTCGTTGTTGAAGAGCGTGGTCACGCCGTTCTTGAACTCGACGTCGTCGGAAACCTGGACGACGACGGCGTGATAGGCGCGGGCCTGCGAATGGAAATGCCAGACGGCGATGGCGGCGATCCGGGCGGAGGCACCGAGGTCGATCTGCACCCACTGGACGCCCGGGCCGAACTCGACATAGGAACCTTCGGAGCCGGACTTGTCGCCATCGGTCACGAAGGAAAGGTCGCCGATGACGGGCAGCGGATCGCTGGCGGTGACGGGCTTGTCCTTCGAGAGGAGCACGGTGCCGGCGGGGACCATGAGGTCGGGACGGCGGCCGGTGCGCGGCTTTTCCAGATTCTTGAGCTGGAGCGGGCGCGGCGTGCCGACGAAGAGCGGCTTCGGCAGGTCGAGTTTGAGCGGAACCTCATCGGCGGCGCGCACAGCGGGAGCGACGGCGGCGACGGTGAGGAGGAGGGCGAGCAGACGGGTGAACATGGGAGCGGTGATTTCTGGTTTAGTCCCTCGAGGATCCTGCCGGCGCGCATCCGAACGGGCGCGGAGCGCGGGCGTTGGGAACGCGGCGGAGAGGCCGGGAGGGAGGCGGGATGGCGTTCAGGCGATGAAATCTTCGGGGGCGAAGGTGAGCATCTTCCTCGCGGCGACGGCCTCGTTGACCATGAGGACGGTGACGGCGGTGGCGAAGGCGGAGTCGGCCGGGCAGGTGAGCGGCGTGCCCTCGCGGAGGGCGGAGAAGAAGTTCTCGAGGTGCGGCTGGTGGATCGCCTTGTCGAGCGTGACCGGGATGTCCCAGGCGGACAGCGCGGCGGTCTCGCGGACGTCGACGACCGACGCGCGCGGCGCGGCCATGGAGAACTTCGGGCGGGATTTCTCCCACGGCTTGCCCGCGGCGGGCGCACCCTCGCCGGACTCGGGCCGGGCGAGGTAGCCCTTCTCGACCCACTGATCCCACTCGGGCGCGCGGGCCTCGCGGTAGAGCTTGGTGTATTTCGGGTTCTCCGAGATCTTCAATGCGCCCTCGTCGCCCATGAAATACTCGTGGTAGCCGCCACCGGCGCTCGTCGTGGTGAGCACGCCGTAGGTGGCGCGGACGACGCCCGAGGCGGTGGGGAACTCGTAGATGGCGGAGACGTTGTCATACCACTCGTGCGTGGTGTAGTAGTCGGCGCCGCCGCCGGCGAGGACCGAGGTCGGATTGGAGCCGAGCATCCAGTTGAAGACGTCGATCTGGTGCGCGCCGAGGTCGGAGATCGGGCCGCCGGCGTAGCGTTTGAACCAGCGCCAGTTCCGGAACTCGTGCATGTTGGCGAAGCCGTATTGGTGCAGCTTGGACTCGGACAGCGCGTATTTGGCGGGGAAGCCGAGATCCTCGGTGACGGCGCGGTTCCACTGGCCGCTGGCGTTGGTGATGCGGCCGAGGACGTGCGCCTCGCGGACGAGCTTGTCGCGCGCGTGGAGGTAGCGCGGATTGCTGCGGCGCTGGTGGCCGATCTGGAGCAGCTTCTTCGTCTCGCGCGCGGTCTGCACCATCGAGCGGGCGCCCGCGACGGTGTTGGACATCAGTTTCTCGCAGTAGACGTGATGGCCGGCGCGCAGGGCGGCGTTGGTGTGCTCGGCGTGGACGAAGTCCGGCGTGGCGACGATGACGGCGTCGAGGTCCGTGACGGTCGCGAGCATCTCGCGGTAGTCCTCGAACGGCTTCGGCGTGTGGCCGAACTTCTGGAGCAGGCGTTCGCCGTAGGTGCGGTTGTAGGGCCAGATGTCGCAGACCGCGACGAAGCGGATGTCGGGGATCTTCAGCGCGGCGTTGAGCAGCACGCGGCCCTGCTCGCCGCAGCCGATGAGGGCGACGTTGAGCGTGCGGGAGCCGCCGTCGCCGGTGGCCGCGGCGCGCGCGATGTAGGGCGCGGCGAGGACGGCGGCGCCGAGCTTGGCGCCGGTGAAGAGGAAGTCGCGGCGGGAGAGAGGCGCCGACGGGAGGGAGGAATCGGACATGGCGGAGGCGACGGGAGGATCAGTCGCGGTGGGACGGCCAGACGGCGAGGCGCTCGTGGCGGACGAGGACGAGGGCGCCGGCGAAGAGGCCGATGTGGATGGCGAGCCAGGCGACGCCCTCGCTCTCCTGCACGGCCATGAGGCCGAAGGAAAGTCCGACGTAGAGCAGGCCGGTGACGAAGAGGGTGAGGCGCGATTTTACGCCGAGCAGCACGAGGATGCCGAGCACGACAAGCAGGTAGCCGAGCGAGAGCGCGAAGCTGCGCGTGGCCCAGAGCGGCAGGAACGAGGCGCCGGTGATGCCCTGCGCCATGCGGCCCATGTTTTCGGTGTAGTTGGCGATCGAATAGGTGCCCTTCGACTCGAATTTCTCGATGCCCGCGAAGAGCGTGCGCAGGCCCAGGAAAAGGCGCAGCAGCAAAAAGGCCGCGGCGTAGTCGCAGCGCGGCGCGGACGGGGACGAGGATTGGGATTGTTCGCTCATGATGGAGTGAGGATCGACGGGGTTGACGGAAGAAAACGAGGAAAGTGGAACGCTTACGTTAGATTCGAAGGCGCTGGATTCGGAGGCGGGACGGGACTCACACGCCGAAGCCGGCGCGGTAGGACTTGGTCAGGAAGCGGTCGGCCGAGGGGAGATTGGTCACGCGGAGGTTGGCGGAATCCCACTCGATGCGGCGCTGGGCGCGGACGGCGACGTTGCTGAGGAGGACCGTCTCGG
>Ga0222421_100143_pt1 | contig 65819 bp, 44 predicted proteins | sample 3A1ome_2_FD_182473 | JGI IMG/M metagenome (GOLD analysis project Ga0222421, IMG submission 182473) | Enriched microbial communities from leaf-cutter ant dump, University of Wisconsin, Madison, United States - 3A150A (version 2) | ecosystem: Environmental > Terrestrial > Nest > Insects nest > Nest... | reverse complement strand
GGTCTCCGGTTCTCGCTCTTTGTCCCAGCAGCTTCTTCACCATGCCCAGCGATACCTTGAAGCGCTTCGCCACCTCTTCTCTCGTCCCTTCCTTCGCGTCGTAGGCCGCCACGATCCTCTCCCTCAGGTCCACGGATAGCGTCTTCTTCATGCCCCGAACTCTACCACGGATACCCTTCAGTGGCTATAGTTTTATTTGAAATGCTCTAGGAGCCGGAAAGCACCCGCCCGCGGCGGCTCAGGGCTGGCCGCGGACGAGGGTCGTGAGGCTGCGCGCCGGCAGGGGAAGCGTCCGGTCGGCGGAAAGCTCGATGCTCCCGCCCTCGGCGAATCCGGCGGTTTCCGTCGTGGTGACGATCCGCCACGGACCGGCGGGCACGCCGGCCAGCACGGCGTCGCGGGCGGCGCCGGTATTGAGAATATGGATCGTCAGAACCGCGTCGCGCGCGAAGGCGCTCACGAGCACGTCGGGCCGGTCGCTCGCGCTGGCGAGGACGCGGCTGTGGAACGGCGTGAGATTCGTGAAGTGCTTCATCAGGTGGAACCGGCCGGTGGGCTCGACCGCCCCGTCGGGCGCGACGCGGACGAGGCCGTAATCCTCGGTGAACTGCCAGAAGAGGATCGCCTGCGGGTGCAGGTCGCGCAGCAGCTCCTGATACTGCCGCATCTCGCCGAGGCCGTAGGCGTAGCTGTCGAACATCCGGTTGCGGTAGGAGCCGGGATCGGTGCCGGCCTCGCCGACGATCAGCGGCAGCTTCAGCCAGGCGGCGACGTCGCTCCACGCCTGGTATTGCGCCGGCGTGCCGCCGCCCCAGCTGTGCACGGAGAGGGCGCCGGCGCGGCGCAGCGCCTCCGCGTCGGCGGCGGCGGGCAGGACGTAGCGGTGCGAATCGCGCGGGTTGGCGGTGTCGCCGAGCAGCAGCTTCGTCGTGAGCCCGAGCGAGGCGAAGTGCGCACCGAGGCGCTTGATCGCGTCGCGGTGCGCCTCGGCCGAGAAACCGACGCTCACGCCGAGGTCGGGTTCGTTGAACGAGAAGTAGCCGGGCTCGGCGCCGTAGTTTTTCTTGAGATACGTCAGGTAGCTCCCGATGAGTTCGAGGAGTTCGGGCCAGCGTTCGGGCGCGATCTGGCGGCCGAAGGTGAAGGGCGGCTTCCGGTTGGCGTCGGTGTAGAAGCGCTCGGGCAGCCGCCAGAGGCTGAGGATCCAGGGACCGCCCGTTTTCTGGACGCGTTGCATGAGCTGGAAGTCGCGCGTGAGCGCGGCGCCGGGCTGGGTGTGACGCTCGGCGTCCCAGGCCTGCGCCTTCAGCTCCAGCCGTGTCCACGTCTGCTTCAGGTGATCGAGCAGATAATCGGCGGCGGGCGTCGCGGTTGCGAAGCAGTAGTTGGCGCCGAAGCCGTCGAACGCATAGCGGCTGCCGGCGGGATCGACGGTGAGATGCGCCGCGGCGGCGTGCGCCGTGCCGGTGAGGGTCAGCGCGAGCCCGAATTTCCACGTCTCGTCCGCGGGCCAGACGCCGCCGCCGAGCCGGAGGCGGACGCGGTAGGAACGGCCGTCGGCGTCCCAGCGGTCCGTGACGGTGATGCGCCGCGGCTGATCGAGCGCGAGTGCGAGCCGCCAGTTGCGCGCCGCGTCGGCGAAGGCCAGCGCGGCGGTCGTGTCGTCGTAGACGAGGACGTCGCCCTCGTTGGCGGTCGGGATCGTCCGGCCGGAGGGTTCGAGGCGTCCGCCGGCGAACGGCTCGCGCGGCACGTCGAGCACGTAGTCGACGGAGGCGACGAGGAGCGGCCAGCGCGGCGCCGGCGCCCCGGGCTGGGCGGGCGCGCCCGAGGTTACGCGGCCGGCGAGGGAGACGGTGCCGTCCGTCTCGGACCACACGGCGTCGAAGCGGGCCTGCCCGCCGTTGGGAAAGGTGGTGACGCCTTCCCAGTGGAGCCGCCCGTCCTCGCGCGTGATCGGCGAGCGCTGGTCGTGGGGCTGCAGCGTGGCCTGCACGCCGCCCTCGAAGGTGACGACGAATTCGCCGCGCACCGGCAGCTCGACGCCGTCGTGGATCAGCGCGGTGAGTCCGCCGCCGCTGTGATAGCTGGCGTGCTCGACCGGGGCGGCGGAGAGCGGGAGCGGGGCCGCCAGCGCGGCGGCGAGGAGGACGGGGAATCGGATCATGGGGAAAAACGTCATGCGCCGTGCGCGGCCCCGGGGTGAGGCGCGGGCGGGGAGTCGCAGGGACTGTCGCCGGCGGGCGCGAAAGGTTGCGGACGCGCCGCAAAATACATCCTTCGACTTGAACGTCGATCCGCGGCCCGCACGCTGGCGCGATGAAACCGATCCTGTCCCTCGTGATGCTGGCGGTTGGCTGCGCCTCGCTCGCCCCGGTCCGGGCGGCGGAGCCGATCGCGCTGGCGACGCCGCATGCCTCGGACGAGACCGTCGCGCTCTATCGTTTCCTGCAGGCGCACACCGGCCGGCCGACGCTGTCGGGCCAGCACTGCGTGCCGCTCGTGGGCTCCACGCGGCTGCCGGCGGTGGACCGGGCGCTCGGGCATTATCCCGCGGTGTTCAGCCAGGATTTCGGTTTCAGCGCGCCGGGGACATGGGACGGCATCAATTTCCGCCAGCAGATCGTCGACGAGGCGATCCGCCGGCACGAACAGGGTTTCATCATCAACCTGATGTGGCATGCCGTGCGGCCGACCGACGACGAACCGGTCGAGTTCAAGGACTCGGTGCAGGGCCGGTTGACCGATGCGCAGTGGAAGGAACTGCTCACGCCCGGATCGGCGCTGCACGAACGCTGGAAGTCGCAGGTCGACGTGATCGCGTTTTTCCTGAAGCAGCTCCGCGACGCGCGCGTGCCGGTGCTGTGGCGGCCGTATCACGAGATGAACGGCGCGTGGTTCTGGTGGGGTGGACGTCCGGGCCGGGACGGCTACGAAAAACTCTACCGGATGCTCCACGACCGGCTGGTGAACTTCCACCGGCTGAACAATCTCATCTGGGTCTTCGGCGGCAACGAGGTGGTCGGGGATGTCGGCCCGTATGCCGATTATTTTCCCGGGCACGACGTCGTCGACGTGCTGGCGACGGACGTCTATCGCGGCGGATTCGCCGCGGCGGACTACGACGCGCTGCTCGCGCTCGCGCAGGGAAAACCGATCGCGCTGGCCGAGGTCGGCCCGGTGCCGTCGGTCAAAGTCCTGCGCCGGCAGCCGAAGTGGGCGTGGTTCGTCGTCTGGGGCGACCTGAGCGGGGAGGGGAAGGAATTCCCCGCGTTGAAGAAGATCTACGACAGCGAGGAAGTCCTGAACTGGGAGGAGCTGCCGTGGGTGACCGTCCGGAACCCGACGATCCATTATCCGGTGATCAAGTGAGGCCGGTCCGCGCAGGCGGCGGACCGGCGGCGTGGGCGGCGGTTCAGTTGCGCTCCGCGACGATCTCGTAGTGGAGCGTGCGATCCCCGGCGCCGACGGTGAACGTCAACGCGCCGTCCGCGGTCGTGGCCTCGACGCGCCGGCGGCGGGTGCCGTCGGGCGCGAGCGGATACACCGCGCGGCCGGCGGCGCCGGCGAGCGTGACGGTGGCGGGCACGTGTTCGGCGATGGTCGGACCGTGGCCCCAGTCGAGGCCGACGGAGTTGTGCGCCTCGTTCCAGACGAGACCCTGGTTCGAGGCCCGGGCGACGACGGTCACGAGCACGCGCGCCGAATCCCGCAGCGGACGCCCGTCGAGCGCGACGGCGGTGACGCTGGCGAAATCGCGGCCGAAACGCGGCGCCGCGACGCGCAGCGCGCCGGCGTCGACCGTCGCGCCGCCGAGGTAGCCGACCGCGGCGGCGGCCGCGGCGCTGTCGATGACATAGACCCGGCCCTGCGGCGCGGAGACGATCCGCACCGGCGCGGGACCGGCCGCTTCGGCGTCCACGGATGCGACGGTGGCCTTCGCCCCGGCGGCGCCGGGGACGTCGCTCACGGCGTAGCGGATGTTGAGGAAATCGAGCGGACCCTCCGGCAGCAGCGCGCGCCAGAGGACGTCGGCGTGCGGCTGCTCGGCCCAGACCGGCGAGCCGAGGTGGAGCGTGCGCACGGAACGCGTCGCGGGCGGGACGAGGCTGCGGCGCAGGACGAGCGCGGCGAACGGCGACTGGCTCCATTTGGCGGGATGGTGCAACTGGTCGAAGAAGTCGGTGATCCGGCCGTCGGGATTGGCCGTGCCGTAGGCGCCCGTGCTGAACGGATAGACGATGTCCCAGTCCTGGCGCGCGGCGAAGGACGCGACCTCGGGATACATCTCGCAGACGAATTCGCCGGGCGCGGGGTGGTCGTATTCGCTCAACGTGAACGGCTTTCCGGCGACGCGCAGGAGGGCGAGCGCGCCGAGTTCGCCGAACGCGCGATCCGCGAAGGCGTCGAGCTGCGGGGAATTGCGGATCGTCCAGCGCGCGGGATTCCACATGCCGCCGCCGGGGAAGTCGGGATGCTGCCAGTAGGCGTGCACGTCGGCGAATTCCATCGCGCGCTCGCGGTTGAGCGCGGTGAGACCGCCGTAGTCGCCGAGCTGCGAGCACACGACCGGCGCCTGCACGTGCAGTTCGTTTATCAGGTAGTCGCGCATCTCCTCGGCGAACGCGCGCTCGGTGTCGGCGAGGAAATGGATCCAGTCGGCCCACTGCGCGGCGCTCGGGGCGAGCGGGAGCGGGACGGAGCCGGCCCGGGCGGATTGCCCCGGCTGCAGCCCGGCGCCCGCGCAGTCGCGGACGAGCTTCAGATCCGCGATGGAGATCGTGCCGGTCGTCTGGCCGGCGTTGAGGCTGAGCGCCGCGGGCGCGCCGGCGGTGGAGTGCGCGGGGAAGACGAGGCGGATCGTCCGCCAGTCGGTGTCGAGATCGACCGACTCGAGCAGGCCGAAGCTGCGCCACGGCTCCTGCGGCCGGGCCTCGGCGTCGAGGCCGACGCCGACCCCGAGCTTGCGCGGCTGGCTGGCCTTCGCGCGGAATTCGATCGTGTAGACGGCGCCCTCGTCGAGCGCGAGGCCGCGCAGCGAGACCTGCACGTGCCAGTCGATGCCGCTCGCGGCGGCGATGTGGAGTTCCTGCGCGGTCGCATCGGCGCCGGGTGCGGCCGTGGCGGCCGAGCCGGGCTGCGCGCGGGTCTGCCAGACGGCGTTGCCGGGGATGAGCGAACCGGGGGCGGCGCCGCCGGCGGGCGCCCAGGCGGCGGCGAGCGCGGCGTCGTCGGCGTAGCGGCGGGCGAGCCAGACGTTCCACTGGCCGCGGAGCTCCTCGACGAACGGCGCGGGAAACTTGTCCAGGCCGCGGCCGAGATCGCGCGTCCAGTAGCCGAAGATCGAGTTTTCGTTGTTGAGCTCGACGATGGCGATGGCGGGATCCTCGGCGGGCGCGAGGCCGGTGTAGGGGTTCTTCGTGGTGAGCAGCCGGCGCGCGTAGTCCTTCTGCAGGTCGATCATGCGGCGGTCGTAGATGTCGATGCGCTTCTGGAAATCGGGGATCTGGGTGACGCTGGCGTCGAAGCCGTCCTCGGGCGCGAGGGTCTTGGAAACCTTGAGATTGAGGTTGGAATAGAGGCCGTGGTCGCGGAGCACGGCGATGAACCGGTGGAGCCGGTCGAGCTGCACGGGATCGAACTCGCGGTGCTCCCTGCGGTCCGCGGGCCAGATGCTGCCGCCGCTGCCGACGCCCCAGGCGTTGTCGAGATGGTGGAGCCGGACGATGTTGACGCCGCCCTTGGCGAACTGGCGCGCGATGAGCTCCGCCTGCGCGGCGGTGGCGGGAAAAGCCTCGGCGCCGGCGACGTTTGCACCCCAAAAACGGATACGCGCGCCGTCCGGCGTGACGAAGCGGCCGTCGCGGACGGAGATCCGCGGCAGCGCGGCGCCGCGGACGGCGTTGAGCGGGCTGACGTCGAGCGCGGAACCGTCGGCCGGTTCGGTGGACGGCCAGGCGAACCAGCCCTCGGGGATGGCGTCGGCCGCGGAGAGCGGCAGGAAGGGCAGCAGGGCGAGGCAGGCGCCGGCGAGGCGCCGGAGCGCGGGACGGGATGGGATCTTCATGAGGGATTCTCCAGGGACAAAACGGAGGCGGCGGAGTTGAGGCGTTTCAGCCGGGGCATCCGGCCGGAAGGACCGGACGGACGAGGGAACAGTGACGCGGGAGACGGGGCGGGGAAACGGGCCATGATCGGAAATCACGGAGGCACGGAAACACGGAAAGGGAAGGATGGGCAGCGGGAGCGGCGGAGGCGATCCGGAGGCAGCTCTTGCTGAAGAATCGAGAATCCGAACCGGATATATGCGGCCGGACGGCTGATTCCGGAGCGACGTCCGATCCGCTGCGCGTTTCTTCGCGGCTTGTGTGTTTCCGCGAGAGAGGAGCGGAGGGTGCTCGCGGAAACGCGGCAGGGCGGAAGCGCGAAAACGGAAGGAGGGACCGGCGGAGTCGCGGCGGCGCGGCGGATCGGACCACCGCGCCGGGATTTCGCTTCGCGAGCCGAGCGGAAGACTCAGGCTTCGGCCGGCGCTTTTTCCAGCCGGTCATACCAGCTGAACTTCATGAAGGCCGTCGTGACGATCAGCAGCCCGAGAATGCCGAGCGCGATCGCCCAGTGCCGGAGCACGAGGTAGATCGGCAGGGTGACGAGGCAGAGCTGCCAGACGATGCCGACGCCGACGTTGGTGAGATCGCGGGCGGCGCCGCGGTTGGGCACGAAGGACGGATCCTCGGCCACGACCTTGGCGCGGATGGGGCCCCACCAGCCCCAGGGGTTGACGGTGCGGTAGAACTTCTTGAGCACGGCGTCGTCCTCGGCCTTCGACAGGAACGTGCCGGCGAGGCAGCCGATCAGCGACACGAGGAAGAGCGCGGGGAAGGTGTAGAGCATGTTGAACGGGTGCCCGACGAGCTTCTCGCCCAGCGGCGGGACGATCATCGCGCCGCCGATGCCGGCGACCATGCCCCAGAAATAGCCGTATCCATTAAACCGCCACCAATACCACTTGAGGACGTTGGCGACGACGAAGCCGCTGTAGAGCGAGCCGACGAGCCACATCATCACGTCGGTGATGCGCGTGGTGAGCAGGCCGAAGAGGATGCCGACGACGAGGAACACCAGCGAGACGACGCGGCTGAGGAAGACTTCCTTCCGGCCGCCGGCGTCGGGGTTGACGAAGCGCTTGTAGATGTCGTTGACCACATAGGCCGGGGCGGCGTTGAGCGTGGCGGCGAAATTGGACATGAACGCGGCGGCGAGGCCGGCGAGGAGGAAGCCCACGACGCCCGTCGGCACCTGTTCGCTGAGGACGAGCGGGAGGATCTTCTCGAAGTCGGGCTTCGCCTGGGACTGGAGCTCGGGCAGGCAGAAGGCGAGCGCGAGCACGGTGATGCCGGCGATCATCAGGTAACGGGGGAACATGAGCACGACGGTGACCATGCCGTTCATGAGCGAGGCCTCGCGCGGGTTGCGCGTGGCGAGGATGCGCTGCATGTCGTAGTTCGGCGCCGGGCCGGCGAGGCTGGCGAGCACGCCCTTGAAGAACATCAGGCCGAAGATGATCGAGAACATCTCGTTGCCGTCCTGCGCGAGCGCGGAGTTGGCGGTCTGCAGGATGCCGTCCCAGTTGAGGTCGAGCCTCCAGCCGAAGAACGGGTTCATCCAGCCGTCGGGGATGCTGTGCGCGATCATCGCGGGCGTGACCTTCACGATGGCGATGAGGCCGATGGTGATCGCGGTGAGCGTGAGGATGGTGAACTGCGCGACCTCGGTGATGACGACGCTGACTATGCCGCCCTTGATCGCGTAGAGCGAGGTGAGGCCGAGCAGGATCATGGCGTAGATGTTTTCGTCGGTGAAGACGCCGGTGGTGTGGCCGGTGAAGTGCCACGGCAGCATGACGACGGCGAACTTGCCGATGCCCTTGAACGCGTAGGCGAGCAGGCCGATGACGTTGACGAGCGCGAAGACGACGACGCTGAGGTGCGCGAGCGTCGCGCCGCGGTCGGAGCCGAAGCGTGTCTGCATCCACTGGGCGCCGGTGAGGACGTTGGAGCGGCGGAGCCAGGCGCTCATGAACATCATGAGGAAAATCTGGTTGAAGGTCGGCCAGACCCACGGGAGCCAGATGCTCTTCAGCCCGTAGAGGAAGAGCACGTAGACGAGCCACATCGTGCCCGAGATGTCGAACATGCCCGAGGCGTCCGACACGCCGAGGACATACCATTTCATCGATTTGCCGCCGAGGAAGTAGCCGTCGAGGTCCTTGGCGCCGCGGCGCGAGACCCAGAGGCCGATGGCGACGACGATGCAGAAATAACCGACGATGATGCCGATATCGAGCGAGTGGAGATGCATGGAGGAACCGTCCGGGGTAGGCGAGGCGAGACGCGGCACCGCGGGAAAAGAGTCGCGCGCGGCGGCGGGGCGTGACGAAACCGGAGAAAGGCGGGGCAGCGCAACGAAATCCTGCGCGCGCTCAATTGCGAAACAAAGGAACTCAACCTGCGGCGTCGCTAGATGTAATACATTTCCTCGGGCTTGCGCGTGAGGAGCTGGTCGAGCGTGTAGTCCTTCGTCTTCTCGACGAGCGTCGCGCGGATGTCCTCCCACACCTGGCGCATGCGGCGGCCGGTGGGGCCTTCGTGATGGCCGCTGAATTCGAGCACGTCGCCGTCGATGGCGATGATGACGTCGTGGAGCGAGATTTGGTCGGGCGGGCGGGCGAGCGCGTAGCCGCCCTGGATGCCGCGGCGGCTGGTGATGAGGCCGCCGTTGCGCAGCTCGCCGAGGATCTGGGAGAGAAACTGCGGCGGCACCTGCTCGACGCGGGCGAGATGCTCGCTCTGGGCGAGTTCGGCGGAGCCGTGCAGGCGCGCCAGCTCGACGAGCACGCGGCAGGCGTAATCGACTCGCGCGGAGATCTTCATCGGGCGGACGGGCGCATCGCGGTCAGATGTGGATTGCGTCGGCGGTCTCGCCGAGGGCGGCGAGCAGGCGGTCGACGCATTGGGCGACGGTTTCGCATTCGGGGTGCAGCACGAGCTCGGGCGCGAGCGGCGGTTCGTAGGGCGCGGACACGCCGGTGAACTCCCGGAGTTCGCCGCGGTCGGCGCGGACGTAGAGGCCCTTCGGATCGCGGGCGCGGCAGACCTCGACCGGCGTCGCCACGTGCACCTCGAGAAAATGTCCCGGCGGCACGAGCGAGCGCGCGCGGTCGCGGTCGGCGCGCAGCGGCGAGATGAAGGCCGCGAGACAGATGAACCCGGCGTCGGCGAAGAGCCGGGCGACCTCGGCGGCGCGGCGGATGTTTTCCGTGCGGTCGGCGGGGCCGAAGCCGAGGTCGGAGCAGAGCCCGTGGCGAAGGTTGTCGCCATCGAGCAGATACACGTGCCGGCCGAATCCGTAGAGTTCGCGCTCGAGCTCGTTGGCCAGGGTGGATTTCCCCGAGCCGGACAGGCCGGTGAACCACACGATCCGCCCCGTCTGGCCGTAGCGCCGCGCCCGCGAGTCGGCGGTGACGTGGCTGCGGTTCCAGAAGAGATTGGGAGCGGGCATGCGGGGAAAACGGATTCGAGGTTCGGAGGGCGGGGTCGCGGTTCGCCGCCCGGAAGGCGGCGCGATCGCGGACCATGTCAGATCACGTAGTCGCCGCTTTCGGGTTTCACGAACTCTTTCGGCCGGAGCAGCATGCCGGCGGCGACGGTGGCGTTGGTGCCCTGCTCGATGAGGATGAAGGCGCCCGTGAGCCGGTTGGCCGGATAGCCGTCGTAGAAGACCGGCCGCGCGGTGCGGATGCGGATCTCGCCGAGATCGTTCATCGCGAGCTGCCCGGGTGCGGAGTCGGGCTCGAGCGTCTCGATGTCGAGGCGGTGGACGATGTCGGTGACGACGGCCTGGACGGTGTTGGTCGTCTGCTTGAGGAAGTATTTTTTCCCGCGCTGGAGCGGGCGGGCGTGCATCCAGCAGATCTTGGCCTCGAGTTCGGTGGCGGCGCCGGGCGGGCGATCGAGGCCGACGATCATGCTGCCGCGGCTGATGTCGATGTCGTGCTCGAGGACGAGCGTGACCGACTGCGGGCCGAAGGCCTCGGGCCGCGGACCGTCGAACGTCCAGATCTGCTTCACCGTCGAGATCATGCCGGCGGGGAGCGCGAGGACCTTGTCGCCGACCTTGACGACGCCGCTGGCGATCTGGCCGCTGAAGCCGCGGAAGTCGTGGAGGAAATCGTCCTTCGGGTTGTTGGGCCGGTTGACCCACTGCACGGGCAGGCGGAAGCAGTTCAGGTTGAGATCGCTCGCGATGTGGACGGTCTCGAGGTGGCCGAGCAGCGTGGGGCCGACATACCACGGCGTGTGCGCGGAACGGTCGACGACGTTGTCGCCGTTGAGCGCGCTGATCGGGATGAACTGGACGTCCTTGATGCCGAGGCGCGGCAGGAAACGTTCGAACTGGGCGCGGATCTCGTGGAAACGCGCCTCGCTCCAGCCGACGAGGTCCATCTTGTTGATGGCGACGACGAGGTGCGGGATGCGCAGCAGCGAGGCGATGGCGGTGTGGCGGCGGCTCTGCTCGATCACGCCGGCGCGGGCGTCGACGAGGATGATGGACAGGTTCGCGGTGGACGCGCCCGTGACCATGTTGCGCGTGTATTGGACGTGGCCGGGCGTGTCGGCGATGATGAACTTGCGCTTCGGCGTGGCGAAATAGCGGTAGGCGACGTCGATGGTGATGCCCTGCTCGCGCTCGGCGCGGAGGCCGTCGGTGAGATTGGCGAGGTTGATCTGGCCGCCGCCGGTGATGTCGGCGGAGCGCTCGAGGGCCTCGAGCTGGTCCTCCATGATCGACTTCGAGTCGAAGAGGAGCCGGCCGATGAGGGTGGACTTGCCGTCGTCGACGGAGCCGCAGGTGTTGAAGCGGAGGATGTCGACCGGAGCCGCGCCGGGCGCGGCGGGAGATGGGAGATGGGAGATGGGAGATGGGACGGAGGCGGCGGACATTGAAGGGATGATTAGGCGCGGCGGAGTTCGGTGGAGCGGATCAAGGCCGTGGTGAGTTTGCCGACGGAGATGAGGAGGCTTTGGAGTTTTTGGACTTCGGCGGGAGAGGCGTAAGCGAGATCGGCGACGAGGTAAGCGAGGGAGCGGGCTTCACCGCAGGAGGCGCGGGCGATGTTGTAGAATTGGAATTTCTCCGGGACGTGGGTGCGTTCGAAGCCCTCGGCGATGTTGGTCATCACGGAAACGGCGGCGCGCTGGATTTGGTCGCGGAGGCCGAAGTCGCGCGAAGCGGGCTCGCGGCGGAAGATCGCGTAGATCGCGCGCACGAGATCCCGGGCGAGCTGCCAAGCCTCCAAGTCTTCGAAACTTTTGATCCCATCTGCCATCTTCCAGCTCCCATCTCCGGCGGGTTAGAAATAACCCGCCTTCTTCCGGTCCTCCATCGCGGCTTCGGAGGTCTTGTCGTCGGCGCGGGAGCCGCGCTCGGTCACGCGGGCGGCGGCGATCTCGGTGATGATGTCGTCGAAGCTGTCGGCCGGCGACTCGACCAGGCCGGTGCTGATGATGTCGCCGATGGTGCGGACGCGCACGACGAGTTCGCGCACCTCCTCGTGCGGCTTCGGCGGGACGATGGCGTTGACCGGCAGCCACTGGCCGCCGCGGCGGACGCACGCGCGCTTGTGGCTGAAATAGATCGACGGCACCTCGAGCCGCTCGCGGCGGATGTATTCCCAGACATCCATTTCCGTCCAGTTCGAGAGCGGGAAGACGCGCATGTTTTCGCCGGGATTGAGCCGGCCGTTGAAGAGATTCCAGACCTCGGGGCGCTGGTTCTTCGGATCCCACTGGCCGAAGCTGTCGCGGAAGCTGAAGAACCGCTCCTTGGCGCGGGCCTTTTCCTCGTCGCGGCGGGCGCCGCCGATGCAGGCGTCGAAACGGAACTCCTCGATCGCGGCCAGCAGCGTGGGGATCTGGAGCTTGTTGCGCGAGATCTCGCCGGGCGCGGGCGTGGCGATGCCGGAGGCGATGGCGTCCTCGACCTTGCGGACGATGAGCTTCGCGCCGAGCTGCTTCGCGCGGCGGTCGCGGAATTCGTTGAGCTCGGGGAAATGATGGCCGGTGTCGACGTTGAGCAGCGGCATCGGCAGCTCGGACGGGCGGAAGGCCTTTTCCGCGAGACGCAGCAGGCAGATGGAATCCTTGCCGCCGGAGAAGAGCAGCGCGGGCCGCTCGAATTCGCCGGCGACTTCGCGCATCACATGGATGGCTTCGGTCTCGAGATGCTGGAGATGGTCGAGGTGGTAATTGCTCACGTTGTTCGCAATGCGGAGATCGGGATGCGGAGTTCGGTCGGAAGGGCGCTTCGCGTGGAGATCGGAGATGGGAGATGGAAGATGGGGCTCGGCAGGGCGGAGCGGGGCGGACTACGAATTCCGGGCTCCGCTCTCCGCGACGGTCGCCGCCGCTTTCCCGCCCCACGCGGCGTGCAGGCCGCATTCGCGTTTCTCGTCGGCTTTCGCGGGATCGAAATAATCCCACTCGTTGGGCAGATCGTGCTGCGCGAGGTAGGCTTCCATGTCGGCGTCGGTGAAATAAAAGACCGGACTGACCTTCAACGCACCGAAATTCGCATCGGCGGAGACGAGGTCGAGACCGGCGCGGTTCGGGTTCTGCACCTGGCGCAGGGCGGTGATCCAGACGGTCGGCGCGAGCTCGCGCATGCCGCGTTGAAACGGCTCGAGCTTCATCTGCGCGCTGAACCTCTTCAGGCCGTCCTCGTCGTCGGTCGTCGGAATCCCGCCGTGAAGCGCGTCGCGATGCGCGGGCGTGAGCTTCGGCAGATAGGGTTTCAGGTTCAGTTTCAGGCGCGCGCGCAGCGCCTCGGCGTGGCGATAGGTCGCGGGGCGGTTGTAGCCGTGGTCGACCCAGAGGACGGGGATGTCGGGCTGGACCTGCGTGACGAGATGGAGGACGACGGCCTCGTAGGGACGGAAGTTGGTCGAGACGATGGCGCGGCCGCCGGCCTGATCGAGGGCCCAGCGGACGACATCGAGCGGAGACCGGCCGCGGAGGGCGGCGTTGGCGGCGGCGATTGGTTCGGGAGACAGGGACATGCGGAATGCGGGAATCGGGATGCGGTGTTCGGAGATCGGGCGGAGGCTGCGGGAGGATGCGTGGGTGAAGGACGTCGTCCGGCGCGCGGCGGAAACTCCGCGCGAAAGGCGAGGCGCCGGGGCTCCCGCGGTGTGGTTACGAGGCGGCGGCGGGCGCGGCGGCGGCGATTTCCGGCCAGAGGACGCGCGCGGCGAAATCGCCGAAACGCTCGCCCGGCTGGCGGTCGTTTTTCCAGCGCGCGAGCAACGGACGCAGCTCGGCCTCGACCTCCGGCTCCTTGACCGTGTCCTTGAAGATGCGGTTGAGGCGGGTGCCGGAGGCGTTGCCGCCGAGCCAGAGCTGGTAACGGCCGGGCGCCTTGCCGACGAAGGCGATCTCGGCCATGTAGGGCCGGGCGCAGCCGTTGGGGCAGCCGGTGGAGCGGATGACGATCTCCTCGCCGCCGAGTCCGAGCTCGCCGCCGAGTTTCTCGATGCGGTCGATCAGGCCGGGGAGCATGCGCTCGGATTCCGCGAGCGCGAGGCCGCAGGTCGGCAGCGCCGGGCAGGCCATGGACGCCGCGTGCAGGATCGACGTCTGGTTCTCGACCTTCACGCCGTGGCCGGCGAGCAGCGCGGTGATCGCGGCGCGGTCGGAGTCGGGGATGTTGGCGAGGATGACGTTTTGGTTCGCGGAAAGCCGGAACTCGACCTGCGGAAAACGCTCCGCGACTTGGCGGAGCGCGGTCTTCAACGCATGGCCGGGGACGTTCTTCACGCGGCCGGTCTCGACGAAGAGCGTGAGGAAAAGGCTGCCGTCGACGGCGCGCTGCCAGCCGTAACGGTCGCCGGTCGAGGTGAATTCGAAACGGCGGACGCCGGAGAGGACGTCGCCCGCGCGGCGGACGATCTCCGCGTAGACCCACGGCGCGCCCTTTTCCTCGACGACGTATTTCAGGCGGGCGTGCTTGCGGTTCGTGCGATCGCCGTGGTCGCGGAAAAGCGTGAGGACGGCCTTGGCGACGGCGACGACGTTTTCCGGCGCGACGAAACCGATGACATCGGCGAGCCGGGGAAACGTCTGCACGTTGCCGTGGCTGCGGCCCATGCCGCCGCCGACGGCAATGTTGTAGCCGAGGAGCCGGTCGTTTTCGACGATGGCGATGAAGCCGAGATCGTTGGTGAAGACGTCCATGTCGTTCACCGGCGGGACGACGAGGCTGATCTTGAATTTGCGCGGCAGATACGTGCGCCCGTAGAGCGGGTCGACGAAGTCGCGGTTGGCCGGGTCGTCGAGGTCGAGCTGGACGCCGTCGATCCAGATGGCGTGGTAGGCCTTCGTCTGCGGCGCGAGCGCCTCGGCGAGGCGGACGCTGTCGGCGTAAACCTGCTCGCGAGCCCGGGTCGTGGCGGGCGTGGGCGAGGCGGTGATGTTGCGGTTGACGTCGCCGCAGGCGGCCAGCGTGGAGAGGAGCGACTCGTTGATCTTCCGGATGACCGGACCGAGGCCGGATTTCAGGACGCCGTGAAACTGGATGCTCTGGCGCGTGGTGATGCGCAGGGTGTCGTTGCCGTGGATCGTCGCCAGATCGTCGAACGTGATCCACTGCGCGGACGTCATGACGCCGCCCGGGATGCGGCCGCGGATCATGATCGAGTATTTCTTGCCGGTCTTGCGCAGGTCGCGGTCGTCCTGCTGGTAGCAACCGTGGAATTTGAGGAACTGCTCGTCGTCCTCGGAAAAACGCACCGCGGCGGGATCGGCCAGTGTGGCGGCGAGCTGGCCGGCGAGGACGGGGTCGTTCTGCTTCAGAATTTCGTTCTTCGTGAGTGGCGCGGGCGCTGCTTGTGACATAAAGGAAAGCGAAGAGTTGACTAGTTTAGTAAAGAAGTAAAAAGAAAAACCTCAGATGACACACATCTCCCATGAACACGCGCAATCGCCGGTGGGCCGGGTCTGGCTGGTCGGTGCCGGACCGGGTGCGGCGGACCTGATCACGTTGCGCGGTGTCCGGGTGCTGCGTGAGGCGGAAGTCGTCCTCTATGACGATCTTGCCAATGCCGAGTTGCTGGAATTCTGCCCGGCGGACAGCGAAAAGATCTATGTCGGCAAACGGCTGGGCAGCCACAGTGCGACGCAGGATCGCATCTGCTCTCTGCTGGTCGCGAAGGCGCGGACGGGCCGGCGTGTGGTGCGGCTGAAAGGCGGCGATCCGATGGTCTTCGGCCGCGCGGGCGAGGAATTGCTGGCGCTGGCCGGAGCGGGGATTCCGTTTGAAATCGTGCCAGGGGTGACGGCGGCGACGGCGGTCAGCGCAGCGACGGCGATCCCGCTGACGCAGCGGGGCGTGACCTCGCTGATGGTGTCCGTGTCGGGCCATCCGTGCGGTGGGAAGTCCCGGACGCCGGTCGACTGGCGGGCGCTGGCGGCGCTGCGGGCGACCCTGTGCATTTACATGGGCACGCAGCGCTTCGGCGCGATCGCCGCGGAACTCGTGGCGGGCGGGCTGCCGAAGGAGACGACGGTCGCGGTGGTGTCGAGCGCGACACTCTCGTCGCAGACGCTGCGGCTCGGCACGCTGGCCGACGGCGATGCGTTGACCGACGATCCGCAACGCCGGCCGGCGTTGATCCTCGTGGGCGAGGTCGTGCGCTGGAGCCAACTGCTGCAGGCGGCGGGAACGCAGGCGCAGTTCCAAGGCTGCGAGATTTGAGCGGGGAAAACGTCAGTCTGCTGCCGGAGCGGCGGGCCGGGAGCCGGCCGGACTTTCGCGGTCGGCGCGAGGATGTTTCTCCGTGCGCCTCCGCGAAATCCGTGGCTCCTTGAGCGCATGCGACGCGTGCTTCTGATGGACAACGGCTCGCTCGAGCCGGCCAGCACCCGGCAGCTGCGCGCGATCGCCGCGGCGCTGGCGGAGCGCACGGGCCGGCGCGTCGATCCGGTCTCGCTGGCGCACTCCGCGAAAATCCCGGCGGAGGCGCTCGACGGCCGGCCGGCGGACCTGTTCGAGGCGGCACTCGATCGCGGGATCGCGGAGGGGGTGACGGATTTCGTGGTGGCGCCGCTCTTCATCGGACCGTCGCATGCACTCACGCGCTTCGTGCCGGTGCTGATCGAGGAACGGGTGAAACGGATGCCGGCGCTGCGCGTGCGACTGGCGCCGCCGCTGGCCGCGCCGGACGATCCGCGGCTCTCGGAGATGATCGAGGCGCACGTGCGCGAGCAGATCGCGCCCGGCGCGCCGCCGCGCGTGGCGATCGTCGATCACGGCAGTCCGGCGCGGGCGGTGACGGACGTGCGCGACGCGGTCGCGGCGCAGGTGCGGGCGCGTCTCGGCGACGCGGCGGCGGAGGTCGTCGGCTGCAGCATGGAGCGGCGCGACGGCGCGGAATTCGATTTCAACGAGCCCACGCTCGAGCACCTGCTGGCGCGGCCGGCGTGGCGGAGCGGTCCGCTGATCCTGGCGATGCTGTTCATCGCGCCGGGGCGCCACGCGGGACCCGACGGCGATGTCGCGCAGATCGTGCGCGCGGCGCGCGGCGATGAGGACGGCGTGCGGTTCACGCGACTGCTCGGAACGCATCCGCGGTTGATCGAGATCCTGGCCGACCGCGTGGGCGCGGCGGAGCGGACGTGTTGACTGCGAAAGCCGCGGCCGCCGGCCGGCGGCTTGATCAGGAATTCAGGCCGGCGAGGAGCAGGACGACGGTGTGAAGATTGAAAAGCGCGTGCGCGACGATCGTCGTGCCGATGCGGCCGGTGCGCTCGAAGGCGAGCGCGAACACGACGGCGAGGATCACGAGCGGCGCGAAGGCCACGAGGCTGAGATGGAACGAGGCGAAGATCACGGCGGGCAGGCCGAGCACGACCGCGCGCGGCAGCGCCGTGCCGCGGAGGAAGCGGAAGAGCGTGGCGCGGAACAGCAGTTCCTCGCCGAACGGGGCGACGACGGTGGGCAGCACGATCATCAGCGCGAGCAGCGCGGGCGACTTGATTTCGAGGAAGAGCCGGACGATGTCCTGCTGGTCTGTGGCCACGCCGCAGAACTGGAGCACGTGTGTCCAAAGAAAGGTGACGCCGGTCACGAGCGGCAGGGCGACGAGGAAGGTCGCGGCGCCGCTGCGGAGCGCCGCGGGATCGACGGGATTGGGCGCGGCCCGCAGCGGCAGCAGCAGCGCGGCGAGCATCAGCCCGATCTGCAGGCCGGCGGTGCCGAGGATGAGCCGGGTGTCGCCCGCGGCGCCGAACCAGGCGGCGAGCGAACCCACGGCGGCCGAGCCGACGAGCGCGCCGCCGACGATCACGAGCAGATAGAGCAGGAAGTCCGCGGTCGGCGGCCGCCAGGGCGCGAGCGGCGACGGGGTCGCGCGCACGCGGGCGCGAGCGGCCGGGCCGGCGGCGAGGCGCCACAGCAGGACGAGGCCGGCCAATAACAACGCGCCTTCGACGAGGTAGGCGACGAGAACGGTGTGAGGCGAGGGCGCGGTCGGCATCGGGCGGGCGGAGGGCGAAGTTCGAGGAGAGAAATTCGGAGGAGAAGGGCGGAAAAATCGGGCGCAGGACCGGATCCGTCACTGGCGGCGAACGGCGCCGGACGGAAGCCGAAACGCGCGTGCGGCCGCGAAGCGAGGGACGAAACGGACGGGCTCGTCACGCAGCGGAGACCACGATCGCGGGCGCGAACGGGAAGGCAACCGGGGGTAACGTTCGCGCGAAGAAGGCGGGGCCGCGGCCATTTTCCATCTTCGGGCACGGACGGATCAGGCGGTTGATGAGGGGAAGAATCGGTCCTGCGGACCGAGGTTGCCATGGCGTGCGTCCATCAAACCCGTCCGGAGGACGGGTTCCACCTTTTCGGGTGCGGCGCTCCCGTGGAGATGGATTGTCCGGCCGGCGTCGGGGCTCAGCGCTCGGCGATGCGGCCGTCGGCGAAGACGATGCGGCCGTCGACAATCGTGGTCCGCACGCGGCCGGTGAGCGCCTTGCCGTGCCAGGGCGAGTTGTTGGATTTGCTGAAGCCGGCGCGGGCGTCGTAGGTCCATTTCTCCTCGGGATCGAAGAGGCAGATGTCGGCGGCGGAGCCGGCCGCGAGCCGGCCGGCGGGCAGCTTGAGCACATCGGCGGGCTTGCGCGTCATCAGGTCGAGCACGAAGGGCAGCTTGAACTTGTTTTGCCGGACGAGGATCTCGAGGGTGACGGCGAGGGACGTCTCGAGTCCGAGGATACCGTTGGGCGCGAGGTCGAACTCGCGGTCCTTCTCGTAGTCGGTGTGCGGGGCGTGGTCGGTGGAGATGATGTCGAGCGTGCCGTCGCGCAGGCCGGCGATGAGGGCCTGTCGGTCCTGCTCGGTGCGCAGCGGCGGGTTCATCTTGAAGTTCGTGTCGTAGGTGCCGACCGATTCGTCGGTGAGCGCGAGATGGTGCGGCGTGGCCTCGGCGGTGATGCGGGCGCCGCGGGACTTGGCGCGGCGGACGACGTCGACGGAAAACTTTGACGAGATGTGCTGCAGGTGGATGTGCGCGCCGGTGTATTCGGACAGGATGACGTTGCGGGCGACGATGATGTCCTCGGCGGCGTTGGGCCAGCCGCGGAGGCCGAGGCGGGTGGAGACGGCGCCCTCGTTCATCACGGCGCCCTGCGTCATGGCATGATCCTGGCAGTGATCCATGACGCACAGGTCGAACATCTTCGCATACTCGACGGCGCGGCGCATGAGCTCGTTGTTCTGGACGCAGTCGCCGTCATCGGTGATGGCGACGACGCCGGCGCGCTTGAGCGAGCCGACGGGGGCGAGCGCCTGGCCCTTCATGCCGACGGTGATGCAGCCGGTGGGGAGGACCTTGACGACGGCGTCGCGGCGGACGGCGTCCTTGATGAACTGGATGGTGCCGGCGTTGTCGGCGACGGGCGACGTGTTGGGCATGCACACGACGGTGGTGAACCCGCCGGCGGCGGCGGCGCGGGAACCGGTGGCGATGGTTTCCTTGTGCGTCTGGCCGGGCTCGCGGAAATGGACGTGGATGTCGACGAGGCCGGGGCAGGCGACGAGGCCGGCGGCATCGATCTTTTTCGCGCGTTTCTTCTCGGTCGCGGGGAGCGAGTCGACGATCAGGCCGTCGCGGACGAAGAGATCGCCGGCGGCGTCGCGCTTCGCGGCGGGATCGATGACGCGGGCGTTTTTAATCCAGAGGGAGGGCATGTTGGAAAATCGGGCTCGGGCTTCGGGCGTTTCTCCGCGGTCGGATCGGCGGGGCGCGGTCGGCGCGAGACGGAACGGGAGCGATGACGGGGCGGAAGGGGGCGGGGCGCGGTTCAGGCGGGGATGACGTCCTCGGGCTGGCCGCCGGCGCAGAGATAGAGGACGGCCATGCGGACGGCGATGCCGTTGCTCACCTGTTCGAGGATCACGCTGTGCTCGCCGTCGGCGAGTTCGCTGTCGATCTCGACGCCGCGGTTGATCGGGCCGGGATGCATGATGATCGCCTTCGGGTTGAGCCAGGAGGCGCGGGTCTTGTTGAGGCCGAACATGCTGGTGTATTCGCCGAGCGAGGGGAAGTTGCCGGCGTTCTGGCGCTCGTGCTGAATCCGCAGGAGCATGACGACCTCGGCGTCCTCGAGCGCGGATTTGAGGTCGTGCGAGACGGAGGCGCCCATCTCGTTGAAGTAATGCGGCACGAGCGTGGACGGACCGACGAGCGTGACGGCGGCGCCCATCCTGGTGAGCGCATGGATGTTGGAGCGGGCGACGCGGCTGTAGAGGATGTCGCCGAGGATGACGACCTTGCGGCCCTTCAGGCTGCCGAGGTGCTCCTTCATGGTGAAGGTGTCGAGCAGGCCCTGCGTGGGATGCTCGTGCGCGCCGTCGCCGGCGTTGACGACCGGGATGTCGAGGACGCGGCTGAGATAGAGCGGCGAGCCGGAGCAGGCGTGGCGGAGCACGATCATGTCGGCCTTGAGCGCCTGGATGTTCTGGGCGGTGTCGCGGAGCGTCTCGCCCTTGGTCGTCGAGGAGCTGGCGGAGTCGAAGGTGATGACCTCGGCGCTGAGGAACTTGGCGGCCATGTCGAACGAGATCCGCGTGCGCGTGCTGGGCTCGAGGAAGAGGTTGACGATGGTCTTGCCGCGGAGGGCGGGGACCTTTTTCACGCGGCGGCCGAGGACCTGCTTGAAGGCGGCGGCGGTGGCGTGGACTTGTTCGATCTCGGCGAGCGAGAGGTCCTCGAGGGTGAGGAGGTGGCGGCGGGTCCAGGGCATCTTGGAGGAATCGTTGGGCGCCGGGCGGCTCAGGAAGCCGGCTGGCGGGTGGCGGGGCGGATGAGAATGGCGTCGCGCGCGGGCGCGGCGGGATCGAGGGTGACGGCGACCTTTTCCGTCTCGTCGGCATCGAGCGCGAGGCCGAGGAAATCGGCGGCGAACGGCAGCCGGCGGCCGCCGCGGTCGACGAGGATGGCGAGCTCGACGCGCGCGGGCCGGCCGTGGTCGAAGAGCTCGTCGAGCGCGGCCTTCACGGTGCGGCCGGAGAAGAGCACGTCGTCGACGAGGATGACGGTGGCGCCGTGGACATCGGCCGGGATGTGCGTCGGGGCGAACTCCTTCGGGATCGGGTTGCGGCCGATGTCGTCGCGGTGGAAGGAGATGTCGAGCGTGCCGGGCCGGACGGCGAGCCGGCCGCCGTGCGCGGTCAGGCGCTCGCCGAGACGGCGGGCGAGTTCGATGCCGCCATTGGCGATGCCGAGAAGCAGGACCGGCGCGGAGCCGTGGCGGGCGGCGATGGCGGCGGCGAGCCGGTCGATCGCAGCGTGAATCTCGGCGGGGCCGATGGTTTTGGACGAAGCCACGAAAGACGTTTTGTCCCCCGTGGCTAAGCCGGTAAAGCGAAATGTCGGAGCGCGTCCCGGCGCGCCGCGCGCGGTTTGCGAACGGCGCAGCCGGCGGATTGCACGATCACGGCTCGCGGTCGGAGCCGCGACTCGCGCCGGTGGTGGACGTTGTCGTCGTGGTGCTCGCGGCCGTCGCGGTGCTGGTCGTCGTGGCCGTCGTGGAGGCGACGGCGGTGTGCAGCGCGTTGGCCTGGAACATGGGCCAGGCGGACGTGGTGAGCAGGCCTTTGCTGACGGTGAAGGCGTGCAGCTTTGCGTCCGAGCTGCCGAAATACAGCCGCGTGCCGGCGAGGACGGGCGACGAGCGGATCTTGAGCGCGGCGGGATAGGTGCGCACGAGTTTGCCGGCGGAACTGACGGCGTAGAGTTTGCCGTCGTAGCTGCCGACGTAGATCGTGCCGTCGGAGGCGACGGCGGGAGTCGAGGCGCGCACCTCGGCGCCGAGGGTGCAGGTCCATTTCTCCGCGCCGGTGGAAGCGGTGAGGGCGTGGAGCTTGCCGTCGTAGCCGCCGAAATAAAGCGTGCCGTCGGCGGCGATCGAGAGCGAGGAGGTGATGCTCTTGCCGCCGCCGCGGCTGGCGGACCATTTCTTCGTGGCGGAGGTGCCGTTGTCCTTCAGGGCGTAGACGGTGCCCTGCAACGTGGCGAAATAGACCGTGCCGTCGGAGGCGATGGACGGGGAGGTGAAGATGTCGTCGTCGGCGGTGAACTTCCACTTCTGCTTGCCCGCAGCGGTGACGGCGTGGAGGACGCCGCCGTTGGTGCCGACGTAGATCGTGCCGTCCTTGCCGATGGCCGGCGAGGAGTAGGTGCCCTCGCTGGTGCTGCCGGTGAGGGAGAACTGCCACTTCTTCACGACGCTGCCGCCCTTGTCCGTGAGGGCGTAGAGCCGGGTGTTGTCGCGGAAATAAACGGTCTTGTCGGAGGCGATCGCCGGCGTGGATGCGATGGCGGAGGCGGCGGCGACACGCCATTTGAGCGCGCCGGTCGAGCCGTTGAGCGCGTAGAGGTAACCGTCGTTCGAGCCGAGGTAGACCGTGCCGTCGGAGCCGATGGCGGGCGAGGCGCCGTCGATCGCATCGCCCGTGGCGTAACTCCATTTGAGGGCGCCCGCGGAGGTCAGGGCGTAGACCGTGCCGTCGACCGAGCCGAAATAGACGTTGCCGGCGGAGGTGACCGCGGGGGACGACGTGACCTCGTCGTAGGTCGGATATTCCCAGAGCGAGTCGGTGACGGTCAGGATGAAGTCGCCGCCGGTGACGCCGGTATAGCTATAATGATCGACCTGGAAGTAATACGTCGTGCCCTTCGTGGCGTTGAAGGAGACGAGGCAGTCGCTGTTGCCGGCATCCTGATTGTTGTCGTTGGAGGCGACCTTGGTGAGGCTCTTGACCGCGCTGCCGGTGTAGACGGCGGCAACGGTGTCGATCTCGGTGGCGAAGGCGGCGAGGGAGTAATGGCCCGTGGCCGGCGCGACCCATTTATACCAGACCGAGTGGCCGGCGGCGCCGGTGACGGCCAGCGACTCGCCGGTTTCCTTGGTGGCGTTGTAGGTGGTGCCGGCGGTCTGCACGCCCACGCCGGAGAGCGTGGTGGCCTTGGCGAAGGTGTTGTTGGCCGGGATCGCGCCGACGTGGAGATAAACGAAACCCGCGGTGGCGGATGTCTTGCTGCCGACGGCGATCTGATAGGTGGTGCCGGCCGTGACGCTGAGGGTGAGGCTGCTGGTGGTGACGGAGGACGACGTGTTGTCGTTGGAACCGACGAGGGTGAGCGCGGAAACCTTGGCGCCGGTGTAGACCGCGAGCCGGGTGTCGTTGCCCGTGCTGCCGGTCGTCTCGAAGAGGACCTGGGTGCTGGCCGTGGCCTTCCACGTCCACCAGAGCGTGGCGACGCCGGCGGACGTGGGCTCGCCGGTCTCGGTGGTGGCGCCGAGGTTGGAGGAGCGGACGCGGATCTCGTCGCCGGCGAGCGTGGCGCGGGAGGCGAAGGCGTCGTTGAACGGCAGGTTGCTGGTCGACGTGATGGCCGCGGCGAGGTTCAGGCGGCCGGCGGTCTGGACCTTGCCGGAGAGCGTGGTGAGCTTCGCGGTCGAGCGCAGGAGGCGGTTGATCGTCTGGCGATAGGTGTCCGACGGGTATTTCGCACGGAGCAGGGCGAGGACGCCCGTCACGTGCGGCGTGGCCATCGAGGTGCCGGACATCGTGGCGTAGCTGGTGTCGGAGGAGTAGTAGGTGGAGAAGATGTCGCTGCCGGGCGCGGCGAGGTCGACGGTGCCGGGGCCGTAGTTGGAGTAGTCGGCGAGCGCGTCGGTGTCGTCGGTCGCGGCGACGGTGACGATGTTGTCGAGCGCGTAGCCGGCGGGATAATCGTTGCCGTGGTCGGTGTTGAGCGTGTCGTTGCCGGCGGCGGCGACAAAGATGACGCCCTTGGCGCGGGCGGCCTTGATGGCGTCGTATTCGGCTTTCGAATAGACGCTGCTGCCATAGCTCGCGTTGATGATCTTCACGCCCTTGTTCAGGGCGTAGTTGATGCACGTGATGGCGTCGGACGTGGCGCCGGAGCCGTCGGTCCCGCTGAGAAAGCGCAGGCCCATGAGCTGGACCTTCCAGGCGATGCCGGAGATGCCCGTGCCGTTGTTGCCGCGGGCGCCGATGATGCCGGCGACATGCGTGCCGTGGCCGACCTCGGAATCGTTGGGCGTGTAGTCCGAGATGCCGCCGCTGCCGCCGACGGCGGACAGGCCGTGGTAACCGGTGGACGAATCGGTCCACAGGTTGGCGCTGAGATCGCGGTGCGTCAGCCGGATGCCGGAGTCGAGCACGCCGACGATCACGCTGGAGGCGTCGGTGCGCGTGGTCCAGGCGGTCACCGCGCCGATGTCGACGCCCGACGTGCCGCCGGTCTGGCCGGTGTTGCGGAGCGACCACTGCTTGGAGAACGACGGGTCGTTCGGCACGGTGCGGGCCCGCAGGATGCGGTCGGCCTCGACGTATTCGTAGCGACCCGTGGCGCGGAGGCGCTTGATCGCCTGCGTGACGGTGTCGCCGGAGCGCAGCCGCAGCACGCGCAGGTCGCCGAAGCGTTCGAAACGCTGCCGGAGCTGTATCCCCTCGTTCTGCTCGGCGGCGTCGACGGAGAGCCGGAGCAGCGGGAGCGGCTTCGCGATCACGGTCCCGTCGGCATAGCCTTGGGCGAGTTCCTTGGCGGTGAAGCGCTGCTGATCGAGGGCGGCGAAGACGCCGGCCGGAAGGCAGAGCCAGAGGCAAAGGCGCAGAAACGAGCGCATGGGAGGATCGGAGTTTAGGCGGTGGAACCCCCGACACAAGCCGGCGAATCCTGGGCCGCGGAGATGACGGGCGGCGCGCCGGGCCGGTTACGCCGGGCCGGCGGAAAAGGAGGTGTCAGACCGTTGTCACCGGCGGCACGCCGGCGGCCGGGCCGCGCGCCAGCCAGGCCGCGAGCGCCGCGTCGTCGAGGATGTTTTCCCCGAACTGATAATCGCGTGCGAGCAGCGCGGCATAGCCGGGATCGAGGAAGCGCCGGCAGTGCAGGATCACGCGGGCATGCTGGCCGGGCGCGCGCACCAGCCGGCCGAGCGCCTGATTCACCTTGGTCATGCCCGGGATCTGGTAGACGCGGCGAAACGCCGCCGCGCGGCCGAGCGGTGCGAACTCGGCGAGACGCGCGCGCTGCACGGCGTTGACCTCCGGCAGCGCCGGACCGACGACCATCGCGTGCGTGATCCGGCCGCCGAGCAGGTCGATGCTTTCGGCGAAGCTCGAGCCGAGCACGAGAAAGATCGCGTCGGACAACACCAGCGACTCCTCGACCCAGGCCGCCTGCGCCGCGAGATCGTGGATCCGCGGCTGCTGCGCCACGCGCAGCGCCGAGCCGCGTTCGAGTTCGCGCGCGATCGCGTCGGCATAGGCGTAGCTCGGGAAAAAGACCGCGACGCAGCGCGCCGCGGCGGGACCGGCGCCGGTGCGCGCGGCCTGCACCGCGGCGGCGGAAAGCGCGGCGACGGTCGCCGCCGTCGTGGACGCGTGCCGTGCGCGCTGCTGAAACGTCGTGTCGACGCGCGCATCGACCGCGACGTCGTAGGCGCCGTCGCGCCACGGCGTGTGGGCGGACAATAATCGGGGATCGGGGGGCGTGGAACGGAGATCGGAATCGGCAGGTTGCGCGCGGAGGCGGGACGACCGGGGGCGGGCGTCTTTCGGCGGTGCGTCCGGCGCCGGGGCGGCGGCGAGCGTCCACGGACCGGCGTCGTCGTCCAGTCCGCAGGCCTCGGCGAATTCGTGCGGCGGGCCGAAGGTGGCGCTCGCGCAGACCACGCCGCCGAATTCCCGCAGCGCGGCGCCGATCGCATCGGCGGCATCGATGCAGGTGAACGCGAGCTCGCCCTCGCGCGGGCACCAGAGGAGTTTTTTCAGCTGCGCGTCGGCGAGCCACTCGGCCAGTTGCGGCGCGCGCCAGAGCTGCTCGCTCAACTGCGGCCCGAGCGCCGCGTAGTCGAGCGGCGCGGCGGCGAGCCGGTCCGCGATCTGCGCGAGCGTGTCGGCGACGTCGGCCTCGAGCGCGGGATCGAGCGATTCGACGGGCCGGAGCGCGGAGAGCAGCATCGTCCAGCTCTCCCACGCGCGCTGGAGCGGCGCGGGCGCGCGGAGATGGTCCAGCTCGGCGAGCAGCGCGCGGGCCTCGTCGGCGCGCGCGACGTGCGAATGCGCGTCGGCGACGCGCGACGGGAGGTTGTGCGCCTCGTCGATCAGGAGCAGCGTGCGCGCGGAGGCGAAGCCGGGCTGGTGGAAGAAGAGCCCGCGGTTCGCCGGGGAGAAGACGTAGTTGTAGTCGCCGATCCAGACGTCGTTGAACGCGAGCGCGGCGCGCGTGATCTCGTAGGGGCAGAGGCGCGCCTCGCGGCCCGCGGCGCGCAGCGTCTCGAGATCGCGCGGATGATTCTCGAACAGGTAGAACCGCGACAGCCCGCTCGCCGGCCAGCGCGTCTCGAGCCGGTCGAGATACGCGCAGTTATCGCGGACGCAGTGAAAGGTCGCGTTGATGCAATGCTCGGACTTGTTGCGCACGTGCCAGACGGCGACGGGGGCGGCGGACGCGTCCGTCGCCGCGCCGGGCGCGATGCTGGTATCGACGTTTTCGTTACCGTCCGGCCTCGCCCGGGCCGCGGCTGCCTCCGCCGCGGGCGCGGGGGACGTCATTGCGCCGAGCGTGCGCACGACCTGGAGCTGGCCGGTGGATTTGCTCGTGAGATACAGCGCGCGGTCGAAATGTCCGGCGCGCAGCTGGCCGAGCGCGAATTCGAGCAGCACGCCGGTCTTGCCGAAGCCGGTCGGCGCCTCGAAGAACACGAGCGGCCGGCGCTCGAACGCCGCGGTGAGCTCGGCGCGCGTCGTCTCCTGGCCCGGCCGGGGCGACGCGAACGCGGGGCGGAACGCCAGGTGGCGCAGCCGTTCGCGCGCGCGGTGGCGCAGGTCGAGAAACTCGGCCACGCGCTCGAGCTGCACGCGGAAGAGGGCGTCGTCCGCCGGCGTGAGCAGCACGGTCTGCGCGAGGCCGGAGCCGGCCTCGACGAAGACGAGCTCGCTGCGGATCGGCGTCGCGGCGCCCTCGGGGGCGAGCCGTCGGAGCGCGGCGTAGGTGGCGAGCTGGACGAAATAGTCCGGATGCTCCGCCCGCAGCTCGGCCTCGTCGGCCGGAAGCGGACGCGTGACGGTCTTGATCTCCCGCAGCGTGAAGCCCCGGAAAGCGTCATTTAATAAATGACGCTTTCCGGGGGCCGCGGGCGTCTCGGCCGACGGCGACAAGGCGGGCGGGCGCAGGAGCTGGTCGATGCGACCGGTGAGCGCGAGCGTCCAGCCGCGGTGAAAAATCCGGCCGGAGATCGGGACTTCGAACTCGGCGGCCGCGGCGTGCTCGGTCGAGGTGCGGGCGCGGAGTTCGTTGTGCCAGTGCGTGCCGAGCTGGGCGCGCCAGATGCCCGCGACGCCGCCGCCGGAATCCCGCGGACCGGTGGTGAAGTCCGAGAATTCGCCCACGCTCAGGCTCGCGGTGCGCTGGTCGAGATCGAAATCCATGCGGCCGCCACGAAACACGCAAACGCGGCGAAATGAAAGGCGCGGTTCGGCGGTTTTCGATGTGCGGTGAAAATCGCGGCGTGGGGCGGCGTCGGCAGTGTCGCGGCATGGGAGCGCATGAAATCGCGGAGTGAAAATCGCGGAGAAGCGAGGGCGGAGGGAAACCGCTGATGCACGCTCACGGACGCCGATCCGGCCTGGCTAATCGAAAAGAATCTCCGTGTGGCCGCGCAGATATTCCTCGAGCCGGGCGGTGAGCCGGGCGACGGCGGCGGGCGCGGCGGATTGCTCCGCGAGCGGGCGGTTCAGCAGCGTCGCGAGATCGTCGCGGTCCGCGGCCGGCAGCGTGGGGAACCAGTGCTGGGCGACGGGATAACCCTCGTCGCGGGCGAAGCGGTAGAGGCTTTTCAACCACACGATGTCCGGGCGCGCCGCGGTCGCGAATGCGGCGAGGGCGGAGCGCAGGAGCGCGGCGATCGCCTGCCGCGACTCCTCGGCGACGGGATTGCGGGCGACGAGCGCCGCCAGTGCCGAGGCGAACCGGAGCGCGTCGTAGCTGCGCCCGAGCGTGGCGTGCCGCGTGACGAGCCGCACCTCCTTCACAAACCAGGTGCGGCCCTGGTTGGAACTTTCCAGGTCGAGCGCGACCTCGTCGAACAGATCGAGCGCGACGGCGGTCGCCGCGGTTTTCTTCGGCAGGCGTTGCAGCACGAGCAGCGCGCCGTGATCGGCGGAGAAGGCGGTGAAGGTCTGAAACGCGTCCGCGGGCGGGCGTTTCAGGAGCACAAAGGCGTCGGTCGACAGGAGCTGGCCGGGCATCGGACCGCTGCTTTCTCGTCGCTGGTTTCGTTTTCTCGTTCGGCGGGGCCGCGGCGGAGGGAGCGCGCGGCGCCGCCGGCGATCAGGCGGAGGCCGCAGGTGCGACGCTTTTCGGCGCGGGCCGCGGCGGCACGACGGCGCCGCCGGAGATGATCATCTTCATGCCGTCGCCGACGGACATGTCGAGCTCGACGACCTTGTCCTTCGGCAGGAGGAGCAGGAAGCCGCTGGTGGGGTTCGGCGCGGTGGGCACGAAGACGGTCCACGTCTCGCCGCTCACGAGCTGGTGCGGCTCGCCCTGGTATTTGTTGGTGAGAAATCCGAGGGTCCAGATGCCGGGGCGGGGAAACTCGACGAGCACGACCTTGTTGAAAAGGTTGCGGTTCTGCGTGCCGAAGGTGTCGACGATCTGCTTGACGGTGTTGTAAACGGGACCGACGCCGGGGATGCCTTGGATGATGCGCTCGCCGACTTCGAGGAAGTATTTGCCGAAGACATAGCGCGAGAGGTAGCCGAGCAGCGTGACGAGCAGGAGGATGACCAGCGTGGCGAGGATGTCCCAGATGAACGGGATCTGCTGCAGCCGCTCGGGGAGATGGACGAGGAAGAGCGGGCTGATCGTGCCGCCGACGAGTTCGATGACCTTGCGGAAGGCCCAGACCGTGACGACGAGCGGCGCGAGCAGCAACAGCCCGGAGAAAAAGGCGGTGCGGACGGAGACGAGGGAGGATCTTTTCGCGTCGGACATGGAGGGGCGACAGCTAGCGGCATGCCGGCCGAATGGCACGGAAAAACGTGGCCGCGGCCGGGAATCCGGGGCCGCGGCCGGACGGTTTCGATGCGGACGCGGGAGCGCCGCGAGGGCGAAATCCGGCGCCGTCTGTGCGGGCGGGAGCGGCATCCGCGTCTGATCGACGGGTCGGAGCGGAGCCGGATTAGCTGTGCTGAATGTGGGAACCGCCGCGGGCGCTACCGCGGAGGCCCGGCGGATTTTGTTTTGCCGCGGCCGGCGGCGGGCCTTGCATGGGACCATGCTGAAACCCACCTCCGTCAAAGACGCGCTCGCCAGCCCCGCGGCCCGGGACGCCATCCTCGTGCAGGGATGGATCCGCACGCGGCGCGATGCGAAGACGTTTTCGTTTCTCGAACTCAACGACGGCTCCTGCCTGAAGGGCCTGCAGATCATCGCCGACGGCAAGCTGCCGAACTACGCGGCGGTCCAGCACCTGACGACCGGCGCGTCGATCCGCGTGCTCGGCCGGCTCGTGCCGTCGCAGGGCCAGGGCCAGAAATGGGAGGTCGCGGCCGGGGAGGTGACGATCGTCGGCACGGCGGACGCCACCTATCCGCTGCAGAAAAAAGGGCACACGCCGGAGTTCCTGCGCGAGATCGCGCACCTGCGGCCGCGGTCGAACCTGTTCGGCGCCGTCTTCCGGACGCGCAGCCGGCTGGCCTACGCGATCCACCGGTTCTACCAGGAGCGCGGCTTCGTCTACGTGCACACGCCGATCATCACCGGCAGCGACTGCGAGGGCGCGGGCGAGCTCTTCCGCGTGACGACGCTCGACGTCGCGAACCCGCCGAAGCGCGAGGACGGGCTGATCGACGACGCGAAGGACTTCTTCGCGCGGCGCACCTACCTGACCGTGAGCGGCCAGCTCGAGGCGGAGGCCTTCGCCTGCGCGCTCGGAAAGGTCTACACCTTCGGGCCGACCTTCCGTGCGGAGAATTCGAATACGTCGCGCCACGCGAACGAATTCTGGATGATCGAGCCGGAGGTGGCGTTCGCCGACCTGGCGGACAACATGGATCTGGCCGAGGACTTCGTGAAGACGCTCATCCGCGAGGTGCGGACGAACTGCGCGGAGGACCTGGAATTCTTCGCCAGGTTCGTCGACAAGGAGCTGCTGACGCGGCTCGACTTCGTGCTCGAGCGGCCGTTCCAGCGCGTGAGCTACACGGAGGCCGTCGAACTGCTGAAGAAGAGCGGGAAGCAGTTCGAGTTCCCCGTCGAGTATGGCGTCAACCTGCAGGCCGAGCACGAGCGCCACCTGACCGAGGTGATGTTCAAATGCCCGGTGACGGTCTACAATTACCCGAAGGAGATTAAGCCCTTTTACATGCGGCTGAACGACGACGACAAGACGGTGACGGCGATGGACGTGCTCGTCCCCGGCATCGGCGAGATCGTGGGCGGCAGCCAGCGCGAGGAGCGGCTCGACGTGCTGGAGGCGAACATGCGCCGGCACGGGCTGGATCCGAAGGATTACGGCTGGTATCTCGACCTGCGCCGGTTCGGCACCGTGCCGCACGCGGGCTTCGGGCTCGGGTTCGAGCGGATGCTGATGTTCGTCACAGGCGTGCCGAACATCCGCGACGTCGTGCCCTTCGCCCGCACGCCCGGCAACGCGGCGTTCTGACGCGGCGGCAGGCCGACACCGCGGCCTGCCAGTGTAACGCTCCGTAGGCCCCGTCGCTCCGCTCGGGTGAGCGGAGCGATCACGAGTCGCCGGCCGTTGAGCGGCACAAAGACCAGTTTCAATCCGCGCTCCGCTCGGGTGAGCGGAGCGATACGGGCAGCACGATGCCCACGCCCGGCTCAGCCTTGTTTCAATCCGCGCTCCGCTCGGGTGAGCGGAGCGATGCGCTCGCCGGCTCGTATCTCCACTCGGAGATTTCGTTTCAATCCGCGCTCCGCTCGGGTGAGCGGAGCGATGATGCATCCGTTGGTAAACCAACCGAGCTTCCAGCCGTTTCAATCCGCGCTCCGCTCGGGTGAGCGGAGCGATCGGCCCGACGGCGTCTACTACTACGCGCACCCGGAGTTTCAATCCGCGCTCCGCTCGGGTGAGCGGAGCGATTGGCTACCGCGGCTACCCAGGCCGATCTTCCGGCCGTTTCAATCCGCGCTCCGCTCGGGTGAGCGGAGCGATCGGTGCGGGGCGCCTTGAGGATGTTGACCATGCGGTTTCAATCCGCGCTCCGCTCGGGTGAGCGGAGCGATCCGCCCGCAGCAAATCGCCACATGTCCTCCTCCAGTTTCAATCCGCGCTCCGCTCGGGTGAGCGGAGCGATCGGATCCGCGAGCGGATAAACTCGTCGACTGCGATGTTTCAATCCGCGCTCCGCTCGGGTGAGCGGAGCGATAAGCATGGGGAACCAGGCGTCCGAGCGAACGCGGTTTCAATCCGCGCTCCGCTCGGGTGAGCGGAGCGATGCGAAGACCCTCCACGAGTGGGGGCTCTTCAAGAAGTTTCAATCCGCGCTCCGCTCGGGTGAGCGGAGCGATTGCGCGTGCTGCGGAGCGTGCCTTTCGCCCTCGATGTTTCAATCCGCGCTCCGCTCGGGTGAGCGGAGCGATTTGGGCAGGTAGCGGGTTTGCAGCAGTTCCTCAGTTTCAATCCGCGCTCCGCTCGGGTGAGCGGAGCGATGCATACCAACGACAGTGACACCAAGCAAATGCCAGTTTCAATCCGCGCTCCGCTCGGGTGAGCGGAGCGATCGCCGACGAACGCCACCTCTGGCCGGTCTTCCGTGTTTCAATCCGCGCTCCGCTCGGGTGAGCGGAGCGATGACGAGGGCAGCGGCCTTGGCCTGGGCGCGTGTGTTTCAATCCGCGCTCCGCTCGGGTGAGCGGAGCGATTGGCTGGTGTCCTGGCTTCGGGCGTCGCGCCCTGGTTTCAATCCGCGCTCCGCTCGGGTGAGCGGAGCGATCGCCGTCGGTCACCATGAAGGCGCCCTTCGTGTTGTTTCAATCCGCGCTCCGCTCGGGTGAGCGGAGCGATGCTGCGGTTTGGCTGTCCGGAGTTCAGTCTCCGAGTTTCAATCCGCGCTCCGCTCGGGTGAGCGGAGCGATTTTTCATGGTTCATCGCATACGTCAAAACAGTTCAGTTTCAATCCGCGCTCCGCTCGGGTGAGCGGAGCGATACTCGCTCGCCGTCACCGCCGGGATGCAGGACGTGTTTCAATCCGCGCTCCGCTCGGGTGAGCGGAGCGATCGATTACGAATGCCACCACGCTGGGCGACATCCAGTTTCAATCCGCGCTCCGCTCGGGTGAGCGGAGCGATAACATCGTCTGGGAGGAATCATCGACGACCAACAGTTTCAATCCGCGCTCCGCTCGGGTGAGCGGAGCGATGGAAATTCGTCACGGTCGAGCCACCATAGCCTGGAGTTTCAATCCGCGCTCCGCTCGGGTGAGCGGAGCGATTCGACGACCAACAAACGCGACGCGGACCTCGTTGTTTCAATCCGCGCTCCGCTCGGGTGAGCGGAGCGATACGGCGCGTGGGTTTTCATGCAGTTCATGCCGGTTGTTTCAATCCGCGCTCCGCTCGGGTGAGCGGAGCGATACATCGGCGGCACCATCCTGCAGACCTTCATTCAGTTTCAATCCGCGCTCCGCTCGGGTGAGCGGAGCGATGTCCGGGTGGGCGTATCATTGGGGCGAAGCGGATGTGTTTCAATCCGCGCTCCGCTCGGGTGAGCGGAGCGATATGGTACCGCGCCATCATCGAGAAGTCGGGCATGTGTTTCAATCCGCGCTCCGCTCGGGTGAGCGGAGCGATCAGCGTGTTTGAGGCGGGCAAGCTCGAGCACAAGGTTTCAATCCGCGCTCCGCTCGGGTGAGCGGAGCGATCCGCCGAGAACCTTTCGACGCAGAGCTTCAAGCTGTTTCAATCCGCGCTCCGCTCGGGTGAGCGGAGCGATCTACCGCGCGCTCCACCTCTTCACGAGCCTCGTGTTTCAATCCGCGCTCCGCTCGGGTGAGCGGAGCGATCGGCAAACGCGGTGAGGAATACGCCCCGGTCGTCCAGTTTCAATCCGCGCTCCGCTCGGGTGAGCGGAGCGATGATCTGCGACGCGCAGTGCACCAACTGGAGCTGGTTTCAATCCGCGCTCCGCTCGGGTGAGCGGAGCGATAGGCCGCCAGCGGTGCTGATCGCCCCATTGTTGGTGGTTTCAATCCGCGCTCCGCTCGGGTGAGCGGAGCGATCGAAGTGCCGGCGGGCCGCACCGAGCACCATGGTGTTTCAATCCGCGCTCCGCTCGGGTGAGCGGAGCGATTGTTCGCCAGCTCGGCGGCGGTCTTCCAATATGAGTTTCAATCCGCGCTCCGCTCGGGTGAGCGGAGCGATTTGTTCTACCTGCCCGACTCCTTGTCCTTTTTCGGTTTCAATCCGCGCTCCGCTCGGGTGAGCGGAGCGATACGGAGAGCGAGGAGTCGTCGTAGGCGGGCCAGACGTTTCAATCCGCGCTCCGCTCGGGTGAGCGGAGCGATAGTCCGAAGCGCACGAGCTCATCGAGCGCGCGGGAGTTTCAATCCGCGCTCCGCTCGGGTGAGCGGAGCGATTTCCGGATACGGCTCTCGCGTGCAGACGCTCAAGTTTCAATCCGCGCTCCGCTCGGGTGAGCGGAGCGATCGAGAAAGCCTGAGTAGGTAGAACAGATAAGATGAGTTTCAATCCGCGCTCCGCTCGGGTGAGCGGAGCGATCCGCCGATCCCTCCGACGGCACCAAGGAGAACGAGTTTCAATCCGCGCTCCGCTCGGGTGAGCGGAGCGATCCGCTCGCCGCGGTCGAAGTGCTGGCGGCGGATGTGTTTCAATCCGCGCTCCGCTCGGGTGAGCGGAGCGATTCGAACCGGTTGGTTCGACCTTTTAACCTCACGAAGTTTCAATCCGCGCTCCGCTCGGGTGAGCGGAGCGATCTTGCTGGCCCTGTCGCAGGCTGACATCGCCGGGCTGTTTCAATCCGCGCTCCGCTCGGGTGAGCGGAGCGATATCCCCGCGGCGACCGCATCCGGCCTGACGATGTCGTTTCAATCCGCGCTCCGCTCGGGTGAGCGGAGCGATCGGATGTGGAAACCGATGCGATCACGGTGACGGTGTTTCAATCCGCGCTCCGCTCGGGTGAGCGGAGCGATTGGCGCGCACGTTGTCGTCGGAAGACAAGGGGCATGTTTCAATCCGCGCTCCGCTCGGGTGAGCGGAGCGATCAGCAGACCTTCCAGCAGATCTACGCCGGAGCGCAGGTTTCAATCCGCGCTCCGCTCGGGTGAGCGGAGCGATTGAGCGGTCGGTGCGGGGCCTGAAGGAGTGGATCCGTTTCAATCCGCGCTCCGCTCGGGTGAGCGGAGCGATCGATGGCAACCCGGTTCTAGACTGGATGCTGTCAGTTTCAATCCGCGCTCCGCTCGGGTGAGCGGAGCGATGCGCCGCCGAGAATCAGGCGTTCGCCACGATGATGTTTCAATCCGCGCTCCGCTCGGGTGAGCGGAGCGATGGCCGATATGCGGGCTGGTCGCGGTGACGCTGCCAGTTTCAATCCGCGCTCCGCTCGGGTGAGCGGAGCGATTGCAAAAGCTGCTCGGTCACGAGTCGATCGAGACGTTTCAATCCGCGCTCCGCTCGGGTGAGCGGAGCGATCAGTTCTCCGCCGCGCTGTCCCGCTATCTGGTGTGGTTTCAATCCGCGCTCCGCTCGGGTGAGCGGAGCGATGGGTTGATGACCATCAGCCTGGCCACGATCTGGAGGTTTCAATCCGCGCTCCGCTCGGGTGAGCGGAGCGATCGTGCTGGATCATGCGCCACGGCATCGCCACGCGGTTTCAATCCGCGCTCCGCTCGGGTGAGCGGAGCGATCCGACGCCTTCTGTCGGGCCTGCGTCTGCAGGTGTTTCAATCCGCGCTCCGCTCGGGTGAGCGGAGCGATGCCTCGTTGGCATTCTGAAACACATTTTCCTTCACGTTTCAATCCGCGCTCCGCTCGGGTGAGCGGAGCGATCGGCTGCCCGGCGACTTGTCGGACGGCGTCCACTTGTTTCAATCCGCGCTCCGCTCGGGTGAGCGGAGCGATCTCGTCGTAGTTGTGGTCCTCGGACGAGCTGTCGTTTCAATCCGCGCTCCGCTCGGGTGAGCGGAGCGATCACGACGTTGCGCCATCCTTTAGCTCGCGTGAATGTTTCAATCCGCGCTCCGCTCGGGTGAGCGGAGCGATTCTCGGTGAAGTGGGTCAGCTCGTCGATCATCAGGTTTCAATCCGCGCTCCGCTCGGGTGAGCGGAGCGATGCGTCGTCTTGCTGTCCAGCGTGGCGACGAAGATGTTTCAATCCGCGCTCCGCTCGGGTGAGCGGAGCGATGCCAGGTGAGCGACTTCCTGGACAGCGTGAAGACGTTTCAATCCGCGCTCCGCTCGGGTGAGCGGAGCGATAGTGATGGCGCACGTACTCCACGCAGACTACGAGTTTCAATCCGCGCTCCGCTCGGGTGAGCGGAGCGATATGTTCCACAAGGTCGAAAGCCAGTTCCTGAAGGTTTCAATCCGCGCTCCGCTCGGGTGAGCGGAGCGATCTACAGCAAGCAGACGAAGGCCGTGGACGACTTCGTTTCAATCCGCGCTCCGCTCGGGTGAGCGGAGCGATGCGCGACGCAGGCGATCATCGAGGAGGCCCAGCAGTTTCAATCCGCGCTCCGCTCGGGTGAGCGGAGCGATGATGCTGCGCGACGGTCGTGTCGATCGTGCCGGTTGTTTCAATCCGCGCTCCGCTCGGGTGAGCGGAGCGATACCACCGCAGCCGTCGAAGCGATGGAGCCGGCGAGTTTCAATCCGCGCTCCGCTCGGGTGAGCGGAGCGATACGCGCTTCGCGTCCGGATCCACGGCCAGTTTGTCGTTTCAATCCGCGCTCCGCTCGGGTGAGCGGAGCGATATCGGCGAATTGACGCTGGCGCGTTTTGATCCGCCGGTTTCAATCCGCGCTCCGCTCGGGTGAGCGGAGCGATAAGCAGCTCGGGCGCCCACCAGTGCGCAGGGAGCGTTTCAATCCGCGCTCCGCTCGGGTGAGCGGAGCGATTCGAAACGGCCATCGCGCGACATGGCTTTCTCGCGGTTTCAATCCGCGCTCCGCTCGGGTGAGCGGAGCGATAGCTTCGCCCGATCGAGCGTGAGGCCGAGGCGCGAGTTTCAATCCGCGCTCCGCTCGGGTGAGCGGAGCGATCGGCCTCGCGCTCGCGGTCCTTGTCGCGCTCGGCGTTTCAATCCGCGCTCCGCTCGGGTGAGCGGAGCGATGCGCTGGTGCGCCCACGCGATGAGCGCCTGGTAGGTGTTTCAATCCGCGCTCCGCTCGGGTGAGCGGAGCGATTGTCCGACACCACCCTCGTCAACCTCATCCCCGTCGTTTCAATCCGCGCTCCGCTCGGGTGAGCGGAGCGATGCACCGACAAGTTCGCGGACCTGCTCATGCGTAAGGTTTCAATCCGCGCTCCGCTCGGGTGAGCGGAGCGATGCGCTGAGGCGAGGTCCTGGTATTCGAGTAGGGGTGTTTCAATCCGCGCTCCGCTCGGGTGAGCGGAGCGATCAAATTCGTCCGTCTGCATCCGCGTTCAGCGCGTGTTTCAATCCGCGCTCCGCTCGGGTGAGCGGAGCGATCCGCGCTTCGCGGACGTGCGCTGGCCACCCATGAAGGTTTCAATCCGCGCTCCGCTCGGGTGAGCGGAGCGATGCAGATGCCGAGGGCGCAGGCGCGGGCGACGAGCTGTTTCAATCCGCGCTCCGCTCGGGTGAGCGGAGCGATGCCAGCCGCGCCGAAGGCGCCGGGCGGCGTGGTGGTTTCAATCCGCGCTCCGCTCGGGTGAGCGGAGCGATTTCTGCGCTCAACGAACAATTTGGCTTGGGCAACGTTTCAATCCGCGCTCCGCTCGGGTGAGCGGAGCGATGGCGGTCCGCCGCTGACGCTGCCGCGTGCGCCGGAGTTTCAATCCGCGCTCCGCTCGGGTGAGCGGAGCGATGGAGCCGCGGCTGGCGAGCCTGGCGGTCCGCCGCTGTTTCAATCCGCGCTCCGCTCGGGTGAGCGGAGCGATGGGGAGCGATCGGAAGCAATGGCCGGCCCCTCAAGTTTCAATCCGCGCTCCGCTCGGGTGAGCGGAGCGATCCTGCGAGTATTTCGTGAACAGCTCGGGGATGATGTTTCAATCCGCGCTCCGCTCGGGTGAGCGGAGCGATCGTATGGACCGATATCAGCCGCATGGTTACACTCGTTTCAATCCGCGCTCCGCTCGGGTGAGCGGAGCGATTTCGGCGGCTTTGGTGGTCGTTTCAGTCAACGTGTTTCAATCCGCGCTCCGCTCGGGTGAGCGGAGCGATAGTTATCCGCGTAATGAAACATCGGATACACGAAGTTTCAATCCGCGCTCCGCTCGGGTGAGCGGAGCGATGTTCTTCGTGTTCCGGAAAACCTCCCACGTGAAATTGTTTCAATCCGCGCTCCGCTCGGGTGAGCGGAGCGATGTCACGAAGAGTATCTCGAATTCATCGGTGCGCGGGTTTCAATCCGCGCTCCGCTCGGGTGAGCGGAGCGATGGCGCTCGTTGATGCTTTCGGGAGCCTCTTGATAGTTTCAATCCGCGCTCCGCTCGGGTGAGCGGAGCGATCGGTCAACGCCGAAGCCCTCAAGGTCGGCGTCGGGTTTCAATCCGCGCTCCGCTCGGGTGAGCGGAGCGATGTCCTTCATGTCCTGCACACTTGACCGGAGCTTCTTGTTTCAATCCGCGCTCCGCTCGGGTGAGCGGAGCGATCCATCGACCGATACTATGGCGCTCTCGCCAAGCTGTTTCAATCCGCGCTCCGCTCGGGTGAGCGGAGCGATCTTTCGTGGGAGCGACCGTGAAGAGCCTGACCTTGTTTCAATCCGCGCTCCGCTCGGGTGAGCGGAGCGATACAGTCGGTCTCGCCACAGAAACCTCCCCTGCTTGTTTCAATCCGCGCTCCGCTCGGGTGAGCGGAGCGATACTAACCGCAACCCCAATTCCGATACCACCATGATGTTTCAATCCGCGCTCCGCTCGGGTGAGCGGAGCGATTCAACTCTCTCATCCGTCGGGGCAATCCCGCCCGAGTTTCAATCCGCGCTCCGCTCGGGTGAGCGGAGCGATAATGGCAGATGGACGAAACGCGCGACGGCATGATTGTTTCAATCCGCGCTCCGCTCGGGTGAGCGGAGCGATAGGATACGAGGCCGGGTTTGAGAAGCCGCGCTGTGGTTTCAATCCGCGCTCCGCTCGGGTGAGCGGAGCGATGTCTTCGGCACGGCCGTAGTTGTGGGAGCGATTGGTTTCAATCCGCGCTCCGCTCGGGTGAGCGGAGCGATATCCGTAGCCGTCGGCGGAGACGAGTTGATCGATGTTTCAATCCGCGCTCCGCTCGGGTGAGCGGAGCGATGCTTCGCGTCGGTCAGCTACTTGTTCGACCGCGCCGGTTTCAATCCGCGCTCCGCTCGGGTGAGCGGAGCGATACTTCTCGATCCACGGAACGCTCCCGTCCTTCGGGTTTCAATCCGCGCTCCGCTCGGGTGAGCGGAGCGATGTTCGATCACGTCGAGTTGTAGCGGATGAACATGTTTCAATCCGCGCTCCGCTCGGGTGAGCGGAGCGATAGATGTGAAGCCAACCGGGGCGGCCGTCGAGGATGTTTCAATCCGCGCTCCGCTCGGGTGAGCGGAGCGATATGGCCGTCCCGCAGAGCGCGACGATAGACATGGTTTCAATCCGCGCTCCGCTCGGGTGAGCGGAGCGATACGCCAAGAACTAGGCGAATGCTTCTGAACTTCATGTTTCAATCCGCGCTCCGCTCGGGTGAGCGGAGCGATCGAACCGGGCCTTGAAGTCGGAGACGCTGGGGATGTTTCAATCCGCGCTCCGCTCGGGTGAGCGGAGCGATAGGAGGCGCCCGTCAACGTCGCGATCACCGCGACAGTTTCAATCCGCGCTCCGCTCGGGTGAGCGGAGCGATACGAGACCGCGGCCTCGACCATCTTCGTCTTACCGTTTCAATCCGCGCTCCGCTCGGGTGAGCGGAGCGATGCGTCGAGTTCAAACGTCTTCGCGTTGAGGTCGCGGTTTCAATCCGCGCTCCGCTCGGGTGAGCGGAGCGATTCTGCGGCGCGACCGCGAGAGGGGTCAACAGGAGGTTTCAATCCGCGCTCCGCTCGGGTGAGCGGAGCGATGCGTTCCCGCTCTCCGCGGTCTGGCGGTGGCGCGAGTTTCAATCCGCGCTCCGCTCGGGTGAGCGGAGCGATGCGTCAAAACATTTTCTCCGGGGTTTGACCAGAGGTTTCAATCCGCGCTCCGCTCGGGTGAGCGGAGCGATACTCCTGAGCCGCGGCGTTCGTGAACGTGATGGCGTTTCAATCCGCGCTCCGCTCGGGTGAGCGGAGCGATCCCAGACGACGGTGCCGCTCCCGCGGTCGACCGAGTTTCAATCCGCGCTCCGCTCGGGTGAGCGGAGCGATCTTCGCGAGGGTTAACGTCGGCACATCGGAGGTGTTTCAATCCGCGCTCCGCTCGGGTGAGCGGAGCGATGCAACGTGGCTTTCTCTCCCGGAAGTCCGACGAGGTTTCAATCCGCGCTCCGCTCGGGTGAGCGGAGCGATACCGCGCCGGCCAAGAAGCTGACGCCTTTCAGCCAGTTTCAATCCGCGCTCCGCTCGGGTGAGCGGAGCGATACGGGGAGCCAGTTGCGGCCGTTCCATTCGAGGTCGTTTCAATCCGCGCTCCGCTCGGGTGAGCGGAGCGATGTGGCGGACGCGCTCGTCGTGGCTCGTGCTCCAGTTTCAATCCGCGCTCCGCTCGGGTGAGCGGAGCGATCGTCGGAGCCGAGGCTTTCCGCGGACTCGAGCGAGTTTCAATCCGCGCTCCGCTCGGGTGAGCGGAGCGATGGTCCGCGAACGGCGTCGTCGGCTACGAAATCGTGGTTTCAATCCGCGCTCCGCTCGGGTGAGCGGAGCGATCCACTCTCAATCAGAACCTCAGCCAGTTCAAACAGTTTCAATCCGCGCTCCGCTCGGGTGAGCGGAGCGATAAATCGCGAAGTGCTTTGCTCGCCGGCAACACAAGTTTCAATCCGCGCTCCGCTCGGGTGAGCGGAGCGATCGCCTCCTACGCACACGCCGGGCTCGACCCGCGCGTTTCAATCCGCGCTCCGCTCGGGTGAGCGGAGCGATTGTAGGCGTCGCGGTGAACGATCGGGGCGAGGGTGTTTCAATCCGCGCTCCGCTCGGGTGAGCGGAGCGATACTGCTAAAGGCTCCGTCGACGTTTTCCCACCAGTTTCAATCCGCGCTCCGCTCGGGTGAGCGGAGCGATCGACACGCTCACCCTGATCGGCCGCGCGCTCGTCGTTTCAATCCGCGCTCCGCTCGGGTGAGCGGAGCGATGGCTCCGGAAGTTTTCCTCGAGACGGATCACGCGGTTTCAATCCGCGCTCCGCTCGGGTGAGCGGAGCGATGAGGCGAGTTGAAGTGAACGAGGTAAGCCGTCGTGTTTCAATCCGCGCTCCGCTCGGGTGAGCGGAGCGATTCTCAAACCCAACGCCGCGAAGGTCCCGCCGGGCTGGTTTCAATCCGCGCTCCGCTCGGGTGAGCGGAGCGATGCGTGAAAAGGCATACGCGCCCGCCCCACTGCCAGTTTCAATCCGCGCTCCGCTCGGGTGAGCGGAGCGATCCGTTGAGTCGAAGGCGAAGCAGCAATGGGTTGAGTTTCAATCCGCGCTCCGCTCGGGTGAGCGGAGCGATTGGCTGCCAGTGCTGGAATGACGAGTGATTGTCCGGTTTCAATCCGCGCTCCGCTCGGGTGAGCGGAGCGATGTTTTGATGACGTAGCGGAGGCCGATGGAGGGCTGGTTTCAATCCGCGCTCCGCTCGGGTGAGCGGAGCGATCTACTCGGCGCCGGTCGTGTCGCAGAGCCAAGCGGTTTCAATCCGCGCTCCGCTCGGGTGAGCGGAGCGATAGTCATCTCCCACGCGCCCTTCTCGCGTTTCTCGTTTCAATCCGCGCTCCGCTCGGGTGAGCGGAGCGATGATTCGGCCTCAACTGGCAGCATTGCGCTCACCAGTTTCAATCCGCGCTCCGCTCGGGTGAGCGGAGCGATGCGGACACGGGGCTGTTCGCGCTCCTCCACGACGAGTTTCAATCCGCGCTCCGCTCGGGTGAGCGGAGCGATGCCCGTCGACCGTGCAGCGTTGGAGGCAGACGAAGTTTCAATCCGCGCTCCGCTCGGGTGAGCGGAGCGATGTGCGAGGGCGGCGATGGTCATCGGGCGTAGGAGTTGTTTCAATCCGCGCTCCGCTCGGGTGAGCGGAGCGATCGCTCCGGATCAAGCTCTTTGCCTCCGCCTACGAGTTTCAATCCGCGCTCCGCTCGGGTGAGCGGAGCGATTCTTCCGCACGGTCGAGACCGTCGAGCCGCTCGAGTTTCAATCCGCGCTCCGCTCGGGTGAGCGGAGCGATTTCATACGAGCCCAAGGTTTGCGGCTCTCCAGATGTTTCAATCCGCGCTCCGCTCGGGTGAGCGGAGCGATACGGCGTTCGCGAGCATCGTTTTGCCGCAGCCTGGGTTTCAATCCGCGCTCCGCTCGGGTGAGCGGAGCGATGCCGGCCTTCATGGAATGTTGGCGGGCATGCGTTTCTGCGCGGCTCCTGCGAACGTGTCAAAGCTGCGATGGGGGCGCGGGGTGTCGTGATGCGGGCGCATTGCACATGGCTCTGATTCCGCACGGTTTGGGATCAGGCGCGAAGGGGTGCGGTCCCGGGCGAGGCGTCCGGTTCGCGGCGACCGGCGGCTACAGCGTCAACGTGTCGTTGACGACATCGACCGGCCGGCCGGCGCCGAAGTGCTCGATGCGGGTCCGGCTCGTCTGATCGATGAAATACACGCGCAGCGAATCCTGCGCGGGGTCGATTTCCTGTAGCAGGCGGTCCTTCAACTCAACCCATTCCTTCTGTCCGAGCTGCATCTCGAAGACGGATTTCTGCACGCGCACGCCGAACGACGTGCAGGCCTTGGCGACGCGGCGGAGGCGGCGGGCGCCGGCCTTGGGTTCGACGGTGCAGACATCGTAGGTGATGACGAGAAACATGTGGGCGCGTCAGGCGAAGAGGTGCGGGGTGTAGTCGGCGGCGTCGCGCACGGCGCGGGCGAGGAGGCGCGCCTGGATGAACGGGATCTGGGCGTGGCGCACTTTTTCGCGGAACAGCGGATGGGTGGACTCCTCGGTCTTGCGCTGCTGGTAGGCGGCGACGATGAGCTTGCGGACCGGTTCGGTGAGTTCGACGGCGCCGCCGTCGCGGGTCACGAAGTGATCGGGCTTGAGTTCGCCGCGGTTGAGCAGGGTGAGCGCGAGACGCTCCGCCCAGGGGCGGAATTCCTCCATGAGATCGAGGGCGAGCGATTCGCGGCCGGCGCGGTCGGCGTGGAGGAAACCGACGAAGGGATCGAGCCCGACGGCGGTGAGGGCGGACACGCAGTCGTGGCGGAGGAGGGCATAGAGAAACGAGAGCAGGGCGTTGAGCGCGTCGCGGGGCGGGCGGCGGTTGCGTCCGTCGAACGGGAAGGCGGCGCGCAACTGCGGGCGGAGGTGCAGGGCGAAGACGTCGAAGTGCAGGGCGGCGGCCTGGCCCTCGACGCCGCGGATGACATCGAGATCGTCCGGGGTGCGGGCCAGTTCGCGCAACAGATACGCGAGCGCATCGGCGGCGGCGCGCAACGGGGTGCGGTCGGCTTCGCTGGCGGCGTCGCGGGCGCTGCGGGCGAGGAGCCAGCGGGTGTTGTGGAGTTTTCCCGCGACGAAGCCGCGGGCATGGGCGCAGGAGCGGGCGGGTGAGCCGGCGGCGGCGTGCTGGGCCCGGCGGAGCAGGACGGAGCCCTGGGGCACGCCTTCGACCCGGGCCTCGAGCCGGCCCCAGTCGGTGAAGAAACAGATGCTGGCGCCGTGTTCCCAGCAGAGGCGCATGGCCGAGGGAGAGACGTAGATGTCGGCGCCGAAGACGAAGACGGATTCGAGATTATGGACGGGCAGGGAAAGTTTGAGCTGTTTTTCGTGTTCGACGCGCAGGGCGAAGCCGTCGCGGCGGAGCGAGAGGCCGGGAGTGAGGAGGTAGAGGACGTTTTGGAGGGTCTGAGCCATGGCGGGCGAGCGCGCGGGGGGAGAAAAATCCGAGATTTGAAATCTGAGATCGAAGATTGGAAATCCGAACTCGAACGCCGCCGGAAGGGGACTCAGGCGTAGTCGCGCGGTTCGTAGAGGCGGAGGCGATGCGACGGTGCGGCGGCGGCTTCGGGCAGGCAGATGTCGCGCAAGGAGCAGCCGTCGCACTGGGGCTTGAGCACGGCGGGCGGCGCGGCGGGCCGGGCGAGCGTGGCGCGCAGGGCCTCGACGGTGGCGAGCGTGAGCGCGCGCAGCGGCGCATCGAAGACGACCTCGGTGCGCAGGGCGGAGGCGGCGTGGAAAATGAGGCCGGACTCGACGCGGAGGCCGAGCATTTCCTCGAGACAGAGCGCCTGGGCACAGAGCTGGACCTGGTCGTTGGACCAGCGGCGGGCGGGGCCTTTTTTGTATTCGACGGGGCGAGCCTCGGTGAGGCGAACGGAGTCGGGAGCGCGGCGGACCTCGACGAGGTCGGCCTTGCCGGAGAGACCGAGGGTGTCGGAGTAGAGCGGGAGGGCGCGGAGGAGTTCCCAGCCGGCGCGGTGTTCGTAGCCGGGAGTGTCGACGGCTTCGTGGGCGATCTGGCCGAGGGCGGTGTGCTCGTTGTCGACGAAGACGCCCTCGGCGTGGATGAGGTAGGCGCGCCGCTCGCAGTAGAGCTGGTGGTTGAGGGCGCTGAGGGGGAGAGGTGGCGGCGCCTCGGGTTGCATGCGAGTGAAAGGTGAGGCGCCGAAGTGCGGGTGACCTACCAGCAGATTTTCAGACCGTGGGGAGCGTAGCCGGGAAAAGCCTCGTCACCGGAGACGAGGACAAAATCCTCGTTGATGGCGGTCCAGACGAGCAGGCGATCGAATGGGTCGCGATGCTCGGGAATGCGGGGCAGGCGTCCTGCGCTGGCGGCGAGGCCGGCGGTGAGAGGTGTGATCTGCCACCCGGCCTCTTCGACGAAGCGCGGAATGTCCTCGGGATCGCCGCCGTGGAGGGTGAGTTTGCCCAAGCTGGATTTGAGACTGATTTCCCAGAAGGAGACGACGCTGACGGAGACGGGATTATCCGGGTGCTTGAGCGCTCGCCTGGCCGGTGCGGAGAGACGGGCGGTGTCCTGCAGGGCCCAGAGCAGGGAGCAGGTATCGAGCAGGAGTTTCATGAACCGAGGAACTCCTCCTCGGTCATTTTCCAATCGGGACCGATGGTGACGCTGAACTTCCCGGCGAGGTGGCCGAGTTTGCGCTTGGGGGCGCGAGGCGGCGGGCCGAAGACGGCGACGGGTTGTTTGTTGCGGCCGTAGGTGACGGTGATGGACTCGCCCTTTTCGACGAGGGCGAGGGCTTCGGACAGCCGGGCTTTGAATTCGCCGACGGTGAGCGTGGTGGGCATGCGGGGAAGCTGCGCCAACTTGACAAGTAGTCAAGTTGGGCGTGGGGCGGGCGTCAGAGCAGATCGAGCACTTCGACGGTCGCGGGGATGCCGGAGCGGTCGAGGGTGACGGTGTAATCGGAGAAGGCGCGGGGAACGTCGGTGTCGGAGTTGCGCGTGATCTTGAGGGCCTCGAAGAGCTTATGCGCGGGGGCGTTGCCGAGGGCGCTCTGGTGCTTGAAAGCGACGAGCTTCCGCGGGGCCATGAGGCCGCGGGAGGCCGAGCGGTCATGATCGAACATGCCCTTGAGCGCGTCCCACAACAGGGCGAGATCGGCCTCGGTGAATCCGGTGCCGGCGGCTTCGTGGGCCGAGACAAAACCGTGGGCGAGATAGAGGCCGTAAGGAACGATCGATTTGCGGCCCATGGTGCCGGTGAGGTTGCCGTCCTTTTTGATCTGCGCGTCGGCGTCGTCCTGAGTGGTGACGGATTTGCGGGTGATGGTGATCTCCTGCTGGAAGATGCGATCGATGGAGCGGGCGAAAGTGAGCTGCACGGGGCCGCGCACCTGGCCGCAGTTGTTCTCCTTCATCGACATGACGGCGCCGAAGGTGCGCACGTCCCAGAAGTGGGCGCACATCCATTGGCGGGCTTTAGCCTGATCGGCGTATTTCTTGTCCGCGGACTTGGCGCCGATGGCGGTGTAGGCTTGTTCGTGGAGCGTGTTGAGCACGCGTTTCTCGGGGCCGCCCTTGGTCTGAAAATAGATTTCGTAGCCAGCCTCCGCAGACTCGGGGGTGGCGGCCTTGGCGAGGAGAACGTAGTCGCGGATCTTGCGCTTGAGGGCGCCATCGGTGACGAGACCGCGATAGGTCTCGGGATCGACGCGCGGGAGGTTGCCGGCATCGGGGTCGCCGTTCGGATTACCGTCCTGAACGTCGAAGAGATAGAGAAAGTCGTAGCGGTGGGCGATGGTCTGACTCATGGCGATTGGGGGGATTTGAGGATTGGAGATTTCAGGAGCGGAGAAGGGGGTTATCCGGCGGATTCCTCGTCGGAGGCGTCGTCGGCCTCGGGCTTTTGTTTCCGGGCGAGGAGGCGCTGGTAATAAAATCCGAGGGCAAACTCGCCTTGCTCGGCGGGATCGTGCGTGGCCTTGAAGCCGCCTTGCTCGACGATGCCGCCGACGATCTCGGTGAGTTGTTCGTCGAACCAGTGGGCGAGGCCGGGCGAGTCTTTGCGGATTTTCGAGAGGTGGGGCTGGGCCTTGGCGACGAGTCCGCCCAGCACGGCGGCGGGCGTGGCGGAGGCGGAGCTGTAGAATTTGTCGATGACGGAGGCGTTGCGGTCGCCGAGGGCTTTGGACTGGATGCCCTGGAGGACGCGGAGAAGGCGGCCCGAGCGGAAGGCGCGGGATTCCTGGATGGTTTGGTCGATGTCGGACATGGTGGTGAGGTGGAGTTCGGGTTGTTGGAAGTAACGGCGGCGGAGAAGGAGCTGGATGAGGGCGGCGCGGTGCGGCGGGCAGTCGCCGGTGGTCGCGATGCGGCGGGTGGCGACGGAGAGGAGTTCGAGGGGCGAGGGCTGCGTGCGGCCGAGGAGAGCGCACGCGAAAAGCTGGGTGCGATAGCGCGCGAGTTCGGGACCGGAATCGCTTTTGCCTTCGAGCGCGGAGACCAGACGCCAGAGCGGCCAGCGCGAACTGAGGTCGCCGATGTCGGCGAGGCGACGGCGTTTCCTAGGGTCCTTGTTTTTGTCGTTGGGATCGAAGGTCGGCCGGTCGAGGGGGATGGTCAGATCCGCGAACCACTCTTTGACGTGGGCGACGGCGGCAGGCAGCGGCTGGTCGATCCAGCCGCGAATGACGCCGCGCGCGGAGCTGCCGCTGAGGGCGAGGCAATAGAAACGGGCGGCGGCGGCATCGGCGCCGGCCGAGAGCACACCGGCATCGACGCTGCCGAAGGTTTTTTTAGCGGCGATGGGTGAATCGGAGAGCGGGACGACCGGGACGGATTGGTCGATGGCGGCGGAGAGCCAGTCGGCGTCGTCGCCTTCCTCGATGGCCTTGGCGGGGTTGACGGCGACGTCGGGGCGGTCGCTCCAAAAAAGGAAGATGGTGTCGGCGGTGCGGTGGTGGTGGTCGGGATGCGCCTTGTCGCCGAGATAATTGATGGCGCGGATGTAGCCTTCGACGGCGGCCTCGGACATCGGGCTGACGAGGGATTTCTCGAAACCGTAGGAACCGAAGGCGGGTTTGTCGCTGGAGACGAGGGCGACGCCGCCGGGCAGGCCGCCGGGCGCGACCTTGATGCGGGTGCCATGGGTGCGCACGGGATCGCACAACTCGCCGGTGACCATGCAGGGAATGAGCGGCTCGGTGGAGGCCGCGGTCTTGGCGGTGCGTTCGGCCGTGCAGCGCTCGCGCCACCACGTTTTGAGCGCGGACCATTCCACGAGGTAGCCGTCGTGTCCCTCGACGCTGAAGGTGACCCAGTCGGAAACTTTGAGTTTGGCGGCGTCGAAGGCGGTTTTGACAGCGAGGCGGAGCGCCTCGTCGGCGGGCAGACTGGCGAGAAACGCGACGACAGCGGCGATGCCCGAATGCCGGGTCGCGGTCTGAACGGTGCGCAGCTGCTCCAGAAACAGGGTCTGGGTTTCGACGGCGAGGCGGTTGGCGTCGGGATCGAACCCGGGGATGATGCGGTTGGCCGTATCGGCGCCGAGGCAGGCGATGGCGGCGGAGTTGCGCGCGCCGATGCGGGAAATGGACTTTTTGATCGGCGCCTTTTTGTCGCCGACAGGAAACACGCCGATGAATGCGCCGTCGGCGCGCAGGTCGATGCGGGCGTGGATGGTCTGTTCGGTGAAATCGAGGTCGTCGAGCAGACCGCGCGAAAGCGCGAAGCGATGAAGGGCGGGGAAGATCATGGCTCAGGCGCGGCGGTAGAGGTTGCGACGCATGGCGGCGACATCGAGGACGCCGCGTTCGAGCCTGGCGGGAGCGAAGAGGGCGCACTCGGGCGGACGGGCGCCGACCGGCCCGTCGGTCGGAAAATCGAGATCGTAGAGCATGACGCCGAGGTCGCGGGATTCGTCGACGGGAGTTTCGTTGCCATCGGGCGGAGCGAAGAAGGTGGCGAACTCGCGAATGCCGAGGCAGGGCTGGCGCACGCACTGCCCCTGGGCGGCACGGCGGGTGAACATCTCGCGGTATTTGGCGGGCGGATCGGCCGGCGTGGGGTTTTTGACGATGAGGCGCCCCTCGAGCAGGTAGGCGACGTCGCGCAGGAGGATGCTGTTGCGCTGGGTGCGGTTCTCGCCCTGCACATCGTCGCGACCGGCGGAGTCCACGAGGTAGGGCTCGAACCCGGAGGGATCTTTTATCCAGGCGTTCACGCCGGCGGCGCCTTTGACGGTGACGGTGCCCTGAATCTCGTTGCGGCGGATGGAGGTGAAGCGGATGGGCTTCAGAACGACGATGCGGTCGAGTTCGTAGCGGACCTGGGGTTTCCAGAAGATCGCTTCGAGAATACCGCGGGCAGCCGACGGAGTGATGACCGGATAGGTGAGGCGTTCGACGCGGGCTTCGGGTGCGGTGAAGCAAGCGAGGTCGCCCCAGACTTTGAGGGAGATTGGAATGGCGGCGGGCATGGTGGGGATTAGGGGGCGGAAAATGTTGCGAGGCTTACTCGAACATCGACGACTGCGACCAACTCCGAATCCGGGACGAGAGGGCGCGGCATGTCGTCGAACGATGCGAGAAACTGCCAAAGAAGGTCTTGGGCCGCTTGGTCGGGGGTGTGGCCTGTGCCAGACTTACCTGGAGCTGCCGCGGCGAGAGCGACATAGCCGACTTCTTCATCGGTGAAGACACAGGTTTTGAAAAAGCAGTCCATGCAAAACAGCTAGTAGAACGAATGTTGTTGAAAGCAAGCCGGTTTTTAGGCTTCATGGCTACGCAGATACGTGGTCTACTTAGATTCGCTTTCATAAATAATTGTGATTGCGCGGATTGAAACCTACTGGCGGTTTTGCAGCTGCTCAGTTTGAGGCCGCTCCCTTGGGAGCGGCCTTTTTGCTAGAAGATAGTGTGTTCGCCGGAGAGCACGCCGGCGGGGTTGTAGCCGAAGCGGGCATCGTAGCCGTGTTGGGTGACGTAGAGGCCGCAAGGGAGTCGGCGGAGGATGCCGGCGCGCTCGCCACGCTGGACGTCGGAGGCGCGGAGGTTGAGGGAAAGGCGGGCGATTTGCCGGCGCTGTTGGCGGGTGGGCGGTTGAACCCCCTGCGTCTCCAAAAGATTGATCCAACTGCGGGACTCTTCGTTGAACTCGGTGAGCACGGATTCGGTCGGCTGGTTTTCCTCGATCCAGCGATATTTGAGTCCGACTTGGCGGTGCAGGCGTTGAGCGCGGAGGTGGGCGAGGTGGTGCTTGTCGCGTTCGGTGTCGTGGTAGAGCTCGCGGAAGTAGGCGTGGATCGATTCGGGGGAAATGTCTCCGCCATCGACGGCGGGCAGAAATTTGGCGGCGAGCGCGGTGGCCCGCTGGTAAATGCCGGGCGGGAGGTGCGCATCGGCGAGCGTGACGACCTCGACCTCTCCAAGGATGGGTTGGCCCGTGGGATCGGTGAGGCGGCCCTCGCGGTTGCAGCGTCCGGCGGCTTGGAGAATGGCGTCGAGCGGACCGAGCACGCGGAAGACTTGGGGGAAGTCGAGATCGACCCCGGCCTCAATCAATTGGGTGGAAATCACCAGGCAGGAGGTGTCGGGCGTGGCGAGGCGGGAGCGAATGGCATCGAACACCTCCTGCCGGTGGGCCGGACACATGAAGGTGGAAAGATGGTAAACCGAACCGCCGGGGGTGAACGCATGCACGGCGTCGAAGAGTTCCCGGGCGGTGCGGCGGGTGTTGACGATGGCGAGCGCGCGGTTGCGGCCGGCGACGCGCTGCGCGAAAGCGGCCAAGGAAAGCGGTGCGGAATCGTGGTGAATGCGGGTGCGGAGAAACTCGGGGCGTTCGTGCAAACGCCAGTCGGGCGTGGACGGAATGATTTCGGTGATGGTGGGAAAACCCGCGGGAAAGAACTCTCGGCACTCGAAGGCAGGCTGGGTGGCGGTGCAAAAGACGAAGGAGGTTTTGCCGCAGGCTTGGAGGGCTTGCAGTGTTGCGAGCGAAGGATCGAGCAGCTCGGGCGGGAAGGTCTGGCACTCGTCGAACAGCACGACGGAGCCGAGAAGTCGATGGAGCTTCCGAACGGCGGACGGGCGGTGGCTGTGCAGACTCTCGAAAAACTGCACGTTGGTGGTGACGATGAACGGAGCGTCCCAATTTTCGGCGGCGAGTTTGGCGCGGGCGGCGGGGCTTTCGGGATCGTCGTCCGACTCCGCGGAAGTTTGCCAGTCGGCGAGGCTGTGATGTTCGAGGACGTTTTCTGTGCCGAAGATGGCGGCGAAGACGCGGGCGTTCTGCTCGATGATCGACGTGTAGGGGATGACGTAGATGACGCGGGCGAAGCCGTGAGCGGCGGCGTGGTGGAGTGCGAAGGCCGCGGAGGCGAGCGTCTTGCCGCCGCCGGTGGGCACGGTGAGCGAAAAGGTGCCGGGGGCGGAGAAGCGGCCGGCCTCGGCACAACGGGCGGCGATGCGCGTGCGAAGTTGATTGAGCGACGACGGATTCGGCCGCGCAGCGAGGCGGGCAAGATGGGTGTCGAGTCGGGAGAGCAGTTCGGGAATGCCGGCGTGGATCGGCGAGGGCCGCGTTTTGCCGGCGGCACGGAGAAAATGCTCTTCGCTATCGAGGTAGTCGGCGTCGCAGAGCGCGGAAAGCAACAGACGCAGACGCAGGTCCTCGGCGGCGTTACCCTCGGGCGAAGAAGGGGCCAGTTTGGGTTTTGGCGGAGGTGGGAGACGATCGGCTTGGTAGGCGTTGTGGAGAGCGTGGAGGAGTGCTTTACCCTCGACGGTGGCGAGAAGGCGATTGAGCGAAGCCGAGAAGTCGTCGCCCTCGTCGTGGAGGCCGGCGTGATGGCTCGCGACGAGATTGGCGAGGTGGCGAAACGCACTCAGCATCGCGGCTCCATGAATCGCATGCGGGGTGCGAGGGCGACCGCAGGCGAGGTAGCGTTGGAAGGCGGGTTGGTATTTCCCCAGATCGTGCAGCAGGCCGGCGAGACGGGCTTCGTCGCTCGCGCCGAAGGGGGCGGCGAAGCCGGCGGCGAGGTCGGCGACGTTGCGCAGGTGGTCGGCGAGGAGCTGCCATTTCCCCGATTCGGGCGGGAGCCGGTTGCCGTCGGCGTCTTCGGCGGTGTGGGCGTAGTAGATCATGCGCAAAGGGGCCTCGACTTGCGCATGATCATAACCGCGGGGGTGGGACATTGGCGGGCCCACCCGGCGGATCCTGCACGATTTTCCGTCCGGCTCTCCCCGGGGCCGGCCGGCGGCGGTCGCGACACCGATGGACCGGACCATGATGGTTCATGACGCCATTCGGCCGGCAGGTGCGGGAAAACGACGATGAGGGGGAGCATCGACGGAAGCGGGATGCCGGTGTTTATATGTCCCTGTATATATTATGCAATCATCATGGCCCGCACGGCGCCGGGAAAATGTCCCGAGGCTGCCGGGAAAAAACGAAACCGCGGGTCGGGCGGGCGGCGGTGCGGCGCCGATCCCGCGTCGCGGCGATCCGGAGTGGTTGCCGGTGGAGGAAGAGCCGGCGCGAAGCGGATTCGCCGCCGGCTGCGCCCGGGACGAAGGCGCCGCGGGACGGGACGCTTCCGCGCGGGGCGCTTTCGCGGGCTTACTCGAACTGCTGCTTGAACGCGGCGAACTGCGCGCGGAGGCCGGCCACTTCCTCGCGGAGCGCGGCGACGTCCTGCTCGAGCTGCGCGACGCGGTCCGGGGCCGGCGGTGTCACTGAAATCGTGGATACGACCGCGGCCGGCGCGTCCGCGCCGGAGGCGGGCGCGGGGCCGGCGAGCAGGTGGGCGTGACGCGACTCCTTCGCGCCGGGCTGGCGGGGGAGCCGCGCGACGAGCGGCTGCGGGGACTTGGCGGCGAGCGCGGCGACGGCCGACTCGGCGTCGGCGAGCGTCGCGAATTCGTGGAGACGCCCGCTGCGCGAGCGGAGTTCGCCGATGGTCTGCGGGCCGCGCAGGAGCAGCAGGCAGAGGACGGCGAGCTCGTCGTCGGCGAGGACGAAGCGCTCCGCGAGCTTGTGGCCGTATTTCAACGTGCGGCTGTCGGCGCCGGCGAAGACGTAGGCGAGCCGGCGGTCGCGCAGACGGTCGAGGGCGCGGGCGACGACCGCCTCGTCGTAGGCGACGACCGGGTCGCGGCTCGTCGTCTGGTTGCAGGCGTTGACGAGGCCGTTGAGCGAGAGCGGATACACGTCGGGCGTGACGCGCTGCTTCTCGATCAGCGCGCCGAGGACGCGCGCCTCGACCTCGTCGAGGACGACGGGCGCGTCGTCGGCCGGGCCGTAGACCCTTACTTCCGGTCCGGAGCCTTCGCCCATGTGTCCCTCAGCGTGATCGTGCGGTTGAAGACGAGCCGGCCGGGCGCGCTGTCCTTCGGATCGAGCGCGAAGTAGCCGAGGCGCTCGAACTGGTAGCGGGCGTCCGCGGTCGCGGCGGCGAGCGAGGGCTCGAGCCTGGCGGTGACGGTCTCGAGCGAATGCGGGTTCACGACCGTGAGGAAATCCTCCTGCGCGCCGGGCTCGGGCACGGTGAAGAGCCGGTCGTAGAGGCGGACCTCGGCGTCGACGGCCTGCGTGGCGCTGACCCAGTGGATGGTGCCCTTGACCTTGCGGTCGGAGTTGGGCTGGCCGGCGCGGGTGGAGAGATCGGCGGTGCCGCGCAGCTCGACGAGGCGGCCCGCGGCGTCCTTCACGACCTCGTCGCATTTCACGATGCAGGCGTATTTGAGGCGGACCTCGCCGCCCGGTTTCAGGCGGAAGTATTTCGGCGGCGGGACTTCGGCGAAATCGTCGCTCTCGATGAACACCTCGCGGGTGAGCGCGAGCGGGCGCGTCGTCGGATGCTCGTCCTGCGGATTGTCGGTGGCGGCGCACTCGACCACCTCGCCGGGGGCGAGATTGGTGAGCACGAGCTTGACCGGGCGGAGCACGGCGAGCCGGCGGAGGGCGGAGGCGTTGAGATCGTTGCGGACGGCGTTCTCGAAGACGGCGACCTCGGTGACGGAGTCGAACTTCGTGACGCCCACGCCGGTGACGAACGTGCGGATCGCGGACGCGGTGATGCCGCGGCGGCGGAGGCCGGAGATCGTGGGCATGCGCGGATCGTCCCAGCCGGAGACGACGTTTTCGTTGACGAGCTGGAGGAGCTTGCGCTTCGAGACGAGCGTGTAGCCGAGGTGGAGTTTCGCGAACTCGTATTGGTGCGGCAGCGGGCGCGGCAGGTCGAGCGCCTCGAGGATCCAGTCGTAGAGCGGGCGGTGGACCTCGAACTCGAGCGTGCAGATCGAGTGGGTCACGCCCTCGAGGTAATCGCTCAGACAGTGCGCGTAGTCGTAAAGCGGATAGATGCACCACTTGTCGCCGGCGTGGTGGTGCGGGGTGTGGCGGATGCGGTAGAGGAGCGGATCGCGCAGCCAGATGTTGGGCGCCGCCATGTCGATCCTGGCGCGGAGCGTGCGGGCGCCGTCGGGAAACTCGCCCGCGCGCATGCGGCGGAAGAGGTCGAGGTTCTCGGCGACGGAGCGGTCGCGGAACGGCGAGTTGCGGCCGGGCTTGTCGGGCGCGCCGCGGTATTCCTCGGTCTCCTTCGGCGTGAGGTCGCAGACGTAGGCCTGGCCCTTCTCGATCAGCGCGATCGCGTAATCGTAGAGCTGGTCGAGGTAGTCGGAGGCGAAGAACGGCTCGGCGCCCGGCGTGCCGGCGGGGACGCAGCCGAGATAGTGGTCGGGTTTGCCGTTGCTCGTGATTGCGGCGGGAAACGCGCCCTTCGGCTTGAAGCCGAGACAGTGGTCGGCCCAGCCGGCGATCAGCCAGCGGACGTCGGCGATGATCGAGTCGACATACTCGACGTCCTCCTTCGTCGGGTTGGTGTCGTCCATCCGCAGGTTGCACTGGCCCTGGTTTTCGCGGGCGATGCCGAAGTTGAGGCAGATCGACTTGGCGTGCCCGATGTGCAGGTAGCCGTTGGGCTCGGGCGGGAAGCGCGTGACGATCTTGGGATAACGTTTTTCCGCAACGTGGGCGGCGACGATGTCGCGGACGAAATCGGTCGGAGCCGGCGTGGCGGAGTCGGTGTTCTCTACGGACATAAGGGGAGAAATTGCGGACGCGGACGAGGCGACGCAACGCCGCTTTTTGGCGGACGCCGCCGGAGGGGATTTTCCCGCGCGAAAACCGTCCCCTCCGCCGGCGGCGGAGCGGCGGGAGGCTAGGCGTCGGCGGCGAGCGCCGCGAGGGTCTCGTCGGCGAGGCCCCAGCGGAGATTGTAGAGCGAATTGTGGAAGGCGTCGAAACCGCCGGCGTCGGCGACCGCGACGAGCGTGGCCAGCGCCGTCGGGAAGACGTCGGCGCGGCCGGCGGGCAGGCCGTCGATGCCGCGGCGAGCGGCGAGCGGCAGCGCGGCGAGTTCGGCGAGCAGGCGGCGGAGCTGGACGACGGTGATGACGGGATCGGCGGCCTCGAAGGACCGGCCGGCGCGGGCGGCGAGGATGCCGCGCGCGGTCGCGAGCGTGCCGCCGGTGCCGACGACCGCGATGCCGCGCGGCAGGGGCAACGCGATCCCGGCGCGGGCGAGTCCGGCCTGGACGTGCGCGGCGATGGCGGCGAGCGCCGCGGCGGGCAGCGGCTCCGCGGGTGCGGCGACGAATTTCTCCGTGAGCCGCACGCAGCCGAGCGGGAGGCTGAGCGCCTGACGGATCTTCCGGTCGCGAAACGCGAGACATTCCAGGCTGCCGCCGCCGAGGTCGAAGACGTGGAAGTCGCGCAGCGCCGTGAGCGCGGGATCGCAGGTCAGGCCGCGGCCGATGAGATTGGCCTCCTCGTCGCCGCTGAGGATCCGGATCGTGTGGCCGGTGGCGGCGAAGACGCGGGCGCGGAAATCGGCGCCGTTGCGCGCGTCGCGCACGGCGCTGGTGGCGACGAGGACGATGCGCGCGGGCGCGTGGCCGGCGGCGAAGTCGAGCAGCTCGCGGATGGCGTCGAGGCCGCGCCGCATGCCCTCCTCGCCGAGTTCCGGCCGGGAGCGGCTGATGCCGGCGCTGATGCGGGCGTCGAGCGTCCGGCCGCCGAGCGTGGCGAAGGTGCCGCCGGGCAGGCGGGCGGCGACGAGGACCTTGATCGAGTTGCTGCCGATGTCGATGATCGCGACGGAAGGCGGAGCCATGGTCCGCCACGAGAAACACGAAACGCGGCGAAAGGCGAAGCCGGAGTGAAGCGCGCGCGGGCCGCGCGGCGCGCCGGCTCAGAGCACGAAATCGGCGGGCGCGATCAGGAGGACGAATTCGCCCTTGAGGCTCGTCTTCGCGAGCCGCGCCCGCACCTCGCCGGCGGGGCCGACGAGGAAGGTCTCGTGCAGTTTCGTGACCTCCTTGGCGACGCAGACGACGCGGGCCGGGCCGAGCGTGGCGACGAGTTCGTCGACGGCCTTGTCGATCCGGTGGCAGCTCTCGTAGAGGGCGAGCGTGTAGTCGAAATCCCGATATTTCGCGAAGAACGCGGTCCGGGCGGCGCTCTTCGGCGGGAGGAAGCCGACGAAGAGAAAGCCGTTGGTCGGCAGGCCGCTCGCGCTGAGGACGGCGGTGAGCGCGCTCGGTCCGGGCACGGGCACGACGGGCAGCGCGCGGCGGCGGCAGGCGCGGACGAGCCGGAAGCCGGGATCGCTCAGCGCGGGCGTGCCGGCGTCGCTCACGACGGCGACGGAGCGGCCGGCGGCGAGCAGATCGGCGAGTTTTTCCGCGGCCTCGGTTTCGTTGTGCTCGTGATAGGGGACGAGATCCTTGCGCAGGCCGAGCCGGGCGAGCAGGGCGCCGGTCGTGCGCGTGTCCTCGCAGGCGACGACATCGACGGCGCCGAGCAGGGCGCGGGCGCGCTCGGTGAGGTCGGCGAGGTTGCCGATCGGCGTGGCCACGACGTAGAGGTGGCCGGGCTGCGGCGTGAGCGAGGCGTTGGCGGACGGCGTTTCGGTCATAAAAAAATCCGGCGCGAAGCCGGATTTTGTCGAGGCGGGCGCGATCGCGCGCTCAGCGGCCCATGCCGGAACCCATGCCGGGAATCTGGCCTTCCCAGTCGGCGGGGCGGCTCCACGGAATGGAGGAATCCTGCTGGTTGTTGGCACAGCCGGCGAAGAGGGCTCCGAACGCGAGGAGGAGAAGACCGAGGAGCGGTTTCTTGAGGAACTTCATGGATTAATTCTCTAAAACAGCGAAATCACCTTTCTGCAAGACGCCACGCAACGAATCCGGTCTCACCTGGGCAACGCAGAACCGGGGACGCGCGTCGCTGATGAGAACCGTGGCCACCGGTTCGGTTCCGCGAAGGATCGACAACCTTTGTCCGGGCTGCGCGCCGCGGCCCGTGCCGTAGTCGAGGACGACGAAGGCGCTGCCGGGCCCGACGCTGAGGACCGCGGCGCGCGGCCGGCTGGCGAAGGCGGCCGTGGCGGCGCCGGGCACGGCGGGCAGCGCGGCGCCTTCCCGGGCGGCGAGCCGGCGTTCGAGCTCGGCGATCGTGGCCCGATGGGCCGCGACGGTCCCGGCTGCATCGGCGGCCGTCGCGCGGGCGTCGTCGCGTTCGCGCTGGAGCGAGGCGAGTTGTCCGGCGAGCTGTTCCGAGGCGAGCTCGCGGGCGGCCAGCTGGATCTTCGTCTGGGAAAGTTCGTGCGCGAGCCGGGCGTGGCGCGTCTCGGACGCGGTGAGCTTCGATTTCGTGTCGCCGAGATCGGCGTCGAGCGCGGACAACTTTCCGCCGAGCGCGGCGCCTTCGGCCCGGGCGGAGGCGAGCTGCGCCTCGAGACCGGCGGCGCGGGCGGTGACGCGCTCGAGCCGGCCGGCGAGCTGGCGCCGGTCGCGTTCGAGCCGCACGCCGTGGACGGTCGCGACGACGCCGCCGGCGAGGGCGAGCAGGGCAAGCGCAAGCGGCAGGCGTTTCATCGGAGGGACGCGCGCCTTTGTGCGCGTTTGCCGAAGCCATTGAAAGGGCAAAAGCAAAATCCTGGCCGGAGTCGCCGCGGATCGCGCGGGCGCCGCCTCAGGCCGTGGCGGAGGCGATCCACGCCGGCCGCCGGCTCTGGACGAAAAACAGGAGCAGCGTCACGGCGCACAGCCCGCCGCAGATGACAAACAGCGTGCGATGGCCGAACGCCGCCAGCAGCACGCCGAAGAGCAGGTAGCCGATGGTCGAGCCGAGCCGCTGGGCGCTCGCGTAGAGATTGGTCGCGGTGCCGGCCTGGCCGGGCAGGTAATTCTGGAAAAACGTGATCGCGACGCCGGACGTCACCGCCGTCGCGGCCGCGCCGAGCATCTGGAGCGGGTAGACGTGCCACGGCGCCTGCACGAGGCTGAGCGCGAGGTAATAGATCACGGCGATGAACACGCCCGTGCGGATCACGCCCGCCTGGTCGCCGCGGCTGGCGAGCACGCCGAAGTAGAGCATGAACGGCAGCTCGAAGACCGGCGCGACGCTGTAGATGACGCCCACGTGGCGGGCGTTGCCGCCGAGCGTGTCGAGCACGAGCAGCGGCAGGTTCATCATGCACATCGTGGCCGACATGAACACGAGCACGAAACCCGCGAAATACGCCAGCAGGTCCGGCCGCCGCAGCACCTGCGCCAGCGGCGCGCGCGCGGCGCCCTGCGCGGGCGGCGGCAGCTCCGGCACGCAGCGGTGCACGACCAGCATGAACACGAGGAACAGCAGCGCCGCGACGAGGAACATGCCGCGATACGAATACAGCACCATCACCCATGACGCGATCGCCGGCCCGACCGTCCACGACAGCGCGAAGAACAGCCGGAAGACATTCATGTAAAGCGGCGTCTCCCGCGGATCGACGTTCAGCCGCGGGAGCAGGTCGCGCGCCTGGGCGAAGAGCTGGGAAAACGTGATCGCGGACACGGCCAGGAATGTGGAGCCGATCACCGTCAGCCACACCACGTCGCGCACGAACGCATAGCCGACATAGCCAAGCGCGCCGCAGCCGCCGCCGAGCACGAGCACGGTGCGGCGGGACAGATGCGTGTCGGACCAGCGCGCGAGAATCGTGGTGAGCACGATCGCGCTGACCGAGGTGATCGTCATGAACACGCTGAAGACGACCGGACTCATCTTCACCTCGAGCGTGCCGAACATCGACACGAACGGCCCCACGAACGAGTAGGCCAGCCCGATCAGCAGGTTGCAGCCGAGCAGCACGACGAAGTCGCGATGGCGGAGGATGGTGCGGAGCGGGACGAGGAGGCGTTGCATGGAGGCAACGGGTCAGCGTAGCGAACCGGGAAATCCGCACGATGGGAAAACGGATTTTGTCCGGTAATCGCCTTTCATCCGGACGATTAGGCACGGATTCCGGAGCGGATACGGCGCGGCGGAGCCGCGTGGAGATGGAAATTGGGAGATGGAAGTTGGGAGATGGGAGATGGCGGGAACTGGTGCGTGCGCGCGATCGTATCCGCGGAAGCGGGCCGCCGGGAATGCCATGCGATGCAACGCGCAGCGCACGACCGATGGGGCTGCAGCCACCGCGCTGGGCGCAGAAAACCGAGCCCGCCGATGCGCGCCTTCCAACCTCACCGCTGATCGCCAATGGCCGATGACTGACCGCCGACCGCCGACCGCCGATCACCGATCGCTGAAAGTTGAGCGGGACTCATGCGGATGGACGGTTCATCTTCACGGGAGAGCCGCGTCCGGAAAGGTGGAACCCGTCCTCCGGACGGGTTGTTGGACGCACGCCAAGGCCAAGCCGGTCCGGCCGACCGGTTCCATTCACCTCAACCGCCTGATCCCGCCCGAGCGCCGAAGGCCGCCCGCTGCCCGCTGCCCGCTGCCCGCTGCCCGCTGAAAGCTGACTGCTGAAAGCTTAAAGCCTACCGCTTACCGCTTAAAGCTTATCGACAGCTGCCCGCCGCCCGCTCTCTCAAGAAACGATTCGCGTCCGCGGGCCGGCCGGGTTTCGTTGCCCGCTCTCATGAAGGCCAAGTCGTTTGCCGCCGCCACCCGCCTGTTGCAACGCCGCCTCGGCGCGCGCTTCGTCGTCACCGACGAGGCGAGCCTCGCGGCCGCGTCGTTCGACAGCCTCAAGATCGCGTTCCGGCCGGAGGCCGTGATCAAGCCGCGCCGCGAAGAGCAGATCGCCGTCGTGCTCGAACTGGCCAACGCGCACCGCGTGCCCGTGACCGTGCGCGGCCGCGGCACGACGCTCACCGGTGCGGCGACGCCCGTGCGCGGCGGCTGGGTGCTCGACCTGCTGGAGCTCGACCGGATCAAGATCGACCGCGACGCCGGCATGGCGCACGTGCAGGCCGGCGCGAAGGTCGCCGACATCCAGCGTGCGGCGGCGGAGCACGGCTGGTTTTATCCGCCCGATCCGTCGTCGAAGGACTACTGCACCATCGGCGGCAACATCGCCTGTAACGCCGGCGGCATGCACGGCGGCAAATACGGCGTGACGCGCGACTTCGTCGTGGCCCTGCGCGGCTTCCTGCCGACGGGCGAGTATGTCGAGTGGGGCACGGCCACGAAGAAGTTTTCCGCGGGCTTCAATCTCCGCGACCTGTGGATCGGCAGCGAGGGCATGCTCGGCGTCGTCACCGGCGCGGTGCTGAAGCTCATCCCGCAGCCGGCGGCGCGGTGGACGCTGCTGACGGCGTTTGCGGACGAGACGGCGGCGCTGACGGCGGCGCTGGCGCTTTTCCGCGCGCGGGTGCAGCCGGCGATCTGCGAATTTCTCGACCGCGAGAGCGTGCTCTGCGCGGAGCGGGCGACGGGCGCGACGGTGTTCCCCGGCCAGTCGGGCCGGCCGGTGATCCTGCTGGAATTCGCCGGCGGCGTGAGCGAGATCGACGACCTGAAGCTCGATGTGCTCGCGTGGGCGCGGGAGCACGCGGTGGCGCAGCGCGAGGCGCGCACGCGCGACGAGGCGGAGCAGCTGTGGGCGGTGCGGCGCAAGTGCTCGGGCGCGATGTTCGAGCTCGGCGACGCGAAGCTCAACGAGGACGTCGTCGTCCCCATGCGCAGCTACGTGAAGTTCGCGCGTTTCCTCGCGCGGCTGAAGCGGACGTCGGGGCTCCACATCCCGACCTTCGGCCATCTGGCCGACGGCAACCTGCACGTGAACATCATGTATCGCCGGGCGGACCAGACCGAGACGCGCGCAGCGGAGTGGGCGGTGCAGGCGCTGATGGAGACGGTCGTCGCGCTGGGCGGCGCGATCTCGGGCGAGCACGGCATCGGGCTGGCGAAGACGCCGTTCCTGCGCGTGCAGCACCGGCCGGCGGAAGTGCGGGCGATGCAGGCGGTGAAGCGTGCGCTCGATCCGCGCGGCGTGCTCAATCCCGGCAAGATGTTCGAGATCGTGCGCGTATGGAAATATCCGCGACTGGCGGTGCAGCTGCCGTGGGATCACAAGTGAGCGGGCAGTGCCGGCGGACCGACTTAACCACGAAGGGCACGAAGATCACGCAGGAAGGCCTTGTTTTGACTGACCGCAAAGGCCGCAAAGATCCCGGGATCGGACATCTCTGCGCGCTCTGAGTTCTTCTGCGGTAAAGTCGATGGGGCTGTCCGATCGTTTTCTGTGTCGTCCGTGTATTCCGTGGGACATTCTCCTTCGATCGCCTTCGTGTCTTTCGCGCGCTTCGCGGCGCCCCGTTCTGCGCCGTCCGCCGCTCAGGCCGCTTCGCTTTCGCCATTGGGGACCTCGGGCGCGGTCGTGCGGCGGTTGCTCACGTTGTTGCCGTCGGTGGCCGTCAGCCGCCAGAACATGGCCGAGCTCGCGATCGTGAGCAGGCCCATCGTCGCGTAGGCCTTGTGCAGCGCCGGGATCGTCTGGAGCGGATTGGTCTGGTCGACGTGGCCGAGGAACCAGCCCGCGAGCAGCGAGGCGAAGGCCACGCCGAAGCTGAGCGAGAGCTGCTGCGCCGTGCTGGCGATGCTGCTGGCCTTGCTCGCGTCGCGGTCGGAGACGTCGGCATACACGAGCGAGTTCATGCTCGTGAACTGCAGCGACGAGAAGAAGCCCTGGGTGAAGCTGAGCAGCAGGATGCCCCAGACCGGCGTGCCGGGCCCGATCCGCGTGAAGACGAGGATCGTGGCACCGAGGAGGACGGTGTTGACGATCAGGATCGTGCGGTGCCCGTAGCGGGCGAGGAGGGGTTTCGAATACACCTTCATGCCGATGGCGGCCGCCGCCTGCGGCATCGTCAGCAGGCCGGCCTGCCACGGCGCGTAGCCGAGCCCGATCTGGTAGAGCAGCGGCAGCAGGAACGGCATGCCGCCCACGCCGAGCCGCGTCGCGAAGCCGCCGATCACGGAGATGCGAAACGTGCGCACCCGGAACAGCCCGAGCTGCAGCACCGGCGTCGCCGTGCGCTGCGCGTGCCAGCCGTAGACCGACAGCAGCGCGACCGCGCCGGCGAGCATGAAGCCGATGTCGGCGAGCTGCATCCGGTGCTCGCCGAACACCTCGAGCACATACGACAGCAGCGCGATGCCCGTGCCGAAGAGCAGGAAGCCCCAGCGGTCGAGCGGCGGCGAATCGTCGTCCACGAAGTCCGGCATGTAGGCGCGCACGAGCCAGAGCCCGGCGAGCGCGAACGGGATGTTGAGAAAGAAGATCACGCGCCAGTGCAGCCAGTGCACGATCAGTCCGCCGACGAACGGCCCCACCAGCGGCCCGATCAGGGCCGGGATGATCACGTAGTTCATCGCCGTGATCATCTCCGAGCGGGGAAACGAGCGCACGAGCGCGAGCCGGCCCACGGGCGTCATCATCGCTCCCCCCATGCCCTGCAGGATGCGCGAGACGACGAGCGACGGGATGTTGAACGCCAGTCCGCACAGCAGCGAGCCGAGCAGGAACAGCCCGATCGCGAGCGCGAAGACCCGCTTCGTGCCGAACCGGTCGGCCATCCATCCGCTGATCGGGATGAAGACGGCCAGGCTCAGCGTGTAGCTGGTGAGGACGGCCTTGAGGCTGAGCGGCTCGACGCCGAGATTGGCCGCCATCGTGGGCACGGCGGTGTTCACGATCGTCGCGTCGAGGTTCTCCATGAACAGCGCCACGGCCACGAGCCAGGGCAGGTAGCGCCGGACCTGCGGCGTGACGATGGGATCGGCGAGGGCGGCGGCGGACATGGAAGCCTAAACCGCTATCGCGGACGCGCGCCGTGGCAAACGCGGTTTGCGGCCGCGCCGCGGAGCCGGCGCCTCACTCGAGGTGGCAAACGCGATCCCGGGCGCAGCGCCGATCCGCGGCGGGCGGGCCGGCGAATGCGGCGCATCCGGACGGGAAAACCAAACGACTCAGCGAAGCCGGCCGCGGCCGGTCCTGACGCCGGCCGCGCGGCGGTCGCTGGTCTCGCGGCCGGCAGGACCGGAAGCGAGCGGAGAGACGCCGCTCCACATATCCGGGCTCAGGCGGCCGGCGAGCGGGGACCGGGCGCGGTGCAGGCCGCAATAAAGCCAGTTGCGCATGTAGACGCGGAGCCACTCTCGGTCGCGCCCGCCGGTGAACCGGGGACGGAGCCTGCGGCTGACGCGCGCGTAGGCCTCGGCGCGGCGGCAGAGCCAGTCCTGCCAGCGCTTTTCGGGGAAACGGCCCAGACCGAGGGCGAGCATGACCTCGCGGACGACGGCGCGGGCGGCGAAGTGGACGGCGGAGCGCCGGTCCTCGTCGAGCGGCGGGCGGGGCGGGCAGAACCAGCGCGGGCCGTGGACGCGGCGGCGCCACGCATCCCACGTGCGCGGATCGGTGGGCAGCGGCAGGCCGGGCGGATCAGTCCGCTTGGGGCGTGGGAGCGGAAGCGCTGCCTTCGACGAGGGCGATCTCTGCGGGCGTGAGGCCATAGAGCTGATACACGAGCTGGTCGATGTCGCGGTCGGTTTTCCTCACCGCGTTTTGCAAGGTGGCCTTTTCGGCGTCGGATTTCGCGGCGCGCAAGGCGGGCGTGAGCGTCAGCATCTTGTCCACGAGGGCGACGAGGCGCTTCCGTTCGGCATCCTGTTTCAAGATTATTGGAATAGGCAGTCTCCTTAATTCAGCCAGTGTGGTTTGACGGAAATCGTCCTTCGTCGCGATGGCTGACGAACTGATGTAGAGGAAAGAAGCGAGCTTGCTGTTGAGCACGGCGAGCAGGGCTTTGGGGCCAAAACTGTCGTCCTTCGGAAGGAAAGGATTGAGGTCCTTTTTGAAGACCAAGCGTTGTTCGACGTAAGCGGCATCCAAGCGATCTTGGCGGTTGATAACACGGCGTATCACGACCTTTGGCTCCGCACCGTAGAACGGGATAAGTGACGGCATCTCCGACAAATCCGTGTAGGTCTTCTCTTCCAGAACGAAATCATAGCGGTAAGCCTGACACTTTTCTCCGAATGGAAATGCTGCTGGGCCAGCTTGCTTTGAATTGGTGCGAACAAACCGATTGGCTGCGAGACCCTGAGTCGACTTGGTGATTTCGCCGAGGGGAAGAAAACGACTGGTGTCGGAGAGCTTTCTAAAGAGTCGTTCTGCGCTCGGATTAAGCACCAGTCTGTAATCGGGCTCAGTCACCAATTCCGCAGGCACACGCGTCAGAGATGTTCCGCGCAACGTTTGGATCTTCGTTTTCTTCGGCAGAATGTTGATGCCATATTCTTGGGTAGGCGTTCCGGAAAGGACATACACGCATGTCTCGACGTATGCGGCCTCGAAGATATCGAATGGTAGATTGATCACCTCCATGACGCCGTGTCGGCGGAACATCGTCTTCCGCAGCCGAGAGTAATTTTCGCCGGTCTCCCAAGTGACTGATGAAATGTAGCCAACGAAACCGGTTTTCTTGACCAGCTTGAGTGCTTGAAGAATGAAGGCGACGGAAGTGTCGAACTTCCGCTCGAGCTCTTCGAACTTTGACGGGTAATATGCGCGTTCGCTCAACGCCATCGTTTCGATCGGAATATACGGCGGATTTCCGATCACGGCGTCGAAGCCGCCGGCCTGCATGATCTTCTCGAACTGCATGTCCCAGTCGCCGGCGTTGACGCGGACGAGTTCGGCGGGATCGAGGGAAAAGTCGGACCCGATGAGGGAGTTGAAGCACTTGATGTTCCGGTCGAGCGGCGGAAGCAGCGGTTCGCCGCGGAAGAGCTCGGTCTGCTGGCGGAGCGTGTCGCGGTTCTCGCCTTCGAGCATCTTGAGGTAGAGCGAGAGCTGGGTGACCTCGACGGCCTGCGCGTCGATGTCGACGCCGTGGATGTTGGCCTCGAGGATGCGGCGCTTGAGATCGGTGGTGAGGCGGACGTTGCCGACGGCGTCGACGAAGCAGTCGGCCCGGTGGGGGGCGAGCAGTTCGGCGCGGGTTTTGTTCGCGTTCCTCGGCTTGGCGGCGAGTTCGGCGGCGAGTGCGGTGAAGTGGCGGAGGTAGTGCTCCATCACGCGTTCGTAGGCGCGGATGAGGAAGGAGCCGGAGCCGCAGGCGGGATCGAGGAAGCGGAGCTTCTCGACCTGCTTCGGCGTCCTGCCCTCGAGGAGCCGGCCCACGGTCTGCTCGACGATGTAGTCGGTGATGTAGCGCGGGGTGTAGTAGACGCCGCCGGCCTTGCGGACCTCGGGCTTTTCCTCGATGGCGGTGCCGCGGCCCTTGGGCACGAGGACGCGGCCGAGGAAGCGTTCGTAGGCGTCGCCGAGGATCTCGACCTTGATGTCGGCGAAGTTGTAGCCGGTGTCGTCGGAGACGAGATCGAGGATGACGTTGGCCAGCCATTCGTCGCCGACGACGAGGTCCTCGGAGAAGTGGGGCTTGAAGAGCTGGCCGTTGAAGAACGGTTTGAAGGAGGCGGGGCGCTGGTCGAGGGCGCGGATGTGGTCGACGAGTTCGCGGTAGAGACCGCCCTTGGCGGGCGCGGGGGCCGGGTCGTAGGCGGCGGGATCGTCCTCGACCGCGCCGCGGCCGAAGCGGAGCTGGGTCTGGTGGGAGGCCTTGCGGAGCCGGGGCTGGCGGGACTCGGGCTGCTGGCGGAACCAGTCGCGGAAGAGTGTCTCGAGCAGCGTGCCGGTGTCGATGCCGCGGTCCTCGCAGATGCGGAGGAAGACGAGGCGGTCGATGATGCGCTGGGCGGCCTCGTTGAGGCGGTGGCCCTGGAGGAGGCCGGCGCGGTCGTTGTGCTTGAGGAGATCGGAGCCGAGCTGCTGGCGGACGCCGTCGAGGAAGTTGAGAAAGTCCGAATCGAGGCTGCGGGTGCGGTCGGGCTTGATCAGGTAGCCCTGGCGGCCCTTGAGCTTGAGCGGGCGCTTGGGGAGCGAATCGATGAGCCGGTCGATGCTGCCGGCGGTGACGTTTTCGTAGGCGAGGAGGTCCCAAAGCTCGCGGGCGGCGTCCGGATACTGGCGGAAGTGGAGGATCTTCCATTCGCCGGTGTGCGGCTCGTCGAGGACGGGCCGCGCGCCGACGACGTAGATCTTCAACTCCTCGAAATCGGAGAGGACGGCGAGCGGGATGCCGCGGTTGAAGGCGTCGCGCTTGGCCTGGAAAATATGGCGGTGGTGGAGGACCTCCGCGGGCTTCTTGGCCTCGCAGGTAAAACGATCGGTGCGGGCGACGCGAAACACGTAATCGGCGCGCGTCTGGCGGCCGGACATGTGCGTGCGGACCTCGATGTCGACCTCGCGCTCGGTGTGGATGAGGCCCTTCTGATTGCCGACATCCCAGCCGAGGGCGCGGAAGAACGGGTCGAGGAAGTCGGTGCGCAGCGTGGCCTCGTTGTAATCGGGCGAGGTGAACGTGGGATGCTGGGCGTCGAAGCGGGCGACGAGGCGGGAAAGTTCGGCGTGGAAGGAGTCGAAGGAAGCGGCGGCCATCGGAAGGGAGGAAAAGCGGCGAAGCGGAAGCCACGGCCCGGGAGGACGGAGGCCCAGGGCGACGGGAGCGGCACTCTGGCGGTCGCGGCGGAGCTTGGCAATGGCCGCCTGCGCTCGTCGCGCATCCTTTGATCCTCGCGATCGCGGGCGGGGTCGATGCGCGGAAGAAGCGCGGCGCGCGGTGTGTCACCGCCAGGGGGAACCGCGGCGTCCGCGCCCGGCGTTTCCCGGGCCTTCGCGTTTCCGCGCCTGCAATGCCGAAACAAAACGGCCGCCTCGCGGGGAGGCGGCCGGAAAAACGCGCAGGCGGCGGAGGCGGACGGCTCAGGGAAACAGCCCGCGGGCGGCCTTGGCGTCGGCCACGCGCTGGATGCCGAGCGTGAGCGCGGCGAGGCGGCGGCTGAACTTGAACTTCCGTTTCTGGTAATCGACCGCGTCCTTCGCCTTGTCCAGGATGCCGAAGAGCTTCGTCAGCACCTCGTCGCGGCTCCAGTAATAGTTCTGCAGGTTCTGCAGCCATTCGAAGTAGGACACGATCACGCCGCCGGCATTGCAGAGCACGTCGGGGA